>Ga0209108_10001991_pt1 | contig 11841 bp, 11 predicted proteins | sample Rifsed10ft1_FD_184003 | JGI IMG/M metagenome (GOLD analysis project Ga0209108, IMG submission 184003) | Soil microbial communities from Rifle, Colorado, USA - sediment 10ft 1 (version 2) | ecosystem: Environmental > Terrestrial > Deep subsurface > Rock core/Sediment | place: Rifle, Colorado...
GGGCCAGCATACTACTGGCCCGATTCAATTTCCAGCATAGACCTCAAACTGGGCTTCATCGGCCAACACCTTGGCCAACTTGGCATCACGTGTCAGCAAGGGCAAGCCCGACTGTTTTGCCGTTGCCACAATCAATGCATCCATCCAGCCCAGGCCCTGAGGCTCGTATTTCTGCATCCACTCGCCCGCCAGCCGGGCCGCGCCTGAGTCAAGCGGAATGGAAGTGAAATACGATAGGATCGCTTCGTGCCGCTCAATTTCTGCGGGTTTCACACCCCGCCACAACTCTGCCTGGCTGATGACAGACACATATGCCCTCAAATCTCCCTCCATCACGGCTTGGAACCAAGACCTAATGGAGGGACGACCCCGGTAGATATCTATCAGAGCTCCCGTGTCAAACAGCAGCTCGGCGAACTCAGCCATTCGACCAGTCGCTCTTCCAGCGGGCGCGGCCGCGCTCGGCCCAGGTTTCGTCTATATCCGCGCGGTTCGCCCACATCCCAAAGGCCTCCAGCGCCAACGCGCGGCGGTCTCTGGCGCGGGCCGGCCTGGGGCGCAGGCGTTCGAACGCCTCCATCCCTAAAATCACGGCCACGGCCTTGCCGCCCCGCTCCACGATGATGGGGCCGCCCGTGCGGGCAATTTCGTTGAGCACCCGCCCGAACCGGTTCTTCACTTCTGTTGCGGGGAGCACCCGTTTATCCTTTGTATTCATGCTGCTGCTCCATTGGCTAATCCGATTGGCTAATGAGAGTTTAGCCGCAACCAGTCTGGACGTCAAGTCATCCAGCACCAAAACGAAAACCAGGCCAGCACATTACTGGCCCGGTTCTGCTTTCTGTCTTCTGCTTACCGCCTTCTGCCCTATCCGCCTCCCGCTGGTCCTCCCAGCCCGCCCTCGGTCAACTTTCTCAAATCGCCCAACACCGCATCCACATCCGCTAACGTGATCGGTTGGCCGGTGTCTTTGTGCTTGAGTTCCCCTTTCGCAATCCGGTCGGCGGCGGCCTCGCGGATGGTGACGTTGCGCTTCATTGCGTCCTTCACCAACTCTGCCGCCGTCAGGTAGCCGATGAGCGGGTTGAGGGCTGTCGCCACAATCGCGTTCTTCGCCAGCCAGCCCTGGGCCTTCTCGGGGTTGGCGGCGAGGCCCTTAACGCACTTGTCCGTGAACGCGCGCACCGCGCCGATCATCACCTGCATGGCCTCGAACAGGTTGTGCGCGATGATGGGCATCATCACGTTGAGCTCCAACTGCCCGGCCTGCGCGGCGAGCGCGACCGTATGATCGCAGCCCATGACGTGGAACATCGCCATGTCGAGCATCTCGGCGAGCACGGGGTTGACTTTGCCGGGCATGATGGACGAGCCGGGCTGAACGGGGGGGAGGCGAATCTCGTCGAGGCCGGTGGAGGGGCCGGAGGACAGGAGGCGGAAGTCGTTCGCAATCCGCACGAGCGTGATCGCCGTCGTGCGGAGCGCGGCAGAAAAGTCGGCGGCGTCGGCCATGGACTGCATGGACTCGAAGAGGTTGTCGGAGGGGTACAGTTTCAGGCCGGTAAGCTCGGAGAGGCGCGCGACCATGCGGGCGTGATATTCGGGATGCGCGTTGAGGCCGGTTCCCGTCGCCGTCCCGCCGATGCCGAGCCGCCGCAGCCCCTCCGCCGCGCGCGCGGCACGCTCCCGGTCGCGCCACACCGCTTTCGCATACCCGCCGAACTCCTGCCCCAACCGCACCGGGACCGCATCCTGCAAGTGCGTGCGCCCCGACTTCACGACCTCGTCGAACTCGACCGCTTTGGCGTCCAGCGCCGTGCCGAGGTCGTCGAGCGCCTCGAGCAGCTCGTCCAGACGCCACAGGCAGCCGAGGCGGATGGCGGTGGGGATGGTGTCGTTGGTGGACTGCGCCATGTTGACGTGGTCGTTGGGGCTGACGATGTATTTGCCGCGCGTCCCGCCGAGAATCTCGGTCGCGCGGTTGGCAATGACCTCGTTCGTGTTCATGTTGTGCGAGGTGCCCGCCCCGGCCTGGAACGGCTCCACCACGAACTGCGCGTCCCACTTCCCATCCCGCACCTCCTGCGCGGCCTCGGCGATGGCGCCGGCGAGGTCTTTGGCGGTGTACCGCTTGCCGTCCATCTCGCGGCCGGAGAACAGGCCGAGGCCAAAGTTCACTTCGGCGGCGGCGCGCTTGATGGTGGCCATGCTCCAGATGAAGGCCCGCCACGGGCGCAGCCCCGAGATAGGAAAGTTGAGCACGGCCCGCCGGGTCTGGACGCCGTACAGCGCGTCGGCGGGCACTTGCAGTTCGCCGAGGGAATCTTTTTCGGTGCGGAAGGTGGTCATGGGATTGTCTCGCAGGGGGTCAACGGATGGCGCGAATTGGCTGAATTGTATCGCAATCCACGGCGTTCGTCCGTCCACAGGCGCAAAAAGAGGGAGCCAACCGGCTCCCTCAACTCTGACTCCGCCTATGGCGTCCGAGCTCTGGCTACTTACCCATGACGCTGTAGCCTGGTCCGCCCTTGAAGAAATCGTAGTTGGGCTTGATGTCCGGGCGGAGGTCCACCACATCGCCGGCGGCGAGGGTGACGGTCTCCTCCAAGACGATGGGTGCGTTCTTGTTGTCGTGGCCCTCGTAGTGCTCGGTGGCCTTGCCGCTGTAGTTCGGATCTCCCGGGCGGCTGAGGTGCTCGCCGCCTTTGGCCTTGTAGTCGCCCGGCACTTCATCTTCAGGGAAGATGGCGAGAAAGGGGCACTCCGGGATGCACGCGCCGCAGTCAATGCAGGTGTCCGGGTCAATGTAAATCCACGGCCACTCGCTCTCAGGCTTGCCGGGGACCATGCACTCCACCGGGCACACCTCGATGCAGCCGCCGTCGCGCAGGCAAAGACTGGTGATAATGTGGGTCATAGAAAAGCCTCCAGGGTGTAAGGGTCGGTTGATTCAGCGGTCTTTGACCAGGCGGTCAGGGAGGACCGGCACGAATTTCACTTTTTGGCGGCCGCGTCCTTCGACCCCCGCTCCGCTTCGCTTCGGGGGCTATAGTGCGCGGCGCGCTGCTCCGCTCAGGATGCTTACGGGTTGAGCGATTACTTCTTGGCGGCCGCGTAGCGCCTGGCCACTTCGGCCCAGTTGACGACGTTCCACCAGGCTGCAAGATAATCCGCCCGGCGGTTCTGATACTTCAGGTAGTAGGCGTGCTCCCACACGTCGCAACCCATGACGGGCCGCATGCCTTCCATGAGCGGGTTGTCCTGGTTCGCGGTCGAGTGGAGGGTGAGCGCGCCGTTCTTGTCGAGGGAGAGCCAGGCCCAGCCGCTGCCGAACCGCCCCACGCCCGCCGCATTGAACTTTTCCTTGAACGTCGCGAAGCTGCCGAAGGCGGCGTTGATCGCGGCGGCGAGATCGCCCGTGGGTTCGCCGCCCGCCTTGGGAGCCATGAGCTGCCAGAACATGGAGTGGTTCACGTGCCCGCCGCCGTTGTTGCGCACCGCGGTGCGGACGGCCTCCGGCACGGCGTTCAGGTCTTTGATCAGGTCTTCGGCGGACTTGCTTTGCAGTCCGGGCGCGCTTTCCAGCGCTTTGTTGAGGTTGGTCACGTAGGCCGCGTGGTGCTTGCCGTGATGAATCTGCATGGTCTGCGTGTCAATGTGCGGCTCGAGGGCGTCAAAGGCATACGGAAGAGGGGGAAGTTCGTGGGCCATTTTGATTTCTCCTTTAGGGCACCGTTATCATCGCTGATAAGGTTGAATAGAGTCACCTGGCACAAACTGACCGGGATTGTAGTCTCGCCCTATGGCTTTGTCAATAGAATCATATCATCAACCCTCCCGCAGGCCGTCCATTTGCCCCATCGCGGGCTTAGCGAACAGCCTGCGGGAGGGCGCTGCGCCTCACATCGCCTCCTCGCGCAGACGCACGGCCACATCCGGGCGGTCGGTGATGAGGCCGTCCACGCCCAGCCGCATCAGCCGCCGCAGGTCCGCCTCGGCGTTCACCGTCCAGACGTTGACGCGGTAGCCGCGCCGCCGGTACCAGCGCAGGGTGAGCGCGCCGACCAGCCGGTAGTAGGGATGGTGGGCCTCGGGCCGGACACCCGGTCTGAGCCACGCCTGCAAGATGCGCCCCGGCCCGGTCGGATCGTAGAGCAAACCCACGGGGAGCGCGGGGTCTGCCTGCCGGACGCGCTGGAGATTATCGTAGTAAAACGAGGAGAGGAGGACGCGCCGCCCGACAGGGTGCGCGTGGATGAGCGCAACGACCTGTTCGGCCAGCCTGCGCCCCGGTGAGGAGTCCTGCTTCAGCTCGACGTTGACAAGCGCGCGCTGTCCCAATTCCGCGAACACCTCTTCCAGCGTCGGGACCCGCTCCCCGGCGAACTCCGTCCCGAACCGGGCGCGGAACCCGGCCTGCAGCTGCTTCAACTGCGCCAACGTCAGATTTGCCACCGGCCCCGAGCCATCCGTCGTCCGGTCCAGCGTGTCGTCGTGGATCACCACCGGCACGCCGTCCGCCGAGAGGGTGACGTCCAGCTCGAACCCGTCCGCGCCAAGCTCCAGCGCGCGGCGGAACGCCGCCAGCGTGTTCTCCGGCGCATACGCCGAAGCGCCGCGGTGGCCGAGGATGAGCGGGATGCGGGGATAGAAGTGAAGGAGCATTCGTAATGCGTATTCCGTGTTTACGCGCTACACAATACGCATTACGCGCCGGGCGACCCAGCGATTACAACTCCACGAAGTAGGATTCGCACGCCCGGTCAATCAAATCCTTCGTCATCGCCGGCTCGAGATTCAGGTACGACGAGATGTCGAGGATCTGTTCGAGGATGTCGCGCGGGTGATTGGAGCGGAGTTTGCGGTTGCGCTTGATATACCATTCCTGCAGCAGGTAAGCCAGCCCCTTGTCGTCGTAGACGATCTTCTTGGTCAGCGCCACCCGCCGGAAGATCTCGCGGAACTCCTCGAACGTCGGGTCCAGAATCTCGATCTTGTGCCGGATGCGGCGCAGGAAGGCCTCGTCCACCAGATCTTTGGGCGGCAGGTTGGTGGAGAAGACCACCAGCACTTCAAACGGGATCTCGATCTTGCGCCCGTTGTGCAAGGTGAGAAAGTCCACCCGGTTCTCCAGCGGGACGATCCAGCGGTTGAGCAGATCGCGCGGGCGGATTTGCTGGCGCCCGAAGTCGTCAATCAGGAACATTCCCCCGTTGGCCTTCTGCTGGAACGGGGCTTCGTAGAACTTGTTGACCTCGTCAAATTGCAAGTCCAGCCCCGCCATCGTCAACTCGCCGCCGACCACGATGAAGGGCCGCTTGATCTTGATCCAGCGCAGGTCGCGCTTCGGCCCGGCCCGGAGCGCGTTCGTTCCGGTCTGCACATCGGCGTCTTCCTCCTCGATGACCTGGTGGTTCACGTTGTCATAAATCTTGATGATCTGGCCCTCCACGTCCACGGCGTAGGGGATGTACATGTCCTCGCCCAGAATCATCTTGCCGATGGCGCGGGCGATAGAGGTCTTGCCGTTGCCGGGCGCGCCGTAGAGGAACAGCGACGTCCCCGAGTTGGCCGCCGGGCCGATGCGCGCGAAAGTTTTTTCGCCCATGACCAGCTCCGCCAGCGCCTGCCGCATCACCCGCTGCGTGACGGTGTGCCGCCCGCCGGACTGGCGCGTGACGGACCCGTTGTAAACATGGATCGGCACCGGGACCGCCCCGGCGTACTGGTTGCGGTCCATCGCCTCGCGGGCGCGCGCGATCCCGGCCGCCGTGATCTGATACTGGTACGCGCCCTCGCCAAAGCCGCCAGAGCCTTTGACCTCCACCAACTTCTCGCGTTTCAGGAATTCCAGCACCTGGTCGCCGATCCCGTTGAAGGGCAGGGCCAGCCGATCCGAAATCTGGAAACCGGTGAGATAGCCGCTGTTGTACAGGATTTTGAGCCCGAGGTCCGCGATGTAGACGAGGGGCAGGCCCGTATCTTCGAGCCTGGACAACGGCGGCGGCACGAATTTTGCCGGGCCGACCGGGGGGGCCGCCGCGACGCGCGGCGCCCCGGATACGGTCAGGGGCCTGGTCTGAGCGCGCACGGGCGCTGGAGGTGGAGCCGGAGGTGGAGCCGCAGGACGACTGGTCATACTTCATTCTCCCAAAGATGAACCGAGGTAGCGAAGATTATAGCACCGGCTCGAATCGCGCACAAAGCGGCGCTGGCCGAGACTTCGGATGTCCGGGCCGTGCAACTCGCCCCAGAAATGCCCCGCTTGCCTCGCACCCTCAGCGCCCCTATAATCGCGCCCATGCTGAGTCTCTCCATTATTATCCCCTGTTACAACGAGCGCGCCACCGTCACCGAGATCATGCAGCGCGTGCGCGAGTGCGCCCCGGACGCCGAAATCGTGGTCGTGGACGACGGCTCCACGGACGGGAGCCGCGATGTCCTGCGCGAGTTGGAGGGGCAACCGAACCTGCGCATTCTCTATCACGACCGGAACCGGGGCAAAGGCGCGGCCGTGCGCGCCGGCATCGCCGCAGCCGCCGGGGAGGTCATCCTCATCCAGGACGCGGACCTCGAATACGACCCGCGCGACTACCCCCGGCTGCTCCAACCTATCGAGGAGGGCCGGGCCGAGGTGGTCTACGGCTCCCGGTTTCTGGGCGGGCCGCGCCGGGCCATGCTCTTCTGGCACATGGTCGCCAACCTGCTCCTCACCCTCATGACGAACGTCCTCTTCAACACCATCCTGTCCGACATGGAAACCGGCTACAAAGTGTTCAAGGCCGAAGTCATCAAAGGCATCCCGCTGCGCGCGCGGCGGTTCGATTTCGAGCCGGAGGTCACCGCCAAGGTCCTCAAGCGCGGCTACCGCATCTACGAGATCCCCATCACCTTCACCCCCCGCGAATACTGGGAGGGCAAGAAGATCGGCCTCAAGGACGCCTTTGCAGCGGTGTGGACCCTGCTCAAGTACCGGATTGTTGATTGAGGATGGCTGACACTGATTGATGAAAAACATAGCTCCCAATCCGCAATCAAGAATCCCGCTCCGCTTCGCTCCGGGGCCTATCGTCAACCCTCCGCAATGGCTTGCCGTCGCCGCCCTCCTCGCCGCGACTCTCCTGCGCGCCCGGCCGCTGATGGACAATCGCTTCCATCCCGACGAAGCGCTGTACGCGACGTTTGCGCGGTACGTCGCCTCCGGCTACGGGAGCCTCCTGTCGTACCTGGTCGTGGACAAGCCGCCCCTGTCTTTTTATCTCAACGGCCTGAGCGTCGCCGTGTTCGGCGGGACCGAGTTCGCCGTGCGTCTGCCCAACCTGTACGCAAGCCTGATCAGCGTCGCACTCCTGTTCGCGCTGGCCCGCCGCTTGTACGATCTGACCAGCGCACACCTCGCCGCCTGGATATTGGCGCTCTCCCCATTTCCGATTCTATTCTCCGTCACGGCGTTTATTGATCCCCTGCTCACGGCGTTTGTGCTCGCGGCGCTGTGGACCGCCAGCGCGCCAATCCCGCGCCCCCGCTGGACGGGCTGCCTCCTCGCACTCGCGTATGCGACCAAACAAACCGCGCTGTTGTTCATCCCCCTCGCGCTCGCCCTCGCGCTGCTCCCCCTCCCCTCGGAGACCAACCTCCGCGCCGCCCTGCGCCACCTGATCCGCTTCGTACTCCCCATCGTGGCGGGGCTGCTTCTGGTCACCATCGTCTTGCTGATTTGGGATGCAGCGCGCCACGCGCCCATCGGCATGTGGGCGCAGGGATATTCGGATAACGCGCCGGGGCGCTTCATTCGCGCCGCCGAGGTCTGGCCGCGCTTGCAGGCCTGGCGAGACTGGCTGCAATATTTCACCGCATCCCCCTCTCTCAACCTGCTGTTCCTGCTGACTCTGCCCCTGCTCCTCACCACCAACCTGCTCTACCCCTCCCGCGCTGCCCTGGCCGATTTCATCCTGGCCGGTTATCTCCTGCTTCACCTCGCCGGATACTGGCTGTTGGCCTTCAATATCTGGGATCGCTACTTGCTCCCCCTGCTGCCTCTTCTGGCGCTGCTCCTCGCGCGTGTTATCCGGCTGGTCGCATACAGCATATCGCAGGTCGCATATCGCCTGTCGCGCCATTTTGGAATTTGGAATTTGAAATTTGGATTTTGGTTTTCCCGCCTCCTGCCTCCGGCCTTCTGCCTCCTGCTCCTCTCTCCCGCCCTCACCGCCATGCGCTCCGGCTACCCCGTCGGCGGCGACCACGGCGCGTACGACGGCATTGACGACGTGGCGCGCTTTGTTCACAGCCTCCCGCCGGAGGGCGTGCTGTACGACCATTGGCTGAGCTGGGAATTCAATTTCTATCTCTTTGACCGCCCGCTCTACATCTCGTGGTTCCCCACGCCCGACGCGCTGGCAACCGACCTGAAATCTTTTGGACACACCTCGCCGCGTTATATCGTCGTGCCCGCGTGGGAATCCAATGCCGAAGTCCGCGCGGCAGCCGCGCAAGCCGGGTTTGCGTTCATACCCATCCACACGGCATTCCGTCGCGACGGATCAACATCATTCGTGGTCTATCAACTGGTTCTACAGCCTCAGTAGTGGAGGAAGGAAATATCCATGGAAAGAATGAATATCGCCACCGGCACGCCCTGGGAGCCTATCGTGGGTTATTCACGCGCGGTGCGCGTCGGCCCGCACGTGCACGTCTCCGGCACGACGGCCACGGATGCGAATGGGAAACTCGTGGGCGTCGGCGACCCGTATGCGCAGGCCGTGCAGACCCTGCGCAACGTCGAGTCGGCCCTGCGCCGGGCTGGCGCCGGCCTGGCGGACGTCGTGCGCACGCGCATCTACGTCGTCAATATGGACGACTGGGAGAAGATCGGTCGCGCGCACGGCGAGTTCTTCGGCAATATCCGTCCGGCGACGAGCATGGTCGAAATCCGCCGCCTGATCAGCCCGGACATGCTCGTGGAAATCGAGGCCGAGGCCTTCATCGCCTCCGAAGCCTCCGGCTAGCTGCGCCTCATTCCTGCATGCGTCGCCTTCGTTCCGCCTTCGGGGTTTGGCCCGTAGGGCTTGGGATTCTCCTCAGCCTCTTGTTCTTCTGGAAGCTCGCCTTCACGAACCTCAGCCTCGCGCGCGGCGACACCTTTCTCTACTTCTATCCTTATTGGGACTACCGCGCCCGCGTCTTGCTCTCCGGCCACCTCCCGCTTTGGAACCCGTATCTGTTCATGGGCGCGCCCTTCCTCGCCAACTCGCAGGCCGGGGTGCTGTACCCGCTCAACTGGCCGCTCGCATTCTTCCCCGCGCCCGCCGCCGTCAAGATTTCTATCCTGCTGCATCTCGGCCTCGCCCTCGCCGGAGCGTTCCTCTTCGCTCGCCGCGCTCTCGGGCAATCCGCGCCCGGCGCGCTGCTCTCGGCGGCGCTGTTCGCGCTCGGCGGCTACCTCACCTCACAGGTCGAGCACGTCAATCAACTGCAAGGCCTGGCGTGGTTTCCGTGGCTGCTGCTCAGTATTCAGTATTCAGTCGCCAGAAGCCAGACGAATGCGCTGCCCACTGCCCATCGCCTACTGCCGCCGGCCATCCTCCTCGCCCTCCAGCTTCTCGCCGGCCATACCCAATCCGCCTTCATCTCCCTCGCCGGCGTCATCATCTATTGCCTCATCTTGACCCTGCTCACTCCCACGCCCCCACACTCCCACACCCCCTCTCCGATGCTCCTCCGCCTCCTCCATTCGTCATTCGTCCACTTGTCATTCGTCATTGCCTCATTTGTCATTCTCTCTGCGTTACTCTCCGCGGCCCAGCTCCTCCCCACCCTCGAGCTTTCCGGCCAATCCCTGCGCGGCGGCGGGCTGCCCCTGCGCGAAGCCCTCTCGTTTTCGCTCGACCCGCGCCTCCTCGGGCGCGCGCTCCTGCCGGGCTACGCGCACGGGCTGTTCAGCGAATTCGTCGCGTACCTCGGCGTTGCCGGACTCGCCCTCGCCGCGCTCGGAGCGCTGAACGCGCGCCGGACACCGCAACGCCTGGCGCTCCTCGCCCTCGCCGCCGCCGGCCTCGCCTTCGCCCTCGGCGCGTTCAACCCGCTCTACGCACTTCTCGCCGCATTCCCGCCCCTCAACCTGTTCCGCGTCCCCGCGCGCTGGCTCTTCCTCTTCGCCTTCGGCGCAGCCATGCTCGCCGGTCACGGCCTCGACGCGCTCTCCCAACCCCGCCGATGGATCTTTCTGATCCCCGGCCTGTTGATTCTGATCTCGCCTCTGGCAAACAATCTGACCCCGGCCGGGGAGACCGGCCCACTCGGCCCCGTTCACGACCTCAGAGCATGGCTGCTGCCATTACTGATCCTCGCCGTCCTCCTGTACGTTCCTCTCCCCGACCGCTGGCGCAAGTGGGGCGTGTTCATCCTCGCCGCCTCGGAACTCTTCTTCGCCGCGCAAATCCTCCCTTTCAACCACCCCACCACGCCTGAAGCCTACTCTTCCATCCGCCCGGCGATGACTCAACTCCTCTCCAGTCTCCAGTCTCCAATCACCCAATCACCCAATCACCCAATCATCACCCCGCCCCCTCGCTTCCTCTCCATGTCTGCCCTCCGCTTCGACCCCGGCGACCTCGCCGAGCTGCACAGCGAACTCGACCCGCAGCTCCCGCCCGACGCCGTGTACGACGCCATCGTCGCGACGAAAAACAAGGAAGTCCTTTCCCCCAATTTGCCGCTCATGTGGGGCATTCCGGCGGTGGATGGGTTCGACGGCGGCATCCTGCCGCTCAGGCATTACGCCGCTTTCACCCAGCTTTTCACCGGAGAGCCCTCAGCCGATGGCCGTCTGCGCGAGAACCTGAGTAGGGGCGTTCAATTGCCTGCGCCTGGGCCGCAGGCACAGGCCGCGAAGCGCGCCCCTACCGCGCCCGACCCGCGCCTGCTCTCCCTCGTCAATGCGCGTCACCTCGTCACCGACAAGGTGGACGACGCCTGGGTTGACAACGTCTTCTACGACCTGCAATTCACGCTGACTCTCAAAGACGGCGAGTCCTCGACCGTCGCCTACGTCCCGAAGTTTCAAGCCACCGCCCTGGGCCTCGTCGCCGACTCGTATTCCGGCCATGCCCAAATCACCTTCGCCGACGGCTCAATCTCCAATCTCCCAATCTCCAGTGCTCGTGTCCACTTCGATCACCCCGCCGCCCCAATCTCAATTATCCTTTCCGGTCCGCTCACCGTGCGCGGCCTCAGCCTGGTGGACGAACGCTCCGGCGCGTTTCAATCGCTCGCCCTCGGCCCCTATCGCCTCGTCCACTCCGGCGACGTGAAAATCTACGAGAACCTCGACGTGCTTCCCCGCGCCTTCATCGTCCCGAACGCGCTCGTCATCTCAGACGACGACGCCGCCCGCGCCTCCCTCGCCGACCCAAACTTTGACCCTGCTTCTACCGTCATCCTCGCCTCTGCACCCAGCGACACTTTCCACCTTCCACCATCCACTTTCCATCGTGAAGTAACAATTACCGAATACTCCTCGGTGCTCATCCGCCTCACCGCCGATGGCCCCGGCTATCTGGTCCTCACCGATGCCTATTATCCGGGCTGGATTGCAACGGTGGACGGCTCGCCCGCGCCCATCCTCCGCGCCGATATCATGTTCCGCGCCGTCGAGCTGCCCGCCGGGACGCACACGGTCGAGTTCCGCTTCAAGCCGGCGTCCGTAAAAGTTGGGCTGTGGATTTCGGGGGTCACCTGGGTGGTTGTATTGACAGCGCTCATTTTGCGCCACGCACGCAACAGAAAAACGCCGCCGTAAGCCAGCCGACCAGACCCGCGAGGTCTTGAAGACCTCGCGGG
>Ga0209108_10001997_pt1 | contig 11829 bp, 11 predicted proteins | sample Rifsed10ft1_FD_184003 | JGI IMG/M metagenome (GOLD analysis project Ga0209108, IMG submission 184003) | Soil microbial communities from Rifle, Colorado, USA - sediment 10ft 1 (version 2) | ecosystem: Environmental > Terrestrial > Deep subsurface > Rock core/Sediment | place: Rifle, Colorado...
ATGGCCAACCCCTGAGGGGCGGCGAGCGCAGCCGCGCCCGCCGATTCGCCCGAACGGCCACCTGTGTCCGACTGGCCCAAGATGGGCAATGTCCGGAACCTCTGCCGGGCCGATAAGAACGGTGCCGACCCGACATCTTGCGCGAGGGCCCTGGCAGGACGCCGGAAACGGGGGACACGATGGTTGACAAACGACAGGGACGACGGCCGGGGCCGGGCGGCATGAGCTTTCTGCCATGGTCAGTGTAAGCGTCACGCAATACGCTGCTTTCCTCGACACGATCGGGGAAGCGGCACTGCTGGTCGACCGACGCGACACGATCACGTTCGCGAACGCACACGTGCAGGCTTTGCTGGGCTATTCGCCGGCCGAACTGGTCGGACAACCAGTCGATGTCGTGCTCCCCGCTGCGCGCTACGCGGAGCAGCGCCTGCACGTCGACGCCGAGCCGGCGCCGTCCCAGGGTCGCCCGTGCGGTGCGCAGGCACACCTGCATGCGACTCATCGCGACGGATATGAGATCGCGGTGAGCATCCTGCTGGCGCCGCACCGGTTTGGCGAGGAGCCTCTCACCCTGTGCATCGTTCGAGACCTGCGCCTGCGGGAGGCGCTCGAGAGAAAGCTGCGGGCCAGCGAGGAGCAGTGCCGCAACCTCATCGAGCACGCCTCTGAAGTGTTCTACGCCGTGGAGCTCGGCGCCGATCCCATGCGCAGCCAGGCGACCTACGTGAGCCCTCAAGCCCGCGCCCTCACAGGCTATTCCTCGGATAGGTTCCTGCGCGAGCCGAACCTCTGGGCACAGCTCGTCCATCCGAGCGATCTCCCCGAAGTGACCAGGGCGACCACGGAAATGCTGGTGAGCGGGGCACCGCAGACGCGCCGCTACCGCATGCGATACCAGGCATCGGATACGTATCGTTGGGTCGAGGACCGGGTCGGGCCGCGATACGACACCGATGGCCGCATCTCGGGTTACCAGGGAGTGGCCCGCGACGTGACCGAACACTGGTGGCAGCAGCGTCAGCTCCAAACACTCGCCACGTTGGCGAAGGTGTTGCGGGAGTGTCGGACCATGGGCGAGTTGACCGCGGGGCTGCTCGACGGGCTCCTCGAACCGCTCGAGGCGAACGGCGCGGCCGTGGCGACGCACGACCAGCGTGCCGACGAGGTCGTGTTCGAGCTGGGCCGCGGCCTGCTCGAGAAATGGACGGGCAGACGCGTCCCGTCCTCGGCCAGCGTCAGCGCAAGGGTCATCGCCACGGGTGTGCCCTGGGTCACCAGCAGTGCGTGGGAGGCTCAGGACCTCTCGCAGCTCCACCTGCCGCCCGGTGTCATCGCCTACGCCAGCATTCCCCTCCACACGAAGGACCGCATCATCGGCGCGCTCGTGGTGACGAAGGCATCGACGTTCGCGGATCAGGAGGTGCAGGTCCTGAAGGCGATTGGCGAGATGGCTGCGATTGCCTTCCAGCGCCAGCGACTCCACGAGCAGTTGGCGATCACCGCGACCACGCTGGAAGAGACCTGCGAACGCACCATCGAAGGGTGGGCACGGGCCCTCGACATGCGCGACCGGATCACGGAAGGACACACCAGGCGTGTGACCGAGATGACGATGAAGCTGGCGCGCTGGCTGAAGCTGCCCGACGACCAGTTGCCGCACATCCGTCGCGGGGCCATGTTGCACGACATCGGGAAGATGGCGATGCCGGACCACATTCTGCGCAAGCCGGGGCGCCTGACCGAGGACGAGAAGGTCATCATGCGGAAGCACGTCGAGGACGGCTACGCGATGCTCGCGCCCATCGAGTTCCTTCAGCCGGCCCTGGACATTCCGTGCTACCACCACGAGCGCTGGGACGGCACGGGTTATCTGCGCGGGCTGAAGGGCGACCAGATCCCGCTGTCGGCCCGCATCTTCTCCGTGGTGGACGTCTACGACGCGATCACGAGCGAGCGGCCGTATGGCCCGGCCGAATCGCACGAGGTGGCCCTCAGCTTCATCGTGGCGGGGAGCGGGAGCCAGTTCGATCCCCGCGTGGTCGACGCATTCCTGGCACTGGAACCCTTCAGCAACGAGTAAGCGGACCGCGCGGCGACGTAGAATCGCTCCTCGATGCGCATCCACCTCGTGGACGGCACCTACGAGCTGTTCCGCGCGTACTTCGGAGCGCCAAAGGCCACGAGCGCGCGCGGCGTTGAGGTAGGCGCCACGCGCGGGCTCCTTCGCTCGCTCCTCGCGCTGCTGCGCGAACACGACGTCACACACGTCGCCTGCGCCTTCGATCACGTCATCGAGTCGTTCCGCAACGACCTGTACGACGGATACAAGACGAGCGAGGGCGTCGACACAGCCCTCCTGGCCCAGTTCCCGCTCGCCGAGCGCGCCGCTCACGCGCTCGGCCTCGTCGTGTGGCCGATGATCGAGTTCGAGTGCGACGATGCCCTGGCGACGGGAGCCACCAGATGGCAGGACGCGCCCGGCGTCGAGCAGGTCCTCCTCTGCACGCCGGACAAGGACATGGCGCAGTGCGTGCGCGGCTCGCGCGTGGTGTGCCTGGACCGCATGCGTCGCCGCACGCTCGACGAGCCCGGTGTCGTGGCGAAGTTTGGCGTGGGGCCGGCGTCCATCCCCGACTGGCTGGCGCTCGTGGGTGATGCGGCGGACGGCTTCCCGGGCGTGCCCAGGTGGGGCGAAAAGTCCGCTGCCGCCGTCCTCGCGGTCTACGGCCACATCGAGGCGATTCCCGAACGGGAGACCGACTGGCGCGTCACCGTGCGCGGCGCGGGGAGCCTCGCCGCCAGCCTTCGCGAGCACCGCGAGGAGGCGTATCTCTATCGCCGCCTCGCCACCCTGCGCACGGACGTGCCAATCACCGAAGACCTCGATGACCTGCGCTGGCGCGGTGCACGGCGCGAGGAGTTGACGCGGCTCTGCCGCGAGATCGACGACGAGGCGTGGCTCGAGCGCATCACGCGCTGGAGGGACTGAACGAGACTTACGGCTGCGTCTCGCCCCTGGGTTGACCCCCACTCTCGGGTTTGTCCTCACCCTCGGCCGGTGGATTGGTGTCCTCGTCCCCGTTCGGCTGGGCGCCGGTAATCCTCCGGATCAGACCTCCCGCCGCGAGCGGGCTGAAGAACCCCACGGCCACCGCACCCCAGACGTCGTTCACCGTCACCTGAAGGAAGAACTCGGTGCCGGAGATACGCGAGAGAAGGATCGTGACGATCACGCTGAGGAGGGCGGTGCCGAGCGCGCCGGTCACGCTTGCGAGGACCGCCGGGAGGCTCCACGATTTCCACTCCCACGATGTCCTGAGCTTCATGGCCGGCATCAGCAAGAACGAGATCACGCCCCCGGCGGCGGCCCCCACCAGGACGACGAGCATGGGGGCGGCAACGGGCAGGCTCGACGTGGTCGTGACCGTCCGATACGGACCATCCGGCATGGTCCAGTACTGGCCGTTCACGGTGACGCTGTAGTCCCCGGGCTCGAAGAACAGGACTTTTGGATTCAGAAGCTCTCCCGCGGCCGCGAACACGCTCCCGGACACCGATTCCGGCGCCGGCTCCTGGGCCGGTTGCCCCGCCGCGTTCGGTGCGTCTGGCTGCCGGTTGATCGTCCAGAACGCGCGATACGTCGCACCCGGCTGGAGGATGAGCTCCTGATTCTCCTGCGGCAAGGTGGGGAAGAACGCGTGCCAGCCCACCTGCCATCGTGTCGGATCAAGGGCGAGCGGAACCGTGAGCGTCAGCTCCGTCCCGCGCACACGCAGCTCGTAGTCGGAGTTGTTCGTGAGCAGCGCGACGAAGCCGAGGTCGCGGCCTGCTTCCAGCCGCTGTGCCGGAGCCTCTATCGCAATGCTCAGCGCGTCCGAGCTGCCTGTGGCGCCGTCGGGACCGGCCGGCCGCGTCTGCGCCAGCACGCCGGCGCCCGCAACGATGGTGAGAAGGAACACCAGGCATGCCCGCATGTAAGCCTCCTTGACGTCCCGATTCCGCGTCCGCCGATACTAACGCCGCCGTGCCCGGAACTGAACGCGTGGATTGGTTGCGCGGAGCGCGCCAGACCGAGGGTCGAGCTAGCGGTGCTCTTCGTGCACGAGCGGGGAATGCTGACGCACGCGGCGCAAGATGCCTCGTGCCAGCGCATCGCCGAAGTCGAACGGGTTGACCGCCGTCTTCTCCCTGGCCTCCTTCACGCACTCGCGCAAGCCAATCGCCGCTTCGACGGGATCCTCGGTGCCTCGAATTGTCTCATCGTCCACCCCGAGTCCGATGCGGTCGCTTCAGCCGCACCTCAATCGATGAATGGTTCCCGGCCTCCCGCGCGCCCGCTCCGACGTGAGGAGGAGCGTCTCCGCATCGAGGTAGTCGATTGCTTCCCCCTGCGGCTCGGCATCGTCAAGGAAGCACGGCCGTCGCAGGTCTCGCCAGCCTCGTCGTCCCGGGCCGACTTCCGTCGCGCCGAAGAAGAACACTTCGTTGTAGGTTCTCACCGCGAGCGTCATCCCATCGGGTGAGACGGCGGCGCCGGTGACGTACCGCCCGATCCGCTGGTCCGGCTCGATGCCGCTGTTGCCCTGGTATCTGGCAGTCAGAACTTCTCGCGAGGTAAGCGCCCGTGCGACCTCGACCGCCGAGAAACCGAAGAAGTCGATCGTGCCGGTGAGCCCCTTGGTGACGACCGTGACATCCCCGTTCGGCAGCACCGCAAACGCCTCGCTGTCCTCGGGCTCCCTGGGATATCGATAGCGGAACGACTGCGACGCGGCCGTGAGCGGCGGCGCCCCAGTGGCCAACACGGGTTCGACGAGCACGAAGACGGTCACGTCTTCCCGCGCGCGATTGTTATCTCCGGTGTCGGCCAGATACAGGCAGGGGGTCATCGGCGCGGCAACGTTGGCCGGACAGGGGCCCAGGGCCATGTCCTCCCAGTCGCGATTGACGGCGCCCATGATGCGGATCGTTCCGAGGAGGCGTCCCGACTGATCAATGGCATAAAGGTTCGGACGATCGCCCGAATCGTTGTGCGACCAGAAGACGCCGGGCTGCGTACGGCTCACGGCTAATCCGGAGCTCTCGCGAAGTGCATCCGGCACCACGCCCACCTCTTCGAGCATGCGCGCGGCGTAGGCCTTCCCGCGCTCCATATGCCGGGCGAGCGCCCGTTGGGACAGTTGCCTGTCCACCCAGAGCCACGTCACGAGCACAAGGAGGCCGGCCACGACGATTCCGACGGCGGCCTGCGCCGCCCGCTTCACACGGGTTCTGTCTGCCAGTCCGACAAAGGGTGCGATGAGCACGCCGAATCGTCGCACACGTCGGGGCAGTTACGGCTTGAACACCCAGTATCGGCCACGTTGAGCGTCGACGGCACGCAGTCCGGATCGCTGGGCCGCGCGCTGACCATCGCGAACCAGGTGGAACATGTCGGAGAGGACCGACCGGGATTCGGCGAAGTAGGAATGCCCGACGAGGCTGGTATCGACCTCGGTGGCGTCGATCGTCTCGATCCCCTGGCTGATGATCAGGCCCGGACCGGCATCGCCGGCGCGGCGGTAGCCGTGGACCTTCTTGGATGCCGTCAGCGCCAGATCGGCCGAGGAGGCGTACAGCGTAATCGGGCGGCCGGTCTCGACGAGCACGGGCGCGATGTCGCGCGCGAACACCTCGGCGTCGATGTCCGGCGCCGCGAGGATCACCTCGGTGACGTGCGGCCTCAGGGAGGGCTGCTCCGTCAACAACGACGCCACGGCGCGGGTCAACGCGCGGTTGCCCATGCTGTGCGCGATCACATACAGCGTATGGGCGCCCGTGCGCTCGACGACATTCCGCAGAAACCCTTTCAGGTTCGCCTGGGCCCATTCGATGTTCGCTTCATCGACGGTGTAGGCCGCCACGGCGCCTTGCGATGGCCAACTGTAGAAGATCGGCGCGCCGGTGAAGGCGAGGTCGTAGGCCATCTGCGCCGTCCGCCGTGCGGCGTCCTCGAAGGTCACGTTGTAGCCGTGCACGAAGAGAAAGGCGCTCTTCGAATCCGACTCCCCTACGCGCGCGGCCACCTCGGCGAGGAACGCGTCCCTCGGTCGGACGACGGCGGTCAGGAGCACGACGTGCTTTGCGGGGTTCTCGCGAAACTCGAGCTTGAGGATCGTGGGCGCCTCCAGCTCCCCCATCCGATGGTCGCGCGGGATACTCACCTCGCAGGCGCCGTAGCGGACCTCGGCTCGGTCCGCGCCGAACATCTCGCCCGGCTTCGTGCTGGCAGTCAGGGTTCGATCGGTGCCGAAGAACACGCGCACGACGGCATACTCGGCGTCCACCCAGTCCAGCACCGAGCCCACGGCCACGCGGCCGAACGCGGCCTTGCCCCCGCCGAGCGCCGCCACGACGGGCGCGATCTCCTCGGCCAGGAACATGACGCCCAGGCGTTCCGGAAACGTCTGCGTCAGCTCTCTCGTCCCCACGCTCGTCGCCTTCAGCGCGAGGCTCCCCTCGCCGGCGGCGACGATCGCGGCCGAGCCGCCCATCTCGCCGACGTCTCCCTCGCTCAGCACGAACGTCATCGCGGTGGCCGAGCGCGTCTCCCGAATCACAAAATAGCGACTGTCCTTCCGGACACCCATCGTCTCGAGATACGGCGTGAGCACCGCGTCCATCCCGGCGTCGGTCGTCGATTCACGAACCGGATTGACGATCTGAAACCGGCACTCCCGGACCGCGCCCCCGCCGGCGCGCGCACCCATGGACTGCAGCCCGAGCAGGCGCGCCACGACGCCCACCCTCGTCTCCACGCGCTCGACCTTCGCCGCGCCAAGCTCGGCCCCGCGGCTGATCGCGGGCTCCAGGCGGGCAACGACGAAGCGGCGGCCTTCGGCATCGATACGAAAGATCGTCCCGGGCGGCTCGAGGTTGGTGGGCCGGGAATAGAACTGCCATCCTGGGGGCAGGACGTCGACCGGCCGCTGCGGCTTCTTTCCGAAGAGTGGGAACGCCACGCCGTGTCTCCTAACGCATCTGCCTCACGCGGGCCACCGCGTCGTCGATGCCCATGAACTGCATGATGAAGATCTGGGGCCCGCCGCGTCGCCGATCGGCCTCGAGCATCCATCCAGTCGAGCAGCCGACCGTGGCGAGCTTGACCGCCGTGTCCATGGACACGCACAGCAGGAAGTAGCGTTGCAGGGACTCCGCGAGCCAGAAGGCACCGCGCAGCGTCGGGTCGTTGGCAACGGCCTCCGTTGAATGGGCGCACCAGATGCTCCTGGCCTCGGGCGCGAGGTCGAACCACGTGGTGCGGGCGCGCATCACGACCTCGAGCGCCAGCGCCGCGCGCAACCAGGTGAAGCGATGGCGTTCGCCAAAGAGCGACGCCGAGTGGATGTAGCGTTCACGACCCTGCATCATCATGGTATTGAGCTGCCGCGTGTCCGCGATCGCGTCGATGCCCATCTTCCGCGCGAAGACGTCGAGGTCCTTGTACCAGGTGTAGATCGCCGCCACGAACAGGCCCCGCGCCAGCCCGTAGAGCCCGCGTTCGGAGGCGGCGGCATCCTGTTTCGCCAAGCCTGTCAAGTGTGCCACCACGACACGGTTCGCCCACTGCGTGGGCTCGAACTCGTCCACGTGGCGGCACAGCTTCACCACGGCGTCTTCGATACGCGACTCGAGGGGTACGTCGGGGTCGACGAAAGTCGCGAACTCGCCGGACGGATGCCCGTGCAGGAAGTGGCCCAGCTCGTGTCCGATGAAGAAGAGCGCCACCATCGCCAGCTCGTGCTGCAGGTGCCGCTCGGCATCGGCGTCCGCCGTCTCGCGCTGCGCCTGCCGCCGCAGTCGCGCCAGATAGCGCGCCGGGTCCGCGTCGATCCGGCGCACGAGGCCGAACATCTGGGCGTCGTTCTTGAGGAACGGCGCGCCGAGCAGCGAGTCCGACTGCGCGAAGGAGCGCATCGCGGCTTCGATCTCGAGCAGGAACTGTTCGTTGAGGACGATGATCTTCTCGTCGAGCAAGGCCTGGCACCCCGCGGTGAAGAAGGGGCTCGCCATCAGCTCCGGGGAGGCGACCGCGGGATTGAGGAGGCACAGGTGCAACTCGTCGAGCGACTGAGCCGGGGCGAACGACGCCGCGGCGCCGAGCGCGTGCTCAACGGCGGCGGACACGACCATCGACGTCGTATCGATCGATCTCCGACACCTGCAGCAGCATGATGGCCTTCGTCATCTCGCCGCGCTTGGCGAGCACGTTCCCCAGGTTGGTACTGGCCGATGCGGCGTTGGCCCAGTCGCCGCGCGCGAGCGCGAGGGCCAGGGCCTCGCGAAAGCACGCGTCGGCCTTGGCGTCGTTGTCCAGGTTGAGGTGGGCGGTGCCCACGTTGAGAAGGTCCCCGTGAATCAACTCATCGAGCCCCAGCCGGCGGTCGAGGTCCACCGACTCTTCGGCCGCTGTCAGCGCGAGGTCCGGAAACCCGCACTGGTCGAAGAGGATCGACAGGACGGCCAACTCGTCGCGCCTGGTGCGATCGTCCTTGACGTCTTCTGTGAGGTTGACGCCTTGTTGAAGTGCTGCCCCGCCACGTCAGCCCGCCCCGCCTGGGCCGCCCTGAGGCCCTGCTGGCATTCTGCCTGAATCTGTTTGACGATCGCGTCATCCATGTCGGCTCCTCTCGTCCGTGGGCCGGCGTCATCGTAGATCCCGGTGACCACAGGGAAACAACGAATTCTCCCCCGGGCGCGAACGCGAGATGCACGCCAGGCGTCGGCCGGTTCCGTCGAGCTGAGGTAGGATCGACGCACACGTTCCCTGGGGAGAGGCCGGATGACAGACCACGACAGTTTGGCTGAGCGCGGGCGCGCCATCGAAGAGGAATACTTCCGACGAAAAGATCGCGAGCTCATCGAGAAGATGCGCCAGGCGGCCGCCGCCGAACAGGCGCGCGGCGAGATGGGCCGGAAGACGGGCCTCGGCGACCCGGCGCTCTTGCAGGAGCTGCAGGAGCTGGGCTTCACGCCCGACACCGTGATCCTCCTGCCGATCGTGCCGGTGCTCGAGATGGCATGGGCCGAAGGCGGCATCACTCCCGCGGAGCGCAGCCTGATCGTGCAACTCGCCCGGAGCCGCGGCGTCGACGAAAACAGTGCGGCCGACACGCAACTGACACAGTGGATGACCCGCCGGCCGGATGCAGCGGTGTTCGCACGCGCAGGACGACTGATCGCGGCCATGCTCTCGTCAGGCTCCGGCCAGGCGGGCACTCCCCTGACCACCGGCGACCTGGTCGCCTACTGCGAGAGAATCGCCGCCGCCTCGGGCGGGATCCTCGGGCTGCGGATCGGCAGCATCTCCTCGGAAGAGAAGACGCTGCTCTCACGCATCGCCTCCGATCTCAAGACGCGACAGCCCTGACGCGCACGAGTCGCGTCAGGATTCTTCCCCCTCGAGCAGGTATCGCAACAACTCGTCTTGAGAGTGCAGATCCAGCTTGCGAAACACCGACTTCAGGTGATTGCGAGCGGTGTGGACACTGATGCCGAGGACCTCGGCGACTTTGGCCACGCGCCGGTAGCACACCAGCCCGCGAACGATCTCCTTCTCTCTCGGCGTCACCCGCAAGCCCCGCGTGCCCGCGCCCTCTTCCTCACGCGTCTCGGACCAGACGTCCTCATCCACCAGCAGCGCCTGCAGTCGCTGGAGCATCGCCGTGAAGTGATCAGGCTGCACTTCGTCGGCAGACCCCATCGAGGCATCACCCCTCGCGTGGACACTTCCGGCGGCCGCATACGGCAGCAGTGGCGCCGCGTGGTCCGCCCGCTGCTCGAGCAAGCGTTCCCTTCGTCTGTGCAACGCGATCTCGATCGAGGACGTGATCTGCCGGGCCTGGAACGGTTTCACGATATAGCCGGAGGCTCCGGACCGGACCGCGTCGCTGACGATCGAATCGTTGGAGTGGCCACTCACGTAGATGATTGCTGTGTCGATGACCCGCTGAATCTGACGCGCGGCATCGATCCCGTCGACGGCTCCACCAAGGAATATGTCCATGAGGATCACGTCCGGGCGCAGGTGTTGGGCCATGTGGACGGCTTCTCGCCCGTCCATCGCGTGCCCCGCCACTTCGTAGCCCGACGCTTCGAGGTTTCGCCTCATATCCTCGGCCACAATCACCTCGTCTTCGACAATCATGACGCGGTCAGCCATCCTGCCCTCCCGAAAAGTGGTGGGTCCCCGATGCACGGTCCGTCGGTGGGCTCTGGGTGTCATGAGGAAACCTGACAGTGAACTCGGTGCCGCCACGGCATGCGATCGACACCTCTCCATGTAGTTGCTTGGTCGCCAGCAGGCGGATCAGCTCGAGGCCCAGTCCACCGGCCTCGTGTCGTTCGGCGTCCGGCGGAAGGCCCGGACCGTTGTCACGCACCACGATCGTGACCACGTCGTCATCCGCGGTGAGCCGAATCGTGATGAGGCCCGAGCCGGTGTGCGCGAAGGCGTGCTGATAGGCGTTGGTCACCAGCTCGCTGATGAGCAGTCCGCACGGCGTGGCCAGTTGAAGCGGGAGCGTGAGCGTGTCAAGGCTGAGCGAGATGGCCACGGCCGTCGTCGAGTCGGCAACGGAGCGTTGCACGTTGCGGACGAGATCCTGGACGAACACCTTCATGTCGACCGAGGCAACGTTGGGACCATCGGACAACTGGGCGTGGATCAACGCGATCGTCGAGATCCTGGAGATGGCATCTGAGAGCGCGTCCCTGACGGACGCATCACTGGTGGCGCTGGCCTGCATGGTCAGGAGGGAGGCGAGGATTTGCAGGTTGTTCTTGACCCGGTGGTGCGCCTCGCGCAGCAGCGTCTCAGCCCTTCGGATCGAGTCTGGCATCTGGCGTTCGCGGCGCAGCCGCTCGACTTCACCTGCCACTCGCGGCGCGCACGCAGCCAGCAGCCGTCGGATCCGACGCGCATCCCTGAACCTCCGGCGGCTCATGACGCTGATGTGGCCGAGGCGAACGCCCTCGAGGCTGGTTAGCGGATGGGCCGCAAACGCTTCGATGCCCTCGGCCAGGGAGCCGGCCTGTGGGAACAGCCGCGCCACGCGACTCGGGTAGTAGGAGGGGCGACCACCTACCGCCGATTCACAAGGGCTGCGAGCCGCGGGATGCACGTTGTCCTCCAGATGCCGCCCGTCCCCCCACCACGCCACTGTCCGGACCATCTCCGGAACCGTGTCGAGCACCTCTCCGACACACGCACACTCGACGTCCACGGTCCGAGCCAGCTTCTCGACGATGGCGTGAATGGGCTGCCGGCCTGCGGCCAGAGCTGGGTCAGTCGCGAGCCACAGAAGAAAAGGGTCCGCTCGTACCAAGGGCCGGCCCTTCGGCCGGCGTGTGCGCGCCCTACCAGAAGCGGGCACCTGCGTCGTCATGTGAACCCGCTCACCCAGGATGGTTCGTAGTCAATACGTATCTCGACGGAGTCACCAACCCCGTCGAAAGGATTAACGCCGGAAGGCCTTTATCGGAACACCAACCTGCGGGTTCAATTTGACCGGCCCGCCGATGTCGGTCACGCCCATCCCGCCGGAGACGGTCACCGAGACCTCGTCCGCAGCGAGAACGAGAGGGAGTAGGTGCCGGGATTCAGTTCGATGATGCGGTACTGCCCCGAGCTGTCCGTGACAACCGTCCGCACTTTTTCAGTCAGGGCGGAGCTCGATGCCTCAACCGTCACGTCCGGCAACACGCCACCCGAGGCGTCGCGGACGGTGCCGGTAAGGGTGCCTTGCGCGACCGCAAGGGACGGGTCAGGATCGCCAGAACGAGAAG
>Ga0209108_10001998_pt1 | contig 11827 bp, 8 predicted proteins | sample Rifsed10ft1_FD_184003 | JGI IMG/M metagenome (GOLD analysis project Ga0209108, IMG submission 184003) | Soil microbial communities from Rifle, Colorado, USA - sediment 10ft 1 (version 2) | ecosystem: Environmental > Terrestrial > Deep subsurface > Rock core/Sediment | place: Rifle, Colorado...
CAGCACGAGCCCATTCCCGACGGTCCCTCCAAGGGCGCGTTCTGCCCGCCCGAGGAGCTGGACCGGATGCTGGACGAGTACTACGAGCTACGGGGCTGGTCCAAGGACGGTATCCCCACTCCCGCGCGCCTCCGCGCCCTGGATCTGGAGTTCGCGATCCAGCGCTGACCCCTTCCCCATTCTGAGACACCCTTCCCCTTAGAATCCCCACAAGGCCGCTCGGATCTTTACCGGGGTCCTCTCTTGGTTCTTCGGGGGAATAGCGGAATTGTGCTATATTCTTGGATGCCATGAGACCAGTATTTGGAGAAGTGGTTACAGCATCAGATGTCGAGCGCCTGACCTCCGAGCAGGGAGAGAAGGCCTTCGTGCGCCTTTGCGCTACGCTGGTGGCCTCTGCTATCGGAGAGGCTGTCGGCGATTTTGCCGTCCCCAACTGGACCGAGCGTATCAATGTTGCCGACCGGGGCGTGGACGCAGAGTACACGGCCCCAGTGACCATGTTGGAGGCTGGGGGCCTCGTGGGCCCAGGCCGAAACGTCTATCAGGTGAAGTGGCGCAGGCTAGGGACGAGACCTGCTCGACCCGTTGTCCGGGAATTGCAGAGAACGGTTACCGGCGCCCTGAAAGATCTCCTGTCGAGAGATGGAAACCTCCCCGACCGCTATATCCTGTTGGTCAATGTCGATTTATCGCGGGCTGATCGTGTGACCCTTTCCCAGGCTCTCCGGAAGGATTGCCCCGACTTCAATGATCGCACGCTCGTCATCTGGGGCGCTGCAGAGATCGCGGCAGCACTGAATAACCACCCCCATACCCGTCACGCGTTCTTTTCCGAGGGCGTATTCTGCACCCTGGAGACCGCATCCGAGGAACTTCGGGCGCGATACGAGGCGGTCGGCTCGTCAGCCTTTGTCGGGTATGAGGAGCATGTTCGAGCCGTTAAGGAATTTGTCACCAAGCCGAGCGGCAGACTTCTCCTTGTCACTGGGCTTGCATACTCAGGAAAAACTCGGACTGTCATCGAGGCATTGAAGGATCAGGAGGCAAGGGTCATTTGGGCATCGGACCCCAGCGTTGTAGTAGAGGATCACTTCCGGGCCCTCGATACCTCCTCTGGAAAGGCCCTTGTTGTTGTCGACAACTGCGATGCGCAGCAGTTGGAGGCCCTCCAAAGATGGGCTTTATCGAGAACTCATTTAAAGACGATCATCATCTCGCGACGATCCCTTGCGATCCCCGATGTCCCCCTAGTGAAGCTTGAGGGGTTGTCGGACCAAGCTTGTGAGGCTCTGCTTCGGAGAACGGGTCAGAAGATCCCCCACCTGACAAGAGATTGGATAGGCCGCATCGCCGGAAACAACCCGGGGCTACTCCTCTACGCGCTTGCGGCACAGCGCGACATACCGGAACGTCCGGTTCTGGCATCGGAACGACAGAAGCCACGACAGGTTATTGGCACTCTCCTACGCAGAACGCTTCTCGCGAGTTTGCCGGCGGACGAACTCGATGCCGCGCAAGTCCTCGCTATTCTCCCCCAGGTCGGCATAGAAGGAGATAGGGAGGCAGAACTCGCGACCATTGCGGCCGTCCTTGGCCGTGACGAACTCAGTGTCCGCCAGGCCATTCCAAGACTTGAGGAGAAACATCTGGTCGTCCGTCGAGGAAGGTTTGTAGAAGTCGTCCCCGAGCTCATCGCCAACGAGTTGGCGGCAGAAGTGTTCAAGGGAGCAGCGGATCGAATCACTAGACTCTGGCTTCGGATGATGATGGATAGATCCGCGCAGGACCGGCTGCTGAGGCGGCTTCTGGATCTGAGCGACTATCCAGCCATCGCCTCCCTCTTGGACGAGATCCTCTCAGAAACCGGTTGGTTTCCCATGCTCGAAGATCTTAGGGACCAGGCGCGGAGATTCCGGCTGATCGCAGAGGCTAGGCCAAGGGCCGCCTTGCCGGCACTACAACGGCTCCTAGGGCATCTGGACGAAACTAACCTTCGGAGTGTGGTAGATGGCGACTTACGACGGGAAATCGTGTGGAGCCTGAGGCCGCTTGCCTTACGGGCAGATACATTCTCTGGAGCAGCCAAGCTTCTGCTGTGCCTCGCTGAGGCCGAAAACGAGAATGTCTCGAATAGTGCAACTGGAGTCTTCCTGAGTCTATTCCACTGGAGCCACCCGGAGGTGAGTGCACCCCACTCAGAGCGGATTGACCTCTTACAGCACGCCGCAAACGAAGTCTCTGCCACCAAGCGAATACTGGTCGCCAGGGCAGCCGGGCAGGCAGTGGCGGGGCAAGCAGTATTTTGGCTACACCATGGAGAAGGTATGTTTCCGCCGGAGGAGCCGGCGCGGCTGCGCACCTGGGGTGATGTCTGGGAATTCCATGCTTCGATACTTGGTATTCTAAGGGGACTTACGAGGGACCAAGATCAACAGGTAAGAGAAACGGCATTTCACCAGGCGCTGGAAAGCATCCGTGAGCTGCTTCACATTTCGATACTTGAGAACGATCTCCACCCTCTCGCCGTTTCTTGTTTCGAAACTCTCGGCGAGCTTGCGAGGGCGGAACTCAGCCTTCGGTCGGGGGTGGAGCTGCGCAGCGGGCTGGATTTGATAGAAGACGACATTTCCCGCCGGATCGAGGAGGCCGCTCGGGAAGGTCGACATCACTACGGCGCCAGTACAGCCAAAGAGAGATTGGAAGCGATCCGAACACAGCTCCAGGACGAATCCTTTGGAGGCCGACTGAAACGATGGGTTGGGCCGCATGCCTGGGGAGATGATTACGCCGATGTGGAATCGGCAAGTTCGGAGGAAATTGAACCATCTTCACGGCACATCACTCAACTGGCTAAAGAGACGACTACGGACGCCAATCTTTTGACCCCGGAATTACTCGACTGGCTTCTGACGGATGAGGCACAGCACGCGTCACGGTTCTTCATAGCTTTGGGGGAATATGATTCGGCAGGCATTTGGCAAGATCTACTCGTTAAGCGCCTCCCTGCACCCAACGGGCCTTGGGCGTTCGGCTGGTATGTCAAAGGAGTCGCCAAGAAAGATAGGGCTCGGGCGGAGGGAACACTTGACCGTCTGTCGTTGGATAAGCCTGATCATATTCGTGGCATATTGTCGGCGGCATTTCTCCTCCCCGCAACGCCTGGGAGCGTCCAGCGGTTGGTCTCGCTTGTTCAGAAACGCCTCGCCTCTCCCAGTGAGGTAATTGCTGGAATTCGGTACGGTGGCTGGGTACAGCCTCTATCGGCGGATCTGTTTGTCAATTTGGTCGAAGAACTTGAGGACGGAACGACCGAGACAGCTGTCGGACTCACCGAACTTCTAGCGAGTTGGCTATATTTCTCAAAAGAATTGGGGGAAGGACTCCAAGAAAAGGCTTGGCTTTTCTTGCAGAGAAGTGCACTAAGCGAGGATCGCCACTTTGCGCATTCGTGGGATCGGGTAGCAACATGGCTGGCCGAAAAAGAGCCGCAGCGCTTCTTCGATTTGATTGAACGCCTTGCTGGCATTCCTGGTGGTCTAGAGGCTGCGAAAGTATTTGATGTCCTGCAAGACCACGCACATGTCTGGAGGAAGCTCCTCGCATTGCGTCGAGACGATACACTCCGCTCTTTGCTCCAAATCCAGCTGGAGGACGGTCGGAGGCCATTCTGGCTTTCGTGGTGTCTGGAACACTTTTTGGATACTGACACTGACGGGGAGGTTCTGATCAGATTCGCAGTCGATAATGGAGAAAGGGGCGCGCTCGCCGTTGCCAACATTTTGGATGCTGACAGGGATGGATTCTGGCGAATTGCAGAGAGACTGATAACAGCATTCCCGGAGAGTGAGCGATTGGCGTCGCGGCTTGACTCCAGGGTGGGAACGACAGGAGTCATAAAAGGGAGTTTTGTCCCCACCTGGCATCACCGAATGGACCGGGCGGCGAGACTACTCAGCCATCCGCATTCTCGCATCAGCCAGTGGGCACGCCAGGTCGTGGATTGGTTGGAGGACTATATCCGCAACGAGGAGAAGGAAGACCAAGAGCGCTTTATCTGGGATTATCGGATCTCACGCCGGCAATTGGAGGACTTGCTGACGAAACGGGATTCACCTGACAGACTCTGGGCCATCCGGCGAATTCTCAAGCGAGCACCGACAAAGGACGCACTCGAACTGCTTACGCTAGAGGAGATTAAGGAGGGGCTCTCCACGGTCGATCTACCAGAAGAGGAGCGCAAGAAGTGGGAGGCCTACTTGGCGCACTGGAGCCACCGTGGATAGTTCTCTCACCGATACGCAGCGAAGAGTTCTAGAGACGTTCTTCAGCTCCGATCCCATCAGTGCTCATTTCTATCTTTCCGGTGGTACTGCATTGGCAGGATTCTATCTGCACCATCGGCTTTCCGACGACATCGATCTCTTCACCCGGGACGGCGCTCAACTCACCCCAGCGCGCGCCGTGGTGCAAGCTTCACTCGTAGCCTGTGGCTTGGAAATCTCGGGGAGGCGGGAAACCGACGAGATGTTGGAGTACAAGGTCCAGGGTGACCCCCATCCAACTCACCCGCTCGTTAAAGTAGACGTCGTTCGTGACACAGAGCCGGCATTTGCCCCGGCCCAGGTGCATGGGGTTATCAGGGTGGATGCGTTGCTGAGCATCGCGGTCAATAAGGTTGCCACAATCTTCAGCCGAGGCTGGGAAGTGAAAGATTACGTGGACCTGTACTTTATTCTTAAGACCAAACCATTTGATCTGGACGCACTGCTGCCCATGGCTGCCCAGAAAGACCTCGGCTTTGACGAATTGCAGTTTGCGGCAAACCTGTCCCGGGTTTCAACTCTTCAGGGGCTGGTTCCATACCTGCAACACTACATGGTGCAGCCGCTGGAGGCAGATGACCTGATCCGATTCTGTAAAGTTACGGCGGCTCGCATATTCGACAGACATCCCCCACGCCGGTAATACGCCCTACTGCAATAATCCGGTTGACACCCCCAACGCATGCTGTGACGCCGCCGCGTTACAGTCAGGAGTACTTCCGGAGGCGGAGGTCTGCGGTCGCCTCGTGGGCGAGCATTCCCTCCAGGCGGCAGATCCGCGCCGTGACAGGGGCAACCCGGTTGCTCCCCTCCCGGCTCAGCCATTGGTAGGTGACGGTCTTCAGGAACTTCCCCACCCAGAGACCCCCGGTGTATCGGGCGGCGTGTCCCGTAGGCAGGATGTGGTTGGTCCCGATGGTCTTGTCCGAATAGGCCACCGTGGTCTCCTCGCCCAGAAAGAGGGACCCGTAGTTCCGGAGCCGCTCCAGATACCAGCGTGGGTTCCTGGTCTGGACCTCCAGGTGCTCGGGGGCGTACTCGTCGGCCGCTTCCGACGCCTCCTCATCGCTCCCCACCACCAGGACTTCCCCATTCGCCTCCCAGGACGCTTTGGCGATGGGCCCCGTGGGCAGGGTCGGGAGCTGGCGGTCCAGTTCCCGAAGGACGGACTCTCCCTGGGTGCGGGACGTGGTGATGAGCACTGCCCAGGAGGTCGGCCCGTGCTCGCTCTGGCCCAGAAGGTCGGCCGCCAGGATTGCGGCGTCGGCCGTCTCGTCGGCGATGATCAGAATCTCCGTTGGCCCGGCCAGCAGGTCAATCCCCACTGTCCCGAAGATCTGCCGCTTCGCTTCGGCCACATACTGGTTTCCCGGCCCCACGACCATGTCCACCGGCCGGACGGATTCCGTCCCGAAGGCCATGGCCGCCAGGGCCTGCACCCCGCCCATGCAGTAGATCTCGTCAGCCCCGGCCGACACCATCGCGTAGAGGGTTGCCGGATACATGCCGCCTGCACCCGCGGCCGGCGGGGAGGACGCGAGTACCCGTCTCACACGCGCAACCTTGGGTGTGACGATGCTCATCAGGGCGGAAGCCACCAGCGGATACCGGCCTCCCGGGACGTAGGCCCCCACCGAATCCACCGGGATGAGCCGCTGGCCCAGATGGACCCCCGGCAGCGTTTCCACCTCGAACTCAGCCAAGCTCTCCTTCTGCCGGCGGGCAAAGGCGGCGATCTGGTCCCGGCAGTAATCAATGTCCTGCCGCACGCTTTCGGGAACGCGGGCCAGGGTGGCCTCGATCGTTGCGGGGTCCACGCGGAAGCTCGGCGGCGACCAGCCATCGAATTTCTCGGAGTAGCGGCGCACGGCCGCGTCCCCGTTGTCGCGAACATCGGCCAGGATGTCGGTGACGGTCCGGATGACCGCCTCGTCCCGCTCCCGGGATCGCGCCGCCGCCCGCTTCAGATACTCGCGCACCATTTACCCTCCGGATCAGCGGATGGCCTGGCCCGAATCCGGATCGAAGAGGTGGAGCCGCCTCGACTCCAAGACCAGACCCACGGCATCATCCACCCGCACAGAGGTCTCGGCATCTGTCCGCGCGATGAGCCGCTGCCCGTCCACCAGGAGGTCCACGTACGTCTCCGGCCCCACGGGCTCCACGACGAACACCCGCGCCGGGATGCTGCCCGGACTTCCCGGAGGTTCGAACCGCAGATTCTCCGGACGGATGCCCAGGATCACCCGGCGCTCTCCCGATCGCTGCTCCAGCCGGTCGCGCTGGTCACTTCCCGCCGCGATGACCGTGCCTGCGACGCGCAGGATCAGCCCCTCCGGTTCACGCTCCACGATGGCCTCCACGAAGTTCATGGGGGGCGAGCCGATGAAGCCGGCCACAAAACGATTTACGGGGGCGTTGTACAGGCTGCCCGGACTGTCGTACTGCTGCAGGGCGCCCTCGTGCATCACCGCCACCCGGTCAGACATTGTCATCGCCTCGAGCTGATCGTGGGTGACGTAGACCGTGGTCGTCTTCAGCTCCAGATGGAGGCGTTTCAGCTCCGCGCGCATCGACACCCGGAGCTTGGCATCCAGGTTGGAGAGCGGCTCATCCATCAGAAAGAGTGCCGGCTTCCGAACCATGGCCCGTCCCAGGGCCACCCGCTGGCGCTGGCCACCCGAGAGCTCCCGCGGTTTCCGCTGGAGGTACGGCTCGATCTCCAAGATCCGGGCAACTTCCCGAACCCGCCGGTCAATCTCCGCGGGCTCAGTCCGCCGGACACGGAGGCCGTAGGCCAGGTTCCGGTACACATTCATGTGCGGGTAGAGGGCGTAGTTCTGGAAGACCATGGCCACGTTTCGATCCCCCGGCTCCAGATCGGTCACCGGGGTCCCCCCGAAGTAGATCTCCCCCGCCGTCGGCCGCTCCAGCCCGGCGATCATCCGGAGGGTGGTGGTCTTCCCGCACCCGCTGGGCCCCACCAGCGTCACGAATTCTCCGCTGGGGATGTGGAGGTTTAGCGTCCGGACGGCCACCGCCCCGCGCGGGAAAACTTTCTCAATGCCTTTCAGGTGAACGTCCACGGTTTCACCTCGAGCGCCGAACTCACTCTAGCCCTTCACTGCCCCCGCGCCGAACCCGACGATGAGATGTCGCTGCACCAGCATGAACAGGATGGACAGGGGAAGCGTCATCAGGACTGCCGAGGCCATCATCAGGCCCCAGTCCACGTGTACCCCCTCGAAGAAGTGCATGACGCCCACGGTGAGGGGAAGCTGGCTGATGGAGTTCATGAAGATCCGTGCGATGAGATAATCGTTCCAGGACACGATAAACGAGAAGATCGACGTGGCGATAATCCCCGGAAGAGCCAGGGGCAGGACGATGTCCCGGAAGACCTGCAGCCGGCTGGCCCCATCGATCAACCCCGCCTCCTCCACCTCAATGGGGATCCCACGGAAGAAGGCCCACATCAACCAGAGGCAGAAGGGCAGAGTGATGCTGATGTATCCCAGGACCAGGCTGGGCAACCGGTCTGCCAGCCCCAGCGAGACCACGACGAGGAAAAGCGGGAACACGAAGATGATGGAGGGGACCATGTACCCCATGAGGCTAAAGTAGGTGATGAACCGCTGGCCCACGAACTGGAAGCGCGTCAGGCTGTAGGCGGCGAGCGTGCTCACGGCCACGCTGATGAGGGTGGTCCCCGCGCTGACCAGGACGCTGTTCAGGAACCAGGAGGTGAAGTGTTGCGGGGGCGAGGTCTTCGGCCGGTAGCCGGTCCCGCCCTCGAAATACATGGCCCGTCCCGTCAGCAGTGCCAGGTAGTGATCGCCGGTCAGGCGGCTGGGGACGAGAGTGGGCGGCACGCGGAGCATCTCGTCTGTCGGTTTCACCGAGGTGACCAGCGCCCAGATCAGCGGGAAGCACATCAGGGCGGTCACCAGCACCAATGTCGCATAGATGCCGGCAGTTCGCAGGCGCTGACGTGTCTCGTAGCGCATCCGGCGCATTATTCCTCCTGCTGGCCGACTAACCGGAGGTACAGGGCGCTTCCGGTAAACAGCAGGGCCAGCATGACCACCCCGGTGGCGGCGGCTACTCCCAGCTTCAGGTTGGAGGTGGCCTGCTCGAAGGCATAGACCGCCAGGTTGAAAGTGGAGGTCCCGGGCCCGCCTCGCGTGAGCAGGTAGATCTCTTCGAACTTGTTGAATGTCCAGATCGTCCGAAACACCACCACCACCGCAAGCACCGCCTTCAGTTGGGGCAGGGTGATGTCTCGGAAGCGCTGCCAGGCGGACGCCCCGTCCACCCGGGCGGCGTCGTACAGGTCTATGGGGATCGTCTGCAGCCGTGCTAGGACGCAAATGATCACGAACGGAGTGAACTTCCACACGTTCAGGAGGATCGCCGACGCCATGGCCCAGGTGGGGTCGGAGAACCAGTAGATGTTCTTCCGGATGAGCCCCCACCCCAGCAGCGTGGCGTTTACCACCCCGAACTCCGGATTGAACATCCAGCGCCAGATCAGCGCGATCACAACGGTAGGCACCATATAGGGGAAGAGAAGCAGTCCGCGGAACACGTTGATTCCGCGAACCGCTTGGTGGAGGAGGAGGGCCAGCCCCACTCCCAGAAGCGTCTGCAGGATAGTGGAAGTCGCCGTCCAGACCACCGCCTGGCGGAGGGCCGCCCAAAAGACCGGGTCGGCAACCAGGTACCGGAAGTTGTCGAGACCTACGAAGGTCAGGACGGGACGAAGCGGGTTCTTGTAGTAAAATGCCAGGCGGACCGCCTGGAGGACCGGCCAGAGGACGAACAGCGTGGCCACCAGGGCGAAGGGAGCCATGAACAGGATCCCGACCTGCCGGTCCGAGAGGCGCAGCCGACGTGTCGGCGGCGTGAAGGGCAGGACCCCCACGGCCCCGAATCCATCAGGGGGGCCGTGGGGAGCCGCGGCAGTTTTCATGAGTGGGTCTCGTAAGTCCCTGGAGGATCTCCGCCGCGTCGGAAAAACATACGCTCTGCATTGGCAACTATGCAGCGACCATCCGGCACCGAGGTCGTCCAGGGAATTCCATCGGCCCTACACCAGTAGGCGAATGTGTTCACGGCGTACCTGCTCCAACTCGCCTGCCACCCACTTCACCGCGTTCTTGGAGGACCACTTGTCAATGAGAACCTTCTGGATGCCCTGGGCCAGGATCCCTCGACCGTGGACAATCCCGGCCAGCGGGTTGATCCCTTCCAGGAGTTCGTTGCCCGAGTTGCTCGCGTTCTTCAAGGCCTCGGTGTAGTACTCGAAGATGGTCCGGCGCTTCGTCTTGAAGAACGCGTGGGTCGTAAGCCGCGGGTCTTGCGCCACGTCCTGGAAGACGGGCGAGACATTGGGCACCAGGGAGTGCACATAGCGGATGGGCCAGTCCTTGTGAGTGAGATAATAAGCCAGGGCGGCCTTCACCTCGTTGACGTAGGGGTTGTTGTCCTTGGGGATCGCCCATCCTTGGAAATCGTTCCAGTTGAGGCGCTTGCCCGTCTTGGGGTGGGCGGCGTGCTGGTACGCCTCCATGTTCTCGAATACCTTTGGGTTCACCTCCGCTGCCCGGCCAAAGACGCGGCCCCAGTAGAATACGATGGCGGACTGCCCTGTCGCCATGGAGTCCACCACATCCAAGAAGGTGTACCCCAGCGCCCCCGGCGGCATATAGGGATACAGCTCGCTCATAAACTCGAAGGTCTCGATGGATGCCGGGCTGTCGAAGGCCACGGTAAACTTGCTCTTCACATCAAACATCCGTCCGCCCGCGGAATGGAGGAGGCCCGCCAGATGGTAATCAGTGGCGATGGTCCGCCCCAGCGCCAGGCAGATGCCGAACAGCTTGGTCTTCTCCTTGACGGTCTTTGCCGCGGCCAGTAGGTCGTTCCAGGTCCACTTCTCCACGGGGGTCGTGACCCCGGCCTCTTTCAGGATGTCGGTCCGGACGACCAGCAGGTGGGACTGGTGGTGAGCCGGGACAACATACTGCTTCCCCTTCCATGCCCCCCAGTACTCCCACTTCGCGCCCGGGATCATCCGATGCCGCCCGATCTTCTCTATGACATCGTCCACCGGGGCCAGCAGGCCCTCGGCCATCAACTGGAAGGCGATGGGTGACTCCACGCTGATGCACGACGCCGGGCGGCCCGCCGCAATATCTGTCATCAGCTTCGGGTATACGTCGGTCCAGCTCAGGGTCTCGATGGTGAAGGTGAGACCGGGGGCGTTCTGCTTCGCCCACTCGTTCATCCCCTCCACCGCCACGCCAGCGTAGGGTCCCGGTTCCCCCCAGACCCGGACCGTGCCGGTCTTGCTCTGGGCGCGCAAGATCGCAGGCGCCGCCAGGGGACCCAGCCCCGCCGCCCCCAGGATCATCCCATTTCGCAGGAATCGCCTCCGGCTCATTCCATCCCGAGTGCTCTTGCCTCTTGGTTTTTTCATGGCTCCCTCCCCTGCGGGGCCCCGGGGCCGCCGCAGCTGCTCACGTTATCGCCGCCCTATCCCGGCCCTGGGCCCGCCGACCTGGCCCGATCCGGGAACTGTACCACAGGGCCGGCGCACCACCAGGGTTGGCGGCAGGATGTGCTGGTCACGGCCAGGTCCCCCCGGAACCTGCAGGCCCAAATCTGTGGCTGTATCCACCACGGCCAAGGCCGTCAGATCGTTTCGGGCAACGACAGCGGTGGGGCAGGGGGAACCCTTCAAGAAATCCACGGCCGCTCGATAGGCTTGATCGCCTTGAGGACCCGTCGGCGGAGATCCGGGCGGACGTGCGGATAGTTGTTGAAGGCGCGCGAGGCCGTCGCCCGTGAGACACCAGCCCTGGCCGACGTCCAGCAGGCTCGAATGGCGAGGAATCCCCGGTCGGCGCATGGGATGGTCCTGAGAATTCTTGAGAGCGATCTCAGCGGCGGCGGAGTGTATCCCGATCCCCCCAACCCGTCAAGGAGAATCAAGACTGACCTGGTACGCATTGGGGCTTTTGGAAGCGCTGAGCTGCTGACCAATATCGGCCCTGCGGCCCGTGGAGGCTCCAACGGACACCCCAACTCGAGCCACGGCTACGGCTCGCTTGGAGACGAGGAGATCGCTGCCCACACCACTCCATCTCCCGGACCGACTCCTTCCCGGGAAAGCTTCCCGAATCTCCCATATCGTACAAGAAAAAGTCACGAGCACTACCCGGGGTGAACCTTATCTCGTTCGTAACATGCGGTTGGCATCCGCCCGCAACGATCGCCCCTTCCGTTGGGGAAATTGGGTCGGGCAAATTGCCTTGACACACCATCTGGTCACCCATATATTTTGCCTATTCTCACGAAAATCGGATAGGTTCACTCCTTTTTGGTACCCAGTGCGGTCCTCATCCGCCCTCGTGTGGGTTCATCCCGGAATCCCGGCGTGCCTGTCCCCTCGAGACGGGCATCGCCGCCAGGCCCGGGAACTATTCCATGAGTTGCCT
>Ga0209108_10002001_pt1 | contig 11815 bp, 10 predicted proteins | sample Rifsed10ft1_FD_184003 | JGI IMG/M metagenome (GOLD analysis project Ga0209108, IMG submission 184003) | Soil microbial communities from Rifle, Colorado, USA - sediment 10ft 1 (version 2) | ecosystem: Environmental > Terrestrial > Deep subsurface > Rock core/Sediment | place: Rifle, Colorado...
GGGGGCCCATCGGGCTCGACCTCGGCGGCCGCTCGCCGGCCGAGACGGCGCTGGCGATCATCGCCGAGATCGTCGCCGAGCGGCACGGTGCCCCCGGGGGGCCGCTGCGCGCCCGGGTCGCCCTCGCAACGCCGGCTTGACGGATCCCACCCGCACCGCCGCCGTCGTCCTCGCCGCCGGGACGGCGAGCCGTTTCGGGTCGCCGAAACTCCTGGCCCGCCTGGGCGGCCGGCCGGTCCTCCAGCGCGTCCTCGACACGCTGGCCGATTCCCATCTCGGCGAGGTGATCGTCGTCCTGGGTGACGCCGCCGAGGCGGTGGAGGAGGGCATCGCCTGGCACGGCGAGCGGCGTGTCCGGAACCCGCGCCCGACGGATGGACTGGGCTCCTCGCTCCGCCTCGGTCTCGCCGCCGTCTCGCCCACCATGGCGTCCGCACTCATCGTGCTGGGGGACCAGCCGCTTCTGCGGCCGGACGTCGTGGACGCGCTGCTGGCTGCCGGGCCCCGACAGGCAGCGATCGCGATCGTGCCGGCCTATGCGGACGACGGCGGCGCCAACCCCGTGCTGCTCCTGAGGCAGGGCTTCGGGCTCGTGGATCCGCTGCAGGGGGACCAGGGCCTGGGCGCCGAGCTGGCCCGCCATAGCGGCTCGGTCCTCCGTGTGCCCGTGCCGGGCGCCAACCCCGATGTCGACACGCCCGGCGACCTGGCCCGCCTCGCCGAGGCCGCCTGGGCCGACCGCGTCCGGGCCAACCGGGAGCAGGTCGACCGCCTGCGCGAGGTGCCCGACGGCCGCGACTTCTACGGCCCGGTCGCCTCGATCTTCCGGGCCGACCCGACGCGCACCGATGATCTCGTGCTCGACTTCCTGCTCGATGAGGCCCGTGCCGGCGAGACGTGGCTCGATGTCGGGGCAGGGGCCGGGAGGTATGCGCTGCCGCTCGCCCGGCGCGTCAGGCGCGTGATCGCAGTGGACCCGTCCGAGGGGATGCTCTCCGCCCTGCGCGAGATCGCCGCTGAGCACGGCATCGCCAACGTACGCACGCGCCAGGAGCGCTGGCCGATGAGCGACCCGCCGCGCGCCGACGTCGTCCTCATCGCCCACGTCGGCTACGACGTCGAGGAGATCGGGACCTTCATCGAAGCCCTGGAGGCGGCGGCTCGCCGCCTCTGCGTAGCCGTGCTGCTGGAGCGCCAGCCGGCCTCGACCATCGATCCCTTCTGGCCGCCCATCCACGGCGAGCCGCGCGTGTCGCTCCCGGCGCTGCCGGAGTTCCTCGAGCTGCTCGAGGCGCGCGGAGCACGACCGGACGTGACGTACACGGCGCGGCCCCCGTCGCGCTTCGTCGACTTCGACGAGCTGGTGGCCTTCGCCCGGCGCCAGACCTGGGTCGCCGAGGGGGGCGAGAAGGATCGCCGGCTGCTCGCGCTCCTCCGGGAGCGGGCGCTCGAGACCCCGGACGGCTGGACGCTGCCGGCGCCCGAGATGCGCCTGGGCGTCGTGCAGTGGGCCCCGCCGGTACATAAAACGGCCGCGAAAAGACGTTGACGGCGCAACTGCACGGCCCTATCGTTGGCGCACGGAGGAGGGTCCCGTCCCCGGCAGCTGGCGGCGCCAGCTGATGTTCCCTCCGGCCTCGCCAGCTTCGATGCCCGCGGCAGGCCCTCTCCCCGTGTCAACGGCCGTGGTCCTAGCACGGATGCCCGACTCGGTTCGGGTCTTGAGGAAGGTGGAGACCGGGGCATGATCCCTCCGCGATTCGACTACGCGCGACCGGCCTCCCTCGACGAGGCGCTGCAGCTGCTCGCCTCGCGCGAGGGCGAGGCGAAGGTCCTGGCCGGGGGCTTCAGCCTCTTGCCGCTCATGAAGTACCGCCTGGCGCAACCCGGCCTGCTCGTCGACATCGGGCGCGTCGCGGGTCTCGATGCGATCGAGGAAGTCGACGGGGAGCTGCGCATCGGCGCCCGCGCCACCCACGGCGCCATCGCCGGACACCCGCTCGTCGCGGCCCGCTATCCGCTCATCCGCGAGGCGGCAGGCGGCATCGGCGACCCGCAGATCCGCAACTGGGGCACGATCGGGGGCTCCTGCGCCCACGCCGACCCGGCCTCGGACTGGCCGGCCGTCATCCAGGCCCTGCGCGGCAGCTTCGTCTGCCGGAGCCTGGGCCGAGAACGCGTCGTGGCCGCACGCGGCTTCTTCCTCGACGTCTTCACGACCGGCATCGAGCCGACCGAGGTGCTCACCCAGGTCCGCGTCCCGCGGCCCGGCCCGCGCAGCGGCGGCGCCTACGTGAAGCTCGAGCGGCGCACCGGCGACTTCGCCACGGTCGGCGTGGCGGCGCAGGTCCAGCTCGGCGCCGACGGGCGGATCGCCGAGGTGGGCCTCGGGCTGACGGCGGTGGCCGACGCGCCCTTCGCCGCCGGCGATGCGGAGGATGCCCTGCGTGGCGCGCTTCCGAGCGCCGAGAAGTTCCGCGAGGCCGGCCTCGCCGCGGCCCGCCAGGCTCGACCGGCCGAGGACCGCCACGGCCCGGTCGACTACAAGCTGACCATGGTCCGCGTGATGACCGAACGGGCCCTGCGCCTCGCCACCGAGCGCGCCCAGGCGAACGGCTAGGAGAGGACGATGAGCACGATCCACGTCAGCGTCACCGTCAACGGGGAGCGCCGCGAGGCGGACGTCGAGCCGCGGCTCCTCCTCGTTCACCTCCTGCGCGACACGTTCGGGCTGACCGGCACGCACATCGGCTGCGACTCGAGCAACTGCGGCGCCTGCACCGTCCACGTGGACGGGATGAGCGCCAAGTCCTGCACGATGCTCGCGGTGCAGGTCGACGGCCGCGAGGTGCGGACGATCGAGGGCATGGCCGACGGAGCGGCGCTCCACCCGCTCCAGCAGGCCTTCTGGGATCAGCACGGCCTCCAGTGCGGCTTCTGCACACCGGGCATGATCATGCAGGCGGCCTGGCTGCTCGAGCAGAACGCGGCGCCGTCCGAGGGGGAGATCCGCGAGGGGATCGCGGGCAACCTCTGCCGCTGCACCGGCTACGTCAACATCGTCAAGGCGATCCAACAGGCGGCCGACACCTTGCGCGCCGTCGACGCGCCGGCCGAGCCGGCGACCGCGGGGTGAGCGAGATGACCGACGTCCAGGTCCGGACCACGACCACCCTCGAAGTCGGGGGCATGGGCCACTCCGTCAAGCGCAAGGAGGACCCGCGCTTCATCCGCGGCAAGGGCGAGTACATCGACGACCTCAACCTGCCCGGCCAGCTCTGGATGGACATCGTCCGCAGCCCGTACGCCCATGCCAAGATCCTGGGCATCGACGCGTCGGAGGCGTTGAAGATCCCCGGCGTCCTGGCCGTGGTCACCGGCGCCGACCTCGAGAAGGCGGGGCTCCACTGGATGCCCACGCTCGCCGGCGACAAGCAGATGGTGCTGCCGACCCACACGGTCATGTACCAGGCCCAGGAGGTCGCGGCGGTCGTGGCCACCGACCGCTACATCGCGGCCGACGGGGTCGCGGCGGTGCTCGTCGACTACGAGCCGCTGCCGGTCATCGTCGATCCGAAGAAGGCGCTCGAGCCCGGAGCGCAGGTCCTGCGCCCCGACCGCGGCCCCGAGAAGGCCAACAACCACATCTGGCACTGGGAATCCGGTGACCGCGCCGCCGCCGAGGCGGCCCTCGCCAAGGCCGACGTGCGCGTGGCGGAGGACATCTACATCCCGCGCATCCACGTGGCCTCGATCGAGACCTGTGGCTGCATCGCCGACTGGGACGCCGTAAACGGCCACCTGACGCTGCACATGACGAGCCAGGCGCCGCACGCCATCCGTACCGTGCTGGCGCTCGTGTCCGGGCTGCCCGAGCACAAGATCCGGGTCAAGACGCACGACATCGGCGGCGGCTTCGGTGGCAAGGTGCCGGTCTATCCGGGCTACGTCCTGGCCGTGGTGGCCAGCCTCACCACCGGCAAGCCCGTCAAGTGGATCGAGGATCGCTCGGAGAACCTCCAGGCGGACTCGTTCGCCCGCGACTACCACATCCACGCCGAGCTGGGCGCCACGAAGGAAGGCCGCATCACCAGCCTCAAGGTCAAGACCATCGCCGACCACGGCTACACCGACGCGGCGGCGGACCCCTCGAAGTTCCCGGCCGGCCTGTTCAACGTCATCACCGGCTCCTACGACTTCCCCGATGCGTTCGTCGAGGTCGACGGCGTCTACACCAACAAGCCGCCCGGCGGCGTCGCCTACCGCTGCTCGTTCCGCGTCACCGAGGCGGTCCACGCCATCGAGCGCATGGTCGACATCCTGGCCCACGAGATCGGCAAGGATCCGGCCCAGCTGCGCATGGAGAACTTCATCCAGCCCGAGCAGTTCCCGTACAAGACGCCGACCGGCTGGGAGTACGACTCGGGCAACTACCCGGTCGCGCTGCGCAAGGCCATGGACATGATCGGCTACGAGGACCTGCGCCGGGAGCAGGCCGAGAAGCGCGCCCGCGGCGAGCTGATGGGCATCGGCATCTCCTCGTTCACCGAGATCGTCGGCGCCGGCCCCTCGCACACCTTCGACATCCTGGGCATCAAGATGTTCGACTCGTGCGAGATCCGGGTCCACCCGACTGGCAAGGTCATGGCCCGCATCGGCGTCCAGACCCAGGGCCAGGGGCACGAAACGACCTTCGCCCAGATCATCGCCGAGGAGCTGGGCTTCCCGGTCGCCGACATCGCCATCGAGTACGGCGACACGGACACAGCGCCCTATGGCCTGGGCACGTACGCCAGCCGCTCGACGCCGGTCGCCGGAGCGGCCACGGCCATCGCCGCCCGCAAGATCCGCGACAAGGCCCGCCTGCTCGCGGCCCACCTCCTCGAGGCCAACCCGGACGACCTCGAGTGGGGCTCGGGCGCCTTCAGCGTGAAGGGCTCGCCGGACAAGAAGAAGACGATCCAGGAGATCGCCTTCGCCGCCTACACCAACCATCCGCAGGGCATGGAGGCGGGTCTCGAGGCGGTCGACTACTACGACCCGCCCAACCTGACTTTCCCCTTCGGCTCCTACATCTGCGTCGTCGACATCGACCGCGGCACGGGGCAGGTCAAGGTGCGCCGCTTCGTCGCCGTGGACGACTGCGGCAACATCATCAACCCCATGATCGTGGACGGGCAGATCCACGGCGGGTTGACCATGGGCTTCGCGCCGGCGCTCTACGAGGAGATCGCCTACGACGAGCTGGGCAACAACCTGAACGGCACGTTCATGGACTACCTGCTGCCGACCGCCGTCGAGACGCCCGCCTGGGAGACAGGCAAGACGATCACGCCCTCCCCGCACCATCCCATCGGCGCCAAGGGCGTCGGCGAGTCGGCCACGGTCGGCGCGCCGCCCGCCATCGCCAACGCCGTGGTCGACGCGCTGTGGCACCTCGGGGTGCGCAACATCGACATCCCCATGACACCCCAAAAGGTCTGGCGGATCCTCAACGAGAAGGGGGTCGCGCTGTAGCCCGCGTCGCGGGCCTGGGCGACGGACCCCGATGACGGATCTGCGCTCAGGCATCTTCACCCGGGCGGTCGAGCTGGATCGCGCCGGCCGCCCGTACGCCCTGGCCACGGTCGTCGCGGTCCGGCGGCCGACCTCGGCCCGGCCCGGGGCGCGTGGCCTGATCCTGCCCGACGGCACGATCGAGGGCTGGGTGGGCGGCAGCTGCGCCCAGCCGATCGTCGTCAAGGAGGCACTGCGCGCCCTCGCCGACGGCGAGCCGCGCCTCCTCCGGCTCAGTCGTGAGATGCCGTCGGACAGCCGACGCGGCGACGGCGTGGTCGATTACGTCATGACCTGCCACTCCGGGGGGACGCTGGAGATCTACGTGGAACCGCACCTGCCTGCCGCACAGCTCTGGATCGCCGGCACGACGCCCATCGCCCACGCGCTCGTGGAGCTCGGTGCCGCGAGCGGCTACCGGGTGAGCGTCGTCGATCCGGTGGCCCTGGCGGAGGCGTTCCCGGCCGCCGAGCGCGTCGTGGCCGAGACGAGCTTCCGGTCTCTCGAGGCGACCGCCCCGCCGTACGTCGTCGTCGCCAGCCAGGGCAGCTGGGACGAGGAGGCTGTGGCGGCAGCGCTGGCGCTCGATGTCGCCTACGTCGGCCTCGTGGCCAGCCCCACGCGCGCGGCCGCCATCCGCGAGTACCTCGCCGGCGAGGGGGTGGCCGCCGAGCGGATCGCCGCCCTGCGCGCTCCGGCGGGCCTCGACCTCGGGGCCGTGACCCCGGCCGAGGTCGCCGTATCGATCATCGCCGAGCTGGTGCAGGTGCGCCGGGGTCGAGCGGCCTTCGTGGCCGCGCCCGGTCCGGCGACGCTGGCCGGCACGTCAGCGGCTCGGGCGCCGGAGGCGATCGGCGAGATCGTGCTGCTCGACCCGGTGTGCGGCATGACCGTCGAGCGCGAGCACGCGCGCCACATCGCCGAGCACGGCGGGGTCGTCTATGCCTTCTGCAGCGTCGGCTGTCGGGCTCGTTTCGTGAAGGATCCTGCCGCGTACGCGCCGACCCCGGCCTGAGCGGCGACCGCGGAGGACAGGATGCATTTCGAGGGTACGGTCGCCATCGCAGCCTCGCGCCAGAAGACCTGGGCGTTCCTCATGGACCCCACACAGGTCGGATCCTGCGGGCCCGGCGTGGAGTCGATCGAGGTCGTGGACGAGACCCACTTCCGCGCCTGGGCCAAGGTCGGCATCGGCTTCATCAGCGCCCGCTTCGTGATGCAGATGGAGATGGCCGAGCTTGAGGCTCCGTCGCACGCGACGATCCTGGCCCACGGCCAGGCGCCGGGCAGTGCCGTCGACGCGACGGCGCACATGGCCCTGCGCGACGGCGACGCGCCGGGGACGACGGTCATGGACTGGTCGGCCGACGTGAACATCTCGGGCACGCTCGCCAGCGTCGGCGCCCGGCTCATCCAGGGTACCGCCGAGAAGATGATCGGCCAGACCTTCGCCTGCATCCGGACGAAGCTCGAGGCCTGACGAGGCGACGGACCGCAGGCCCGTCCCGCGGTGGCCGTGCAGTAGACTTCGCGACGTCGCCCCCGCGCCCAGCACAGACGAGGAGCCACGACCCCCGTGTCCGCCGAAGACCTCCGCGCCCGGATCCGCGAGGTCCCCGACTTCCCCAAGCCGGGCATCCTGTTCTACGACATCACGACGATGCTCAAGGACCCGGCGGCATACCGCGAGTCGATCGATCTGCTGACGGCGCCGTACCGGGACCGCACGGTGGACATCGTGGTGGGCATGGAGTCGCGCGGCTTCATCTTCAGCGCGCCGATGGCCTACCAGCTCAAGGCCGGCTTCGTGCCCGTGCGCAAGCTGGGCAAGTTGCCCGCCGAGACGGTCAGCGTGGAGTACGCCCTGGAGTACGGCACGAACACGCTCGAGGTCCATAAGGACGCCATCGTGTCGGGCCAGAAGGTCCTCATCGTGGATGACCTGCTGGCCACCGGCGGCACGGTCAACGGCACGATCGAGCTGGTGCGCCGCCTGGGGGGCGACGTGGTCGGGCTGGCCTTCCTTGTGGAGCTGCTCTTCCTCAAGGGCCGCGACAAGCTGCGCGGGCACGAAATCCACAGCGTCATCCAGTACTGACGACGAGGGACGGTCATCGCGTGACGGGCGGGACGGACCGACCGAACGAGGGCCCCGAGACCCCCTCGTCGGCCGCCGAGGGGGCGGATCTCGGACGGCGCGGCTTCTTCCGCGCCTTCTCGCGTGAGGCCATCCAGACGGCCGCCACCGTCGTCGGCGCCGCCTCCGCGGTGCGTCGCGGCACGACCGCCGCCGCCGGAGAGCTGCTCGGCCTGGGGATGGACCCGGCCGGCGCCGCCGATCGCCTGGCCGGCGCGTTCGCTGGAGGGGTCGTTGGCTTTCGGAGCCCGTACCGGCTGGGCGATGGCGTGATCCACGTCCTCGACCAGCGCCGCCTCCCGGCCCAGGCCGTCACGATCGAGTGCCGCACCGGCGCCGAGGTCGCCGCGGCGATGCGCGACCTCGCCGCCCGTGGCGCCCCCCTGCTGGGGCAGCTCGCCGCCTACGCCCTGGCTCTTGCGGCGGAACGGAACGTGGCCTCCAAGCCGTTCGTGCGCAACGCCACGCTGCGCGGCACCGGGAACGCGCTGCGCAACGCGCGCCCGGACGTGGCGGCCATCGCACGGGCGGTGGATCGGTGCGTCGAAGCCTGGCACGCGGTGGGTGAGCTGGCCGAGGGCGGGGCGATCGCGACCGCCATCCGCGCCGAGGCGGACGCCATCGCCATGGAGGCGACCCTCGGCCACGGGCGCATCGGGCGCGAGGGCGCTGCGCTCCTGGCGCAGCCGGACGGACGGCCGCTGGAGATCGTGACCATCGACGAGACCGGGCCGCTCTCGGCGGGCATGGTGGGCACGGCGATGGGCGTCATCGGGGCGATCGCGGCCGGCGGTCGAGCCGTCCACGTCTGGGTGCTCGAGACGCGGCCGGGCCGGTCCGGCGCCCGTCTCGCCGCCCCCGAGCTGCGCATGTCGGACATCCCCTGCACCGTCGTGGCGGATGGCGCCGTGGGCTGGCTGCTGCGCGAGCGCTCGGTGGACGTCGTGCTCGTGGGTGCGGAGCGGATCGCGGCGAACGGTGACCTGGCCAACGCCGCCGGGACGTACCCGCTGGCCGTCCTCGCCGCGCGCCACGGCGTGCCCTTCCACGTCTGCGCCCCGCTGGCCGCGGTGGATCCCACGGTTGCGGACGGCGCCGCGCTGATCATCGCCTTCCGCCCCGCCTCGGAGCTGTTGGCCGTGGCCGGCGAGCCCTCGCCCCCGCCCGAGACCGAGGCGCTCGTGCCGCTCGTTGACGTCACGCCCGTGGACCTGGTCACGTCCTACGTCACCGATGGGGGGATCGTGCAGCCGCCCTTCCCTGAACCGGTCGCGGTTCGGTTCGGCTGATGGCCACGGCCGCCAGCCGGGCCGGCGAGCGCGTCGAGGGCCAGCTCGAGACGCGCACGACGACCGATCGCGTCCTCCTGCGTGCCTTCCTCGAGCGCGATCGCCTCTACGCCGCCTACGCCATCTGCGACCTCGACGCGCGCGAGTTCGCGCGCACGCGCTGGGGCGCCGCCTTCGACGGCGACCGGCTCCTCGCCGTGGCCCTCGAGTACGTCGGCTTCGCGCCGCAGCCGCTGTTCCTGATGGGCGACCCCGACGGGGTGGCGGCCGTCCTGCACGACGTCATCCGGCCGCGGGCCGCCTACGTCGCGGGGCTGCCCGCCCACCTCGCCGCGGTCGAGAGGATCTACCGGGTCGCCCCGGGGCCGCCGATGGTGCGCATGTGGGTGGATCGGTCTTCGTTCCGGCCCGCTCCGGGGGCCACGGCGCGCCTGCTGCCCTCCGAGATCGGGGATCTCAACCGCCTCTACAACCTCGGCTTCACCTCCTGGCTGCCCGCCGAGGCGGTCGCGCAGGGGGTCTACTACGGGATCCGCGTGGGCGGTCGGCTGGTCGCCGCCGCCGGGACCCACGTCATCAGCGAGGAGGCGCGGTTGGGGGTCGTGGGCAACGTGATGACCCGCCAGGACCACCGCAACCGAGGCCTGGCGAAGCTGACCACGAGCGCCGTCACGCAGGAGCTGCTGCGCACCTGCGACCAGGTCGTGCTCAACGTCCGCTCCGACAACCCGGCGGCGCTGGCGGCCTACGCGGCCCTCGGGTACCGCGAGCACGTCCGCTTCGAAGAGCGCCTCGCCCACCGCCGCTCCTCCGGCTGGGATAGCATCGTGGCGCCCCTCCGGCGCCTCTTCGTGTCCCGCAAGGAGTCCTGATCCGTGTCCACGACCGCGCTGCCCGCTCACGACGTCAGCGACCTCGGCCTGGCCGCCGAGGGACGGCGGCGCATCGAGTGGGCGGAGCGGGAGATGCCCGTCCTGCGCCTGATCGGCGAACGCTTCGGGCGTGAGCGGCCGCTGGCCGGGCTGCGCATCGGGGCCTGCCTGCATGTCACGACCGAGACGGCCAACCTCATGCGTACCCTGCGCGCCGGCGGCGCCGAGGTCGTGCTGGCCGCGTCGAACCCGCTCTCCACCAAGGACGACGTGGCGGCCGCCCTCGTGGCCGAGTACGGCATCGGCGTCTTCGCCCGTCACGGCGAGGATCGCGACACGTACTACGCGCATCTCGGCGCGGTCGCCGACACGCACCCGCTGCTGACCATGGACGATGGCTGCGACCTCGTCTCGCTGCTCCACCAGGAGCGGCCGGCGCAGGTGGCGGAGGTCCTCGCGGGCACGGAGGAGACGACCACCGGCGTCATCCGCCTGCGAGCCATGGCCGCCGACGGCGCCCTCGGCTTCCCGGTCATCGCGGTCAACGAGGCCCAGACCAAGCACCTCTTCGACAACCGCTACGGTACCGGCCAGTCCACCCTCGACGGGGTCCTGCGCGCCACGAACATCCTCATCGCGGGGCGGCGCATCGTCGTGGCCGGCTACGGCTGGGTGGGCAAGGGCATCACGGCGCGCTTCCGCGGCCTCGGCGGCCACGTCGCGGTCGTCGAGGTGGATCCGGTCCGGGCGCTCGAGGCGCTGATGGACGGGTACGAGGTGCTCACCGCGGCCCAGGCCGCGCCGTGGGGCGAGGTCTTCATCACCGCCACGGGCAACATCAACGTCTTCCGCCGCGAGCACTTCACGGCCATGCGCGACGGCGCGATCCTGGCCAACAGCGGCCACTTCGACGCCGAGCTGGACCTCGTCGCGCTACGCCAGCTGGCCGAGGGCCACGTGCGCGAGGTGCGCGACAACGTCCTGGAGTTCGACCTGGGCCCGAAGAAGCTGCACCTCCTGGCCGAGGGGCGCCTGGTCAACCTGGGCGCCGCCGAGGGCCACCCCGCAGCGGTCATGGACATGAGCTTCGCCAACCAGGCGTTGTGCGCCGAGTACGTGGCCGCGCACCACGACGAGCTGGAGGACCGCGTCTACGACGTGCCCGAGGCGATCGACCGGGAGGTGGCGCGCCTGAAGCTGGCGGCCCTTGGCATCACGCTCGACGAGATGACCGAGGAGCAGAAGCGCTATGCCGGCTCCTGGCAGAGCGGGACGTGACGGCGACCGGGCGCACGATCGCACCGTACGGAAGCTGGCGCTCCTCGATCACCGTCGATGCGCTCCTCGCCGAGCGCGTCTTCGCCAGCGAGCCGCGGCTCGACGGCTCGACGATCGCCTGGCTGGAAGATCGACCCGGGGAGGGTGGCCGTGGCGTCGTGGTGCGGACGACCGCCGACGGCGGGTTCGAGGAGCTGACGCCGCGCGAGGCCAACGTGCGTGACGGCGTCCACGAGTACGGCGGCGGCGCCTGGGCCATCCACGAGGGCACGGTCTACCACTCCGACTTTCGGGACGGCCGCCTCCACCGCACCCTGCCCGGCGGGGGCGCGGAGCCCGTCACCCCCGAGGGCGCCACGCGCTACGCCGACATCTCGCTCGACGCCGGCCGTTCGCGGCTCATCTGCGTCCGCGAGGATCACCGGGGCGGCGGCGTGCCGGCCAACGAGATCGTCACCGTCCCGCTCGGGACCGAGGGGTCCCCGCCCGCTGAGCCCGTCGTCCTGGTCTCGGGCGACGATTTCTACGGCCCTCTCCGCCTGAGCCCGGACGGGCGCCGGCTGGCCTGGCTGACCTGGTCGCTGCCCGACATGCCCTGGGACGGCTCCGAGCTGCGCCTCGCCGAGCTGGACGCCCGCGGGTTGCCTGGGCCGACCCGGACGATCGCCGGCGGCCGCTCCGAG
>Ga0209108_10002005_pt1 | contig 11802 bp, 14 predicted proteins | sample Rifsed10ft1_FD_184003 | JGI IMG/M metagenome (GOLD analysis project Ga0209108, IMG submission 184003) | Soil microbial communities from Rifle, Colorado, USA - sediment 10ft 1 (version 2) | ecosystem: Environmental > Terrestrial > Deep subsurface > Rock core/Sediment | place: Rifle, Colorado...
GGCTGCACTTTGTTCATATTGAGGTGCAACGACTGTAACATCGGCAATTTGTTTTAATGATTTGACCAGCACGGAAATTCCTAAAGAATCTATTCCATCGTCGTTTGATACTAAAATTTTCAAGATGCTCCTAAATTTTATTGGTTAAATAATTTTGTTACTGATAATAATTATTTTTTTTGATTTATTGCATTTATCCGCAATATCGGAAAAACAATTCTAATGTTAGCAACTCGTATCACATTGGTTATTTGTCCCGTATGGGACAACATATTTATAGAATACATTACCATGGCGAAATTAAGTCCCAGCGGGACGAAATAGAATATTAAACATCATGCAAAATATATTTTTCTTCAAAATTTATTTCGTATTTTTTTAATAACAAGAGATACTCTTCTCGAAATGTTTGTTTTTTGTGATGTTGTTCTTGATTATTTATATATTTAACTACTTGATTGAGATGCGAATGCGAGAACGAAAACGCTCCATACCCCTCCTGCCAACTAAATTTTCCTCTAACAAATTTCTTTTCATTAATCCATTTTGAGGAATATCCTTTTAGATATTGCAATAATTCGGGGATTAGTTGGTGTGGTTTGTAACCGACTGCTAAATGTAGGTGATTTGCTGTGCCATTTATAGATATTAGCTTATGCCCATTTTTTTGAACAATCCCTGTTAAGTATTTATATAGTTCATCCTTCCATGTCGGTTGTATTAGTGAAATCCTATTCTGAACAGCGAAGACAAGATGAATATAAATTTGTGTGAATGTGTTTGCCATTTAATCCTCTATTTCGTCCCTATGGGACTTTGATTTTTATGAGCTCTCTTTTTTATAAATATGTCGTCCCTACCGGGACTTCGCCTTTTTGTAGAACTATGAAAATTGATTTGATTAAATCCATCTGCTTAGAAAAAGATTATGTTTTTAGGGAACACGATTTTTATTAAGTCCTAATTGGTGACTTAAAGTATTAACCCAGTTCAATGAAACACATTACAAATTTACGCACTTTCGATGTAATTAATAGATTTACAGAATCAATTCTTAATTAACCCAGTTCCTGTGCATTCCGTATTTCATTCGTGAGGAACTGAGTTAATCAGCACAAAATTTATTACGCAAGCGATCAAAATTTAATTAAATTTACAGCGCATTTTAAGAGAAGAAAAACAAATAATGCTGGTTCTTAAATCAAGTTTACTTAATCACTACCAGGAAATTATCTTTGGATTTTCAACTAAAATTGGTTTAAGAAGAAGCCATCCCTACTTTTTCAACATGTCTTTGTCTGTGCAAGATTCAAGGGAAAAAGTTCTTGAAAATAGGAGATATTTTTTTAAGCGATTGGGTTTATCCGAATCCAATATAGCAATGCAAAAACAAGTTCATGGGGATACAATTATATTCATTGGTGAAGGTGGAAACTGCGGCGAAAGCGATGCAATGATAACCGATAAGCCAAATTTAGGTTTGGCAATTAGCAGTGCAGATTGTCCGGCAATTTTTTTATTTGATAATAAGAAAAAAATTATTGCTGCCGTTCATTCGGGATGGCGGGGAACAGAAAATAAAATTCTATTAAAAGTGTTAACTAAGCTCGTACAAGATTTTAATTCTAATCCAAATAATATTGCAGCTTACATCGCTCCATCAATAAGCCAAAAACACTATGAAGTCGGCGAAGAAGTTGTTTCATTATTCGATGAGAAATATTCGATTAAAAAAAATCTCAAATATCTTTTGGATCTGCAGAGCGTAAATCGGGATATAATGCTTAAATTCGGATTACTGAAAAAGAACATTCAAGTATCGTCCCTATGTTCTTATGAAATGAAAGATCTCTTGCATTCATATCGAAGAGATGGAATTGTTTCAGGAAGAGCATTTGGAGTTATCGCTATGAAAAATAAATCATGAAAAATGAAAAGCTAAAAATATTAGTCATCTTCAGTCTACTATGTCTTGCCTGGGGTTCGACATGGGGCGTAATCAGGTTAGGACTTGAATCGCTTACTCCGTTCATTTCAGTCGGTTTAAGATTCACTCTTGCATCAATATTAATTCTGATAGTAATGAAATTCAGAAATGTAAAAATACAAATGGATAAAATTGCGCTGCGACTTTATTTTATTATGGGTTTTGGTTCTTTTGTAATTCCCTTTGGTTTAGTTTATTGGGCTGAACAATTTGTGCCTTCAGGATTATCTGCTGTATTATTTGCAGTTTATCCTTTCTTTGTTGTGCTATTCTCATACTTAGCAATACCTTCAGAAGTGATAGGGTTTTCTAGAATCTTCGGAATTGTTTTTGCTTTTACAGGAATCATTACAATTTTTTATGACGGATTGAATATTGATATTGCTTCTTACATTTGGGGTATGTTTGCCATTGTTTTAAGCGGAATTATGCAAGCTGGAAATGCAGTTACACTAAAAAAATATGGTCAACATCTTGATCCATTATCAATGAATTTTATTCCAATGATAATGGCTGGAATTTCACTGGTGATAATTGGAGTTTTAGTTGAAGATACTTCAAAATTAATCTTTGATTCAAAAGCGTTTTTTTCGATTATCTATCTTGCGGTAATTGGCACAGTCTTGACCTTTACATCATATTACTGGCTGTTGAAGCGGGTGAGCGTTATTTTGCTTTCACTAATTGCTTTTATAACTCCGATTTTAGCATTAATCATTGGCTGGATATTCTTCGCAGAAAAATTATCGGATAGAGTTTTAGCCGGAAGCGTTTTGGTTTTACTTGGATTATTAGCTGCAAATTTTAGCACCTTTAAAAAGATGCGGGGGATTAAATTTGTTAGAAATAATTTATAATATTTTTTTAGAAATATTTTCCGGGTTGAATAAATGAATAATATTATTAGGATTAAGAAAGCTTCTTTTTACGGCTATCATGGGGTGCTTTCGGAGGAACAGAGCGTTGGAGGTAAATTTGAGGCAGATGTAGATATTTATACTGATTTTTCTGAAGCCGCTAAGAAGGATAGTCTAAAGCAAACAATAGATTACAATGCTGTTTTTAAATTTCTTTATAAGATGGCTCTTGAGCATAAATATTATTTAATAGAATCTCTTGCATCAAGAATTGCCGATGAACTTCTTAAAAATTTTGAAAAAATTCAAAAAGTCAATGTGAGAGTTAGAAAGAATAATCCTCCTTTAGGTGGTGTTGTAGATTGTGTTGAGGTTGAAGTTGAAAAAAGCCGATCTGAACTATCCTAAAGCTGTTGCGAAAAAGAAAAAGAGTAAAAATAACTTTGCATTTATTGCACTTGGCACAAATAAAGGTGATAGGATAGCTTATTTACGGAAAACCATCTTAATGTTAAGTCAATCCGCCTCTGGCGGATCAAAAGTCAAAATTCTAAATTCATCATCAGTTTATGAAACAAAGCCGTTTGGAAAAGTCGAGCAGTCAAATTTTTTGAATGCTGTTATTAAAGTAAAAACTTCTTATAATTTAATTGAACTTTTTAAAAATCTGAAAAATATTGAAACGAAGCTTGGCAGGAATGAAACAATAAAATGGGGACCTAGAGAAATAGATTTGGATCTTCTCTTCTTTAATGATAGAATTTTTAAGAATGAAAAATTGAAAGTCCCTCACTCCGGAATTCAAGATAGGGATTTTGTACTGATTCCGCTGAGAGAAATCGCTCCGAATTTTATTCATCCTGTTTTAAAGAAAAAAATTAGTGATATTTGCAAAGAAGATATTTCTCGAAATATCATTAGAAAAACCAGATTAAAAATTAACTGAAAATTAGGAATACATTTTGGACGGAAATTCTGGAGTAAAATATATCGCGATCGAAGGAGTAATTGGGGTGGGAAAGACTTCTTTAGCGAGAAAAATTAGAGACAGATTAAATGCTCAGCTAATAATTGAACAGTTTGAAGTTAATCCTTTCCTTGAAAATTTCTACTCGGATAGAAAGAGATATGCATTTCAGACTCAAATGTTTTTTCTTGTTAACAGGTTCAAGCAGCAGCAGGAACTGAATCAAGAAAATTTGTTTACGGAACATCTTGTATGCGATTATCTATTTGAAAAAGACAGAATATTTGCGTACTTAAATCTCAGCGGGGAAGAGCTTAAGCTTTATGAATCGCTGTTTCCACTTCTTGCCCGCAGTTTAAGAAAACCGGATCTTGTGGTTTATTTACAATCGGCGGTTGATAGATTAATGTACAACATCAAAAAACGCGGCAGAAAAATTGAAAGAAATATTACCCGAACTTATATTGAGGAATTAAGCGACGCATACAATCATTTCTTTTTCAGATACAACACAACTCCTTTGCTTATAGTCAACTCGACCGATATTGATTTTGTAAACAGCGAGGCGGATTTTGATGAATTGTTCCGCCAGGTTTTCCGCCAGGACAGAGCTTTGGTGGAATATTTTAAACCGGAAACTAAGAGGACGCCATGATGAGATTGTTGATCTACGTTATTTTATTTTACATAATTTGGAAATTTATAAGAGTATTCATGAAGTATTTGAGTTCATCTAAGAAAGAAAACCCTGATATTAAAAGTGGAAGAGAAGGACAATCAAAATACAAGAATATTGAGGATGCTAAGTACACTGAGATTAAAGATGAAGATAAAGCCTGCCCACCGGACAGTACGGGTGCCAGGGATAAAGAAAACAAACATTGATGAATGTTGGCTAAAAGATATTATTCAAATTTTATCCACTTTATTCTCAAAAAGTTTCTTACTCTGAATGAAACTCCAATTGCACCGCTAACAAACCCCAGTAATTTTTTAGTCGTTAGGCAGCATAATCAGCTTGGTGATTTGCTTTCCGGTGTATCTATACTTCGTGCAATAAAAGAAAAATACCCGCAAAGCAAAACCACATTGATTGTCAGTCCGGTTAACTATACTGGTTTGGTTAAGAATAAGTTTATTGATGAACTTTTCATCTTCGATAAGAAAAAATTATTGCTGCCGGTTTATTTCTTTAAGCTTTATAAAATTCTAAAAAAACAATATGATGCTGCAATTGTACCGGTTACAGTCTCAATTTCCTTTACCAGCAATTTACTTTGCAGATTTTCGAATTCTAAAATTAGAATCGGTGCACGAAGCTTGGATGGAAAACCGAATGAAAGTGCCTATCTATTTGATAAGCTTGTTGATATTGATTGGCGAAAATTTCCGGACTCAAATGTTGGAGACAGGATATTGGATATTATTCGTCCATTTGGAATTGATACAAACAACTTTCGTTCTGAAATTACTTTTGATGAAAAGGATACTGAAGCAGCAGATAAATTTTTGAAGTCACTCGATATTAGGTCTCAAGATATTGTAATTGGTTTTCATTGTGGTGCGGGGAAAAAGACTAATCGCTGGTCTTTGATAAAATATGTTGAACTTATGAAACAGCTTAATCAAGATTTTAATGCTAAATTGTATTTGACAGGAAGCGCTACTGACAAAGAAGAGATCAGTTACATTCTTAAAAATGTACGTTTTAAACTTGGGCTGTTTCTGAATAGTTCAATCCCCGAAGTTGCAGCTTTAATTTCCAAATCCACGCTTTTCATTTCAAATGACACTGGAATTATGCATGTTGCTGGAACAACGAACACTTCCCAAATTTCCATCTTCGGTCCAACTGACCCATTTAATTGGGCACCAATAGGTGAGAATAAACATTACATAAGAAAATCTGATTTGATTGACGATGTTACGCTGGAGGATGTTTATGATTTGTGTAAGAATATTCTTAGTAAAGGTGAATCTCATTTAACCACTCGTTAAAGAGATTTAGAACTAATCTTATCAAGTAGTTAATTTATTGTAATAAGGTTTTTAATTCCTCTATGGTGATTCCCACATCTTGGTAAATTGGTTTAATAGTTTTTCTTTTTATTGATTGTTTTCCATGCGTAGGAATTGTTGTTCTATGACCGTCACTCGCTCTTCTATAAATAGCATGGCTACTTCCACCCTGTCTTATAAATTCGAAACCGAGTTTTTCTATAACTTTTATTATCTGCTTTGAATTTACGTCAGGGAAAACACTGGTCATACAGTAACTTGTACTGATGTAACTAAAAAGTTATCAGAAGGAAGTAATTCATTTCTTGAGTTGTAATCATCAATGAAAGTTCTTACTGCTTCTTTCATCTCTTTCATAGTTTCTTCGTAAGTTTCACCTTCAACATGGCAGCCAGGGAAAGCAGGACACTCACCATAAAATCCGCCTTCCTCACATTCTTCAACTATAACTTTATAATTATATAATTGCATAAATACTATTTCTTTGTTTTGTGATACTATCTGTTATTTATTTAAAATTAAAGAAATAACTTGTCAAATACCATGAGTAAAATATATACATTATTCTTAAAGGTGAGATTCATTTGACTACTTTTAAAACGATTTAAAAATAAATCTCACTTTATGGTTAATGTGAAATTTCAGACGAGTAATAATTTAATTGAATCACAGCGTAAAGTTTCCACTCTCGGGTTTACCCAACTTTATGTGGAAGGGGAAAAGTTCTTATTATTCTGAAATTAGCTGTGCTACCGCAAAATTTAGCTTGACAAACTTCTTATCTTTATTTAGATTAAATCTTAATAATTTAAAATTCTTAAATAAATTAGGAAATAGATATGCTGAAGGACAGATTACTTGTCATTATATTAATAAAATTTACCTTTTTTTCAACTTCATTTTCGATGAAAGTAGAAAATAATACAACATTAAGTAAACATGTTCAGACTGATATTAAAGAATACGTACAGATGATTGATGATTCATCTGAAATGACGTATGATTTTCCGCAAATTGACGTTATAGGAATAAAACCCTCACTTTTTAACACAATACCTGGTTCAGCCATTCTCATAACAAAAACAATATTGCAAAACAGTAAAGCAATTTCTGGAAATGAAGTGTTTAAAAAAATTCCTGGTTTAAATGTTGTTGATGAAGAAGGAATTGGATTAAGAGTAAATATAGGGATAAGAGGATTAGATCCGGACAGAAGCAGAACTATACTAATGATGGAGGACGGCGTACCGATTGCTTTAGCTCCTTACGGTGAACCGGAGATGTATTACACTCCCGCTATAGATCGGATGAGCAAAATAGAGGTTATAAAAGGCAGCGGTTCCATTCTGTTTGGACCCCAGACAATTGGCGGTGTTATAAATTATATAACAGCCGATCCACCGCTCAACTCAAAAACGATATTAAATTTACGGTATGGGGGTTCAGGATACTTTAGCGGTCAAGCAGAATATGGAACAACTATCGGAAATACAGGTATTCAAACTATATTTCTTCATAAGAGAGCTGATAAACTTGGAGTCACACATTATAATATTAATGACTTTACTGCGAAAATTAAGTTTGAATTGAGTGATCATTCCAGGATAGGTCTTAAGCTTGGATATTACGATGAGACGTCTAATTCAACTTATTTGGGGCTAACTCAAAGCATGTATGATAACAGTGAATATTTTACAATCATGGCTCCTTATGATAAGCTTAATATTAAGCGGTATTCGGCAAGTTTGACTCATGATTATTTTATTTCTTCATCAGCATTTTTGAGAACCAGCATATTCGGCTACACTACCTCAAGAAATTGGCTGCGGCAGGATTTCAGCAGGTCGCAAAATTCATCAAACTTAACTGGAATTATATTTGGAGACACTACTGTTTCTGATGGCGCTGTATATATGAAAAACAGTACAGGTAACAGAGACCGGCAGTTCGAAGTGTTTGGAGTTGAACCTCGATTAAATTATTCATATTCATTTTGGGATATAAAAAATGAAATGAATGGTGGAGTTAGATTCCTATACGAAAAAGCATATGAACAGCGAATTAACGGAAAGAAAGCAGATGTACAATCAGGTGAACTTAAAGATGACGAAGTACGAATCGGCTATGCAGGAAGTGTTTTCCTGCAGAATAGGATTTTCTTGAGCGAGCAAATATCTTTGACTCCCGGTTTTAGACTTGAGTATTTCGAATTTGAAAGGCGAATTAACAGAGTTGATTCAAAAGATACATCCATTGTTGGGCAAAGTGATGTGTTTTCGTTTGTGCCTGGAATTGGTGTGAATTTTAATTTTGATGATAATTATACATTGTTTGCGGGAGTACACAGAGGATTTGCCCCGCCTCGAGTAAAGGATGCAATTTCCAATTCGGGGCAATCTCTCCAATTAGAAACTGAGCTTAGTTGGAATACCGAAGTAGGAATAAGAGCAAATTTTCTTTCTGTTCTTGGATTAGAGTTTACAGTTTATATGCTTGATTTTTCAAATCAAATAATTCCCGTATCTGAATCCTCGGGTGGACTTGGTACCGGACTTGTTAATGGTGGCAGAACTATTCACGAAGGTATTGAGCTTGCCTTAAATTTTAATTTTGGTAAACTACTGAATACTAATTACGGAATATTTTTAGATTGGAATGCATCATTTAACAATGCTGAATACAACGCAGACCGATTTATTGCGACCAGCGGTAAAATTGTGAATATTAAAGGTAATAGTCTGCCATACGCACCAGAATTTCTATCTTCCTTTTCACTTAGCCTTCAAATGCCATTCGGCTTAGAATTTCATTTTTCTGGAACTCACGTTGGCGAGCAATTTACCGATGAATTAAATACTATCAATCCATCACCTGATGGTCAGATAGGTATTATGCCTTCTTATTTTGTGTTGGATTTAATTGGTAAATATCATTTAGAAAGTTTAAACAGCTCTGTATTTTTATCTGTAAAAAACTTAACTAATGAAAGGTACATTGCCGGCAGGAGACCGCAAGGAATAAAAGTTGGAATTCCTCGTCTTATCACTGCTGGATTTGAACTTAACTTATAGAATTAAAAACCAAAGAGTGTATCTCACCGCTATTTTCTTGCTAATTTGTTTGAATGAAATAAAATGAGCTGTAAAAATCAGAATTCAAAGTTAGCTATTAAATTTTCTACCAAAGTTAGACAAGTCTATGACGGAAAACAGCGTAATATCTGTACATCACTGGAGGGTTAAAAGTCAAAGAGCCTGTTCCGGACTTGATTCGAGATCAAATGTGAAATATCAAACGATTTAAAATTCAAATGGCTTACAACGCAGAACTTTCCTTCTTGGGAGAAGAACTATAAACCTGTTCACCTTTGGCGGAAGCTTTGCTCTCAATTGAATTCTCTCCAACAGGTTGTCCTAAAAATCTTTGCATATTAGCACCTCTGCGGTAAAAGAAAAGTAAAATAAACTGCTATATCGCAAAGACGCGAAGAAAAATTGCTTTAAGATTATTAACAAAAAAGGGGAGAGTTGTTGATAATAAAAATTCCCTTTCTTATGTTTTAGCCAGCATTTCGAGGAATAATGAAACGGACTGTGTCTCATCAAAAAAATCTTATTATTGGATTATGTCACGTCATTTTAAGAATCCAACTAATCGTTTTACATAAATCATTCTGATATATAAAGGAAATGAGAAATAACGGAAAAGAATTCGAGAGAAAAGTACTTAATATTTTTAGAGAAGAATTAGAGCATAATAGGTTATTCGTAAAAAGTGATTTTTGTAAAATTCATCATAGAAAAGGTTATTATTCTAAAGATAGAAATGGAAAAATTATAGTTGACATTTCGATTGAAGTATTTCTACCAGGTGAATCAGATTATTCCATTTTAATTGTATTAGAATGTAAAAATTATAATCATCCTGTCCCAGTGGACGATGTTGAGGAGTTCTTTTCTAAATTACAACAGATTTCAGGGGCTAATGTAAAAGGGATTATCATCTCTTCAAATTTGTTTCAAATTGGTGCATTAAATTATTCTAGATCGAAAGGAATTGGTCTTGTAAGAGTATTTGATGATAATAAATTTAAATGGATACTAACTCGGGCTGTAACTGGTATAATAACATATAAGGAAGTTGAAAATGTTGATTACAATATCCGAGAAGGATTGACAGATGAAAATTATGTAAGTACTCATATTGATTTTTTTAGTTATTATGATGATCAATATACGTATTCGGCTCATTTTCTATTCAATATTTTATTAAATCCTATAATTGAAAGAGAAGGAATTGGAATTAATAAAATCCTAGTAGAAGACAAAGAAGAATATTTCGTTCCATTCATTCCTGAAAAAGAGATTGAAGATGTAAGTCAAAATGTATTAAAGTCTATCGAGTACAAATCTGGTGTTGTTTCTATAGAAAATACCATTGATCATGTTAACAGAAATTATGACATTCTAGTAAACTTTGAAAGTTCTCTGGGTAACGATGAATTAGGATTCGAAATTTTAGGTTCATCAAATTTTGATCCACCTACGATTTTAATATCTGAAAAAGGAAATGAAAATCCTCATAGAAAGAAATTTACAATTGCTCACGAGTTAGGTCACATATTATTAGGGCATAAGAATTACCTAAAAAAAGAATATTGTGTTGAAAATGATATTGATGCAACTGGATTAAATTTGACTAATCTAAAAGATATTAAACGTTTAGAATGGCAAGCAAATTTTTTTGCCTCAAATTTATTATTACCAAAAGAAAATTTTTTAATAGAGTTTTATCATTTACTCGATCTATTGGATATAAAAAATAGAGGCTATGGAGCATTATATGTAGATAGACAAGAATGTAATATCAATAATTATTATAAAATTACTAACACGCTCAAGCAGATTTTTGAAGTTTCGCGTAAAGCCATCTCGATAAGGTTAAAAAATTTAAAATTATTAAATGATCCTTCGGGTATTTGTTACTAGTTATCTAATCCAGGATTCTGTCTCTCAACAAAACAACTTTCTAAGTATATTTGCCATATAATTTATGAGAACGAATGAATAACATCCGTAATTTTTGCATAATTGCTCATATTGATCACGGCAAATCAACCATTGCGGACTGCCTTCTAGAAAGAACTGGAGCTGTTAGTGCGCGTGAAGCTAAATCTCAAGTATTAGATGATCTTGAGCTTGAAAGAGAGCGAGGGATTACAATAAAATCCCATGCAATTCAAATGCATTATCAAGCCAAAGATAAAAACACTTACACCTTAAATTTAATTGACACGCCGGGACACGTTGATTTTACCTACGAAGTATCTCGTTCATTAGCGGCTTGCGAAGGTGCTTTACTTATTGTTGATGCAGCCCAAGGTGTTGAAGCACAAACAATCAGTAATCTTTTTTTGGCTATTGATGCCGGATTAGAAATAATTCCCGTTATTAATAAAATCGATCTTCCAAGCGCTGAAGTTGAAAAAGTTAAAGGGCAGATAATTGATTTGATAGGTTGCCTGGATAAAGACATTTTGCTTGCAAGTGCAAAAGCCAAGCTTGGTATTGATGAAATTCTTGAAACAGTTGTAAAAAAAATTCCACCACCCAAGGGCGATCCTACCGCGCCGCTGCAAGCATTGATATTCGATTCTATTTTTGATTCTTACCGTGGAGCGATCGCTTACATTCGTGTTTTTAATGGTACTCTTAAAGTAAAAGATAAGATAAAATTCTTTGTAATTCATGGAGAATTTGAAGCTGAAGAAGTTGGTGTACTTGGTTTGAGCAAAATCAAAACTAATGAGCTTGTTGCCGGCAATGTTGGGTATCTTATTGCAGGCAGTAAAGATGTTCACGACACAAAAGTCGGCGACACTGTTACGCATGTAAAAAATGGTGCGAGTGAGCCGTTACCCGGTTACAAAATAGTCAAACCAATGGTTTACAGCGGACTTTATCCCACCGATT
>Ga0209108_10002006_pt1 | contig 11796 bp, 10 predicted proteins | sample Rifsed10ft1_FD_184003 | JGI IMG/M metagenome (GOLD analysis project Ga0209108, IMG submission 184003) | Soil microbial communities from Rifle, Colorado, USA - sediment 10ft 1 (version 2) | ecosystem: Environmental > Terrestrial > Deep subsurface > Rock core/Sediment | place: Rifle, Colorado...
GCCGGGGCCGGAGCTCGAACCGCTGCTCATCCCCCAGGGATCGGTGGCGGTGGACGGTGTCAGCCTCACGGTGGCCGCGCTGGGCGCGCTGAGCTTCGAGGTGATGCTGATTCCGCACACGCGCGCGGTGACGACGCTCGGCCGGCTCAGACCTGGGCAGGCGGTGAACATCGAGGCCGACGTGATCGGCAAGTACGTGGTTCGATCGTTGGCGCTGAGGGGGGCGACATGACCGTGTTCTCACGCGTCGAGGAGGCCATCGAGGAGATCCGGCATGGACGGATCCTCGTCGTCGTGGATGACGAGGACCGCGAGAACGAGGGCGATCTCGTCATGGCCGCCGACAAGGTGACGCCGGAGGCGGTCAACTTCATGGCCAGGTACGGCCGCGGCCTCATCTGCGTGCCGATGACGGGCGAGCGCCTCGACGAGCTCAAGATCTCGATGATGGTCTCCGACAACACGGCGCCGATGGGCACCGCCTTCACGGTCACCGTGGACGCCCGCCGCGGCGTGACGACCGGGACCTCCGCGTACGACCGGGCGGTGACCATCCGCACGCTGGTGGACCGGCAGATGGGCGCCGAGGACCTCACGCGCCCCGGCCACATCCTGCCGCTCCGGGCGATGCCCGGCGGCGTCCTCCGCCGTGCCGGCCACACCGAGGCCGCGGTGGATCTGGCGCGGCTCGCGGGGTGCTATCCCGCCGGCGTCATCTGCGAGGTCCTCGACGAGGATGGCGGGATGGCGCGGGTGCCCCAGCTCCAGGAGCTCGCGCAGACCCACGGCCTCAAGATGATCACGATCAAGGACCTGATCGAGTACCGGATCGTGAAGGAGAAGCTGGTCCGGCGGATCGCGTCCCACAAGCTGCCGACCGATTTCGGAGACTTCACCGCGATCGCGTACGACACGACGGTGGACAGCCGCGTGCCGGTGGCCCTCGTGATGGGGCAGGTGGCGAGCGACGAGCCGGTGCTGGTCCGCGTCCACTCCGAGTGCCTGATCGGTGACGTCTTCCACTCGCGTCGGTGCGACTGCGGGCCGCAGCTCGAGAAGGCGCTGGCGATCATCCAGCAGGAAGGGCGCGGCGTCTTCGTGTACATGCGCCAGGAAGGGCGGGGCATCGGCCTCGTGAACAAGATGCGCGCCTACGAGCTCCAGGACCAGGGCAAGGACACCGTCGAGGCCAACCAGGCGCTCGGGTTCAAGGCCGACCTGCGCGACTACGGCATCGGCGCGCAGATCCTGGTCGACCTGGGCGTGAAGAACCTCCGGCTCCTCACCAACAACCCGAAGAAGATCGTCGGCCTCGAAGGCTACGGTCTCCACATCGCCGAGCGCGTGCCGATCGAGACCCCCGCGACCGAAGCCAACCGGAAGTACCTGAGCACCAAGCGCGACAAGCTCGGGCACCTGCTGTCGTCGCTTCCCGATTGACATGGCCGGTCGCGCGCCGAAGGGGCGCCGCCCGCGCCCGACCGGACGCTCCCTGCGCTTCGCGATCGTCGCCGGGCGCTTCAACGAGCGCATCACCAAGCGCCTGGTCGAAGGCGCCCTCGGCGCGTTCCGCGGCGCCGGGGTCGCGGGCGATGCCGTGGACGTCCACTGGGTCCCGGGGTCCTTCGAGCTGCCCCAGGCGGCTGGCCACCTGGCGGCCACGGGCCGCTACGCCGGGATCGTCTGCGTGGGCGTGGTGATCCGGGGCCAGACCCCGCACTTCGAGCACGTCGCCCGCGAGGCGGCGGCGGGCATCCGCCACGTGGCGCTGACGACCGGCGTGCCGGCGACGTTCGGCGTGATCACCGCGCTCAGCGAGGACCAGGCATGGGCCCGCGCCGGCGGCGAGGTCGGAAACCGGGGCGAGGAGGCGGCGGAGGCGGCGCTCGAGATGGCCGAATGGATCCGGAGCCTCCGGAAGTAGACATGGGCAAGCGGCGAAAGGCCCGCGAGGTGGCCCTGCAGTTTCTGTACGAGCTCGACCTCAACGCCGAGGACGATCCCACGCCGCGCGAGAAAGACTTCTGGGCGCGGCACCCGCTCGCCGACGAGGCGCGGGCGTTCTCGGAGGCGCTCGTCCGCGGCACGAAGGCCAACCAGGCGAAGATCGACCAGCTGATCGCCGAGTGCGCGGAGCACTGGGAGCTCGAGCGCATGGCCGTGGTGGACCGGAACATTCTCCGGATGTCCGTCTACGAGCTCCTGTGGAGCCATGAGGTGCCGCCGAAGGTGGCGATCAACGAGGCGATCGAGATCGCGAAGAAGTTCGGCACGAAGGAGTCGAGCCGGTTCATCAACGGCATCCTCGACCGCATCCACAAAGAGCTCCGGCCGACCTCCTGAGCCGGTCCGTGCGGTACGCGGTCCTCTCCGACATCCACGGCAACCTCGAAGCCCTCGAGGCCGTGCTCGCCGATGCGGAGGCGCGGGCGGACGCGGCGTTGTGTCTGGGCGACGTGGTCGGCTACGGCGCGGATCCCGAGGCCTGCATCGAGCGGACCGCCGGGCGCGCGGCCGTGATCGTCGCCGGCAACCACGAGCACGGGGTGGCCGGCCTCCTCGATCTCGACTGGTTCAACGACTACGCCCGCGCCGCCGTGGAGTGGACGCGCGACCGCCTGGACGAGGACCACCGGGGCTACCTCGCGGCGCTGCCGCTCGTCGCCGAGGTGGGCGACGCCACGCTCGTCCACGCCTCGCCCGAGCGCCCGGAGGAGTGGGACTACCTCGTCTCACCGCAGGACGGGTTCGCCGCGTTCCCGGCGTTCGCGACCCGCCTCTGCTTCGTCGGCCACTCGCACCTGCCGGCGGCCTGGTCGCTCGGCTCCTCCGGGCCCGAGTTCCTGCCGGGCGCGGTCGAGCTCTCCCTCGAGGCGGGGCGCCGGTACATCGTGAATGTGGGCAGCGTCGGCCAGCCGCGTGACCGCGACCCGCGCGCGGCCTACGCGCTGTGGGACGCCGACCGGGGACGGCTGGCGATCCGGCGCGTCGCGTACGACGTGGACACGGCGCGGAGGAAGATCCTCGCGGGAGGCCTGCCGCGGCTCCTCGCCGACCGCCTGCCGAGGGGCGCCTGATCCCGCGCGTCCGGCCCGAGCAGGTCGGGGTGGCCGGCCTCCTGCTCGTCGCCGCGCTCGGGCTCGCGCTCGCGTTTCCGCGCACCGACTGGGACGGCGTGGCGTGGCTCGTCGTGGCGCCGGTGCTCGTGGTCGCGCTCGCGCGCGGGCCGCGCGCGGCGCTCGGCTGGGGCTGGCTCTACGGCACCGTGTTCTTCCTCGTGCTGCTCCGCTGGCTGGGCTTCACCTTCCAGGTCTACAGCGCGATTCCCTGGCCGCTGGTGTGGGCGCCGATCGCCGCGCTCGCCGCGTACTGCGGGCTCTACGTCGGCGCCTTCGCCGCGGCCCTGTCGTGGATCGCGCTCCGGCGCTCGGCCGCACTCGCGCTCGCCGTCTCGCCGTTCCTGTGGGTGGCGGCCGAGTGGGTGAGGGGCCACTTCCTGGGCGGCTTCCCGTGGGGCGTGCTCGGATACTCGCAGTACCAACGCCTGCCCGTGATCCAGATCGCCGAGCTGGGCGGCGTCCACGCGGTCTCGTTCGTCCTGCTCGCCGTGAACGCGGCGCTCGCGGGCTGCCTCGTCCTGCCGTGGCGCGGCGCCGGGGCGGGACTGGCGCTGGCGGCGGCCCTCGTGGGCGCGACCCTCGGGTTCGGCTACGCGCGACTCGGCGAGCCGCCGCGCCCCGGCACCGTCAGGATCGCGGTGATCCAGCCCGCGATCGATCAGCCGCTCAAGTGGGACCCGAGCCACGCGGCCACGACGATCGGCATCGCCACCTCGCTGACCCGCCGGGCGGGCGCCGAGCGCCCGGACCTCATCGTGTGGCCGGAGACGGCGCTCCCCACGCCGCTCAGGCGGGATCAGCGCGTCCTCGCCGCCCTGACCGAGCTGTCCCGGACCCTCGGGGTCGCGCTCCTGATCGGTTCGATCGACGTTGAGGCGGGGACTCCGCCGCGGCTGCGTAACAGCGCATTTTTCTTGACCGACCGTGGCATCGTGGGCCGGTATGATAAGATTCATCTGGTCCCGTTCGGGGAGTTCGTTCCGCTGTCGGGAGTGATCGGATTCGTCCGGGGCTGGGCCGAGTTCATCTCCGAGCTCGAGCCGGGCTCCGGCGCGGTGGTATTCCAGGGTCCGCCAGCCCCGCTCGGTGTCGTAATCTGTTACGAGGGCATTTTCCCCGATCTCGTTCGGGAATTCGTGAAGGGTGGAGCGCGCGTGATCGTGAACATGACGAACGATGCGTGGTTCGGTCGGACGGACGGTCCCTGGCAGCACCTCGCCATGTACCCGTTCAGGGCGGTCGAGCATCGCACGGCGGTCGTCCGGGCGGCCAACACCGGCGTCTCGGCCCTCATCGCGCCGAGCGGTCAGATCGTCCGCCGGCTGACGCTGTACCACCGGGACACGATGTCCGAGCCGCTGCCGCTGCGCGAGGGCAGCACGCTCTACTCGCGCTTCGGCGAGTGGCTCGCGTATCTCGCGTTCGCGGTCGGCGCGACCGCGCTGGCCGCCTGCGCGCGCGCCCGGAGGGCGTAATGCTCGGCGACCTCAAGCGCGACGTCGCCGATCTCGCCACCCGCGTGGGCGAGCTCCGGGGGCATCTTTGACATCCCGACGAAGGAATCGCGCCTCGCGGCGCTCGACGCGGAGATGGCCTCCCCGTCGTTCTGGGAGGACAACCGCCGGGCCCAGGAGCTGATCCGTGAGCGCACGGAGCTCTCGCGCGTCGTGGGGCGCGTGAAGGAGCTCGCGGCGCGCGCCGAGGACCTGGGCGTCCTGCTCGAGCTCGCCGCCGAGGCCGGCGACGGGAGCCTCGACGCCGAGATCAGCGAGGCCGTCGCCGGCCTCCGGAAGGACCTCGACGAGTTCGAGGTGAAGGTCATGCTCTCCGGCCCGCACGACGCGAAGGCCGCGGTCCTCTCCATCCACCCGGGCGCGGGCGGCACCGAGTCCCAGGACTGGGCGCAGATGCTCCTCCGGATGTACCTGCGCTGGTGCGAGCGCGCGGGGCTCAAGGCGGAGGTCGTGGACCTCCTGCCCGGCGACGAGGCCGGGATCAAGTCGGCGACGGTCGAGGTCACCGGCGAGTACGCCTACGGCTACTTGCGGGGAGAGACCGGGGTGCATCGGCTCGTCAGGATCTCGCCGTTCGACGCCTCGCGGCGCCGGCAGACGAGCTTTGCCTCGGTGGCCCTCGTGCCGGAGGTGGACGACGTCGAGGTGAGCGTGCGCGAGGACGAGATCCGCGTGGACGTGTTCCGCGCCTCGGGACCCGGCGGGCAGGGCGTCAACACCGCCGACTCGGCGGTCCGCATCACGCACCTGCCGACGGGGATCGTCGTCCAGTGCCAGAACGAGCGCTCCCAGCTCCGCAACCGCGACACCGCCATGCGCATCCTCAAGGCGCGCCTCTACGAGATGGCCGAGAAGAAGCAGCGCGAGGAGCTGGCGGAGCTCGCGGGGGTGAAGAAGGAGATCGCGTTCGGCAGCCAGATCCGCTCGTACACGTTCCACCCGTACCAGCTGATCAAGGACCACCGCACGGTGCTCGAGATCGGCAACGTCGAGGCGGTGATGGACGGCGACCTCGATGCGCTGATCAAGGCGTATCTCCTCTGGGCCCGGGGGCGCGAGTGACGGCGACCCGGGACGACGGCAGCGAGCTCGTCCGCCAGCGCCACGACAAGCTCCAGGCGCTCCGGAGCCGCGGCGTGGACCCGTTCGGCGGCCGCTTCCCCGTGACGCACTGGGCGCGCCCCCTCGCCGAGCGGCTCGGCGGCGCGGGCGACGAAGACCTGAAGGCGTTCAACCCGGTGAGCCTCGCCGGGCGGGTCGTCGCGCTCCGCCACCACGGGAAGTCGTGCTTCGCCCACCTCATGGACTACACGGGCCGGATCCAGCTCTACGCGCGCGCCGACCGCCTCGGCGAGGAGTACGAGCGTTTCACCGACCTGGACATCGGCGACTTCGTCGGCGTGACGGGCGAGATGTTCCGCACCCGGACCGGGGAGCTCACCGTCGCCGTCAAGGCGTTCGCGTTCCTCTCGAAGTCGCTCCGGCCGCTCCCCGAGAAGTGGCACGGCCTGAAGGACGTCGAGACGCGCTACCGCCAGCGGTACGTGGATCTCATCGTCAACGAGGAGGTCCGCGCGGTCTTCCTCCTGCGGGCGCGGCTGGTCGCCGCGATGCGCCGCTTCCTCGACGCGCGCGGCTTCCTCGAGGTGGAGACGCCGATGATGCAGCCGATCCCCGGCGGCGCCATCGCGCGGCCGTTCAAGACGCACCACAACGCGCTCGGCATGGACCTCTACCTCCGGATCGCGCCGGAGCTCTACCTCAAACGGCTCCTGGTCGGGGGCTTCGAGCGCGTGTACGAGATCAACCGCAACTTCCGCAACGAGGGGATCTCGACGCAGCACAACCCCGAGTTCACGATGCTCGAGTTCTACCAGGCGTACGCCGACTACACCGACCTGATGGAGCTGACGGAGGCCCTCTTCGTCGAGCTCGCCCAGTCGGTGCTCGGCCGGCTGACCCTCGCCTGGGGAGGGCACACGATCGACCTCACGCCGCCGTGGCGCCGGCTCACGTTCTTCGAGGGCATCTCGGAGGCGCTCGGGGCGGCGGTGACGCCGGACACCCCCGGCGATGTCGTCGCGCGCGCCGCGGCCGGGCGCGGGATCGCCCCTCACGGACGGGCCGCGTGGAACGTGTGGAAGGAGGTCTTCGAGCAGCTCGTCGAGCCGCGGCTGGTCGCGCCCACGTTCGTCGTCGACTTCCCGATCGAGCTCTCGCCGCTGGCGAAGCGGAAGCGGGACAACCCCGCGCTCGTCGACCGCTTCGAGCTCTTCATCGGCCAGCGGGAGATCGCGAACGCCTACAGCGAGCTGAACGACCCGATCGACCAGCTCGGACGCTTCCGCGAGCAGGCGCAGCTCCTCGCGCGCGGCGACGAGGAAGCGCACTGGCTCGACGAAGACTACGTGCGCGCGCTCGAGTACGGCATGCCGCCGGCGGCGGGCGAGGGGATCGGCGTCGACCGGCTGGTGATGCTGTTCGCCGACCAGCCCTCCATCCGCGAGGTCATCCTGTTCCCGCACCTCCGGCCCGAAGGGGGCCGGGCGGGCGAGCGGGAGGCGCCGTGAAGCGCGGGCTCCCGTTCGAGATCTTCATGGGGCTGCGGTACCTCCGCGCCCGCGGCCAGCGGACCAACCTGTCGCTCTTCGTCTGGATCGGCGTGGGCGGCGTCTTCCTCGGCGTGGCGGCGTTGATCGTCGTGCTCGCGACGATGACCGGCTTCCAGGAGGGGATCCGCGACCGGATCATCGCCGCCAACCCGCACCTGCTCGTGTACGGGACCGGGCGCGGCGGGCTCGCCGACGCCGACCGGGTGGCGGCGCGGATCGGGGCGATCGGGGGCGTGCGCTCGGCGACGCCGTTCATCCACCAGCAGGTGCTCTTCACCGTCGCGGGCGGCGCGGCGCACGGCGGCCTCATCCGCGGTGTCGACCTCACGGCGCCGACCGTCGTGGAGGACGTGCGCGCGAGCCTCCGGCGCGGCGACCTGCGCCCGCTCGCCGACGGCGAGCCCGTGATCCTGCTCGGCTGGGAGCTCGCGCGGGCGCTCGGCGTCGTCCCCGGCGACGCCGTCACGGTGATCTCGCCGCAGGGCGCCTTGACGGCCGTCGGAATGGTGCCGAGGATGCGCCGCTACACGGTGGCGGGCACCTTCGAGCTCGGCACGCACGACGTGGACTCGTCGCTCGCCTACATGGCGCTGCCGGTCGCCCAGGAGTTCGCGGGACTCGCCGGCGTCACGGGCATCGAGGTGAAGCTCGCCGACCCCTTCGAGGCCAAGCGCGTGGGGCGCGCGGTCGCCGCCGAGCTCGGGTTTTCATACTGGGTCCGCGACTGGATGGACATGTACCGGAGCCTCTTCGCCGCGCTCCAGCTCGAGAAGCTGGCGCTCTTCGTCGTCGTGACGATCATCGTGCTCGTGGCCGCGTTCGCCATCATCGGCCACCTCGTCCTGCTCGTGGCCGAGAAGCGGAAGGAGATCGGCATCCTCAAGGCGCTCGGCGCCTCGGCCCGGAGCATCACCGCGGTCTTCTTCACCGTGGGAATGACGATCGGCATCACGGGCACCGTCGCGGGGAGCGCCGTCGGGCTCTTCGTCATCTGGGCGCAGAACACCTACAAGGTGGTCCGGCTCGCGACCGACGTGTACCAGATCGACTACCTGCCGATGCGACTGACCCTCGTGGACGCGCTGATGGTGCTCGGCGCGGCGCTGATCCTGTCCTTCTTCGCGACGATCATTCCGGCGCGCCGGGCGGGGCTCCTCGAGCCGGTGGACGTGCTGAGGTACGAATGAAGAGTGCGTGGAAGCGACGGAGCCACGCCGCGCCTGTCTCAGGCCACCCACGGTTCAAGCCGGCCCCGGGGTCCCCGCTACAATGACCCAGCCGCTGCTGGCCGGCGAGGAGCTCGAGAAGGAGTACCGCAGCGGCCCCGAGATCGTCCGCGTGCTCCGCGGCGCGAACCTCGTCGTCCGGGCGGGCGAGGTGGTCGCCCTCGTCGGGGCGTCCGGCGTCGGGAAGTCCACGTTGCTCCACATCCTCGGCGCCCTCGACCGCCCGACGGCGGGGCGGGTGCTCTTCCAGGGCGACGACCTCTGCGCCCGCGGCGAGGCGGAGCTCGTGCGCTACCGCCGCCACGACGTGGGCTTCGTCTTCCAGTTCTACAACCTCCTCGGCGAGATGAGCGCGCTCGAGAACGCCATGGTCCCGGCCCTCCTGGCGCGCAAGCCCACGGACGAGGCGCGGGAGCTGGCGGCGGCGGCGCTGGCGGAGGTCGGCCTCGCCGACCGCGTCCACCACCGCCCGGGCGAGCTCTCGGGTGGGGAGCAGCAGCGGGTCGCCATCGCCCGGGCCCTCGTGAACCGGCCCCGGGTGATCCTCGCCGACGAGCCGACGGGCAACCTCGACCCGAAGACGAGCGAGGTCATCTACGATCTCTTCCTCCGGCTGCAGGCCGAGCGGGGGATTGCCTTCCTCGTGGCGACCCACAACCCGGACCTCGCGCGGAAGGCCGAGCGAGGGTACCGGCTCGTGGAGGGCCGGGCCCGGGAGATCGACTAGAAGTTTCAACGTGTTAGTCTCTCGCGAAGAAAAACGCTGGCAGCCCTGTTGGCCGTGGGCTATACTGAGCGCGTAAGTCACTAACTAGCCGTCGCGAAAGAAAATTTGGCGTCCGGCGGACTGGGGAAGGGGTCGGGAGAGACCAGTGTTTGAACGATTCACCGAACGGGCGCGACGGGTCATCATCTTGGCGCGGGAGGAAGCAGGGCGGTTCCGTCACGATTTCGTCGGGACCGAGCACGTCCTCCTCGGCTTGATTCGCGACGGGGAAGGCATCGCGACCGCCGTCCTGCAGCGCCTCGGGCTCCGGCTGGAGACGGTGAAGGCCGAGGTCGAGCGGGCGCTGGCCGGCTTCCCGAAGACGCTCACGTTCGGTGAGGTGCCGTTCACACCCCAGGCCAAGCGCGTGCTCGAGCTGTCCATCGAGGAAGCGCGGCAGCTCGGCCACAACTACATCGGCACCGAGCACCTCCTCCTCGGGCTCATGAAGGAAGGGCAGTCCATCGCGGCAAAGATTCTCGAATCGCTCGGCGCACGACTCGATGAGGTGCGGCAAGAGACCCTCGCCCTGCTCGGCGATCAGTACTATCCGAGACCGAAGAAACGCTCGCAAACACCGGTGCTGGACGAGTTCGCGCGCGACCTGACTCAACTCGCCCGCGAGAACAAGCTCGACCCGGTCATCGGCCGCGAGCAGGAGATCGAGCGCGTCATCCAGATCCTCGCCCGGCGCACGAAGAACAACCCCGTGCTGATCGGCGAGCCCGGCGTGGGGAAGACGGCGATCGTCGAGGGCCTCGCCCAGAAGATCGTGACTCACGACGTGCCGGACGTCCTCGCCAACAAGCGGCTGCTCCAGCTCGACCTCGGCGCCCTCGTGGCCGGCACGAAGTACCGCGGCCAGTTCGAGGAGCGGCTCAAGGCCGTGATGAAGGAGATCCGCCAGTCGGAGAACGTCGTCCTGTTCCTCGACGAGCTGCACACCCTCATCGGCGCCGGCGCCGCCGAGGGCGCGATCGACGCGTCGAACATGCTGAAGCCCGCGCTCTCGCGCGGCGAGATCCAGACGATCGGCGCGACGACGCTCGACGAGTACCGCAAGTACATCGAGAAGGACGGCGCCCTGGAGCGCCGGTTCCAGCCGGTCATCGTGAAGGCGCCCACCGTCCCCGAAGCCATCGAGATCATCCGCGGCCTCCGGCACAAGTACGAGGCGCACCACCGGGTCAAGATCACCGAGCAGGCGATCACGGCGGCCGTGCACCTCGCGGACCGCTACATCACCGACCGCCAGCTCCCGGACAAGGCGATCGACGTCATCGACGAGGCGTCGTCGAGGACGCGCCTGATGGCGCTCACGGCGCCACCCGAGCTCAAGGAGATCGAGAAGGAGCTCGAGCGCGTGATCCGCGAGAAGGACATGTACCTCGAGGCGCAGGAATTCGAGAAGGCGGCGTCGCTGCGCGAGAAGGAGAAGGTGCTCCGTCACCGCGAGGAGGAGCTCAAGCGCGACTGGGAGAAGAACAAGGGCAAGGGGACCCAGTCGGTCGAGGAGGAGGACATCGAGTTCATCGTGTCCCGCTGGACCGGCATCCCGCTCGCCAAGCTCGAGGAGAAGGAGTCCGCGAAGCTCGCCCGGATGGAGGAGGCGCTGCACGGCCGGATCATCGGCCAGGAGGCCGCCGTGGCCGCGGTGTCCCGGGCGATCCGCCGCTCCCGCGCCGGCCTGAAGGACGCCAAGCGGCCCGTCGGCTCGTTCGTGTTCCTCGGCCCGACGGGCGTCGGCAAGACGGAGCTCGCCCGCGCGCTCGCCGAGTACCTCTTCGGCGACGAGAACGCGCTGATCCGCGTGGACATGTCGGAGTACATGGAGAAGTTCTCCGTCTCGCGGCTCCTCGGCGCGCCGCCCGGGTACGTCGGGTATGAAGAAGGCGGGTTCCTGACCGAAAAGGTCCGACGCCGCCCATACTCCGTGGTCCTGTTCGACGAGATCGAGAAGGCGCACCCCGACGTGTTCAACATGATGCTCCAGGTGCTCGACGACGGGCGGCTGACCGACTCGCTCGGCCACGTCGTGGACTTCAAGAACACGATCCTCATCATGACGTCCAACCTGGGCACGAGCCTGATCGGCAAGCGCGTGTCGCCGGGGTTCCTCCAGGAGTCCGACGAGTCGTCCTACGAGAAGATGAAGGAACGCGTGCTGGAGGAGCTCAAGCGCGCGTTCCGGCCGGAGTTCCTGAACCGGATCGACGACATCATCGTCTTCCATGCGCTGTCCGTCGACCACATCACGCAGATCATTCGCCTGATGATCGGCAAGATCAACAAGCAGCTGGCGGACAAGGGCATCGCGCTCCTCCTGACTCCCGCGGCCGAAGTGGCGCTCGTCGACAAGGGGTATGACCCGACGTACGGCGCGCGCCAGCTGCGGCGCACGATCCAGAAGCACATCGAGGATCCCCTGGCCGAGGCGATCGTGCGGGGCCAGGTCGCGGAAAACGCCCGGATCGAGGTGGACGTCGACGGGGCGAATTTCGTCTTCCGCGAGGCGCAGGCTGTCGATGCGCCGCTCGAGCTTGCAGAGCACTAGGCCGC
>Ga0209108_10002008_pt1 | contig 11790 bp, 16 predicted proteins | sample Rifsed10ft1_FD_184003 | JGI IMG/M metagenome (GOLD analysis project Ga0209108, IMG submission 184003) | Soil microbial communities from Rifle, Colorado, USA - sediment 10ft 1 (version 2) | ecosystem: Environmental > Terrestrial > Deep subsurface > Rock core/Sediment | place: Rifle, Colorado...
GGATATTCTAGGCAATTCGAAATTTCACATTGATGGTCTTGTTTTAGTCTAAATGCAACTAACTCCAACTCGGGCAACCCCATTTTAAGGAGCGCATTTTCCACAGCTAGTGTGATTAGCGCTTTGTTGATGGGTTCATCATACATACGACATTGCTAATATTGTATTATTTAAAAAATTGTTTTCATTAATGTTCTATCTTGACACTGTTTTTTTAATTCGATACCAGTTTCTCTTTGTTATTACTACAATATCTCCGTCTTGCTTTGTTCCTTCGCAATCTATTGCAATTTTCCCAAATTCCTCATCAATGTCTTCTTTTGCAGATATGACAAATTTTATTTTCAATACCTCATCTGTGTATAATGGCTTTAGAAATCTACTACTTCTATTCTCCCATTTTGAATCCCCATCAGTTCCAACAAATATGATGTGATTTCCGTAAATCTGACTCAGTCTGGTAAATTCGCCCTCCATTCTTGATAGGATGGCTCTGCCTGAAACTAGTTTTTGTTTTGTATTTTGCATATCTTCTAAAAACGCATTTTTTATTCTGGAAAACTTTAGATATTCTTCCAGTTCTTTTTCTGAAATGCTGCATGTGGAAAAAAATTCGTCTCCGACTTTGAACTCAGAAAATTTTTTCATCCTTATCTTGATTCATCAACACAAAATGTGACTTCAGATGAAGATGCTGCATTATCTGATACTAAGAAGTTTAATGCTTGGGCAATTCTCTCATTATTTGGTTCTACTCCAGTAATTGAACCTGGAAATATTGTGAATATTCTAATCTTTGAATCAAGCACATCGCTTAGTTCTTGGTTTACTGTAGTTGTAAATGGCCTTAGTGCCCCGCGAAATACCTCTACTTGTGCTCTTTGCAATCCTGTGACTTTTGCACCGGATGGCAAATCTGGACCAATTATCATCATGGCCCCTTTTGCATCTTTGTATAATCGTGGATCTTTGTCTCCACCTGGAACAAACTGTTCTAGTGCTCTTTGTCCAACTATTGCAGGAGTTGTGATGAATTTTTCAATTAGTTCTTGCCATTTTGCTCTTGATAGTTCTGTTAGTTTTGCAATATTTGGTAGTTTTCCTGTGATGTGGATTACTGCTAGTATGCTGCCGAGATTAGTCTTTGCAGTATTTAGCCATCTCTGGACTTCATCTGGATTCTTGAGATTTACTATATGTGAGTGGAATTTTCCGCTAATGTATTCTTGTAATTCTTTGGGAGTTGATTCAGAGATAAAGCATGCAACTTTACCACCATTTTTTGTAACGTGTTGTGCTAGATATTCTACTCTCTCTGCATCTGATTTTTCCGTTGCATCTATTGTAAAGACAACTGTTCTTCCAGTAAAATCTGGTTGATGTACGCCTGGTGTGGTGGTACCAATATATGGTTTGACTGGATAAAATACTCTGTCTCCTGGAATGATTTTACCGTTTAGAATTTTTGCAATTTGGTCATCACATAAATTTAAAACTGATTCTGCAACTTGTCCCTGTGCTAAGAATTGCTTGTCTGCAATCATGTGTGATGTGTTGTTTTGAACTTTTTCTGCAATGCTTTGAATTTTATTTAATAGATTACCAAGAGTGACAGTTAGTTTTGCAATATCTTTTCCATTTTCTTGTGCTAATTTTTGTGCAGCTTTTACAATTCCATCTTTTATGATGTTTTGATCTTCGCCCAATAATGGTAATAATTCCTTGTTTGCAGCATCGACTTGAACTGGTGTCAAGTCCTCAAAACCACTCACTCGTAAAAATTCAGCTGCAGCTTTTGGATAAACTGTCTTGTAAATTCTATCTGAATGAACTGGACCTGGGTTTGTTCCAATTGATATGATTTTTTTATCTGTTAATTCCCAAGACATTGCTTCTACTAGCCTGTTTTTTGCACCCTGTGATGCAGTATATGGACTTCTAAACCTGTACGGTCTTTGCTCAAGTGGTCTTTCTTCTGTGAAAAATGTTGAAATTGTAACAATCTTTCCGTTTTCTTTCATTACTTTTAGTGCCTGAACTGAACCCCAAAATGTTCCAGTCAAATGAATGTCCACTGTACTTTTGAATTCTTCTAGTGGTGCATTTGCAAAACAAGTGACAGGTCCTGAAACACCTGCATTATTAATTATGTAATCAACTGTGATGTTTTCTTTTTTTAGTGTATCAAACATATCATTAATTCCAACTTCATCGCTTACATCAACACCGGAGAAAATTCTTACAGTGGCACCACTATTTACTTTGGAAATTATTTCTTTTAGCATCACTGATGTTTCTTCTAATGGCTCTCGTCTTCTACCTAAGATAATTACGCTGGCACCGTTTTCAATAAATTTTTTAGCAATGGCTTGCCCAATTCCAGTTCCACTGCCTGTTACTAGAGCAACTTTGCCCTGAAATTTCAGCATAGACACACTTACGAAACTTTTGTATTATTTAATTGGATTGATCTCTGTGAGTAAATAATTTCTTGATATCTTTATTTGTGGGTATGGTTTTTTGTCTTTCATGCATGATTCAGAGCTTGACACATTTGTCTTACAATCTTGGCCTGAGAAATTTTCTGATATGTTAAAAAAGATTGGAGTTGATTCTAAATTAAAACAAATTGGAACCGATGATGTTGAAAAAGGAGATTATTATAGTAGATATTTTTCTCATACCCCTAGAATGATGACAAACAAAGGCTGTCTTGATGTTAAGAATTCTAATATTGACGTGATTCAAATTATTCAAAAGGGATAATGATGCAAGATCCAAATCCAATGCCATGGGGTGCACTTGATAGATACCAAGCACACTTTATTGTTAGAAAACAAACTGATCATGGAGTAAACTATGTTGCTACAACTAAACTGACAACAAAGGGGCATTTTTCCTCAAAAACAATTCTTAAAGTAGAGTGGGATGGCAGTGGCAATCTTGCAAAAAAACTCAATGAAGACAGCACACTAAATGAGATGATTGCAAAGCAATCCATTCCTGATGCTACAATCTACATAGAACCAACTGATGGTGCCATTAGAATTCGAAACAAATGGAAGAATCATCTTGAATTTGGAATTACAAAAGAACTCTTTGAGATTTATGATAGAATAGCTGGACACATAAAAAACATCTAGGCTTTCCACCAATCTAGCGCAAGAAAATCCACTTTGTCTTTTCCTCTTGGTATTGCCAAGATGAATTGTTTTCTTACTGTGGTTGCAAGTCTTCCTGCCAAAACAATTCCAGTTGATGTGATTGGATCGTTTCTGTTATACACCTGAATCAAAAATGGTGCATGATCAATGCCAGGTCCTTTCTCATATACTGCAAAATCACATCCAAATTTTATTCCAGGATTAATCACATATCCTTTGTCTCGAAAGTTTTTGTATACTAGATATTTTTTATCAAAGTCATGATATTCTTTTTTACACTTTTCTATCATCTTTTCAGCTGTAATTTTTTGATTTGATTTGTAAATGGTGATTTTTTTATTCTCAAGCAGGTACAATCCTTCTATAAGATCTAAAATTAATGGAACGTTGATTTCTTCAGGCTTTGGTTTTGGAATTCCAATTGGTTTGCCATAATATCCATGACTAAATAATTTACGTGAATCTTCAATATTCCATACGATAATTCTATTTTCAATTAGTTCTGTTCGCATCTAGTTTTTTTAAATAATCTGCGTATATGAATTCTCTACTCTGAATCTGTGCATAATTTCATTGTATGGCCCAAATCATTTTTACAAGCCTCAATTACTCTCTGTCTGATTCTTTTTTCTTGTTTTTCTGTTATGACCTTCATAAGCAATGTATCTTTTCTGAGATGAACTATCTTGGTCATAGCTAATTTTTTTTGCAAAATAAGATAAAAATTTTAAAGTAAAAAAATGGGTGTGATTTATAGACTCAATGCTAATAGTATAAAAGAATCTGAGACACGCTGACATTTGTCTGACATTTCTTCGATTCCTTCAATTACATCTTTTATCAGCAATAATTCTTTGGTGTTTGTAACTTCTGATAAAAGTTTGATTGTTGCCTGTCTATATTTGACGTCTATCTCACGTTCTATCTTTTGTGTTTCTTGTGCTAGTTCAATTGCATTAGCAGTATTGGTGTTTAGACTACGTATGATTTCATTTAGTTTGTAAACTTCGTCTACTACCAACTCAATCAACTTTGTGATATCTTCGTCCAGCTTTGCACTTTTTAGTGTCGTTATCTTGATGTTAGAAAGCTTGAATGCTATTCCGGTGATATAACCTGCAATCTCATCCATTGTGTATGCTGTATTGAGAAGATTCTCTCTGTTCATGATCAAACCCCCAACATCAGCTACTTCCCTAGTGATTTTTCTTCTAAGATTTTCTACTTCTTCTTCGATAGTTGATATTTGCTCCAGTGAATTTTTGATACCTGTCTTGTCTTTTTTCATCATCAAGTCTGGTAGTGTTGCAAGTTCTCTGGCTGCGTTTAAGATTCTGTTGATTTCGTCTTGTAAAACTGCTATAGCCTTTCTTTTTGCTTGAACTTCAAGCTCTCCGCTATACATTTCTAAATTTCAAAATATGCTCAGGTAATTTAAATCCTCTATGATTAATTGTATTTTTTGCGCATAAATTACATTAAATTTTTGTCATGAGCTACTTTTTTCTGCCCTTTGAATAGTGTCATTATCTCTTCATTAGTTGATGCATCCTCTGCATCTTTTTCCAGTCTTATCTTTCCAGTAAACTTTGGAAATCTCAATGCCAATCCAGTATCTTTTCTAATTTCATTTCTTGCTGCCTTGTGAATCGGGCTGAGAGTTATTTCAGATGCAACCACTTCAATTACTAGTTCTGGCTCAAACCATACATCAGCTTCCATATCGCTGTCTATTCTTGGATTTTTCTTTATTGTTACTTTGTCCGATAGGATCTGATAGAGCTGATCCAAGTCTTCATCTGTAAATCCTGTTCCGACTTTGCATATGCTTGTAAATATATCAGTGTCATAATCATACGAAGCCAAAAGCAAGGTTCCATATTTTCCAGTTCGTCTGCCCTTTCCAAAAAATGCGCCAATTACTACAAGGTCAAGACTGTCTCCAAGTTCATTTCTGTATTCTCGTTTTAGTTTTAACCAATAACTTCCTCTGGAGCCAGCTTGATATGGTTTGTCTAGCATCTTTAGCATCACTCCTTCACAACCAGAGTTGATACTATTTTCCAAAAATTCTTCAATATCGTCTTGATTGTTTATGATAGTCATGGGTATGTGCTTTGCATAGTCATCTTCTTTTACAATTTTTTCCAAAATACTTCTTCTTTCTTTGTACCCTAATTCCAAACAGCTTTTTCCATCATGATACAATACATCAAAGAAGTTTACAGTAATTGGATACTGTGCAACTGCTTTTTCTACTTGGTATTTTCTTCTTCGATGCATTAGTTCTTGGAATGGCAAAAACTCGCCAGTGTTTTCATTGATTGCAACTGCCTCTGCTTCTAAAATTACTTTTTGTGCTTGAATTGCTTTAGGAATTTTTTCTACAATATCTGGGTAATAGCTTGTAATGTTTTCCAAGCTTCTTGAAAATAATACTACCTTTTCTCCTTCAATGTGTAATTGAACTCTTTCTCCGTCTAGTTTGTATTCTGCAGCAAAATTATTTCCTAGTTTTTCAACTGCTTCTTCTTCGCTTTTTACTCTGTCTGCCAACATTGGTCGTATGGGATTAAATAAATTAATTTCAAATTCTTCTACTCCTTTCAATCCTTTGCTTGCAATGGTATGTGCAACCTTTCCTAGATCACTTGATACATTGTATGCATGTTCCAAAACCTTTCTATTTTCTTTATTGTTTGTAAACGCAATGGCAAGTGCATCCATTACTGTATTTTCTGCAATGCCTAATCGTAATGTTCCAAGTAAAATCTTTAGGATGAATTTAGCTTCAACTGGACTTGCATCGTTGAGTAGTCCTGAAATGTATTTCATCTTTCTGTCCTGAGTCTTTGAGCCTTCTAATTTTGCAATTGTAAACAAATTCTCATAGACTCGCTCAACTGTAATATCTTGAACCATAAACGTGGTCTGTTCCTTTTGCTCTAAAATTTTGGATGCTGCATGTCCCAAGTCTCCACTTTTTCTGTATTCATCTTCAATTTTCTTTTCAGCATTGTCAGACCCTGCTGATTTTGCTATTGCTCTTATTGCTAGCTTTTCTGCTACTCCCAATTCAACTCCCTCAAAATCTGGTCTTAATTTTCCTTGTAAAAGATAAACAATCCTTGAAATTACATCTTGTGGGGTCTTTTCAAATAATTCTACAAGATGCTGCGTTAGCTCTAATCTCTTTGTAGTTGATTCCATTTTACTAAATGCATCAGCTAGAATAGAAAACTCCACTCTAGTTCTATTGTATTATCCTGAATAAAAGTCTGAATCTAGATGTATCTGAAAATAGTTGGCTTGTCTGATTTTGAAAGTTTTGATACCATGGCAAAATTATACAATGGATATGATTTTTTGTACTGTTTCATAAAACTCCAAGCTACATCATGAGTCTTAAATTCGGTGCGGATATCGCTTATCTCGCTTTTTCTTCCATACACATCAAAGATTACTACTGAATAGCTCTTTGGGCGATTGTGTGGCCTTGCCTTTAACAACCATGACAGTGCAAACAAAAAGACTGCACCTAAAATTATTGTCTCCCCAGCATATCTAAAAAATGTCATAAATGTTGCTGGTATGGTTTGTCCAAATAATACCACCATAAAATTTGAAAATGAAATTACTGCAATGGCTGTAAATATGTATGTCTTCCAATCAAAAACCTTCAAGATTCGCTGCAAGGGTGATTTTGGTATGTTGTAATTTCTTTTAACTTTTTCTCAATTTTGTTCTGTTTTCTTTAATCTGGATCTTCGTAATTTTCTTTCTTTTGTGACTTTGCAGCCGATTCATCTATTGGCTTCATCTTGGCTTCTAGTATTTCTATTCTAGCTCTGTATCCTTCAGCATATTCTAATTCTGATGGAACAAGTGTAGCTGGGTGAATAAACCCCTGACTTCTCATTGCAAGTGCTTTTTTTGTTGCGATCTCTCGTATGTAATCCCAATCTGGAGTTGAAAATCCATCAAATGGACCTGTCAGTTTTCCATCATGCATGCTAAATACAAGTGCCTCTACAATTGGGATGCAAAAGTTGATCGATGCTGCAGAGTTTAGTTTTACTGGCATTAGTGGCATGTTGTGACTTCCTCTTGTGTTTCCTGCAACATAGTGTGGATTGTTAAATACACTACCTACTTCTTCTGTTGCTGGAAAATTCTTTTGTGTTCTGATTAGGCATATTGGATCATCTTTTCCTACATATGTTCCTGCAATGTTGTGCAGCCTATCTGTTGATGCTGCAAGAATTGGTTCTCCTTGTTTTGTTGTAACTGTTGCAACTACATATCTTCCTGGATACATTAAAGCTGCTTCAATTGTTGGCTTGTCTTCCCACAATGAAAGTTTTGCAATTTTACCTTCTTCTACATCCATGACATTAATTATCACGCCACTTGCAAGTGATTTATTTACAATTAGTCCTGTGTTGCTTAAACTATCTACAAACATTCTGTAAATTGGATAATTAAATGCCCCTGGCTCTGTTTTGTCTGCAGCAAAAACTGTGAATGCCTCATTTGGTCTTTCTTCAAATTCCATCTCTGCAACACCGGGCCCCATTCCTTTTACATTTCCTGAAAAAGAATCTTTTAGAAGATCTTGACCTGCTCCGTAAAGCCCTTCTTGTTTTGCAACTTGTGTTCCTGCCATAAATGCATCCCATGCTAATTTGTGAATTTTATCATTGTCCATTCCATGTGTATGTGACATGACAATGTGGACATCATCTCCACAATATCCAATATAATGATCAATCAATAAATTCCCAGAACTTTTGACAGTCTTTCTAACTGCTTCTATTAGTGCATCACTGGGTCTAGTATGTCCACCAATTCCACCTACATCTGCTTTAATTACTGAGACTGTAATTTTCATGACTTCTCTGTTTTTCCCTTTGATTTATGTGTAATTTTTCAAATTTTTTTGATCTAAAAATTCTTGAAAAAATTATAGATTTTTTTCAAAAATTCATAACAGTAATAAATCCCCTCGAATACCGATTCGATATGGCAGTTAAACCCCACCTAAACATGATTGTTACAGGTCATATTGATAATGGAAAATCAACAACTATGGGTCATTTCTTAATGGATCTTGGTGTTGTAGATGAGAGAACTATTGCAGCACATGGAGCCGAATCCGAGAAGACCGGAAAAGGTGATACTTTCAAGTACGCGTGGGTTATGGATAATATTAAAGATGAAAGAGAAAGAGGTATTACAATTGATCTTGCTTTCCAAAAGTTTGAAACCCCAAAATACTTCTTTACATTAATTGATGCCCCTGGTCATAGAGACTTTATCAAAAACATGATTACTGGTGCATCGGAAGCAGATGCAGCTATTTTGGTACTTTCAGCAAAAGAAGGTGAAACTGACACTGCAACTGCTGCAGGCGGTCAAGCAAGAGAACATGCATTTTTGCTAAAAACACTCGGTGTTGGCCAACTTATTGTTGCAATTAACAAAATGGATGCAGTTGACTATAAAGAAGCAGCATTCAAAGCAGCAAAAGAAAAAGGCGAAAAACTAGTAAGATCTGTAGGTTACAAATTAGAAAATGTGCCATTCATTCCAATTTCTGGATGGAAAGGTGATAACTTGGTTAAAAAATCAGATGCCATGGCATGGTATACTGGAAAGACACTACTCCAAGCATTTGATGACTTTACAGTCCCTGAAAAACCAATTGGTAAACCATTACGTGTTCCGATTCAGGATGTTTACACTATTACTGGTGTAGGTACTGTACCTGTAGGTAGAGTTGAAACCGGAGTCATGAAAGCAGGACAAAAAATCATTGTAATGCCATCTGGTGCTCTAGGTGAAATCAAATCAATTGAAACTCACCACACAGAAATGCCAACTGCAGAAGCAGGCGATAACATTGGATTCAACCTTAGAGGTATTGAAAAGAAAGATATCAAAAGAGGAGATGTACTTGGAACTCCAGATGCACCACCAAAGGTTGCAAAAGAATTCAAAGCACAAATCATAGTTATTCATCATCCAACAGCTATTGCACCTGGTTATACTCCAGTCATGCACTGTCACACTGCACAAGTTGCAGCAACTGTAACTGAATTTCTCCAAAAGATCAATCCAGCTACTGGTGCAGTTGAAGAAGAGAATCCAAAGTTCCTCAAAGTTGGCGATGCAGCAATTGTTAAAATCAGACCTGTAAGACCAACTTGTGTAGAAACTTTCCAAGAATTTCCTGAAATGGGTAGATTTGCACTCAGAGATATGGGTGCAACTATTGCAGCAGGAATCATTAAGGAAATTACTGAAGAGTTCAAACCATAGGTTGAGTTGGCATGACTCAAACCGCTCGTGTCAAACTAACTAGCACCAGTCTTCCTAAACTTGATGGTGTTTGTGGTGAGATTATGGGTATTGGTAAAAAAACCGGTGTTAAAGTAAAAGGACCAACTCCATTACCTGTTAAGAAACTGCATGTTGCAACAAGAAAATCACCATGTGGCAACGGAACTGAAACATATGAAAAATGGGAGATGAAGATGCATCGAAGAATCATTAACATTAGTGCAGACGACAAAGCAATCAGACAATTAATGAGACTAAAGATTCCTGATGATGTTTACATTGAATTATCCCTAACATAATCTGGTATCCTTAAATTATAGAAATTTTGATGATAAATATGGCTGAAGAAAACCTTGAAAGTGTTCAAGAAACTACTGAAACATTTGATGTAATTTACTCTTGTTTGAGATGCGGAACCAATGTTTCAAACACTGAATTATCTAGACTACCTGAAATCAAATGTATCTGTGGATTCAGAGTATTTACAAAAACAAGACCTCCTGTAGTTAAAACAGTCAAAGCAATTTAGTTACCTGTCTTTTTTGTAGCTGTGTTCTCTTTGCAAATGTGTTCTCATATCTTCCATATTTGAAAAATATTTCTTACATTCTTTACAGTCATACTGCAAATCTTTTCCATGTACAATTTGTTTGTGATTCATCAGTTCTTCTTGATGTGAAAACTTACTACTACAAACATCACACACAAATTTTTTAAAAAATCCCATCTTTACCCCAACTCTGCTTTCTTTTCATCCCAACATTTTCTGCAGAGTTGGCCTTCTATCTTCCATTTACTTTTTGGATTGTGTCTGATAAATCCCATCTCTGTTCCACATAACGCACAAAATTTTTTCTTTACTTCAAAAGACTCTTCCTTTTTATCAAAACATTCTTTGCACAACAAACCTTCCATATCCCATTGCCATCTTGGTTCCCACAACTCTGAGATGATCTTTATTGTTCCACATGACACACATGCTTGTCTTACTTTTCCCTCATAGTATTCCTTTGATTTATCAAAGTGACAATCTCCGCAAAGCACTCCTTTGATATTCCACTCTTTTTTGGGTTTGTGTTTGTGTGTTAGTTCTTTGTTACAAATAGTGCAATATGTTGGCTTTTTGCCAAATAATCCCATATGCTATGTTATAATTGAAATAATTTAAGTTAATACAAATCTAACTTGCAACTATGCTGTTTTTGTGATTGTAATGCCAAACTCAAAAACCAACTCTATTGTTATTAGCCAGATAAAAAATATGAAAATTGATATTTTGAAAAACAATTCTGAAAAAGCAAAGGATCACATTACAAAAAAAATTCTGACAGTTAATCCAGAAAATAATGTTGGTAATATAAAAGAAATTTTGACCTCAAAAGCCAAACAGTTTGAAACCATTGGATACGTATACGTTGTAGATAATGCTCAAAAATTAGTCGGTGTAATATCTCTAAAGGAAATACTGCAAGAAAGTAATGAGACACTTGCTGAAAAATTAATGATAAAAAATGTCCTCTATATCCAAGAGGACACTCATCAAGAAAAGGCAGTTGATCTTGCTCTAAAGCATGGCTTTTGGTCTATTCCAGTTGTAGACAAGGAACATCATTTGCTCGGTGTAATTACACATCAAACAATTCTTTCAATATTTCATCATGAAGTAAGAGAAGATGTTTTGAGGTCTGGTGGTATACATCATAAAATCAAAGAGATTGAATCACTTCAAACACCCGCATCAAGATTGGTCAAGGCGCGTCTGCCTTCTTTATTCATTGGACTTCTTGGAGGATTGGTCGCAGCAGCAATAATTTCTAATTTTGAATCGTTTCTAAATGAATACATTATTCTTGCATCGTTTATTCCTGTAATTGTTTATCTTAGTGATGCTATAGGAACACAATCTCAGACATTGGTAATTAGGATGATTGCCCTTGAGCCAAATTTTTCTTTAAGGCATTATATGTTAAGAGAAATAAAAATTGGGTCGCTTCTTGGATTCATTTTTGCAATGTCTCTTTTTATGGCAGTATCATTTGGTTGGGGACACTTTGATCTTGGAATTGTTATAGGGTCTTCAATTTTCCTAAGTATGATATTTCAAACATTTTTTTCTACATATGTTTCAATCATTTTTGATAAATTTGGAATAGACCCCGCAACAGCTACTGGTCCTATTGCAACTATTATCAGCGATATCACAACAGTTGTTGTGTATTTTGGCATTGCTATAGCTCTGTTGCATTCTTTAGAAACAATTTCACTATGATCTACTCTTATTTCT
>Ga0209108_10002009_pt1 | contig 11786 bp, 9 predicted proteins | sample Rifsed10ft1_FD_184003 | JGI IMG/M metagenome (GOLD analysis project Ga0209108, IMG submission 184003) | Soil microbial communities from Rifle, Colorado, USA - sediment 10ft 1 (version 2) | ecosystem: Environmental > Terrestrial > Deep subsurface > Rock core/Sediment | place: Rifle, Colorado...
CTGCCGTAAGAAAAAGACACCGGGTATCTGCGAGATACCCGGTGTCTGCTTATCCTCTCAACACCGCCCCCGCTTCCCCCCTTAGCCTCTTCACAATCTGCTCGCGGATCTTCGCCGCCTCCACGTCAGTGAGCGTGGGGTCGGAGGGCGAGGCTATTCAGGCGGGCGTTTTCTCAGTGCGAGCAAGGCTTCGAGTTCCGGGATGACCAGCAAGTCTTTCGGGCGGCCGGCAGCGCGCTTGGAGCGAATCAGGGCTTCCAATGAAAGAACAGGCACACGAAAACCAAACAACTCGACAGTTTCCGCGTGTGTAGCGACGTGTGGGAATTCGCCCAGCGGAGGAACTTCGCCAAGCAGGTCAAGTGCACCGAGGTCAGTATCCAGCGTGAAGTTTAATCCGGCCAGCACGGTGGAAAGATCAAATCGGAAAGGAATGTCACCCGGCGCGCCGCGCAGTTGGGGATGAACAGACGCCAACGCCCGGCAGAGCCGTTCGACGTTCGCAGGAGAGCGTTCATAGCACACGTCCACATCATAGGTCACATAGGCCGAGCCGTGCACCGTTGCCGCCAAGCCGCCGATGACGACGAATTCGACTTCGGCCTCGGCCAGAAGAGCCAGAAGACGTTGAAAGTTGGTCGCGCTCATGTCGGGCGGGCCTGTCGTGCGCGCCACGCTCTGGCCTCCGCTTGAAGTGCGACGACCGAATCGAGCATTTGCTGCGCCCGCTGCACCCGCTCCGTTGGCGTGAGACGCAAATTTTCGAGAAGCAGCGTGAGATCGATGCCAAAGGCAACAGCGTGTGCGACAGCGGACTCGCGTTGAAGGTTATCTGTGGATGGCCCGGCAGGCGCGCTCATGCGTCGAATTGTAGCATAGTGAGACATAGACACCAGGTAACTGCACAACGCCCAGTGTCCTGCTTCTATCCTCTCAACACTGCCCCCACTTCCTCCCTTAGCCTCTTTACAATCCGCACGCGCACCTTCGCCGCTTCCGCGTCGGTGAGCGTGCGGTCGAGGGCTTGATAGGTGAGACGGTAGGCGAGGCTCTTCTTGCCTGCGCCAATCTGGTCGCCGCGATACAGGTCGAAGAGCGCCACGTCCACGAGCAAATCTCCGCCCGCCGATTCGATCAAGGATTGCACGCGCGCCCCCGGCACGTTCTCGTCCACGATTACGGCGATGTCTTCCTTCACGGGCGGAAACTCTGGAACCGCGCCCACCGTGTGCCGCTCACGCTCCGCGGCTTTCGCCAGCAGCATTTCGAGGTCGAGGTCGGCGATGAGCACGGCTTGCTCGGGCAAATCGAAGTTCTCGCGCACGAGCGGATGCAGCTCGCCCAGCCAGCCCGCCTCCCGCCCGTCGAGCAACATCCGCGCGGTGCGGCCCGGCAGGAATGTCGAGTGCGTGCCCGACTCGTACGCGACGCTAGATAGGTGCAGGCCCTCCATCAACGCCTCCAGCACGCCCTTGAGGTCGAAGAAGTCCATCGGCGCGCGGTTCGCGCCAGCACCTTGCCACGCGAGCGGGTCGCGCGGGCCGGTGAGCGCAATCGCCAACCGGCGCGGCTCGTCGGGTAATGCCCCCTCTCCCAATGGGAGAGGGCCGGGGTGAGGGAGATACACTGGGCCGATCTCGAACAGCGCCAGCCGGTCGCGGAAGCGCGTGTTCGCGGCCACGATGTCCAGCACGCCCGCGAGGAGGGAGTGGCGCATGACCACGCGATCCGCGACCATCGGGTTGACGAGCGTAATGTAGGGGCGCGTGTCGGGCGGCGCATCGGCAGGCAGAATCCGGCGTTCGCGCTCCGGCGCGGTCAGGCTGTAAGTGACGACCTCTTGCAGGCCTGCGCCGCAAGCGGCCAGCAGGTCGCGCACGCGCTCTTCGAGCTCGAGGCTCCGGTTCCCGCGCTGCGGCGGGATGGTGTCCGCCATCTGCGTTTCGGGGATGCGCTCGTAGCCGTAGATGCGCGCGACCTCTTCGATGAGGTCGGCCTGCCCGATGACACCTGTGCCGATGTCCAGACGATGGTCGGGGGCGGTGACGAGGATGGAGGTCGGAGGTCGGAGGTCAGAGGTCAGAGGACTCCGACCTCCGCCCTCTGACTCCTGACTTCTAACCTCGCACTTGAATTCCAGCGACTCAAGAATCTTGACGATCTCTTCCACCGACAGCCGAATACCGAGGATGCGCTCCACCTCGGCGGGAGTCAGCTCGACTGTGATCGTCGGCGCGGGCCTGGGGTATTCGTCCACCAGCCCCTCGGCGACCTCGCCCCCGGCCCACTGGCGCATGCACTCGATGCCCCGGCGCACGCCGCGCTCGGTCATCGCCGGATGCACGCCGCGTGAGAAGCGGTAGCCCGCCTCCGACGAAAGCTTCTGCGCCTGCAGGGTCTTGCGGATGTTGATGAACTCCCACGACGCGCCCTCCAGCAGGACATTGGCCGTTTTCTCGCTCACCTCGGACTCTGCGCCGCCCATCACCCCGCCGATGGAGAGCGCCCCCTTCGTGTCGCAGACGAGGATGGTGAAATCGTCGAGTTCGCGCGCCTCGCCGTCGAGCGTCACGAGTATTTCGCCGGGGTTCGGGAGGCGCGTGATAATGGTCGGCGCTTTGCCGCCCGCGCGCTGAACCAAAACGTCGTGGTCGAACGCGTGCAGCGGCTGCCCGATCTCGATCATCACGTAATTCGTCGCGTCCACGATGTTGTTGATGGGCCGCATCCCGGCCAGCCGCAGGCGGCGCTGCACCCAGTACGGGCTGGAGCCGATCTTCACGCCTTTGATCAGCGCGGCGGTGAAACGCGGGTTCAAGTCGGGGCTGGTAATTTGTAATTGCAGCTGTCCTTTGAGGCCCGGGCCTTTCGCGGCCACAGCGTAGGACGGCGGGCGGAGTTTCTGCCCGGTGAGTGCGGCGATCTCGCGGGCGACGCCAAGGACGTTGATGTTGCGCGCCATGTTCGGGTTGGTCTTCACCTCGAAAACCACGTCGCCCATGTAGTCAGCGAGCGGCACGCCCACGGGCGCGTCGTCGTCTAGAATGATGATGCCCTCGTGATCATCGGAGATGCCGAGCTCTTTTTCGGAGCAGGCCATCGAGTACGACTCCACGCCGCGAATCTTCGCGCGCTTGAGCGTCATCAGTGCCTGACCCGGTTTGTGCCCGTCGTAGATGATCGCGCCCTCGCGGGCGTAGGCGACTTTGAGCGGCTTGGGCAACGGCCCCGCGCCTTTGAGATAGAAGATGTTCGGCGCGCCGGTCAGCACGGTCTGCTCTTTGCCCGAGCCGTCGTCGAGGCGCAGGAGGGTGAGGCGATCCGCGTTCGGGTGCGGCATCACTTCCAGAATCGCGGCGACGACGATCTTCTCCTGATCCCAGGCGAGGCCTTTGGCCTTCGACGACCAATCGCCGTGCGGCGAGAGGCCCGCGATGTGCATCTCCTTCGGGGCCAATCCCACGTATTCGATGTCTTCCACCTCCAGCCCCGCGAAGGTCAGCTTGTACGCCAGCTCTTCGGGGGTGAGGCCTTCGGTGTCAACGAAGTCTTTGAGCCAACTCAGTGGTATTTTCATCGTCACTTCCTTTTGCCAGGTAATTGGTAATTGGTGATTACCACTGGCCCATTACTAAAATTGCTCCAGGAACCGCATATCGTTCGCCAGGAAATAGCGGATGTCCTCGATCTTGTGCATGAGCATGGTGATGCGCTGCGGGCCTATGCCGAAGGCGAAGCCGGAATACACGTGGGGGTCGTAGCCGCCGTTTTGCAGCACGGTGGGATGCACCATCCCGCAGCCGAGGATTTCCAGCCAGCCGCTCTGCTTGCACACCGGGCAGCCCTTCCCGTCGCACAGGAAGCATTCCACATCCATCTCCGCCGAAGGCTCGGTGAACGGGAAGTGGTCGGCGCGGAAGCGGGTGCGCACCTTCTGGCCGAACATCCGGCGGGCGAAGTCGGAGAGCGTGCCTTTGAGGTCGCTCATGGTCACGCGCCTGCCCACCGCCAGCCCTTCGACCTGATAGAACTGGATGTCGGCGCGCGCCGTGATCTGCTCGTAGCGGTAGCACATGCCGGGCAGAATCACGCGGATGGGTTCGGGGCAGAATTCGCGCATGGCGTGAATCTGCCCTGGCGAGGTGTGCGTGCGCAGAATCACGTTGGGCGTCGTCGTGAAGAACGTGTCCCAGATATCGCGCGCCGGGTGGTGCGGCGGCATGTTCAGGAGGCCGAAGTTGTAATCGTCCGTCTCGACCTCGCGCGAGCGATAAACCTGAAAGCCCATCTCCGCCCAGACCGCGTAGATTTTGCGGAGGGTGGCGATGGCGGGATGCAGCCGTCCGCGCGGGAGGAGGCGGCCCGGCAGAGTCACGTCCACCGCCCCGGCCCTCATTGCGTGTTCCATCTCCGCGCGACGCAGCGCCTCGGTTTTAGCCGCGAGCGCGTCTTCCAGCGCGCGCTTCACCTCGTTGCCGCGCTTGCCGATGGCCGGGCGCTCCTCTTTCGAGAGCTTGCCCAGGTCGCCGAGGATCGTCATCAGCGGACTGTTGCGCCCGAGGTGCGCGACGCGCCACCGTTCGAGCGCGGCGGCGTCCGTGACAGCGTCGAGCGCGGTGAGGGCCGCAGAAAGCGCGTGTTCAATTGGGTTGAGTTGGTCGAGCATAATTTCTCCCGGTTGGTCACCACGAAGGCACGAAGACACGCAGTTGAAAACTTCGTGTCTGGGTGACCTGGTGGTAAATAAAAACTCCCATCCCAACTATGGGACGGGAGTCTGCGATTCCCGTGGTACCACCCACATTGGCCTGCGCGGGCAATCACACGGGATTGCCCCGACCGGCCCACTCGTTACGCCAACTGTCATTGGCTGTCCCGGTAACGCTGGACGTGCGGAGGCGGCTACTTAAGCGACCCATCGAGTCACCGTTCACGCGCTCGGCTCAGGAGGGAACTTCCGCAGGCGTCTTCCGGGGCAGGCTCTCAGTCTTTGGCCCGCCCTCCCTGATCGGTTCGGCTTGTGTACTTTCCTCCGTCACAGCCTTTGGCTAATTCAGTTGCGCCTGATTATCGGCAAATCGGCGAGCGTGTCAAGGCGCGGATCGCCTCCATCGCCTCACCCCCCGCCCCCTCCCCACTCCGCTGCGCTTCGGGGGACACGTCTCCTGACGACACAAGCAAAGGCGCCGTCAGGAGAGGGGGAGTCACACCACGCCATTTGTTTTTCCCTATCACTCCTCCTTGCAAAACGGCTGCGCCAGCGAGTGCCCGACCCGGCACGTGAAGTGGAAGCCGTTGTCGAACAGCACGTCCACTGCGACCATCTGCACCGCCGCCGAACCGGCGATAGTGAAGTCAACGTCGGTTTGCGATTGCCCGGCAAGGGTGTAATGCCGGCTGGCGCGGGCGCGGAAGTTGTCAATCGCCTGCAACGGCGAGGGCAGGGCGGCGTCCGAAGAGGCGGCCAGCCCGTTCTTGAGCATGGCGTTCACCTGGCGCACCGCGGCTTGCTCGTCGGGCGTCATCTGGGCGAAGCTCCCGGCGAACACGCCGAGCACCAGCACGCCGAGGCCCAGGCGTCCCAGCCGCAGCAGCCGGGGGCGGCCCGTGTAACTCATGGCGTCGCCGTGCCAGTTGACGCCGAGGCGCAGCAACGCGGTGATGGGCAGCGAGAACGCCGCCGAGGGGAGGAAGGAGGGGATCAGCACCAGCACGGTGCGGAAAAAACTCTCGGCCTCACCGGCCTGATTGATCAGCGACCTGACCACCCCAAAGAGCGCGATGGCCCCTGCGCCCCCGAGGATACCCTTGAGCGACGACTGCGGCCAGGCCGTGATATACCCGGCGGCCAATGCGCCCAGCCCCGCGAAAATGGCATCGGCGAGGATGGCGGGCGTGTCCACCCGGAGCGGGACGCCCGCCATCACAATGGAATTGATGTAGCCGGAGACGAGGCCGTACAGCAGCCCCAGCGCCAGCCCCAGCCCGGCCCCGGCGATGCGGCGTGAACGATCAGGCATATTCATCATTTGATGCGGTACGCCCCCATCTCGTTGTTGAGAATCCACCCCACCACCGCGCCGATGGAGATGTCGTCGGAGAGATAAGCTTCGCGCGTGATGGCCGATGAGCCGCGCCCGCGCAGGCGCTGGACCTCGCGCTGCATACGGCTGAAACGCTCGCGCCAGAGTTCAATGTTCCGCGGGCGCAAATCCACCCAGCCTTTCGCCGCCCACTGCTCGACGTTCTCCGGCGTCAGCGGCACGCTGTTCTTCCCCGGCACTTCCGGAATGCGGATGGATGGCCCACGAATGAGCGCCTGACCATCGGGCGTGAGGATGGGCAGGCCCACCGAGACAATCGTCTGCCGCAGATTCGCATCGGCCCGCACGAGCGCGTAAGTCTCCGCGGCGAGGGCGCCGGCGGGCCGTTCGAGCACAGCGCTGAGGGTGCCGAACTTCAACTTGAGCAGGTGCGCCTCCCAAAGCAGCTTGCCCAGCTCCGGCGGGCCGAGCTGGCCCAGCGCCACCGAGTGGGTGTCGGTCTCGCGCTCGAGGCGCGTGATCTCTTCGAGCGCGAAGTGCCGCAGGTAGCCCGCGCGATAAGTTGGGTTCATCACCGCGCTGTCAATCGCGGCGATTACGTCGTAGCCGGTGTTGCTGCCCTTGATCTCCAGCACCACCTGCCGCGCGATCTCCTCCGGCGTGATGAACTCCATCTGCCGCAGGTGGGTGATGGCCTCGAACTCACCCTTGGTGAACAGGCCGTTCTCGCCCGTGTCCACGACCACCATTTGCAGTCTGCCGAGGCAGGCGTAGCGGTCGTCGGGATGATGCAGAGTCAGCGTCTCACCCAAGGGTTCGGCCTGGCCCTCGAAGACCATCACGGGATGGCCGCGCTCGCGGATGGTGCGGCGGGTGATGTCGTTGTAGCCCACCATCGCGCCGGGCTTGACTTCTTTGACGACCGGCCCGCCGTAGGTGCGCGCCATGAGGAACATCAGCCCGGTATGCGCAAAAGCGATGGCGGTCTTCGTCATCAGCTTGGCGGAAGGTTTGTCCTCCGAGTGTGTGTATGGGATATTGAGGCCCATGCCGCCCGTGCCCGTCGTCCCGACTTTGAGATAGAGCCGCGTCCCGGCTTCGGACATGGCGCGGTGCATGACGAGCACGTGCCGGATGAGCTGGGGCACGGACTGCGAGATGAGCAGTATTTCCATCGCGCGCTGCGCGGCCTCGGTCGCCGCGCCAGCGCCCGCCCCATTGGCCGACGCGAGCTGGGCGGCCAGCGCGTCGAATTGATTCGACGCGACGACCGAGGCAGTGTACACATCCTGATAGCTGATCGCCGTGGCCGTGTTGATGCTGTCCACGATCACGTCCGGCTTGTGCTCGCGGACGAGCTGGGCGAGCTGTGAGCGGTCGTAAGCGGCCTCGAAGTCGCCGAAAAGGTCGTCGTACAGCGCGGCGCGGCGCTCGGGCGAATCGAGCAGGCGGGCGCGCGTCATCTGGCGGCGGCGGTCGTGCGGGTTCCACTCGGCGCGCAGGAACACGTCGCCCCAGAAGCCGACGAAGTGTACAGACGGGAATTCGCGCGCGAAGCGGGAGACGCTCTCGCGCACTTCCTGCTGGTAGAGCGAGGCGACGATGACGCGGCGCGGGGAGAGCTGGCGCGCGATCTGCTGCACCACCTGCGCGCCGATCATCCCGCCGCCGCCGAGGACGAGAAAGGTTTCGTTGATGGACATGCGACCTTACCTTGATCGCGGCCCGAGGTCGAAGGTTTCTTTCCCGGCGAACAGGCCGCCGAGGCTGGTGGCGCGGGGGGAGAACACCCGCGTAGGCGCGAAGTACGGGTAATCCAGCTTCACCTCGTCGCCGGGTCGTTTGCCGGGGATGGGCATCAGCCGCGCGGTGAGCGGCTTGTTCAGGCGCAGGGAGAGCGCGGCCACGTCCACCAGGATCGCGGCGAGCGCGTCGGCGGTGATGCCGCCGGGGAGGGGCACGAGGTCCAGTCCGGTGCCGCACACGCTGGCATACAGGAGGAGGTCGCTCAGGGTGAGTCCGCCCGCCGCGGCGCGCGCCGCCAGCACTGCATCCTCCAGAATGGGCAAAAAGAGACCGGAGAAGCCGACGTGCCGGAACCGGGCGCGGTCGAGCGCGTCCGCGAGGAAAGCCGCGGCGGCGAGCGTGCCGCGCGCCCCCACGGGGCCGCCGGTCAAACGTTCCAGCGCGGCGCCGAGCGACCGGGCTGCCTCGGGATAGGAGGCCAGCGAGAAGTCAATGCCGCCGGACTGCAGGCCGCGCGCGCCGCCGCGCTTGCTCAGGTTGTAAATCTTCTGCGCGTGCTCTTCCACCGCGCCGATGAAGCGGGCGCGAGCGTCGGCGAGCGAGGCCGCGTCGGCGAAGGCGCTCACGGCGAGGTCGGCGGCCTCCACGCCGATGGAGACGACGGGCGAGCCGCCGTCGTGATACGCCGCCGGGAAGAAAGGCGAACCGGCAGGGACGTTGGCGAGCGCCGCGAAGCGATGGTTGCCGAGGCCGTTCGGGGCCACCGTCGCGCAGCGGCGGACGACCTCCGCCGCCAGCCGCACGGCGGGCAGGCTCACGCCCGAGATAGGTTCGGCGATGATGGCCGAGGCGAAGACGTTCTCGGTCGCGCCGATGGCATCCGGGATGGCATAGAAGAACTCAGGCGGGTCGGTGAGGCGCGCCGGGCCGAGGGAGGCGGCATCAATTTTGTTGATGAAGCAGGCCGCTTCGAGGTCTTGCGCGAGGCGCACGACTTTGCTCGCGTCGCCCGCGAGGACGCGGGAGAAGGGCGGCAGGGCCACGCGCACCGTCTGGACCGCATAGCCGGCGTTCTCGAGCGCGCCCTTGATCTCGGCCGTGGCCGCGCCTGCGACCCGCAGGCGCTCTTCGGACAGAGGAAAGGAGGCGTCCAGAAAATAGGTGATGGCGCGGATGTTCATGGCCAGTTCCCAGCGCGTCACGCGACAGGCGTGACCTACGCCTCGACCCGATAAAAATCGTGCGCCCCGGCCTCGACCTGGCTGCGCAACTGAGCGAACCACGCCTGGAATTCCGGCTCATGGAAGAGGACGCGACGCTTCTGTTCCCAATTGGCGAGGTCGTCGGTTTCGATCTCGATCACGGCCTGGAACATGGGGCCGCTCACGTCGGAGAGGATGCGCGGCTGGCGCCCAACGCCGAAATGGGTGAGCAGCGCGCCATAGCGCTGGAGGAGCTCGACCGCCGGGCGGATCTGCCACTTGAGCGCGCGGTACACCTGGCGCACGACGACGACCTCCCGGCGCGACCAGTCCTGGCAGTCGCCCTCGATAGTGTAAAACTCGCGCCGCCCGCCCTCGACGACGAGCTGGAATTCCTTGAACCACTCGGCAAACTCCGGCTGGCCAAACGACGTATCCCGGATCGTCTCCCACTCGCCCAGCTTCGGGACGACGACCTCGGTGACGAGGGTGTACATCGGGCCGGAGATGTCGGTGAGCACGTGGTAGTGGACGCTGGCCGCCGCGTGGCCAGGCGACAGTTTCGGGAGGCGGGCAAAGAGCGCGACCGCCTGGTCAATCTTGCCGAATTTGACTTGAAAGACATCACGGACTTCGATCATATTTCCTCCTCACATTTCCGGTGCGCCGACTACGGCGTGCCTCAGCGTGTCCTTGCCGTCCTGCTTGGCGGCATACATGAGGTCGTCCGCCTGCCGGAGCATATTATCCACATTGTCGGGCGGAGCAGAAAAAGTGGCAACCCCGATGCTGAACGTGACGGGCCAGTTGGTCTGCTGGACGGCCTCGCGCAGGTGCTTTTGAATCCGCTCCATCACGGCCAGGGCCGCTTCGCCGCCGGTTTCCGGCAGCAAGGCGGCAAATTCATCGCCCCCCAGGCGGGCGATCACGTCGTTGGCGCGGATGTCCCGCGTGACGACCTGCGCCACTAGGCGCAGCACCCCGTCGCCCGCGCTGTGCCCGAAGCGGTCATTCACTTGCTTGAAATTGTCGAGATCAAGGTAAGCCACCGTGAACGGGCGCTGATAGCGGCGCGCTCGATCTATCTCAGTCCGGGCCGCCTCGAAGAAAGCCCGGCGGTTGGCCGCGCCCGTCACGTCGTCCGTGCGCGCCAACTCTTGCTCGTGCTCCCAGGCCCGTTTCAGCACCGACCCGATCCGGGCGGTCACCCCGAAGGCGCCGAGAGTCATCACGCCATTCCAAAAAAGAACCGTCAGATGGAAGGAGGAACCTGGCTGTATCGCGTCAACGGCAGAGGCCACGACCGCGCTCACGACGGCGATGATCAACCCGGCCGGCCAGCCCGCGAACAGCGCCACCATGAAAATCGGGAGCAGGTAAAACGGTTCAAGTGAAATATCTCTGCCGGTCAGATAGTCGAAAATGCCCGTCACCAGGCTGAGGGCAAGCCCGAACATGATCAGGGACAACCCGGATTGCCGGCTCAAGTAACGGGCGAAGGCGTCAAGCCTCATCATGCATTCTCTTGGCGACCTTCACTCCGCCCTTTTTGGAATATCAACAATTCCTCCGCGCCGCGGCGGGGCCGCACAGAGTCGGGCGGACTTTCGCGGCGCCGCAACGTGAAGCCACGCAGATTGAAGAGGACCTCAATCTCGGTCACCGACACGGCGAACGGCGGGCCGCCCGCGCGCCTGTCGAGCGGAAAGGCGAGGTCAATGTACAGACCGCCGGGTTTCAGCAGGCGCGCGACCACATCGGCATAGTCGGCGCGGCGCGAGGGATGGATGGCGCAGAAGGTCACGTATTCGAGGACGTAATCGAATGTCCCATCGAGGGCGCGCGGCAGATCAAAGAGGTCGGCCCGCAGAATTTCGACGGGCGCGAGCAGGTCATCCCCCCACTGGCGCATGGCCGCCACAGCCCCGGCGGCGAAGTCCACCGCGGTGACGGCGAAGCCGCGCCGCGCAAACTCGCGCGCATCGTGGCCGCGCCCCGCGCCCAGCACAATGATCCGGCCCGGCGCGAGTTGGCCGTGGTCGAGCAGGCGGCGGAAGACCGGCGTCGGCCCGCCGAGATCCCAGGCGACACGGCCCCCCCGATAAATCTCCTCCCAGAAGGCAGGCGAGTTGACGTCAGAATTGGCGGTCATGGCAGAGGACAGTTGAATGCTCACGATTATATACCGAACAAAGTAGAGACGCGGGATCCCACGTCTTTACGATGATCGCCTTTGCCGCGCGGCCTCGAACAGCAGCACGCCCGCCGCAACCGCCGCGTTCAGCGACTCGGCCCGACCGGGCATGGGGATATGGACGCGCTTCGGCGCGAACCGGCGGGCGGCGGCGCTCGGGCCTTCGGCCTCGGAGCCGATGATGAGGGCGAAGGGCGCGCGCCAGTCCACGCGGTCGTATGGCTCGCCTTCACGCGCCTCGGCCAGCCAAACTTCTACCTGAGTGAGGAGCTCTGCCAATTCATCCCAAGTCCTTTCGGTAATTGGCAAGTGGAAATGCGCCCCCATCGCCGCGCGCACGACTTTGGGGTTGTGCGCGTCCACCGTGCCAGGCGCGAGGAACACAGCCTCCGCCCCGGCGGCGTCGGCGGTGCGGAGGCTGGTCCCGAGGTTGCCGGGGTCGGAGAGGCGGTCGAGGACAAGGGCAAAGGAGAAGGCTGCCGGATAAAGGATGAAGGATGAAGGGAGGGGAAGGACAGCCAGGAGACCCTGCGGGGTTTGGGTGTCGGAGGCGGCGGCCATGACTTTGGGCGAGACGGCTTCGACTTGCGCGCCGAGGCG
>Ga0209108_10002010_pt1 | contig 11786 bp, 11 predicted proteins | sample Rifsed10ft1_FD_184003 | JGI IMG/M metagenome (GOLD analysis project Ga0209108, IMG submission 184003) | Soil microbial communities from Rifle, Colorado, USA - sediment 10ft 1 (version 2) | ecosystem: Environmental > Terrestrial > Deep subsurface > Rock core/Sediment | place: Rifle, Colorado...
CGACCTTCTGTTCGGGCAGGACTTCGGCGATCACTTCCTCGATGCCGAGCTGCCGGCCCACCGCTTCGGCGGTCTTGCGCGAGTCGCCCGAGAGCATCACCACGCGCACGCCTTCGCTCTGAAGCATCTTGACGGCCTCGGGCGTGGTCGGCTTGATCGGGTCGGCAACCGCGATCACCGCAGCGACCCGGCCGTCGATCGCCGCATATAGTGCCGTCTTGCCCTTGCCGCGCAGCGCATCGGCCCGTTGCACAAGTTCCTGCGGGACGGCGTCGAGCGTTTCCATGAAGCGGCGGCTGCCGACGGCGACCTTGCGTCCGCCGACCGTGCCCTTGACGCCCTGGCCGGTGACCGATTCGAAATCCTCGGCGGCGGCAAGACTCAGGCTCCGGGCCTCCGCCCCGGTCACGATGGCGGCGGCGAGCGGATGTTCACTCCCCCGTTCGAGGCTGGCGGCAAGACGCAGGACTTCGTCCTCGCTGAAGCGCGGTGACGCGGCCACGCCCGAAAGTTTCGGTTTGCCTTCGGTCAGTGTTCCCGTCTTGTCGACGACCAGAGTGTCGACCTTCTCCATGGCCTCGAGCGCGGCCGCGTCCTTGATGAGGACTCCGGCGCTGGCCCCACGACCCACCCCGACCATGATCGACATCGGGGTGGCGAGACCGAGGGCGCACGGGCAGGCGATGATGAGAACGGCCACCGCGTTCACCAGGGCGTGGGCGAGCCGGGGCTCGGGTCCGAACCAGGCCCAGGCCAGGAAGGTCAGGGCCGAAATGGCGATGACCGCGCCGGCGTGAGGCGTAGGTTCCGGTTGCATAGCGTCTAACTTTCCGCTGAGCGGTACGTTAGCCCGGCGAGAACAATGGCGTGAGTAGAGAAGACGGGAAAGGCAAGTGCGATGAATGTGGCCTTCTCTTCGGCTATTACCTCATTCACAATGGCTTCAACGATTCGACTTACGCCTACTGCGACCGGTGCGGGTGCACCGCGGTTCTAAACCTTCTGGCGATGGAGAAGCGGCTTGGTGAGCTGCCGAAGCTGGTCGTACCCATCCCCGAACGTCTCGAATCGCATCTTTCACCCTGTCAGTGTGCCGGGCGGTTCCGTGCTTCGGGTGTGCCGCGCTGCCCACGATGTCGACACCCGCTGTCTGCTAAGCGTGCGGCGACGTGGCTTGAGAAGAACGCGCCAGGGTCCCGGCAGGGTTGGCGGTGGCAACGATCTTGGCAGGGCTTGTACGCAATTGTCATCGGCGATCGAGAGGTGTTCGATCCATGGGTTGCGGGGCCTGCGGGCTCACCACGCGGCGGACCTGACGGTCTGGCCTGACACGGGGTGTGCAAAGGGCGCACGCCCCGCGCCAGTCCAGCCCGCAGGTCAGCGCGAGCGTTGGCCTGCTACGGAGGTGCGGTGATGTTTGCACGAATTGGCGCGTGGCAGGGATCCACCGAGGAGTTGGATCGTTGGATCCAGCGCTCTCGTGAACAGGTCAAGCCAAGCGTTCAAGAGGACCCGGGGCTCAAGGCGGCTTACTGGCTCGTCGATCGCAAAGCCGGTAAGGGCCTGATCGTCACATTCTGGGAAAGCGAACAAGCGATGCGTGCGAGTGAGCAGGCTCGAATGCAGAGACAGACGGCGACGACGGCCGCGACGGGCGCGAGGGTGACGACGGAGAGGTTTGAGGTCATCGATTGGGTGACGACGTCTAGTCCTCGTCCACCCAGGCTTCGGTGAGGCGGCGGGCCAGCGCCCGGTGGCCCTTGAAGAAGTAGCCGAGCATCGAGGCGGCGGCGAGGAGATTGCCGAGGAAGACCGTCCAGCCCGCCAGCTCGTCGAGCACCCACTTCGCGGCGATCACGACCGCGCCGAAGAAGCCCACCTCGAACGCCGTGAAGAAGATGACGAGCGCGAAGATGAACAGCGGCTGGCGCTCGGCGCCGGCGATGAGCGCGGCGCCGATGATGCCGACGACGGCGAACGCGAGGCCGTGCACGACGGTGTAGCCCAGCACGGCGGGTACGGGGTCCGGCTGCCGCAGGAGCGCCGAGCCGAGGAGCTTCGGCGTCCGGAGCGGCTCGCCCTGGATCCAGTCGATCGCGAGGAACCAGAGCGCCACGACCGCGGCGCCGATGAGCCCGGCCATGATGCCCTCGCGGAGCACGCCACCCCACGAGCCGACCAGCGCCTGCGGCAGCGCCCGATGGGCGCGGAAGAGGTACCAGAGCATCGCGATCGAGGCGAGCAGGTTGCCGACCAGGATCGCCCACCACACCAGCGCGCCGAGCATGGACTGGCTCAGCGCGCCGATGACGCCGAAGACGAAGACCTCGAAGCAGGCGAAGAGGATCACGAACGCGACGAGGAGCGTCGGCTCGCGCTCGCTGACGGCCATGACGCTGGCGGCGACGACGCCGAACGCGACGAAGGCCAGGCCGTGCAGGATCGTGTAGCCGAGGACGGGTCCCGGCGTGATCTGGAGCCCGATCGGGCTGGTGATGCCCTGGAACACCGCCGCGCCGAGCAGGCCGGGCGTGAGGAAGGGCCGCCCGCGCGCGACGTCGAAGCAGAGGAACCAGACCGCAACGACCGTCGCCCCGATCAAGCCGGCAACGATGCCTTCTCGCAGGACCGATCGCGGGCCTGGCGTCATGGCCGGCGCAATTGTATCACCCGGCGTCGCGCGCGAGCCGCACCCCGTAGTCCGAATAGCGGAGCTGGGGCGGCAGGGAAGAGCGGTGCGCGACCGGGCTCCACGGGTCGGCGTGCCGCCAGGCGCCGCCGCGGCTCACGCGCCGCGCGCCGGCGGCCGGCCCGCGTGGGTTCCACGCGGGGGAGCCGGTGTAATAGCCGTCGTCGAACCAGTCGGCGCACCATTCGTGGCACACGCCGGAGAGATCGGTGAGCCCGAGCGGGTTCGCCGGCGTCTCGCCCACGCGGGGCGGGCGGTCGAACGTCCCGGCGGGCCGCGCGTCGCCCCAGGGATAGCGCGCGCCGTCGAGGCCGCCGCGCGCGGCCTTCTCCCACTCGGCCTCGGTCGGCAGCCGCGCTCCCGCCCACTCGGCGAACCGCACCGCCTCGTCCCAGGAGAGGCCCACGACGGGCTGGCGGGGATCGGCGAACGCCGGGTCATGCCAGAAGCGTGGCGTCGGCGCGCCCGTGGCCGCCAGGTACCGCGCGTAGTCCGCGTTGGTCGCGGGCGTCGTCGCGATGAGGAACGCGTCCACCCAGACCTCGTGCACGGGGCGCTCGCACGGGTGCCCGGCCTCCCAGCCCATGCTGAACGGGCCGGCGGGGACGTACACGAAGTCCACACCGTATAATAGGGCGCTTCCGAAAGGGGATTTTCATGAACGTCGCGTCGCGGATGCTGCGCCTGGGGACCGAATCGGCGTTCGAAGTGCTCGCCCGCGCTCGGGCGCTCGAGCGGGCGGGCCGCGAGATCGTCCACCTCGAGATCGGCGAACCCGACTTCGACACGCCGGCGCACATCAAGGAGGCGGCGAAGCAGGCGCTGGATGCCGGCGCGACGCACTACGGGCCGTCGGCGGGGCTGCCCGAGTTGCGCGAGGCGATCGCCAAGCACGTCGCCGAGACGCGCGGCGTGCCGGTCTCGCCGGAGGAGGTCGTGGTGACGCCGGGCGCCAAGCCGATCATGTTCTTCACGATCCTCGCCCTCGTCGGTGAGGGCGACGAGGTGATCTACCCGAACCCCGGCTTCCCGATCTACGAGTCCGTCATCAACTTCGTCGGGGGCGTGCCCGTCCCGATCCCGCTGCGCGAGGAGAGCGGGTTCGGCTTCGACCTCCCGCTCTTCGAGCAGCGCGTGTCGTCGAAGACCCGGCTCATCATCATCAACTCGCCCGAGAACCCGACCGGCGGCGTGCTGGACCGGCGCCAGATCGAGCGTATCGCCGCGATCGCCGCCGCGCGCCGCATTCCGGTCCTGAGCGACGAGATCTACCGGCAGTTCCTCTACGAGGGTGAGTTCGTATCCATGATGGGCATGCCGGGCATGCGCGAGCACACGATCCTGCTCGACGGCTTCTCGAAGTCGTATGCGATGACCGGCTGGCGGCTCGGCTACGGCGTGATGCCCCCGCCGCTCGCCGAGCACGTCGCGCGCCTCATGGTGAACTCCGCCTCGTGCACGGCGTCGTTCGTCCAGCTCGCGGGGATCGCCGCGCTCCAGGGCGACCAGACGCCGGTCGCGCGCATGGTGGCCGAGTTCAAGCGGCGGCGCGACCTGCTCGTGGACGGCCTGAACCGCCTGCCCGGCGTCAGGTGCGCGCGGCCCGGCGGCGCGTTCTACGTCTTCCCCAACATCACGGGGACGGGCCGGCCGTCGGGCGAGGTCGCCGAGCGGATCCTGAACGAGGCGGGCGTGGCCCTGCTCTCCGGCACCGCGTTCGGCGCCCACGGCGAGGGGTATCTGCGCCTGTCGTACGCGAACTCCGAGGCGAACTTGCGTCTCGCCATCGAGCGGATGCGCCCCGTCTTCGAGAGCCTGGCCAAGCGATAAGGGCCCCGCCGTCCGAGGCGAGCCGATGAACACCGTCGCGGACGTCGTCGTCGACGGTCTCGCGCGCGCGGGCACGCCGCGGATCTTCGGCGTGCCGGGCGTGGGCGCGAGCCTCCTCGCTGCGGCGCGCGCCCGCGGGCTCCCGCTCGTGCTGGCGTACGGCGAATCGGCGGCGTGCGTGATGGCCGCGGTCACGGGCGACCTCGCCGAGGCGCCGGGCGCCGCGGTGGCCGGTCCCGGCCCGGGCATCGCCGCGGCGGTGACCGGTGCCGCCCAGGCCACGCTCGACCGCTCGCCGGTGATCCTCGTGACCGACCGCCATCCGGGGACGATGCTCGCCTGCAAGGCGAGCCTCCGCGTCACGGCAGCCTCCGCGGCCGACCGGATCGCCCACGCCGCGCAGCTCGCGATGACGGAGCCGCGCGGGCCCGTCCATCTCGACCTGCCGCCGGCCGTCGCCGACGAGCCCGCGGTGGAGGTCGCGAAGTCCTGCCGGCCCGCGCCGCTCCCGCCGCCCGAGCCTCAGGCGCTCGCCGCGGCGGCCGCGCTCCTGGCCGCGGCCTCCCGCCCCGTGCTCGTCGCGGGCCTCGGGTGCCGTGGGGCGGCGAGCGCCACGTGGCTCCGCGCGCTCGCGGAGGCGCTGCCGGCGCCCGTGCTCGTGACCCCGAAGGCGAAGGGAGCGCTGCCCGACCCGCATCCACTGATGCTCGGCGTCCTGCCGAGCGCCGGCGAGCCGCTCCTGCCTCGCGCGGACCTGATCGTGGCGCTCGGGCTCGATGCCGTCGAAGCGAACCCGGGCGCCTGGCCGTCCTCCGCGCCGCTCCTGCATCTGGCGCCGTTCCCCGCGGCAGCGGACTGCGGCCGGCCAGTGACCGAAGTCGTGGGCGAGATCGGGCTCGTCGTCGAGGAGCTGGCGCCGCGCCTGCGCGACCGGGCGCGCGCCGACTGGGACATGGCCGAGCTCGATCGCCTGAAGCGCGACCTTGGCGCACGGCGTGCCGCCGCGGGCTTCCCGTATCGCGTGGTCAGGCTCGCGCGCGAGGCGACGGAGGCCGGCACGATCGCCGCCGTGGACGCCGGGCCCCACGCCGACGGCGTCACGGCGCTCTGGGACGCGGTGGCGCCGGGCGAGTTCCTGATCTCGAACGGCCCGGCGACGGCGGGCTTCGCGCTGCCCGCGGCGATCGCGGCCCACCTCGCGCGTCCCGAGCGGCGCGTCGTCTGCTTCACCGCCGCCGCAGGCCTCGTGGCGGCCGCCTCCGAGCTCGAGACGGCGACGCGGCTCCACGCGCCCATCGTCGTCGTGGCGTTCGGCGAGCCCGCGTCGGGCGCGCCGGATCTCGTCCGGCTCGCGCAGGGCTTCGGCATACCGGCGTTCGCCGCCGACGGCGACGCGCGGTTCGGCGAGGCGATGAGCCGCGCGCTGCGGGCGGGCGGCCCGGCGCTGATCGCCGTCTGGCCTTGACAGTCTCTAGCGGGCGACGATCGCCGGGTCCACGCGCATGACGACGTAGCCCCCGACCGCGCCCGCGCCGAAGCCGGGCGCGAACACGCGCATCGGCCGGTCGATGACGCCTGCCTCGACGGCGTCGTGGATCGCGATGGGAATGGACGCCGAGGAGGTGTTGCCCACGGTGTCGATGTTGAAGTAGAGCCGCTCGGCGGGGACGCCGGCGGCCTGCGCCAGCTTCACGACCATCGTCTTGTTTGCCTGGTGGGGCACGACGAGGTCCACGGCGTCGAGGAGCGAGCCGGCGCCGCCCTCCGGATGCGGGAGGCTCCGGAGCTCGCCGATCATCTGCGTGAGGTAGCGCTTCGCGAGCGCCCGCACCTCGGGGCCGTACACGGTGATGTTGTTGTCGAACTCCGGGTTCGGCCAGACGATCGAGTCCACCTCGCTCATCGGCCCGCTCGCATAGGTCTGGAACCACTCGATGTCGGGCGCGGCCCCGGCGGGCGCAGGCGCCACGACGACGGCGGCCGCGCCGTCGCCGAAGATCATCCGCGACGTCCGCACCGTGCCGATCTTGTCCGAGAACTTCTCGCCGCAGACGACGAGCACCGGGCGCTCGACCTCCTGGAGCAGGCGCACCGCCTCCGACAGCCCGTAAGGCAGGCCCGCGCAGGCCGCCACCACGTCGCACGAGGTATGCGTCTGGAACATGCCGAGCTGGCCGGAGAGCCACGTCGCCAGCGACGGCATCATCCGGGTGGAGGTGCACGAGCAGAAGAGCACGGCGCCGATCTCCTCGGGCTTCCGGCCCGCCTTCTCGAGCGCCCGCTCGGCGGCGAGCAGCGCGATGTGGTCGAGATCGAGCTCGGTGTAGCGGCGCTCGAGGATGCCCGTCTTCTCCTCGATCTCCTTCGCGGTCATCGGCGACCAGCAGTACGCGGCGTTGCGGATGAGGTCGTCGTTCGTGCAGACGAGCTCGCCCCGATAGACGGCGAGCGACTCCAGCCGCGGCATGACGCGGAAGCGCGCGCGGACGTCCACCGGCGGGTAGGGCGTCGCCGGCTTCCGCGACTCGCGCGGCGCCGGCCGCCGCGGCCGTGCGCGCCGCGCGCCCTTCACGCGGCGGATAAACTCCCGCACCTCGTCGTTGCGCGGGGAGAAGACGACGACGAAGTCGTCGTCGTGGAGCTTCCCGACCTCGATCACGCGCGTCTTCGCGCGGTCCCAGCGGTACTGGTTGTGGAGGACCATCGCCTGGCGCATGAGCGCCTCGAGCTCGGGGGCGCGGTGGGTGAACTCGACGATGTCGTCCCAGCCGTAGCCGGGGTAGTCGGGGTCGTAGGCGAGCAAGTGGTAGGTGAGGCTGGTCGGGTTCGCCAGGATCTCGGCGACGGTCGGCTTGATGGCCGGGATCTCGGCGCCCGCGCCCTTCTTGTGGCGGAAGACGTCGAGCAGGATGCGCGAGATCTTGTCCTCCGTCCCCTCGTCCCACGACGGCGGCAGCGCGCGGTAGCCGGCCTCGATCGCGTGGGTCAGCTCCTCGCCGTCCCAGGGCTTGAACACCGGGAGGAACACGTCGCCGCGGTGGCGGGGCACGTCGCGCCAGCGCGTCGGGCGCTTCTCGTACATCGTCATCGCGTAGCGGTTCACCCAGAAGAGGTTCAGCGCCAAGTCGCGCAGGAGATCGTAGCGGCCGTTGTAGGCGCGCGCGTCCAACCGGCCCACGATGTCGGTCTCGGTCGGGGCCTTTTCCTCGAAGTCGCGCTTGATGACCGCCGCGAACTGGTCGAGCGTCTCGAAGATCGAGAAATCGAGCTCGGGAAAAAAGTTGGACGGGAAGACGATCCGGCCGTAGCGATTGACGACGAACGGTTTCATGGTGCGACTCCTTCGAGCGGTGATTCTAGCAGGTATAATGACGCCATGCCGATCCTGACCGACCGCGACCGCGCCGCCGTCCGCAAGGAGTTCGAGAAGCTCACCGGCCCCGTGAAGCTCGTCGTGTTCTCGCAGGAGCTGCTGGCCGGCGATCTCTGCCGCCAGAACGAGCAGCTCGTCCGGGAGGTGGCGGAGCTTGCCGACACGATCACCGTGGAGGTGCTCAACCCGGCGATCGACCGCGAGCGGGCCCAGGCCTACGGCGTGGACCAGGTGCCCGCGATCGCCGTCGAGGGCGCGCGCGACTACGGGATCCGGTTCTACGGCGTTCCGCTCGGATACGAGTTCAGCAACCTGATCGATGCCATCATCGTGGCGTCCACGGGGGAGCCCGCGCTCAGCGAGGACACGAAAGCCTCGCTCCGGGCGCTCACCGCCGACGTCGAGATCAAGGTCTTCGCGACGCCCACCTGACCCCACTGCCCCCGGGCCGTGCGCCTGGCGCAGCACATGGCGGTCGCGTCGGATCGCGTCCGCGCGACCGCGATCGAGGCCACCGAGTTCCCCGAGCTCTCGCGCGCCTACCAGGTGATGGGCGTGCCGAAAGTCGTCATCAACGACCGCGTGCAGTTCGAGGGGGCCGTCCCCGAGCAGGACTTCCTCGGTGCGGTGCTCCAGGCGGTGAGCGCCCCCTGAGCTCTCCCGTCCGCCGCGGAGGCGGGCGTCGGGCACCGCCGGGTGGGGAGCGGCTCGACCACGCGGCTCGCGTGCGCATCACTCGTCGCGGCCGGGTTCCATCGGGACGCGTCGCGTCCGAATGCGACGTGGCGGGAACGGGTCTCGCCACCCCCCACCCGGCGATGCCCGGCGCCCGTCCGGCGGCGGTGCTGTTGTTTGCGTATGGGACGCTGATGCGGGGATACGGGCTGCATCGTGGGCTCGCGTGCGGCGCGACCTACCTCGAGGACGCGCGCATCGCGGGTCGGCTCCTGAGCCTCGGGCACTATCCCGGGCTGATCCGCGGGCGGGGGAGCGTGCGTGGCGAGCTCTACCGGATCGACGATCCCGAAGTTCTCCCGGTGCTCGACCGCGAGGAGGGGTACAATTTCGACCGCCGCCGGTCCGCCGTCACGCTCGCGAACGGCCGGCGCGCGCGGGCGTGGGTCTACTGGTACCGCGGACCGCAGCATCGAGGGGCCCTGATCCCAGACGGGGACTTCCGCCGGGCTCACCCGCCCGGCAACCGTGCGTGACCTTGGGGAGGATGCGATGGCGTTGACCGCCGCCGAGCTCGTGAAAGCCGACCAGGAGCACCTGATCCATCCGCTGCACCATCCCGTGGACAACGCCGAGCCGGTCATCTACGTCCGCGGGCGTGGCGCGACCGTCACGGACATCGGCGGCCACGAGTACCTCGACGGGCTCTCGGGGCTCTGGAACGTCAACGTCGGCCACGGACGGGCCGAGCTGGCCGAGGCCGCCGCGGCGCAGATGAAGGAGCTCGCGTATTTCTCGGGCTACGTCGGGTCGTCCAATATTCCGGCGATCACGCTCGCCAACCGCCTCATGGAGATCACCTACGACAACATGCAGGCGGTGTTCTTCGCCTCGGGCGGCGCCGAGGCGAACGAGTCGGCGTTCAAGACGGCGCGCTTCTACTGGAAGGCGACCGGCAAGCCGGAGAAGTTCAAGATCATCTCGCGCCAGCAGGGCTACCACGGCGTGACGCTCCAGGCGATGAGCGCCACGGGCATGGGCGCCTACTGGAAGATGTTCGAGCCGCGCGTGCCCGGCTTCGTCCACATCCAGACGTGCTACCCGTACCGCTTCCAGGGCGCCAAACCGGGGGAGACCGTCGGCCAGGCGGCGGCGCGCGAGCTCGAGGAGGCGATCCTCCGCGAGGGGCCGGGCACGGTCGCCGCGTTCATCGGCGAGCCGATCCACGGCGGCGGCGGCGTGATCTACCCGACCGACGACTACTGGCCGCGCGTGCGCGAGGTGTGCACGCGCCACGACGTGCTGCTGATCGCCGACGAGGTGATCACCGGCTTCTGCCGGACCGGGCGGTGGTTCGCGCTCGGGCACTGGAACGTGAAGCCCGACATCCTCTCGTTCGCCAAGGGCGTGACCTCGGGCTATCTCCCGCTCGGCGGCATCATGGTCAGCAAGGCGATCAAGGGCGCGATGGACTCGGTGAAGCCCGAGGACCGCTGGATGCACGCCTACACGTATTCCGCCCACCCGACGTGCTGCGCGGTGGGGCTGAAGAACCTCGAGATCATGACGCGCGAGCGGCTGTGGGAGAACGCGGCGAAAATGGGCGAGCGCCTCTTCGCCGGGCTCAGGCAGGCGTTCGGCGACCACCCGAACGTCGGCGACATCCGCGGCGGCAAGGGCCTGCTCGCCGCCCTCGAGCTCGTGGAGGACCGCGCGAGCAAGAAGAACTTCGCCGGCGACCGCAAGGTGGCCGCGCGCCTGCAGGCGGAGATGATGAAGCGCGGCGTGGTGACGCGCACGCGGCCCGCCGTGGGGCCGCACCCGTCGCCGGGGGATGCGGTGTTCTACGCGCCGCCGCTCGTCGTGACCGGAGGGGAGATCGATCGCCTGATCGCGGTGACGCGCGACGCGGTCAAGGCCGTCCTGGGCGCGTGAGGCTCATCGCCGCCCACCGGATCCTGATCGCCGCGGGCATCGCGCTCTTCGTCTTCTACGCGGCCTTCCAGCTGCGCCTGTTCGTGCGCGACGGCGCCGCGGCGTCCCTGGCGCAGGCGGTCGTCTCCGCCGCGGTCGCGGTCGGCTTCGTCGTCTACTACCGCTCGCTCAAGCGGCGATGGGGGGACCGCCCGTAGCTCGGGCGCCCGCCGTCCTGATCTACGACGGCGAGTGCCCCATGTGCCGGGCGAGCGCGCTCTGGCTCATGCGGCTGGCGCTCTCCGGCGGGGCGCTCGAGATCCTGCCCTGTCGTTCCGAGCCGCGCCGCGCGCGCTTCCCCCGGATCTCGGACGAGGCGTGCCTGAGCGCCATGCAGCTCGTGCTCCCCGACGGGCGCGTGCTCGCCGGCGCCGACGCCGTGCCCGAGCTGTTGCGGCGCATCCGCGGGCTCGGCTGGCTCGCGCGCGCCTTCGCGCTCCCCGGCGCGCGGCCGCTCGCGCGGCGCTTCTACGGCTGGGTCGCGCGGAACCGCCTGCGCCTCTCCTGCGGGCGCTGACGGTCGCGGCATCCGCCGCGCGGCTATGGTGCTACTCACGCGCGCTTAGATCGTGAAGTGGGCGCCAAGGTTTCGCAGCAGTTTCCACTTCCCGCCGATGACGTAGCCCTCAGGGGCGATCGCTTCAAACACAGAGGCGCCGTCACCGAACTCGATGACGATCGTGCGTGCAAGTGTTTGTCGTACAATCGCCATATGTCCGGCTTCGAGGAGGTCAACTACTACTTCCGCAAGGCCGCGCGCGTGATGGACCTCTCCGAGCACATCGAGCGGATGCTCATCACACCCTTCCGCGAAGTGAAGGTGGACGTGTCCATCACGCTCGACAACGGCGAGCTCGGCACGTTCATCGGTTACCGGGTCCAGCACGACAAGAGCCGCGGGCCGATGAAGGGCGGCCTCCGGTACCATCCGACGGTGGACATGGACGAGGCGCTCGGCCTCGCCTCGCTCATGACGTGGAAGACCGCGGTCGTGAACCTCCCGTACGGCGGCGCCAAGGGCGGGATCGCCGTGGACCCGTCGACGCTCTCCGCGCGGGAGCTCGAGCGGCTCACGCGCCGGTTCGTCGACCAGATCCACGACATCATCGGCCCGCACACGGACATCCCCGCGCCCGACGTCAACACCAACGCGCAGGTCATGGCGTGGATCATGGACGAGTACTCGAAGATCCACGGGTTCTCGCCCGCCGTCGTCACGGGCAAGCCGGTGGACCTCTTCGGCTC
>Ga0209108_10002011_pt1 | contig 11784 bp, 11 predicted proteins | sample Rifsed10ft1_FD_184003 | JGI IMG/M metagenome (GOLD analysis project Ga0209108, IMG submission 184003) | Soil microbial communities from Rifle, Colorado, USA - sediment 10ft 1 (version 2) | ecosystem: Environmental > Terrestrial > Deep subsurface > Rock core/Sediment | place: Rifle, Colorado...
AAGCCGCAGGTGTTCCGCGAGATGTTCCGCGCGCTCAAACCCGGCGGGCGTGTGGCTGTCTCGGACATCGTGACCAACGGGCCGATGAGTCCATTGGTGGCCAAGGGGTTAGAATCGTGGAGTGAGTGCGTCGCCGGGGCTTTGGACGCAAAAGACTACCGCGGTGGGCTGGAAGCCGCCGGGTTTGTGGACGTGGCGGTCACGCCGAAAGATGGCGCTGGCCTGGCCGGAACGGTCAACACCGTGCTGGCGAAAATCCCGGCCGGGACGCCGTTCTCGGCCATGATCACCGCCCGCAAGCCGGGGGCCGCACGGTGACCGACTCTCAGACCTACTTCGCGCAAGTCGCCGGGCAGTGGGACGAAATTCGCGCGGGCTACTTCACCGAGCACATGCGCAGCGCGGCGATTGCCAAAGTCGAGGCGATGCATTCATCGCCCCTGCGCCCTGAGGCTGTGGTGGCGGACGTGGGAACCGGGACGGGATTTGTCGCACTGGGCCTCGCGCCAAAAGTGGCGAAGGTGATCGGCTTTGACGCCAGCCCGGAGATGTTGGCGGTGGCTCGTCGCAACCTTGCCGCGTTCTCCAACGTGGAATTCCGCGAAGCCCCCGGTGATCATCTTCCACTCCCGGACGGCGCGCTCGACGCCGCCTTTGCGAACATGTACCTCCACCACGCGCCTGCCCCGGCGGACGCGGTCCGCGAACTTGTGCGCGTTTTGAAGCGCGGCGGCGTGCTGTGCCTCACCGACCTGGACACGCACGACCACACGTGGCAGCGCGAGCAGATGGCCGACCTGTGGCTCGGCTTCGAGCGCGACGACATCCGGCGCTGGTTTGCCGAGGCCGGGCTGACCGGCATTGACGTGGACTGCGCGGAGGGCGCGTGTTGCGCCGCCGACCCGACCGGCAAAATCGAGCCGCTCAGCATCTTCGTCGCCATCGGGCGGAAGCAAACACTTCGGCGGGCTATTTTGACTTGAGCAAGAACAGCGTACACGGATAGCACGGATGACGTGACCGCCTTCTGGGAAGGCATGGTCGCCGGATACGGGATTGCGATACCGGTCGGCGCGATTGCGGTATTGATCATCGAGGCGGGATTGCGGCGTGGCTTCCGGCTGGGCTTCATGGCCGGGGCGGGGGCCGCCGCCGCCGATTTCCTGTATGCCGCATTGGCCGCGGTCGCCGGGGGAATGCTGGCCGCCGCGCTCGCGCCGTTGGCAGGGTGGCTGCGCTTCACCAGTGCGCTCGTGCTCTTTGGCCTCGGGGGTTATGGCTTGTGGCAGGCCCGGCGCGCGGCCCAGTCAAAAGAAGCAAAGCCAACCGTCAACCACGGCTATGGGCGCACGTTCGGGCAGTTTCTAGGATTGACGTTGCTCAATCCGATGACCGTCGCGTATTTCAGCGCGCTGATTCTGGGGATGAATACCGGGACGACCGTGACGACGGGTGAGCGAGTGGCCTTTGTGGCCGGGGCCGGGGTCGTCTCGCTCTCGTGGCAGACGCTGCTGGCGGGCGTGGGGTCACTCGGCCACCGGCGGCTCTCGCCCCGCATTCAAATGCTTTCCAGCGTGATCGGGAATCTGGTCGTGATCGGGTTCGGCGCGCGCATTCTGCTGCGCCTGCTCGTGCAGTAGACTCGTAGCATAGTTCGATGGCAGCCCGCTCAGCGTTCCCATAATGACCAACTTCACTTCGTCAATCGGGGGTTTAGCGCCATCGCCCTTCACCCCGGAGGAGTGGAACTCAATGGACGACAGCGAACTAGATTTCCAGAAAATCTATGACGCCTTTCAACCGAAAATGTTTCGCTATCTGAAACACTTGGTCGGTGAGGATGAGGTCGAGGACCTGACTCAAGAGGTCTTCGTGAAGGTGCATCAAGCGTTGGAAAACTTTAGAGGCGAGTCCAAACTATCCACCTGGCTATATCGAATTGCGACCAATGCCGCGCTGGACAGGTTGCGGAGCCCATCTTTCCAACGGATTGCTCAGCATGGGTTATCAGACGATTTAATTGAGAAAGATGAAGCAGAGGTTGAAGATAGAAATATTTGGACCGGGGAAGAGACGCCGCTAATTGAGCAACAGCTTGTTCGGAAGGAAATGAACGAGTGCATTCAGGGCTATGTCGAGAAGCTTCCCGAGAATTATCGGGCCGTGCTTGTGCTCAGTGAGCTGGAAGGGTTAAGAAACAAAGAGATTGCCGAAATCCTGGGGGTTACTCTGGATACGGTCAAAATCAGATTGCACCGCGCCAGGGAGAAGCTAAAGGAAGAATTGTGGACTCATTGCGATTTCTATTGGGTTGAAGAAAATGAATTTGTGCCCGATTTGAAAAGTGCTATTGCGGAATTTCGGAGGACAAATTAGAGGGTGGGCGGCGCCATCGTAAAATTGGGTGGCTTCCGCTGTAGTCGTAGATGGCGGGTTGCACCCGCCTGAACTATTGTTTGATCTGTCGGCTCCCGAAAAGCGCCCCCCGAAAGGGGCGCTTTTCACGTTTCCACGGTTGTATATGGCGCTACCAGGGGGTGTATCCTTTTACATTCGATCTCCGTCTATAAGGTCAGAAAGGAGATGGTTCACCATGAAACTTGATAAACGGACGATAAGGTTGATCGCTATCGGAGCATCGGTCACCGCCAATTGCCAGCCGTGCTTGCAAATCAACGTGACCAAGGCTCTGGAGAACGGCGCCGATGCGCAGGAAATTGCGGAAGCCGTCGAGGTCGGGAAAATGGTCAGATAAGGGGCAGCCTCCAAGATGGATAAGTTTGCAGCAAGTCTGAACCAGGCGGCGCCTCCAGCCGCAGGCCCATCCACTGAGGGGTGTGGATGCAAATAGCAAAGCAACCGCATAAGAAAGGAGCTTATCATGAACGACATCAAGACTCTAAACAAGCGTTACGAAGCCGTCGCCTGGGGGGCAATGTTCATTCTACTCGGCGGCCTCAGTCTCATTCCTGGCGAGCAAAATGACGTGTTCGTGCTGGGAATTGGGGTCATTCTTCTGGGGTTGAACCTGGCGCGCTACCTCAGCAAGATTCCGATGAACGGGGTGACGATTGCCCTGGGCATCATGGCGTTCGTCCTGGGCATGGTGGCACTGCTGCGCCCCGTGCTGAATCTTCCACGATTCGAATTGCCTCTCTTCCCGGTCTTGCTGATTGCAATCGGCGTTGTCATTCTGGGTCAGGCCGCAAAGCGAATGGCAAATGGATAGCAGCACAGCGATCTGGACGCAGGGGCGCTGGGCCAAAACGGGCTTAGCGCCCCGCCAGACAAGTGAGGGAATATGATCGCGGCAATCAGGCGCTCCAAAGCCGCCAGAGTATTCGAGCCGCTGTTCGCGGTCAACGGGCCGCTCGCCGGAAGCGTGGGGCAGATAACCGGCGTGGGGCCGGGACGCGGCATAGGTCTGTTGCTCGTCAGCATGGGACTGCTTCTCGTAATGGCGTCGGTGGTGAGTTATTTGTATCCGCGCCTGCGGCTGGTGGAGGAGGAGTTGCCCGATGCGGTGGCTGCAGACCCAGCCACGGTGGAATCAGGCAGCCCGGTCGTAAACGTCGCTGCCGACTAATACTCACATCGATTGCGAGGCAATCTGTCTCGAGGCGACGTTTGGGGTTCGGGGGGGTCTTGTTCGCCCCTGCTCGCGCCGCTGAGCTGGAGGGCGATGGCGGGTCACTGATGACTGTGGTCGGCGATCAGTGGGGGTCTACAGCTCCGGCCCCGGCTTGGGGTGCAGCGCAGCGTAGGCCTCGAGGACTTCTTTGCCGGAGGTGTAGCGGTCTTCCGGGGCCAGCGCCAGCATCTTCATCAAAAAGCTTTCCAGCGGCAATGGAATCTCGGCCCAGCGCAGGCGCGGGCTTTGCGGCTGGCTGTAGAGCTGCAATGTCAGCCGCAGCTCCTCGGACTCGGCGGCGAAGGGGTGCGCGCCGAGGAAGAGTTCATAGAGGATGACGCCGAGCGAATATACGTCGGTGTGCAGGGTGGCCGGTTTGCCGCGCAATTGCTCGGGCGCGTGATAGGCGCTGGGGCCGTACGTCGGCGGGTGGGTGAAGATCGGCGCGCGGGCGATCTGGGCGCGCATCCCGCTGATGATGATGTTCTCCGGGCGCAGGTCGCCGTGCGTCACGCCGCGCTCGTGCATCACGGCCAGCGCCTCGCACAACTGCTCGGCCGTGCGCCAGATGTCCAGCCACATGGGCTTCGTCTCGCGCCATTCACGGAGCGAGACGCCGTCCGGGCGCGGGGAGACGAACGCGACCCAGTCGTCCTGCGCGATGATGGCTTTGCCCGGCAGCAGGCCGGGATGATGCAGGACACGCCAGACCTGGATCTGCAGATTGAACTCGGTGCGGAACGGGTCGTCCGGCTGGCCCGCGACCACACGCACGGTCACCGGCTCGTTGCTGCCGAGGTCGGTACCGCTATAGACCACACCTTGCTCGTCCACAAAGAGCATTTCGTTGATTTGATATTGTCCGCCGATAGTCTCGGTCGCCAGCCGCAGATGGGCCGGGCCGGTGAGCGCGGTGAGGGCGTGCTGCCGGTTGCGGAAAATCTTGAGCACTTCTTCCGCCCCGGACTGCTCCAGCGCGCGCCGGATGCCGGGCGTGGGCGCGAGCACCGCAAGATTCGCGGTCGGGTGCTGGCGGTAGGCGTCGAGCAGGCTTTTGATGCCGATGGCGTCCGCCATGTCGAGCAGGGTCAGATCGAGCAGCACACGGCCCTGCGGCGAGCTGGCGAGCATGTTGCGCAGGCGAGACTGCGCCTCGGACGCGGTGGCCGCGTCGAGTTGCCCGGCGAGCGCGAGCGTCCACACGGAGTCGCTCCGCTCTTCCATGGCTTCCAGCCCCATCGGCTGGCCGAGGAAGAGCTCCAGCCCCTCCGTGCCCACAATCACTTCGGTGTTGGGATGAATTTGATTCACCGAGGCATATTCGCGCGCCGCGGCGGCGATGGCGTAAATCTGCTCGTCCGAGTGCGTCGGGTCGTGATGGAAGGTGATGAGTTTCTTGACCCCGGCGCGCTCGGCGATGTCCACGCCGATGATGGCGGAGCTGTGGCCCCAGTCGGCCTTGCTCAGGAACACGTCGCGCAGCGAATACTGGGAGTCGAACACGAGTACGTCGGCGTTGGCATAGAAATCAATGTAGCGCCGCAGGCTGGCCTCCGCGAGCGATTTGTATTCGCCGTCGCTGGCGAATACGAACACGCTCTCACCGTTGTCGAAGCGGTAGGCATAGGCCGTGCCGGGGTGGTACAGCGCCAGGCTGGAGATGATGGTGCGCCCGATCTGCACCGTCTCGCCCTCCCGCAGCTGCACGAACTGCTTCTCGGCGGGCATGGTGTTCGGCGGGATGGGGAAGTACATGGGCGCGACCTGTTGGTGCTCGAGGTAGCGCTGGGGGTTCTGATTGACAGCGTAAAAGATGAGCTTGTTGCCGGGGACGTACGCGGGGGCGAAGAAGGGATAGCCTTGCAGGTGATCCCAGTGGGCGTGCGTGAGGAAGATGTGAGCGACGCCCTGGCCCCGGCCAAACTCGCGCGCCATCAGGCTGATGCCCAGCTGGCGTATCCCGGATCCGCCGTCAATAATGATCAGGTCTGTGCCGGTGTCCACCTCCACGCAGGTGGTATTGCCGCCCACCACGCGGCGCACGCTCGGCGGCAGGCTGGCGATGTACGCCTGCACCTCGGCCACGTCGGAGAGGTTCACCCCCTGCGCGCCCGACAGCGCCTGCACGAGCTTTTCGTGGAGTTGCTCGGTGGACATGGGTGTGGGAATCGAACCCCGCACCCCCCAGAATTTTATGCGCACGGTGGTGTTTCCCCGCGGTGGCCTCGCATTCCTTAGAGTGGACTGAGTTTAGCACGGAGGGCGGTGGAGGGCAATTGGCAAACCGGCGGTTAGCGCGCCGTGTAGAGCGCCGGGCTCCAGTTCGCCCGGCATGGCCGTTGGCTGAAGACGACTTACAACCCACTTTTCGACAGGTTGTACGTGTACCGCTGGAAGCGCAGACCTCGCAGGTCTCCGAGACCTGCGAGGTCTTTAGGGTTTTCGCCGTCAGGGGACGGGGATGATCAATATCAACCCGAGGAGGATGGTGTCGCCCGCCATCCCGTTCGCGGCTTTGATCTCCTCCACCGTCACGCCGAAGCGCTGCGCGAGCTTCGTCAACGTGTCGCCGGGCTGGACGACGTACTCTATCGGATGGCGCGTGGGGTTCAGGATCACGAGCCGCTGCCCGACAGAGATCACTTCGCTGGAAAGGCGGTTCGCGCTCTTGAGCGCATCCATGGTGACGCCGTAGCGAGCGGCGATGCGCGCCAGACGGTCTCCGGCTTTCACCACGTAGAGGACGGCGTTGGCGGGGAGCGCGGTGGGCGTGCGCGAGGGCGTGGGGGTGAGCGTAGGAGCGGGGATGAGGAGCACCTGTCCCGGTTGGATCGTGTCTGAGGTGAGGCCGTTGGCGGCTTTGAGCGCGGAGAGTGTGACCCCGAACTTGCGCGCGATTCTGAGCAGCTGATCGCCGGCTTGAACCACGTAGAGCTGGCTGCCCGGAATGAGCGTGGCCGCGGGGATGGGGGCGGGGATGACGAGCACTTGCCCCGGGTAGATCGTGTCCGAAGTGAGACGGTTGGTTGATTTGATGGCGGACGCCGTCACCCCGAACCGCCGCGCCAGCCTCAGCAATTGATCGCCTGCCTGCACGGTGTAGGTGAACGATCCTGCGGGCAGGGGCGTCTTCGTCCTGGTAGGCGTGGGCGGCGTGGGGGAAGGGATGCGCAGCACCTGTCCGGCATAGATGGTATCCGAGGGGAGCAGGTTGGCGTCTTTGATCGCGAGCACGGTGACGTTGAAGCGCCGCGCGAGGGCGGAGAGCGTGTCGCCGTACTGCACGACGTAGTTGCCTGGCCCGGGCGTGAGCGTGGCCGTGGGCGAGGGGCCGGGGGTGAAGGTGGGCAGCGAGAAGCGCGTGGCAGTCGCGGTGCGCGTGGGCGAGGGCGTGGGGGTGAAAGTGGACAGGGGTGTGGTCTGGAGGGCAAGCGCCGGGCTGGGTCGGGCCACCCCGATCGCGCACAGCGCGGCGAGGACGATCAGCGCGGCGAACAGCCAGCGACGGGCGGGACGAGGAGTAATCGGTTGCATCATGGGCCTCCTGTTTCGGCGAGCCGGTTCAGTCGGCGCGGCCTTCTGCCTCGACCACAGGGCGCGCATCCTATGATTGCCGATTATAGCCGGATGGAGATGGGAAGGAAAACAAATCTCAACCCCTACGTCGGCTACGAGAACGCGACGGCGATTGCAAAGGAAGCGCACGCCACCGGCCAGAGCGTCTATGAGCTTGTGCTGGCGAAAGGGCTGTTGACCAAAGCGCAGTTGGACGACATCCTCCGCCCGGAGATTCTCACCCAACCCCGGCCCCTGCCGGAGCGGGAGTGAAAAAGACCTCGCAGGTCTCTGAGACCTGCGAGGTCTGGCTTTAGTATCCAAACTGCTCTAAACCGGAACCGCCTCCGCCGTGTGCCCGTTGCCGCCGACCGTTGCGGCCACTTCTTCCTGCTTGCGGAACTGGCTCATGTACAGGTCGTAAAAGAAGCCTTTCTGCGCCATCAGCTTGTCGAACTTGCCGCGCTCGATGATCTGGCCCTGGTTCAACACAAAGATCATGTCCGCGTTGCGGATGGTGCTCAGGCGGTGGGCGATGACGAAGGCCGTGCGGCCCGTGAGCAGTTTCAGGAACGCCTGCTGGATCAGCCGCTCGGTGCGGGTGTCCACGCTCGAGGTGGCTTCGTCCAGGATGAGGATGCGCGGGTCCGCCAACGCCGCGCGGGCGATAGAGATCAACTGCCGCTGGCCCTGGCTCAGGCCGCTGCCGCGCTCGCCGAGGACCGTCTTGTATTTCTCCGGCAGGCGCTCGACGAACGTATCGGCGTGCGCCAGCTTGGCGGCGGCGATCACTTCCTCGTCGGTCGCCGTGGGCCGGCCGAAGCGGATGTTCTCCATCACCGTCGTGCTGAACAGGAACGTGTCCTGCAGCACGATGCCGATCTGCCGCCGCAGGCTTTCGGCGGTCACGTCGCGCACGTCCATGCCGTCAATCTTCACCGACCCGCCCGTCACGTCGTAGAAGCGCGGGATCAGGTTGATGATGGTGGTCTTGCCTGCGCCTGTCGGGCCGACGATGGCGACTGTCTGTCCCTGCTCGACCTTGAAGTTCACCTCGTGGAGCACGGGCGTGCCCTTCTTGTACTCCGCCGAAGCGTGGTCGAACTCCACCGTGCCCTTGATCTCCGGCATTTCTTTCGCGCCGGGCTTGTCCTGCACGGCGGGCACCACGTCGAGCAGGCCGAAGATGCGCTCCGCGCCTGCGAGGGCGCTCTGGATGTTCGTCCACAGCACCGAGATCTGCTGGATGGGCTGGTTGAAGCGCTGGACGTAGCCGAGGAAGGTGATGACCAGTCCGAGTGAGACCGCCGTGCCGAACAGGGTGGCCTCGTTGAGCAGCGCCAGCCCGCCCGCGCCAGTGACGATGGCCAGCGCCAGGTAGCCGAGCGCCTCCAGCGTCGGTGCGAGCGCGGCCGTGAAGGCCACCGCGCGCACGTTGGCGTCACGGTTGGCGGCGTTGGTGAGTCTGAACTGTTCGATGTTCTCCTCGGCGCGGTTGAAGGCCTGCACCTCACGTACCGCGGAAATGCTTTCCTGGAGGTTGGCGTTGACTGACCCCATCTCCTGGCGCGTCTTACGGAATGCCTTGCGCGCCTGGCCCGAGAAATACAGCGTGGCCAGCGCCATGATCGGCGTCACCGCCATGCTGAGCAAAGCGAAGGGGATGTTCTTGGTCAGCATATTGTAGGCGATCCAGACCAGGAGCAGGACGCCGCCCGCCACGTTGACCAGCGCGAAACTGATCGCCTGGTTGATGGTTTCTGTGTCGTTGGTGATGCGGCTCATCAAATCACCCGCCTCGTGCTCGGCGTAGTAACTGAGCGGGAGGGCGTGCAGGTGCTCGAAGACCTCCTGGCGCAGGGTGCGCAGGACGTGCTGCCCCGCCCACGTCATCGCGAAGAAGGTCATGCCGGTCAGTAACGCGCCCGATACATACAGGATGATGATGAGCACGATCATGCGCCCCAGGCCGGCCAGGCGGTCAGCCTGGGTCAGGCTGCCGCCGTCGGCTTTGGAGGCCGGGAACCCGCCCGTCGTGAAGGCGGCCTTGATCACCGTCTGCGTGAAGCCGCTGGGATTATTTCCTTCCCTGAGCCAGCAGTTCGACTCGGATGCGTTCGACTGGCCCGAAGCGCCGGGGAAGCCGCTGAACGCGCTGGCCGCTGCCGGGGCGAGATAACAGTCCACCAGTTGCCCGGTCAGCTCCGGCGTCGTCACCTGCGCCCAGGTGGAGATGATGACGAAGACCGCCGCCGCCAGCATGGCCGGCCAGAACGGTCCGAAGTGCTGCGCCAGGCGCGCCAGTGTTGCGCTGGTGCTTTTGGGTTTAAGCGTCTCTCGGTCAAGGATGTAGCGAGGACCACCAGGACCAAACATGGTTTATCTCCTATCAGACTACGCAATACGGAATACGCATTACGCCTCCGTATTGCGGAGTGCGTATTCCGTCAGGCCGCCGCCATCTCCGGCGCGGCTTTCACTTCCGCGTGAGCGTCACCCACCAGCTGCGAATTGTAGATCTCGGCGTAGATCGGGCTGTCTTCCATCAGGTCAGCATGCGTGCCGCGCGCCACGACCCCGCCCCGGTCGAGCACGAGAATCTGGTCGGCGTTCATGACCGTGCTGATGCGCTGGGCGATGACGAACGACGTGCGCCCCTTCATCAGTTTGTCCAGCGCTTTCTGGATCTGCGCCTCGGTCGCCATGTCCACGCTGCTGGTCGAGTCGTCCAGGATCAGGATGCGCGGGTCGAGCAGGAGTGCGCGCGCGATGGCGACGCGCTGTTTCTGCCCGCCGCTCAGGGTGGTGCCACGCTCGCCCACGGGCGTCTCGTAGCCGTCCGGGAACGACAGGATGAAGTCGTGCGCCGCCGCCGCTTTGGCCGCGGCGGTGATTTCGTCCATCGTCGCCTCGGGCTTGCCGAAGGCGATGTTGTCGCGGATCGTGCCGGAGAACAGCGTCGTCTCCTGTAGCACGATGCCGGTCTGCGAGCGCAGTGACTCGAGCGTCAGATCGCGCAGGTCGTGCCCGTCAATCAAGATGCGGCCCTCGGTCGGGTCGTAGAAGCGCGGCAGCAGGTTGATGATGGTCGTCTTGCCTGAACCGGTCGCGCCCAGCAGGGCCACCGTCTCGCCCGGCCTGGCTTCAAAGTTCACCTTGTTCAGCACGGGGTCGCCGCCGCCGAAGTAGCGGAAGGTCACATTCTCAAACTGGACGTGGCCCTGCACCTGCGGCAGCGCCGTCGCGCCCGGCTTGTCGGTCACGTCGCTCTTCGCGTCTAGAATCTCGTAGATGCGGGAGGCGGAAGCCGCCGCCTGTCCGAACTGGGTGATGATGAAGCCGAACTGGGCCACGGGGAAGAACAGGTAGATCAGGTACAGGCTGAACTCCTGCCACTCGCCGAGCGTCAGCGTCCCCTGGATGACCTGCCGCCCGCCCGCATAGAGTGTGGTGGCCTGTCCCAGGTTGGCGATCAGGAAGATGAGCGGGAACAGGAAGGTGAACAGCCGCGCGATGACGAGTTGCTGGCTCATCAGGTTGTCGGCGGCGGCCTGGAACTTCACCTCCTCGCTCTTTTCGCGCGTGAACGATTTGACCACCTTGATGCCCGCCAGGTTTTCCTGCAGGATGGTGTTCAGCGCCGAGAGTTTCTGTTGGACCTTGCCGAACAGCGGCTGGCTGATCGAGCCGAAGATCATGAACAGGATCAGCGCCACGGGCAGGATCCAGATCGTCACCAGCGCCATCCGCGCGTTGGTGGTGAACAGGATGATGAGCGTGCCCGACAGCAACAAGGCCGCGCCGACCAGTTGCAGCAGGCCCTGCCCGAGGAACAGGCGGACTTTCTCTACGTCGTCGGTGGCGCGGATCATCAACTGCCCGGTCTGGTTGCGGTCGTGGTACGAAAACGACAGGCGCTGGATCTTGGCGTACAGGTCGTTGCGCAGGTCGAACGCCACCGCCTGCGAGTTGCGCTCCGCCCAGTAGGCTTGCAGGAAGGCGAACAACCCGCGCAGCGCGGCAAAGATGACGATGGCGACGCCCGCTGTAATCAACATATTAAGCGCGGTATCCTGCCAGATAGTCAGTTGCGCCGCGAATTGATCCGTCGTCCAATCCGCAGGCAACTGAAATTGTTCTAACATCTTGGATAGGACAAAGGATGGGATTTGACCCAAGTTAGGCAAAATTTGCTTGGCCGCCGCGCCATGCGTTACAGCATCAATGATATTACGCACCATGCGTGGGACAGCCAACTGCGAGAGCGTGGCGACGATCAGGAACAAGTAGGGCAGCAGCGCCTGACGCTTGTAGCGCCCCAGGTATTGGATGGCGCGGCCCATGGCCCGATTGTCGAGGCCGCGTTGTTGGACCCGCTTTTGGCGGCGTTCACGCCAGTCTTGATTTTGCACGGTCTGACTCCTTTGCGCAATTCTTATAACTTTGGATTGTAGAGAAAAGATGAAGCACTTTTGAAGACATATATCACATTCATCCTAACAATACCTTCGCCAAAACTAGGTGAAGGGAAAAGGGCTTTTGGGGTAAAGTTGTTGTCTTCCAGAACAGCAACCTACCCAGCAAAAGCCCATGCCCGA
>Ga0209108_10002013_pt1 | contig 11779 bp, 13 predicted proteins | sample Rifsed10ft1_FD_184003 | JGI IMG/M metagenome (GOLD analysis project Ga0209108, IMG submission 184003) | Soil microbial communities from Rifle, Colorado, USA - sediment 10ft 1 (version 2) | ecosystem: Environmental > Terrestrial > Deep subsurface > Rock core/Sediment | place: Rifle, Colorado...
GGGAACCGGTTGCCGAGCAGCCTGCTGAAGCGAAGCCACCTGCACCCACCGTCGAACCCCCCGCCGAAGACCTGCCTTACTTCAGCCTGCTCACCGAAGACGACCTGTTCCTGTTCAACGAAGGATCGCACTTCCGGCTCTACGAGAAACTGGGTTGTCATCTGGTCGAGGTGGACGGGGTGGCGGGCGCCTACTTCGCCGTGTGGGCACCTGATGCCGAGTACGTGTCGGTGATCGGGGACTTCAACTTCTACAACCCGGGCCAACATCCTCTCAGCCCGAAAGGATCATCGGGAATCTGGGAGGGCTTCATCCCCGGCGTTCAGCCGGGCTATACCTACAAGTTCCATATCGGCTCGCGCTTCAACGTCTATCGCGTCGACAAGGCCGACCCTTTCGCGATTTACTCCGAAGAGCCGCCCAGGACCGCCTCGCGGGTGTGGGATCTCTCCTACCAGTGGGGTGATGCGAAGTGGATGAAGGAACGGGCCGCCAGGAACACCCACAAGGCTCCCATATCCATCTACGAGCTGCACATGGGATCCTGGCGGAGGGTGCCGGAGGAAAGCAACCGCTCGTGCACCTACCGGGAGATGGCCCCATTGCTGGTCGAGCATGTGCAGAAGATGTGTTTCACGCATGTCGAATTCCTCCCGGTCATGGAGTACCCGTTCGGCGGGTCGTGGGGGTACCAGAGCACCGGCTACTTCGGGCCGACCTCGAGGTTTGGCACCCCGCAGGACTTCATGTTCCTCATCGATTCGCTGCATCAGGCAGGCATCGGCGTGATCCTCGACTGGGTGCCATCCCACTTCGCCACCGATGAGCACGGTCTCGGGTACTTTGACGGCACCCATCTGTTCGAGCATTCGGACGAGCGCAAAGGCTTCCATCCCGATTGGGACAGCTGGATCTTCAACTACGGCCGCAACGAAGTGCGCAGCTTCTTGATCTCCAGCGCCATCTCCTGGCTGGACCGGTACCACGTCGACGGGATCCGGGTGGACGCCGTCGCTTCGATGTTGTACCTGGACTACTCGCGAGAAGACGGCGAGTGGATTCCCAACGACTACGGCGGCAACGAGAACATCGAAGCCATCACGCTGCTACGTCGGTTCAACGAGGAGGTCTACCGCCAATACCCCGACGTGCAGACGTTCGCCGAGGAGTCGACCGCCTGGCCGATGGTATCCCGCCCCACCTACATCGGGGGCCTCGGGTTCGGGTTCAAGTGGGACATGGGGTGGATGCACGACACGCTGGCCTACATGCAGAAGGCACCGGTGTTCCGTCAGTATCACCACAACGAGTTGACTTTCCGCGGGCTGTACGCCTTCACAGAGAGCTATACCTTGCCGCTCTCTCACGACGAGGTGGTGCACGGCAAGGGGTCGCTGGCCGCCAAGATGCCCGGCGACGACTGGCAGAAGTTCGCCAATCTCCGCCTGCTGTATGCCGACATGTTCGCTCAGCCCGGCAAGAAGCTGTTGTTCATGGGCGGGGAGATCGCTCAATGGGCCGAATGGAACCATGACGGATCTCTGTCGTGGGACCTGCTGGCCTGGGAACCCCACCGGGGCATCCTCAAGCTGGTGGGTGACCTGGGCCGGGTGTATCGGGACGAACCGGCCCTCCACGAGCGGGACACCGACGAACGCGGTTTCGAGTGGGTGGAGGCCAGCGACTGGCAGGCGAGCACGCTTTCGTGGCTGAGGCGGGGTGAGTCGACCGACGATGTGATCCTGGCGATCTTCAACTTCACCCCGGTGCCCCGCTACAACTACCGGACCGGCGTGCCGCGGGGCGGCCATTGGGAGGAGATCCTCAACAGCGACGCCACCGATTACGGAGGCAGCGGCCACGGCAACCTCGGCGGCGTGGATGCCCACGAACCGGGCGCACACGGCCGGCCCTTCTCGGTGAACCTGACCCTGCCACCGCTGGGTGCGGTGTTCCTGAAGAGCGCCGGGTGAGCTGCACCATCTCGGGCGGCCAGTTGTGAGCCTCAAACGGAGATTGTCCGAACGCATTCGGGCCGGGGGCCCGATCCCGTTTGAGGAGTTCATGGCGGCTGCCCTCTATGACCCCGACGGCGGGTTCTTCACCTCGCAGTCGTTACGCTCGGTGAAGGCCGGCGACTTCCTGACCAGTCCCGAGGTGAGCCCCCTTTTCGGCGAGACCCTGGCCCGTTTCGTGGACGAGGAGCTTGCCGGGATAGTCCCCCCAGCGAGCGGAGCGAGCGTTGGGGGGAAGGTACCGCAGCCTGAGCAGAGCGAAGGCTGGAGTAGAGGGGCATTCCTGGTCGAGGTCGGCGCCGGTTCCGGGTCGCTCCTTCGACCCCTCCTCGCCACCCTCGAAAACCCGGTCGACTCGTGGGCGGTCGAGACCTCCCCGGCAGCCCGTCAAGCTCTGGCAGCATTCCTGCCTCCCGCCCACGTTGTCCCCACCATCGACGACCTCCCAGACCGATTCTCCGGGGTCGTCCTGGCCAACGAACTGTTGGACAATCTTCCGGTGGCCGTGGCCGTCCGGACCGGCGACGGCTGGACGGAACGCTGGGTGGGCGTCCAGGACGATGCCCTGGTCCTGGTTCCGGTCGAGGCCCGTCCCCGGGTCGCCGGGTGGGCCGAGCGGTTCGGGCTTCCCGCTCCGGAGCGAGGGCTGGTGGAGGTGCAGCTGGCGGCGGGCGAGTGGCTGCAAGCTGCATTGGGACGGCTCGAGGCGGGAACCGTCCTGGTGATCGACTACGGTGACACGACCGAGAACCTGGAGAAGCGCCGGGTGGAAGGCACCCTGCGCACCTACCGGGCCCACCACCTTGGACCCCACCCGCTCGACGAACCCGGCCAGACCGACATCACCGTTGACGTCAACTTCACCGCACTCATCGATCGCGCCGTGCAGTTGGGCGCAAGCGTCGAGTACCACCGCCAGGACGATTTTCTCAACCGGCTCGGGTTGCGAGCCCGACTGAGCCGGCTCCGTCACCAGGAGCTCGACCTGGCCCGCCACGGCGATCCGATCGAGCGGCTGAAGGTTCGTTCGGCGAGAACCGAAGCGGAAACGCTGCTGCATCCTAGAGGCCTGGGCGACTTCCGGGTGCTGGTGGCGAGAGTGAGATGACGCGACGAGCGGGTCGCTGGTCGGCGGGGCCCGAACGGGAACCTGATGGGCGCGTTTTGCGTCCAAGAACCGAGATGAAGTTGACAGGACTGTTTCTCGTGGTCGCTCTCGCGGTTGCAGCCTGCGCGCCGGCTGGTGACGAACCGGCCGAGGAGCCGGTGCCTTCGACTACTACACCCGCCGAGATGACCTCCGACTCACCTGCAGGCCGTGGTCTATCCCACTAACCCCGACCACCCCGGTACCATCACCAACACCATGAACAACCTCAAAACCGTCGCCCTGCTCGGCTTCATGAGCGCCCTGGTCTGGTACATCGGCTGGGCGCTGTTCCCGAACGGGGGTTTCTACTTCGGGTTCGGCTTTGCCGTGTTGCTGAACTTCGTCGTCTACTTCTTTTCCGACAAGATGGCGCTGGCCGCCAGCCGGGCCCGCCCGGCCGAGGAGCACGAACTGCCCCAGGTGTACGCCATCGTGCGCAACCTGACCGCCCAGACCGGGATGCCCATGCCGCGCATCTACGTGATCGACTCGCCGCAGCCGAACGCCTTCGCCACCGGTCGCAACCCGAGCCACGCGGCGGTGGCGGTCACCACCGGGATCCTCGAGGTCCTGAATCAGCAAGAATTGGCGGGGGTGCTCGCCCATGAGATCTCCCACGTTCGCAACCGTGACATCCTCATCTCCTCGATTGCGGCCATGCTGGCCGCCGCCCTGTCGATCTTCGCCCGGATGGCGTTCTGGGGTGGCATGGGACGGCGGCGGGGCAACGATGCCCTGAGCGGTATCGTCGCCATACTCAGCCTGATCCTCGCCCCGATTGCCGCCATGCTGATCCGCCTGGCGATTTCCCGGGCCCGCGAATACCAGGCCGATGCCTCAGGGGCGACCATCACCGGGCAGCCGCTCAACCTGGCCAGTGCCCTTCGCAAACTCGAAATGGGCACCGCCCGCATCCCGATGAACGTCAACCCGGCGGTGAGCCAACTCTTCATCGCCGACCCGCTCAAGGCGTTCGGTAACCGTGGGGGTGGGGGGATGAGCCGCATGTTCTCCACCCATCCACCCATTGAGGACCGGGTGCGGCGTCTCGAAGAGATGCAGTACAAGGTCTGATGGCGCTCTTCGAGGTCTCCCTCGAAACCGGGGCGATGATCGCCGCTTTCTCCGGCGTGCTGGGAGGCCTGTGGGGAGGACTGATCAGCGCCCGGGCTGCTACTCGAGGACCGCAATGGGCGCTCGACCATCTCGAGAAGTCGTACCCGGTCATGCTGGCCCTGGTCGTTGCGAGCATTGCTGTGATGGTGCTGGTGTCGCCCGGATGGGTAGGGGTGAGCCTCGTCTACGTCACCGGCATCATCGCCTGGATGGCCCGTAGCGTTTCCAAGAGCCTGGAGAAGGTGAGGGCCGCCGGCACCTTCGAGCCGATCCCACCCGGCCGCCAATCTGTCATTCTCGCCCGGGCATCGCGCTGGTTGCTGATCGGCGGGGCGGTCATCGTGCTCATCTCCATCTTCGATTACACCCGGCGAGGGTGGCCGGCGCTGTTCGATCTGGCGTTGGCGGCCGTGCTACTGGTGCCGGGGTTCCGGGTCCGGAAGCAGGCAGAGGAACTGGCTGCTGTGGGTGAGTTTCCCTCTCCGGGCTCTACGAGCCTGGAACCACCTCCCCCGGTTGAGTCGCCGGGGGACGATGCCTGAAGGCGGACCGCCAACCGCCAACTGCCAACTACCTACCGCAGACGGTCAACTTCCTACCCTCCCGCCACATCCACCGTGTAGGTGTCGTTGCCGGGGATGTACCAGGCGGCGTTGCCGGCCCAGGTTTCGAGACCTTCGACCACCACCCTGGGGTTGGCCGTTCCCTCGAGGTTGGCGATGATCAGTCGTCCGGCCGAGTCGGAGATCAGCAGCCTGTTCCCGTCGGGTGACCACTGGGCGTCGGAGAAGTTGTAATCGCGGGGTGCGTCCTCCACGGAGAGGATCGTTCGCTCCGTCCCGTCGGCGAGTCGGACTCGAACCGTTGCCGCGCCGTCACCCTTCCAGTCGGTGAAGACGACGGCTCCATCCGGGCGCTGCCGGCGCAGATCGTACGGATAAGGCTCCGGGCCTCCATCAGAACCGGTCCCGATCCGAACCCGGTCGATCTCGGTGCCGGTGGCCGGGTCGATGAGAACGTATACGGGCTCGGCGAAGTAGTCGGTCACAACCAGGAGTCCGTCGGGGGTCCAGCCGGGTAGGTCTGCGTACTGACCGCACCACACCTCTGTGGCCGTTCCACCCGAGGCAGGCACCGTGTGGATACAGGATTCACGAGCATGGATCACGTACGCGATTGTGCCCGGGATCGACGGGTCCGGCCGGTCGGCCAGGGACGGGAAGTCGGGCAGCGGGATCACCCCAAACACGAAGATGATCACCGTGACAACGACCAGCACCGACACCGCCGCCACGATCGAGACGATGGCGCGTTGCTCCGCTTTCATCTCTGCTCCTCCACCCTTGGTTCCGAGACCACTTCGGTTCGCAACCTGGCCACCAGCAGCGCCCCGCCCAGCAGCACTACACCGGTCAAGAAGAGGGCCAGCGGAACGCCGATCGTGTCGCCGAAGTACTCGAAGATGATCTGCGGCACGAAGATGAAGATCCCGGCCGCTCCGAAGCCGAGGAGGATCGTGTTGCGCAAGGTCACACTGAAGGTCAGCAACACACCGGCGGTCACCAGGCCCAACAGCATCGGCCAGGTGACGTCGTTGAAGCGCATCACCTGCGGACCGAGCAACACTCCGACCGACCCGAGCGCGTAGGCCGTTGTGGGCGGTCGCAGATGGCGACCCCAGGCCAGCAGCAGCCAGGCGACGCCGATTGCCCAAATGGCCAGGCCGTAAAACTCCTCGGGGGGCTGGTCGAGATGGGCCAGCAAGGACAAGGGGGTGGCTACTGCCGCCCCACCCAGCAGGATTTGCTGCAAGCTGCGGGGCGACAGGCGGTATACCGCATACCCGACGAGTAGTCCGGCCGCCGAGGCTATGAGAGCAGTCGTTTCCGGTTCGGTTTCGAGAACGTCGTTGGCCAGCAGGCCAAACCAGAACGCGACGCCCGCTGTGCCGAGGGCCCACAAGAAGCTCGACAAGCGATCGATGGCCTCGTTGTCGACGCTCTTGGTGAACCAACCGGCCGCCAGAAAGGCGGTAGTGCCGGCACCGACCAGCAGGAGGCGCGCCCACGCTTGGAGATCGGCCCAGAATTCGCCGACCAGGATGAAGGCTGCGATCAACGCCAGCGACCCGCCCAGGTAGCCGAGTACCTCGGCAACCAACGGCACGCGACGATCCTCGGTTGGGGCCGTCTCATGGGAACGGATCGCTCGCGCTTGGGCTTCGTCGATCAGCCCTTCGGCGACCCAATCCCGGAGGCTGGAAGCCAGGTCTTTCACGGGGTTGTCCTCCAGTGTCGATGATTCTTGTTCATCTTCATCCTTCCACCGCCGGCCGGTCGCCGCCATGGGGGAGTACCCTGAAACATGAAGAGGTACGGTTCGCCGCAGGACCGGTTGGATGCATCGGCATTTGGGGAGTGCGCCGACGGCGCTAATCTACCTGCCGCCCGAAGCGTGCTTCGGGTATGCCGGGATGCCCGAGCGGCCAAAGGGAGCAGACTGTAAATCTGCCGGCAATGCCTTCGGAGGTTCAAATCCTTCTCCCGGCACGGTGCCGAGGCCCCCAGGGCAGCGGCCAACCTATGCCCCCTTAGCTCAGCTGGCAGAGCGCCGCCATGGTAAGGCGGAGGTCTCCGGTTCAAATCCGGAAGGGGGCTCCAACCGGCTGGCAGAGCCAGCCGGGTGCTGAGTACCTTGTGCCTTGTATTTCGATACGGTGCCGGTGCTCATGGTACGGAGTACAAGGTACGAAGTGCCGCGGAGCGCAGCTCTGCCTGGCGGCGTAGCTCAGTCGGTAAGAGCGCTCGACTCATAATCGAGAGGTCGGCAGTTCAAGTCTGCCCGCCGCTACGACAGGTACAGACGGGACGGAACAGGAAGGAAGCGCCATGGCGAAGGCGAAGTTTGAGCGGACGAAGCCGCATGTGAATGTTGGGACGATGGGTCATATTGATCATGGGAAGACGACGTTGACGGCGGCGATTACGAAGGTTTTGCATGAGTCGAATGCTGCGGTGGCGTTTACGTCGTTTGATGAGATTGATAAGGCGCCGGAGGAGCGTGAGCGGGGGATCACGATTCAGATTGCGCATGTGGAGTATGAGACGGATGCTCGTCATTACGCCCATGTGGATATGCCGGGGCATGCCGATTACATCAAGAACATGATTACGGGTGCGGCGCAGATTGATGGGGCGATTTTGGTGGTGTCGGCGGCGGATGGTCCGATGCCGCAGACGCGGGAGCATGTTTTGTTGGCCCGTCAGGTGGGGGTGCCTTATATCGTGGTGTTTTTGAACAAGGTGGATCAGGTGGATGATCCGGAGTTGTTGGATTTGGTGGAGCTCGAGGTGCGGGATTTGTTGACTGAGTATGAGTTCCCGGGGGATGAGATTCCGGTGGTGCGGGGTTCGGCGTTGGCGGCGTTGGTGGGGGATGATCCGGTGGCGCGTCAGTCGATTGTGGATTTGATGTCGGCGGTTGATGGTTATGTGCCGACGCCGGAGCGTCCTTTGGATCGTCCGTTTCAGATGCCGATTGAGGATGTGTTTTCGATTACGGGTCGGGGGACGGTTGTGACGGGTCGGGTGGAGCAGGGGATCATCCGGGTTGGTGAAGAGGTGGAGATTGTGGGGATCCGTCCGACTAAGAAGACGGTGGCTACCGGGGTGGAGATGTTCCGGAAGTTGTTGGATGAGGGTCGTGCGGGTGACAATGTTGGGGTGTTGTTGCGGGGGGTTGGTAAGGATGAGGTGGAGCGTGGTCAGGTGTTGGCTAAGCCTGGTTCGATTACTCCGCATACCAATTTTGAGGCGCAGGTGTATGTGTTGACTCGGGAGGAGGGTGGTCGTCATAACCCGTTTTTCCCGGGGTATCGGCCCCAGTTTTATTTCCGGACCACGGATGTGACGGGGTCGGTGACGTTGCCGGAGGGTGTCGAGATGGTGATGCCGGGTGATAACACGTCGATGACGGTTGAGTTGATCAACACGATCGCGATGGATGAGGGTCAGCGGTTCGCGATCCGGGAGGGTGGCCGGACGGTGGGTGCCGGCACGGTCACCAAGATCATCAAATAGGCCCTGCCGCCCCGGCGGCAGGACCTGCTTCGTACTACGCATCACGTATGACGAAGGGACGAGATACGAAGTACGAGATACGCGAGCGAGTGAAACGAGCGAGCTAAATGGCAGACCAAGGACAGAAGATTCGCATCAGGCTCAAGGCCTACGACCACGAAGTGGTCGATGAGTCGGCGCGCAAGATTGCCCAGACGGTTGTCCGCACACAGGCGAAGATCAAGGGCCCGGTGCCTCTCCCGACGGAGATCCACCGCTATTGCGTGATCCGTTCCCCGCACGTCGACAAGGACTCGCGTGAGCACTTCGAGATGCGTATTCACAAGCGGCTGATCGACATACTCGATCCGACTCCGAAGACGGTCGACTCGCTCATGCGTCTCGATCTTCCCGCTGGTGTAGAAGTGGAGATCAAGCTGTGAAGGCGATTCTCGGCGAGAAGCTCGGTATGACTCAGGTGTTCGACGACAACGCCAGGGCCATCCCGGTGACGGTCATCAAGGCCGGTCCATGCTTCGTGACACAGATCAAACGAGTCGAGGTGGACGGCTATTCGGCCATCCAGATCTCCTTCAGGGAGTTACCGGCCCGGAAGGTGAACCAGCCGATGGCAGGTCATTATGCGGCGGCCGGCGTCGCTCCGAGCCGTCATCTGGTTGAGATACGGGTCGACAACCCGGACGACTACAAGATGGGTCAGGAGATCAACGTCGCGGACGTTCTCGTCAAAGGTGGGAAGGCCGATGTGGCCGGTATCTCGAAAGGGAAGGGTTTCCAGGGCGTGATCAAGCGCCACAACTTCTCCGGGCAGGGGGCCAGCCACGGCGTGCACAAGGTGCACCGGGCACCCGGCTCGATCGGGGCCTGCGCCACCCCGGCGCGTGTCTTCAAGGGCAAGAAGATGCCGGGAAGGATGGGCGGAGAACGGGTCACCACCCTCAACGTCGAGATCGTCGATGTCGACGCCGAACGCGGAATCTTGATGCTGGGGGGATCCGTCCCCGGGCCGTCCGGTTCGGTCGTATTGGTGCGAGAGGCGGTGAAGGCCAGTGCCTGAGATACCACGAGCAGCGTTGTATGCCAGCGACGGCACGCCCAAGGGGGACGTCAATCTGGATCCGAACGTATTCGGGGTTGAACCGAACATTCCGGTCATGCATCAGGTCGTGACCGCTCAGCTGGCGGCTGCCCGGTCCGGGACGGCCAGCACCAAGACCCGGAGCGATGTCCGGGGCGGCGGCAAGAAACCGTGGCGCCAGAAGGGCCTTGGCCGGGCGCGGCAAGGTTCGATTCGCGCTCCCCAGTGGGTTGGCGGTGGCGTCGTCTTCGGTCCTCACCCCCGCGACTACAGCCAGCGGACTCCCAAGAAGATGAGGAAGCTCGCTCTGCGCGGTGCTCTCTCAGCGAGAGCGTCGGAGGGCTGCATCAAGGTCGTCGAGACACTCGACTGGGCAGAGCCAAGGACGAAGACCGCCGGTGCGTTGCTCGAGGCAATCGGCGCCACTCGCAAAGCGCTCATCGTTCTTGGACCGACCGACCGGGTCGCAGAGCGTTCGTTCCGCAATCTTCCGCTGGTGATGACTACTCGTTCAGGTCAACTGTCCGTTTACGACGTGCTTTGGGCGGAAACGGTGGTGTTCACGACCGACACCCTGGGATCGGTTGCGGCAGGCTCGTATGACGTATCCGACGAGGACTTCATCATGGAAGCGTCTCCGGCTGGGCCGGGGCCGTCGGCCGAAGCTGAAGCTCCGGCAACTCCAGATCAAGGCGCCGCTTCCTCAGCCGCCGGCTCCGGCGATGACTTCGATGCGGAAGGGGACGAGGGATGAAAGACCCGCGTGACGTTATTTTGGCCCCGGTCGTCTCGGAGAAATCATACGACCTGATCGAGCACGTCAACACCTACACCTTCGAGGTTGACCGGCGAGCCAACAAGACGGAGATTCGCCAGGCCGTCCAGCGGATCTTCGGTGTCGATGTCTTGAACGTGAACACGATCAACCGCAAGGGCAAGCAGAAGCGAACTGGATGGGTCGTCGGTAGACGCGGCGACACCAAACGGGCGCTCGTCACGCTGGCCCCCGGCAACACGATTGACATATTCGGTGTGTAGGTAGCGATGAAGAAGATGCAATCCTCAACGCGTTGTAGTGGCGACCAGTCGCCGGCCGCCGGCTGCCGCCAGCTGATAGCTGGTAACCGGAAGCCGGAAGCTGCGGCCGACGACAGGAGGCCGCCATGGCTATAAGGAAACTCAAACCGACGTCGCCCGGGCGGCGATTCCAGACGGTTTCCGATTACTCGGAAATCACCAAGAAGAAGCCCGAGAAGAGCTTGATCGACAAGAAGAGCTCTACCGGCGGCCGCAACGTGCACGGTCGGATCACGTCCCGGCATCGGGGAGGGGGCCACAAGCAGCGGTATCGAATCGTCGACTTCCGGCGCACCAAGGACGGTATTCCGGCCAGGGTGGCCGCCATCGAATACGACCCGAGTCGGAATGCGCGCCTCGCCCTCCTCCACTACGCCGATGGCGAAAAGTCATACATCCTGGCCCCGCTTGGGATCAAGCCGGGCGCGATTCTGGAGTCCGGTTCGGGTGCCGAGATTCGACCCGGCAACGCGCTTCCTCTGCGGAACGTCCCGGCCGGGACCACGGTGCACGCCGTCGAGCTGCGCCCCGGGGGCGGTGCCAAGATGGCTCGTTCGGCGGGAGCGGCGGTACAACTCATGGGCAAGGAGGGCAACAAGGCATTGCTCCGCTTGCCCTCCGGGGAAATGCGCAATGTTGAGCTCGACTGCCGGGCGACGGTGGGCGAGGTAGGCAACCCGGAGTCCGAGTTGGTGAAGACCGGTAAGGCCGGACGCTCCCGGTGGAAGGGCGTGCGCCCCCAAACCAGGGGTGTGGCCATGAACCCGGTCGACCACCCGCTCGGCGGAGGCGAAGGCAAGTCGTCCGGTGGGCGTCACCCGGTGAGCCCTTGGGGCAAGCCGGAAGGACGGACGAGAAAGAAGAACAAGGCCAGCGACAAGGACATTGTTCGGCGGCGATCGAGGAAGGGTCGGAGGTAGCCGGTGGCTCGCAGTTTGAAAAAGGGACCCTTCATCGACGATCATCTCGTCAAGAAGGTCGAGGAACTCAATCGCAAGGGCGAAAAACGGGTCGTCAAGACCTGGAGTAGGCGGTCGACGATCATCCCTGAGATGGTCGGACACACCATCGCAGTACACGACGGTCGCAAGCACGTCCCCGTGTACGTCACGGAGTCAATGGTCGGTCACAAACTCGGTGAGTTTGCCCCGACGAGAACCTTTCGCGGTCACGCGGGAGCAAGAGACAAGGCAGCGAGGCGGGGATGAAGGTTCGCGCGCACGCAAAACACATTCGACAGTCGCCGTACAAGGTACGGCGGGGG
>Ga0209108_10002016_pt1 | contig 11773 bp, 12 predicted proteins | sample Rifsed10ft1_FD_184003 | JGI IMG/M metagenome (GOLD analysis project Ga0209108, IMG submission 184003) | Soil microbial communities from Rifle, Colorado, USA - sediment 10ft 1 (version 2) | ecosystem: Environmental > Terrestrial > Deep subsurface > Rock core/Sediment | place: Rifle, Colorado...
TCGCTTCCCGCCCTCGACGGCGCGCTGGACCTCGCCTCTGCCGGCGTCGAGACCGACGGCGCGGGCGGCAACCGGCGCTTCGCCGCCCCGACGCTGGAGATCGCCGCGGACGTGCCCGGCGACCGCGAGGTGCTGGCGTTCGACCCGCAGACGTCCGGCGGCCTCCTGGCAGCGGTGCCCAACGACCGGCTGGCCACCGTCGTCGCCGGCTTCGGCGCGGCGGGGGTGGCCTGGTGGCGGGTGGGGCACGTCGAGTCGGGCGACGGTGTCCACCTCGTCGCCTGAGCGGCGTGCGCCAGTGGACGATCGGGGCCCGGAGCCGCATCGTCCGGTCCGGATCGAGCGCTGGTCGCCGGACGGGCACGAGACGGCGGACGACCTCGTCGTGGCCGAGGAGCCGCTCCAGGTGGTCCTGGACGGCGATCCCTTCGCGGTCATCATGCGCACGCCCGGCCATGACCTCGAGCTGGTGCTCGGCCTGCTCTTCGTGGAGGGGCTGATCCGCGCCCTGACGGACGTGGCCGGGGCCGCGGTCGCCGCCTCCGGGCTCCCCGTCGAGGCTCCGCCGTTCCCGGTCCTCGCCCTGCCCGAGGCCGAGAACCTCGTCGATCTGCGCCTGTCCCGGCCCCGCCCGAAGGACGGGCCCGTGGGCTGGCAGCGCAACCTCGTCTCCAATTCGGCCTGCGGCATCTGTGGCGCGGCGGCCCTCGACGCCCTGCGCGCGGACCTCGCCATGCTGCCGTCGGGCCCGGCGTTCGCTCGGACCGTCATCTCCGGCATGGCCCCGGCCCTGCGTGACGTGCAAGCCACCTTCGACCTGACGGGCGGCCTGCATGCCGCAGGCCTCTTCGACCGGGAGGGCCGGCTGTTGGCCGCGCGCGAGGACGTCGGGCGCCACAACGCCGTGGACAAGCTCGTCGGGCGTGCCCTGCTCGCCGGAGAGCTGCCGCTCCACGACCGTGCCCTGATGGTCAGCGGCCGCGCCTCGTTCGAGCTGGCCCAGAAGGCCGTCGCGGCGGGCATCCCGCTCATGGCCGCCGTCTCCGCCCCGTCCAGCCTGGCCGTGCACGTGGCGCACACCTTCGGCCTCACGCTCGTCGGCTTCCTGCGCGGCGACCGCTTCAACGTCTATGCCGCCGGCGAGCGGATCGCCTGAGGCGTCCGGGCGCGCGATAGAGTTCGGCGGAGACTGCCGCTCGGAGGGTCACCCGGAGGGATCGGAAGTGACGGAGGATCCGCCTGGCGACGCCCAAGAGCGTGTCACCGCCAGCAGACACGAACGTCAATCCGAACGCGCGGCGACTACCAGAGGGCGGGCCATCGCGCCGATGTTCTGGACGACGCGACTGCTCAGCACGACGACGACCGCGCCATCCTCGGGCAGGCACCCTGCCCATGCCACGTACCCATCGTGCTCGCCGGTATGCCCCACGGCCCGTGCGTACGGGTCGGCGACGTCGTACAGCCCCAGTCCGTACCCGTCGTGGAACGTCGTCATCTCGGTCAGCGAGGCTTGGGAGACGATCTCGCCGGCGCAGAGCGCCCGCCACCAACGCGCCAGGGAGGGCGAGTCCGATGCCATGGCTGCCGCCGGACCATCAGAGGTTGCACCAGCGAGGGATGGTAGGTAGCCGCCGCCCTTCTCGAGCGCGGCGGTCGGCTCGCCTTCAGGCATGGCCATGGGCTCGGTCGGGACCTCATCCGGTTGATAGATGAGCCGCTCCAGGCCGTCACCCGCTCAGGACGCCGTCGCGCAGCACATCTGCCACCGGTTGCCCGCGAACCTGCTCGATCACCAGCCCGAGCAACAGATAGTTGGTGTCCGTATAGTCGAAGGCTTCACCGGCGGGGGCGCGATCGGCGGTGACCAGCTCCAGCATCTCGGCCGGCGTCCAGACATGTAGCCGATCGGTTGACAGGCTGTCCACTAGCGCAGGGTAATAGTCCGGGATGCCGCTGCGCTGGCCCAGCAGCTGGCGGATGGTCGCCCCGTTGGCGTCGAAGTCGAGGTCATGGATCGGCTCACCTGCACTCCCCCCAGGAGTCCGCGCCAGCCGATCATCGGCCGCCGCCGGGGGACCGTCCGAATACCGACTGCGATGGCCTGCCGCGTTTCGTGCGGCAGCGTGATCGGACCATCGTCCAGCCACGCCGCCAGGACTGTGTCCTGATCCCGAGGATCGGAGTGGGCGCTATCGATCGTGTGGCGACTCCCGAAGGAGCCGCCACACCACAACCTGCCAGGACGAACCCGAGGCCCACGAGGCACAGACGCGAGGCTCCCCGCGAGGGCTTTACGGTGCGTGGAACTCGATCGAATACACGACCGGGGTTGCCGCCTCGACCACGCGCTCGAAGCGCGATTCCGGCGCAACGATCGCAATGGCCAGGATCCGCATGGACGACCCCTCGGGCGCGTCCATCAGGTAGAGCCGCATCAGGTCCCCCGATGCGAGGCCCGTTGCGAAGCCGTTGTCGACATATATCGTCGAACCCACGTCCTGGTGGAAGACGGGGTTCAGGAGCCCGTCGGCGCAGAAGTCGCCCCCCTCGTTGACCGCCGCTGAGATGGTCGTTCCGGCGGCGATCACTACGTCCATCATCAGGGCTTCGGCCCCCCCAACGCTCACCGCTACCGGAGCGGTCGCCCCGAGGTCGGGGTTGGACCGGATGCTCTCGGCCAGCGCCGCGGCATCGGGTGGACTCGGGCCTCTCTGACACCCCGCCCCGCCCAGCGCGGGGTCGGCGATCAGGAACAGCTGATCCCAGCCGTCGTTGCGCTCCCCGCCGTCGGTTGTCGGCCGCACGCCCGGGCCCTCCGGGATCAGGCGGCCGAAAGTCATGCCGCCGAACTGGCGGTAGTCGTAAAAGACCCACGGGTGGGCGACTTGCAGGGTCACCTCGCCGTCGAAGGCGTTGTAGGGCATGGCCACGGGCTGGCCGTTCTCGGTAGTTGGCGCGATGTCGGTTCCAAAACCGTCCGGCCGATACTCGAGCCCATCGGGGGGACCGTCGGGGCGGCCGATGAAGAGAAGCTGTTCGACCACCGTGTCCCCGGCGAACAGCCGAACCTTGAACGCCGTCAAACCGTACGGCCAATCGATGCCAAGAACTCGCTCGAACTCGGCCCGCTCGTAGGGGGCTCCCGAGGTAGTCGCGTAGAGGAGCGGGATGTCCTCCTCGGGGACGCCCAGGTACTGCTGCGCCGCCTCACCGGCGATTCGGGCCTCGAGGAAGCCGTTCAGGAGCGCAGTGACCTCCGCCTCGGAGAACGGCGTTGTCGGCTCGGGGCTCGGGTCCGCACCCTCCCGTGCCCAGACCGACCCGAAGTTGTCGGTGAGGGTGTCGGTCCCGGGATCGTGGGTGAAGGTCAGGTTGCGGAGCTGCTCCTCGAGGGGAGGGCCGCTCAGAGCCTGGGGCACGCTCCCCTCGTCGCAGGTCAGCACGGGGGAGGGGATCACGAGCTCCGTTGCACCCTCGAGCTGTCCGGTCCCCGTCATCGTCGACGGGGCGCCCGAGCACACCGAGGCGAAGTCGTCGCGCACCACGATCTCGACGGAACCGTCCCCCGAGGCTTGCATCGTCATCGTCGGGGTGCTCCCATCGTCATCGGTCGTGAGCCAGGTGCCCAGGAACGGGCTCGGGGGGTCGGCGGTGGCGATCGGCCCGCCGACGCCCGGACGGTCGGCATAGAAGTTGAGCGTCAGGGCGGCGGCCACCACGGTAACCGTGGCACTGCCCAACGCCACCGAGAGTCGCCGAAGATCAATCGTCGGCAGGTTAGGGCGGGTGAACGGCCAGCCGATCCCCGGCTGACGCTGGGTAACGGTCCGGATGCCGGCTGTGATGGCATCGCGTGTCTCATGGGGCAGCGCGTGCGGACCATCGTCCAGCCACACCGCCACGACAGCGTCGGGACTACGTGTGATGTTCATGCCGTTTTGACCTCCACCGATGCAACGTGCGCATCGCTCCCCAAAGCGGCGCGCAAGTTTCGAATCGAGTGATGAAGACGCGACTTGACCGTGCCGAGAGGTACGCCGGCGACCTCCGCAATGGCGGCCAGCGGCAGGCCCGCGTAGTGGTGCATCACGAAGACGGCGCGATGCTCAGGCGAAAGCCGCCGGAAGGCCCGCTCGAGCGCGTCACGGTCCTCCACGGAGAGGATGGGGTCAGGCGCCGCTGGCCCCTCCATGGGAAGCACCCGCACGCGCGTCGTCCAGCGCCGATGACGGCGTGCCTCCTCGTAGCACGCGTTTACGAGGAGGCGGTACAGCCAGACTTGGAAACGCTCCGGTTCCCGCAGGCGAGGAAGCTCGCGCCACGCAAGCAGGAAGGCCTGCTGGACAGCGTCCTTCGCCCGCTCGACATCGCGCAGGATGCGGTACGCGATCGCATAACAGCGGTCGCCATCCAGGTCGACGAGCTGGGTGAAGGCGTCTTCGTCGCCGTTACGCGCTCGCTCGACCAACGCCGTAAGCATTAGCGATCCCTCTCCGGTGGCGCCCCGCCTGGGCGCTTCACCAGATACAGATGGTCGCACTCGGCAAAAGGTTCACCAGCCGGCGACACGACTTGCCCGACGGCGCCGGACTCGGGCAGGCGAGAGTCAGGGCTCGGCGAACTCTTGCGATGGAACTCCGGTTCAGGACGACGATGACCTGGCGCTCTCCATCAAGGTCCAGGATCCACATGTCGTCGGTCTGGCAGGGCGCCGACACCAGCGCTCAGTCGAGAGGTGGTATTGGGCTTCGTCGCACGTTGAGGGGTTCACGTCGACGTCCATGGGCACCGAGCGGTTTGACTACCCCGAGCAGTCTCACGGCTCGATCTGTATGGAGTCCAGGATGGCCCGCATCTCGGCCACGTCCTTACGGGGCGACGCAGGCGACCAGTTCGCCTCGATCACCAGGCGGGTGCCGTCGACGTCGAGGATCCAGAACTCCTCGACGGGCTCGGCGTTGTAGCCGTGGAACGCGCCCCCTTCACCTTCGGCTACGTCGATGGGCGCGACCCAGCTCAAGAGGTTGCCGTCGACGCATCCGATGAAGTCGTCCCCCTCGACCGGCAGATCCGGCACGGTGAGTTCCAGGTACTTCCCGCGGTAGCCGTACATGGTCACGTCCGTCGGGGTCGACGTCACCCGGAACGGAGCCAGATCCGCCAGCGCGACAGCGAGGTCGTCGACGCTCGGTCCGACCGGTGGATCGGCCCACGAATGGTCGCGGCACCCATGACGCACCAGGTTCACTACGGTGGTGATGTTGATCATCACGTGCCCATCCTCGGCGAACTTGAACGCGCCGAACCACTGTGACCATCCCTCGACGGGGACCTCGTACACCACGCGGAGGGGCGTCGAAGGGTCGGAATCGGGGTCGATGAAGTAGGTGCCGGGTTCGAGGGGAGCGAACTTCTCGAGCTCCATGACGTCCTGGATCGTCGGCGTGGCGCTCGGCTCGCTCGCCGTCGTGGTGGGACCCGTCGGGTCAGCAGCCTCCTGACCCGGTCCACACGCCCCCAATACCAGCAGGACGGCCAGTGCGAGAGCACGTCCGTGGTGAGTCCTCATCCCGGCCTCCCTCCCGTCGATCCGGTCGCCGTCACCGCGTGGGGAACTCGATGGAGTCCACGATGGGCATCGCCGCCTCTACCACGCGCTCGAAGCGCGCGTCCGGACCTACGATCGCGATCGCGAGGATGCGTGTCGCCGATCCTGCGGGAACGTCCACCAGGTAAAGGCGCATGCGGCTCGCCTGTTCGAGCGGGAATTACGAGGAGGCGGTAGAGCCAGACCTGGAAACGCTCCGGATCCCGTAGGCGAGGGAGCTCGCGCCACGCAAGCAGGAAGGCCTGCTGCACCGCGTCCTTCGCCCGCTCGACATCCCGCAGGATGCGGTAGGCGATGGCAAAGCAGCGGTTGCCATCGAGGTCGACGAGCTGGGTGAACGCATCCTCGTCGCCGTCACGCGCCCGCTCGACCAACGCCGTACGCATCGGCGGTCCCTCTCCAGATGGCGCCCCGCCTGGGCGCTTCACCAAGTACAGATGGTCGCACAGGCCGAAAGGTTCACAGACTGCCTCGCCCGAGTGGTCGCCCCGAGTCGTCGCCCAGGGTCACTTCGAGCGCACCGCCTCCACCACGCTCGGACCCCGCAACTCCGCCGTAGGGTAGAGGTGCGATCTGCGTCCCGTCGGGCGAGAAGGTCGGCGCGTACGCATCCCCGGCTGAGGGATACGGGAGAGGAATCGGTCGCCCGCCGCCGGTCAGCCGGAGCGCAAGACGTCGACGAACGGCCGAATCGGCCTGAAGAACAGCTCGACGGACAGCTCATGGACCACGCGGTTGCTCAGCACGACGATCACCGCTCCATCCTCGGGCAGGCACGCAGCCCACGACATGTAACCGAACAACTCTCCCTGGTGCCCCACGGCCCGGGCGTACCCGTAGGCAGGGTTGAACAGTCCGAGTCCGTACCCGCCATCGAAGGACGACACGTCCGGATCGAAGTCTGACATCTCGGTGAGGGTGGCCTGAGAGACGATCTCGCCGGCGCAGAACGCCCGCCACCACCTCGCCAAGGAAGGCGAGTCCGATGCAAAAGCTCCCGAAGCGGTGAAGGCGGTCACGGCGGCGAGCGATGGGAGGTAGCCACCCCCCAACTCGAGGACGGCAGTCGACTGGCCTCTAGGCATGGCCATCGGCTCGCTGGGTCGTTCATCGGGTTGATAGACGAGCCGTTCCACACCATCGATGGCGAGGACGCCTTCTCGCAGCACTTCGGCCAGCGGACGTCCCCGCACCTGCTCGATCACCAGTCCGAGCAACAGGTAGTTGTTCTCGGCGTACTCGAACGAGCGACCGGCAACAACCCGCCCGGTCGGCACCAGCTCCAGCGCTTCGGCCGGCTTCCAGGCCCGCAGCAGATCGCGCTGCAGAGCCACGGATAGCACCTCGTAATTGTCCGGGATCCCGCTGCGATGACTCAGCAGATGACGGATCGTCGCCCCGTTGGTGTCGAACTGGAGATCCCGAGGAAGGTGATCAGCGACCAGGTCGTCGAGGCCGAGCTCGCCGGCCTCGACCATCGACATCACCTGGGCTGCGATCACCGACTTGGTGATGCTCGCGATCGCGAACTGGTCGTCGACCTGCAGGTCTCGGACACCGTCCGCCTCTCCCACCGTCCCGCTCCAGGTGCCCTCGGCGGTCATCACCGTCGCCGTCATCCCCCCTTCCTCACCGAAGCCGTCGCTCCCCACCAAGTCGTCCAGAGCCACTTGAAACTTGGCCGCCAATTCGTCGGTCACCGGATCCTCGCTGATGGCGGCAAACGTGGCGACGGGGAAGGGGGCTGCCGACATGGTCGAGGTCGTCGACGAAGGCGGAGCCACCGTCGCTCCGACCGGGGGCGAACTCTCGCTTTGGCCCGGCGTCGAGGAACATGCCGCCAGCGCGACCACCAGTGCCACAACGATGACGCTTCCAGTCCTGGTGATCATGCCGCCCTTCTTCTTGGTGGTCCGCTTCATCGGCCGCTCTTGTGTGCCATCAGCGGGGGTGGAACTCGATCGACTCGATGATCGGTGCGGTCTCTTCGATGAACTCCTCGAAGCGCTCTTCGGGCGCCACGACCGTGATCGCCAGCGTCTGAACCGACATGCCCTCCGGGAGGTCGACGAGGTACAGACGTAGGCGCAACCCAGGGCCCGTAGCCAGCGCGTGGACCCAGCGGCTGATCGCAATCATTCCGGGCACGCAATGCGTGCCGCCGGGGGCAAGCGTGACGTCGATCGACACGGCCTCGACGCCACCGACGCGCGCGGCCACCGGCGCAGTCGTCTCGAAGTTGGGATCGGCGATGAGCTCCTGCGCGATCGCAGCTGCACCGGCCGGCGCCGAGAGCAGCGGCGTCCCGCCGTTCGCTGCGCACCACGCGTCGTAGGCGACTGGGTCGACGAGTCCGATGGTGTACCCGTCGCCGTCGCGATCCGGGACATCCGCCCACAGGATCCCGAACCACACGTCCGGGGCGATCTCGTGAGCGACGCCATCCTCCCCGGGCCACAACACGTCCCATGTGCTCGGCGCCGAAACGGTGACCTCGCCGTCCGAGGAGGTGTGGGACAGGTCGACCGGCTGGCCGTTCTCGGTCGTCGTATTGAAATCCATCCACAACCCTTCACCCTGCAGCCAACGGATCTCCTGCTCGACCACCGTCGCGTCGCCGTCCGCGAACAGCCGGGCCGAGAAGATCATGAAGGCGCCGGGCCACCGCGGCCGGTCCACGCGCTCGATCTCGTATCGCTCGTACGGGGCACCCGAGGTGGTGGCGTAGAGGAGCGGAACGTCTACGTCGTCGTAGACCTGCACGTGCCCCTCGGCGCCGCTGCCGGCGATGCGTGCGGCCAGGAACTCCTCCAGGCGTTCCGTGGCCTGTGCCTCGACAGCCACCGGGTCGGCTTGCGCGAACGGCGCTGTCAGCCTCCACTGGTTCACCACCCAGATCCCGTCACGGTCTTGGCGGTCGAGCTGGGCGAGGTCGAGGCTCACCGACTCGTAGGTGCGGTCGTCGAGCGTGGGCGCGCACAGCTCGCCCCAATCGGGCTCAGGCTGGGGCGGGTACAGCGGGTTCGTGCGACCCGGCGCGCAGCGCAGGTACCGCTGGTCGTAGTTGACGTCGTACACACCGTTGCGGCCCATCCCTTCGTAGGGGTTCAACACGTACGCCTCCCAGCCCAGCACGTCACGGAGGAACCGGTCGACGAGTTCGATCTGGCCAGGTTCCTCGCTGGCCCACGTGTCGTCCGTGAAGAGTTGCGGGTCGACCTGCCACGTGTAGGCGGGGTCGCCGGCGTCCGCGAGCCGTTGGGCCTCCTGCACCTCGGCGAGGTCCGTCTGCGGCCACATGCCTCCCGAGAGCGCCGGCGTCGCGGGCTCGGGGCTCAAGACCGGCGCACCCTCCCGTCGCCAGACCGACCCAAAGTTGTCGGTGAGGGTCTCGGCCTCGGGGTCGAGGACGAAGGTCAGGTTGCGGAGCTGCTCCTGCAGGGGAGGGCCGCTCAGGGCCTCGGGCTCGCTCCCGTCGTCGCAGGTGAACGTCGGCGAGGGGATGACGAGCACGGTGCTGCCCTCGAGCCTCCCGGTTCCCGTCATCGTCGACGGGCCGCCCGAGCACACCGAGGCGACGTCGTCGCTCACCACGATCTCCACGGCACCGTCGGCCGACCCCCGGACGGTCATCGTCTGCGTGCCTCCATCGGCGTCGGTGGTGGAGACCCATGTGCCCTGGAACACCGGCCCGCCGATGCTGGGTCGATTGACATAGAAGTTGAGCGCCACGGCGGCGGCCACCACGACGACGGCGGCACTGCCGAGAGCAGGTACGAATCGGGGCATGTGAACCCCCCCCAGGCGGGCGCGCCAGCCGACCTGCTGCCTGCTCCTGCGTGTCCGTTCGAAGGTGGCTTCGAGGACGCGCTCGGGTAGCCGCGGTGGAGCCGTCTGCTCCAACCACGTGCTGATCGATTCGCCAATCCGCTCGTCTGTGGCCATCACGCAGTCCTGTTCTTGGCGACCGCCGGCTGCCGCGCGTCGGCTTCGAGCGCCGCACGCATCGCCTCGGTCGCGTAATGAAGTCGTGACCTGGCGGTCCCCTCGGGGATGCCGAGCATTCGCGCTATCTCGGCGGCCGAGAATCCGCTGTAGTAGTGAAGGACGACCACTGCCCGCTGCTCGGGCTTCAGTCGGCTGAATCCCCGCTCCAGCTGTTCCCGATCGGCGACGGAACCGGTGTCGTCAACGATCGAGACGTCGAGCGGGAGCGGTCGCACCTGCTGCGACCAGCGCCGGAGTTGCCGGCCCTGGTCTGCACAGGCGTTGACCACCAGGCGATGGAGCCAGGCGTCGAACCTATCCGGATCGCGCAGCGAGGGAAGCTGTTGCCAGGCGCGAACCAGCGCCTCCTGCACCGCGTCCTCCGCAAGGTCCGACTGTCGAAGGATCAGGCGCGCGACCGCGTACAGGCGATCGCCGGCGGAGGTCGCGAGGACTTCGAATGCCTCGTGGTCTCCTTGGCGTGCCGCCTCGACGAGATCGCGCCTCATACCCTCTCCATCACCAGCACGGCCTCGATGGCACGCGCTGTTCGTTATGACGGAAGTGGCAAACCGATCTACTCAATAACGACCGCGGAGGGCTCGAGGCGGCTCGCCGGACGAGGCCCCGATCGGCGACGACCCATCGCCGTTCGCCGCCGCTGCTTGCCAGCGCCAGGATGTTTTCGCGGGGAAACGTCCCGACGGACAGATCCCTCGTCGTGCGCGTACCCGAGGGCGGAGCTCGCCGCACGCAGGATGACAATGGCGAACGCGTCACGGTCTGGACCGCCTGCTCTGTCTGGGCCTGCCCCGGTTCCGTGGACACCTACCCTAGCGGCACGCTGCCGCAGGAAGGAGTCCGATGGCTACGTCCAGACGCCCGTTCCCGCCCGAGTTCAAGGCCGAGGCCGTGCGGCTCGCCCGGACGTCGGGCAAGTCGCTTCGCCAGGTCGCCATGGATCTCGGGCTCTCCAACCAGACGCTCGGGATCTGGGTCCGTGAGGACCAGTCCCGACCAGCGGGCAGCCCGCTGAGCGGCGATGAGCGCACCGAGCTCGTCGAGCTGCGCCGCCGGGTCAAGGTCCTCGAGACGGAGCGGGAGATCCTGAAAAAAGCCGCGGCCTTCTTCGCGCAGGAGACCGACCGGACCCGGTGATGGTGTTCCGGTTTGTGGAGCAGGAGAGGGCGAGCTTCCCGGTGACCACGATGTGCCGCGTGCTGGGCGTCTCCCCCAGCGGCTTCTGGGCCTGGGCCACGCGACCACCGTCCGACCGGTCGACCACCGACGCGGCCCTGACCGAGCGCATCGCCGCCATCCACGCGCGGAGCCGGGGCACCTACGGGGCACCCCGGGTCCAGGCCGAGCTGGCGGCCATGGGCGTCGGCTGCGGGCGCAAGCGCGTGGCCCGCCTCATGCGCGCCGCCGGACTCGCCGGCGTCCACCGCCGACGGTTCGTCACGACCACCGTCCGCGACCCCGACGCGACCCCTGCCCCGGACCTCGTCAAGCGCGGCTTCACCGCCACCGCCCCCGACCGGCTGTGGGTGGCGGACATCACGGCCCTGCCCACCTGGCAGGGCTTCCTCTACCTGGCCATCGTCCTCGACGCCTGGAGCCGGCGGGTCGTGGGCTGGTCGATGGACGGCCGAGCCAGCGCGGACCTGGTGACCCGGGCCCTCGACATGGCCCTCGATCGCCGCCGGCCGGCCGAGGGGCTCATCCATCATTCCGACCACGGCACCCAGTACACCAGCCTCGCCTTCGGCACGCGGATGCGCAAGGCCGGCATCGCCGCCTCGATGGGCACCGTCGGCGACTCGTACGACAACGCGATGGCCGAGAGCTTCTTCGCCAGCCTCGAGACCGAGCTCATCGACCGCACCCTGTGGCGCACCCACCACGAGGCGCGGATCGACGTCTTCGACTGGATCGAGGTCTTCTACAACCGGGTCCGCCGTCACAGCGCCCTGGGCTACCTCGCCCCCGAGGAGTACGAGGGGCGCTATCGTCAGCGCAGCGCTGCTGCGTGATCAGTCACCGTCCACGGAAGCGGGGCAACTCCAGTCGACGACATCTTCCAAGCTCCCCGCGGCAAGCGGCATGACAAACCACGAGGAGCCGGATGCCGCGTTGAGTATGGGCATGACGTGTGCGTGATCGAGCAGACGCTGG
>Ga0209108_10002020_pt1 | contig 11756 bp, 5 predicted proteins | sample Rifsed10ft1_FD_184003 | JGI IMG/M metagenome (GOLD analysis project Ga0209108, IMG submission 184003) | Soil microbial communities from Rifle, Colorado, USA - sediment 10ft 1 (version 2) | ecosystem: Environmental > Terrestrial > Deep subsurface > Rock core/Sediment | place: Rifle, Colorado...
CCTGCGCGACGTCATGAAGTTGAGCGCGCGCAGCCGCAATTTCCGCGTGGTCGGGCCGGACGAGACCGCATCGAACCGGCTCGGCGCGTTGTTCGAGGTGACCGACCGGGCGTGGATGGCCGAGCGCCTGCCCGAGGACGACCATCTCGCGCCGGAGGGTCGCGTGATGGAAATCCTGTCGGAGCACACCTGCCAGGGGTGGCTCGAGGGCTATCTCCTTACCGGCCGCCACGGGCTGTTCTCGTGCTACGAGGCGTTCATCCACATCGTCGACTCGATGTTCAACCAGCATGCGAAGTGGCTGAAGGTGGCGAAGGAAATCCCGTGGCGCCGCCCGGTTGCGTCCCTCAATTATCTCCTCACTTCGCACGTCTGGCGCCAGGACCACAACGGCTTCTCGCACCAGGATCCGGGCTTCATCGATCACGTGGTCAACAAGAAGGCCGACGTGATCCGGGTCTATCTCCCGCCCGATGCCAACACGCTCCTCGCGGTGACGGACCGGTGCCTGCGCAGCCGGGATCTCGTGAACGTCATCGTCGCCGGCAAGCAGCCCGCGCCGCAATGGCTCGACATCGACGCGGCGGAGAGACACGTTGCGCGGGGCATCGGCATCTGGCAGTGGGCGAGCAACGATGCCGGGGGCGAGCCCGACGTCGTGATGGCCTGCGCCGGCGACGTGCCGACCCTGGAAACGCTCGCCGCGGTGGACCTGCTGCGCGGCTATTTTGCGGAGTTGAGGATCCGCGTGGTCAACGTGGTGGATCTCATGACGTTGCAGCCGGAAGAGGAGCACCCGCACGGGCTTTCCAACCGGGACTTCGACAGCCTGTTCACGACGGACAGGCCCATCCTCTTCGCCTACCATGGATACCCCTGGTTGATCCACCGCCTGACCTACCGGCGCACCAACCATCCCAACCTGCACGTGCGCGGCTACAAGGAGGAGGGCACCACCACGACGCCGTTCGACATGGTGGTGCTGAACGACCTCGACCGCTACCATCTTGTCGCCGACGTGATCGATCGCGTGCCGAAGCTCTCGCGGATCGGCGCGCACGCAAAGCAGGCGCTGCGCGACAAGCGCGCCGGGCATCGCGCCTATGTCCGGCGCTACGGCGAGGACATGCCCGAAATTCGCGACTGGCGGTGGCGGCTGCCGGCGCCCTAGTCCGAAGCGCAACGCCCGGTCCGCGCGATGAGCGCGGCTGGAGCTGAAAGGGGGGGGTTGAATGGAGCTGCTGCGCGATTATTTCACCTTCACCGAGGGGCTCCCTGCAATCGGGGCAACCGGCTTTTTCACATGGATCGGGATCGCCCTGTGCCTGAGCCAGTCGGCGATGTTCTCGGGACTCAACCTCGCGATCTTCAGCGTGAGCCGCCTGCGCCTGGAAGTCGAGGCCGCGGGCGGCAATCGCGACGCCGTCCGGGTGCTCGACCTGCGCGAGGATTCCCACCATTTCCTGCGCGACACCCTCTTCGACACGGCGTCGGCTGCTCCGGAAGCCTACTGGCACCGCCCCATCACCGTCACCGACCCGCGGACGCGCCTGGGAGAGGTGATCCCGCGCATGTACGTGAGACCGGAGCGCCCCGAGGACGACGTCATCGACCACGACCTGATCCTGCTCTGGGGTGAGCACAAGCGCATCATCACCGGGGCCGACCTTCTCGGGCGGCTCCTGCGCGGCATTGCCGGAACGGAACCGCCGGCGCGTACCTGAGCGATCGCGGGCGCGACCATGTCGTCTGCAGCGAATGATCAGAATCGCCGCCAGTACGCCTTGCGGAGCTCCATGCCGACGAGCCCGAATCGGGCGTGGAGCGCGCGATGAAGCGGCTGCACCGCATGCCATTCGGCGCGGAGGTCCTCGGGGAGGGGCGCGGTCGATTTCGCCTTTGGGCGCCTTCCGCAGGGGAGGTCGCTCTCGTGCTGGCCGCGCCCGATCGCGTGGCGCCCATGACGGCGCTGGGCGACGGCTGGTGGGAGCGAGTCGAGACGGCGCCGGCGGGCACGCGCTATCGCTACCGGATCAACGGGGCGCTCGAGGTGGCGGACCCCGCGTCGCGCTACAACCCGGACGACGTGCACGGGCCGAGCGAGGTCGTCGATCCCGGCGCCTTCGAGTGGGACGATGGAGGCTGGCGGGGGCGGCCGTGGGAAGAGGCCGTGCTCTACGAGCTGCACGTCGGAACATTCTCGTCGCAAGGCACGTTCGCCGGCGTCGAGGCACGCCTCGATTACTTGTTGGAGCTCGGCGTCACCGCCCTCGAGCTCATGCCCGTTGCGGATTTTCCCGGAAGACGCGGCTGGGGCTATGACGGCGTGCTGCCCTTTGCGCCGGACGCGGCCTACGGCCGCCCCGAGGAGCTGAAGCGGCTGGTCGCGGCGGCACACACGCGCGGGCTGATGGTCTTCCTCGACGTCGTCTACAACCACTTCGGGCCGGAGGGCAACTACCTGCACGCCTACGCGAAGCCCTTTTTCACGGAGCGCCACCACACACCCTGGGGCGCCGCGATCAACTTCGACGACACCGGCAGCCGCACGGTGCGCGATTTCTTCATTCACAATGCGCTCTACTGGCTCGACGAGTTCCACGCGGACGGCCTGAGGCTCGACGCGGTACACGCCATTGCCGACGATTCGACGCCGGATATCCTGGTGGAGCTGGCGGAGCGCGTGCGGGCGGGTCCCGGCGCGGCGCGCGAGGTGCACCTCGTGCTGGAAAACGACCGCAACCAGTCCCGCTACCTCGCCCGTACGGAAACGCGCCGCGCCCGGTGGTACACCGCCCAATGGAATGACGACAGCCACCACGCCTTTCATGTCCTGCTGACGGGAGAATCCGACGGCTATTATTCCGACTATGCCGAGCGTCCCTACTGGTATCTGGGCCGCTGCCTCGCGGAGGGCTATGCGCAGCAGGGGGAGCCCTCGGGTTACCGCGACCGCGCGCGCGGCGAGCCGAGCGCGCACCTGCCGCCCGCCGCATTCGTATCATTTCTGCAAACGCATGACCAGGTCGGCAATCGCGCCTTCGGCGAGCGGCTGGTCGCGCTGGCGAACGAGGCCGCGCTGCGCGCGGCGACTGTGGCGTGGCTGCTTGCGCCCTCACCGCCGCTGCTCTTTATGGGCGAGGAGTTCGGCGCGGCGACGCCGTTCCTGTACTTCTGTGATTTTGCGGGGAAGCTCGCGGCCGCCGTGACCGAGGGCCGGCGGCGCGAGTTTGCCCGCTTCGCCCGCTTTGCCGGCTCGGCGACACGAACCGCGATTCCCGACCCGAACGATCCTCGCACCTTCGGGCGGAGCAGGCTAGACTGGAGTTGCATCGGCCGCGAGCCGCACGCCCGCTGGCTCGCGCTCTACCGGGAGCTGCTCGCGCTGCGGCGCGAGCATATCGTGCCGCGGCTCGCGCGCATGGGCGGACATGCGGGACGCTTCGAAGTGCTCGCGGGCGGCGCCGTCGCAGTCTTTTGGCGCCTCGGCGACGGCAGCGGTCTCGAGCTGCGGCTGAACCTCGGGCCCGATACGGTGGCCGTCGGCTACCATCCGGCCGGGACGCTGCTGCGTTGCGAGCCGCGCGACGCGGACGCCGCGATCGCATCCGGGCGCCTGCCGCCGTACTCGGCTACGGTCTATCTTGCCGCGGGAGACGCATGACATGAGCGACACCGCCAGCGCGCTCCACTCGCTCTGCGAGCGGGTCGGCATTGCCGCCGGGTTCCGCGACGTCTGGGGCCGCGTTCACGAGACGGCCGACGAGACCCGCATCACGCTGCTGACGGCGATGGGCGTGATCCGCGACGCGTCCGGCGTGGCCGCGGCGCTGCAAGAGCGGGAGGAGCGCGAATGGCGGCGCGGCCTGCCCCCGGTCGCCGTCCGGCGCGAGGACGCGTTGCCGTACGAGTGGACGCTCTGCTGCGAAGCGCTCGCCGCGGGCCGGACGCAGCGCTGGACCCTTGCGCTCGAGTCGGGCGAGACGCGCAGCGGCGAGATGCGTCTTGCCGAGCTGGAGCGGGCGGGCGACTGCGAGCTCGGCGGCACCCGCTACATCAAGGGCGTCTTCCGCTGGCACGAGCCGTTGCCGCGCGGCTACCACCGGTTCCAGCTCGAGCCGGCCGGCACGGGCGAGGCGCCGGCCATGGCGCTGATCATCGTGCCTGCACGCTGCTTTCTGCCGCCCGGCCTGGAGGGCGGGGCGCGGGTGTGGGGCCCCGCGCTGCAGCTCTACGCGGTGCGGAGCGGACGCAACTGGGGCATCGGCGACTTCACGGATCTGCGCAGCGCCGTCGAATGGACGGCGCGCGCCGGCGCCGGTGTCGTCGGCGTCAACCCGCTGCACGCGCTATTTCCCCATAACCCGGACCACATCAGCCCGTACAGCCCCTCGAGCCGCGTCACGCTCAACCCGCTTTATATCGACGTCGAAGCCGTTCCCGAGTTCGCCGGGTGCCCCGAAGCGCGCGACGGGGTCGCCGATCCCCGTTTCCAGGCGCAACTGCGCGCACTGCGCAGCGCCGAGCTCGTGGATTACCCGGGTCTCGCCGACGCCAAGCTCGGGGTGCTGCGCACGATTTATCAGGCGTTTCGCGCGCGTGACGCGGCGGGCGGCACACGGCGCGGCGCCGCGTTCAGCCGTTTTCTGGCCGAGGGCGGCGAGCCGCTGCTACGGTTCGCGCTGTACCACACGTTGCAGGAAGAATTCCACGCCCGTGACGCGGCCGTGTGGGGCTGGCCGGTCTGGCCTGAGTCCTACCGGAGCCCCGCCGCGCCCGCCGTGCGGGAGTATCTCGAGTCTCACCGCGAACGCGTCGAGTTCTACGCGTGGCTGCAATGGATCGCCGATGAGCAGCTTGCCGCGTGCGGGCAACGATCGCTGGAGCTGGGGCTGGCTGTCGGCCTCTACCAGGACCTGGCTGTCTCCGTCGACCGCGCGGGGGCGGAAGCGTGGGCGTGGCAGGAGCTTTACGCCGAGTCGGTCAGCATCGGCTCGCCGCCCGACGACTTCAATCTGCACGGCCAGAACTGGGGTCTGCCGCCATTGATCCCGGAGCGTCTCACCGAGTCCGCTTACGCGCCGTTCATCGCGACGCTGCGCGCCAACATGAAGCACTCGGGCGCGCTGCGCATCGATCACGTGATGGGCCTCATGCGCCTCTACTGGGTGCCGCCGGGCGCAACGCCGCAGGACGGCGCCTATGTCCGCTATCCCTTGGAGGATTTGCTCGGCATCCTCGCCCTGGAGAGCCACCGCAACCGCTGCATGGTGATCGGCGAGGACCTGGGCACGCTGCCCGAAGGCCTTGCCGAAACCCTGCAAGCCGCGGGCGTGTTCTCGTACCGCGTCCTGCTCTTCGAGAAGGAGGCGGACGGGAGCTTCAAGACGCCGGAAGCTTATCCCCACCAGGCGCTCGCCGCCGCGAGCACGCACGACCTTCCCACGCTGAAGAGCTTCTGGCTCGGACACGATCTCGATCTCCGCGCACAGCTGAATCTTTATCCCTCGGAGCAGCTGCGGACACAGCAGGCGGTTGACCGGGCCCAGGACCGCGCGCGGCTGCTGGTGGCGCTCCAGCGCGAAAAGCTCCTGCCGCCGGGGATGACGATCCATCCGGTGTCGGCGCCCGGGATGACGCCGGAATTCGCGCTCGCCATTCACACCTACATCGCGCGCAGCCGCGCCCGGTTGATCGTGGTCCAGATGGAGGACGTGTTCGGCCAGCTCGAGCAGGTGAACCTGCCGGCGACGACCGATCAGTACCCCAACTGGCAGCGCAAACTTCCCTTCAATCTCGAGGATTGGGAGGCGAATGGCAACGTCAAGGCGCTCGCCGAAGCCCTGCGGCGCGAGCGCGGCACGGGCGCCCGCGCGCAGGAGGAGGCGCCCGCCGCTCCTGACGCTGCGCCGATCATCCCCCGCGCAACCTACCGCTTGCAGCTAAACCGCGATTTCAGATTTTCCCACGCGACCGGGCTGGTGCCGTACCTCGCGGCCCTGGGCGTCTCGCACGTCTACTGCTCGCCGTACCTCAAGGCGCGGCCGGGAAGCCTGCACGGCTACGACATCATCGACCACGGAGCGCTCAACCCCGAGATCGGGTCAGAGGCCGATTTCGAGGCGTTCGTCGCGGCGCTCAAGGCGCACGGCATGGGCCAGGTGATGGACATGGTCCCGAACCACATGGGGGTGATGGGGGCCGACAACGAGTATTGGCTCGACGTTCTCGAGAACGGCCCCGCGTCCGCGCACGCGGACGTATTCGACATCGACTGGAATCCGGCGAAGGAGGGCATGGCGGACAAGGTGGTGGTTCCTGCGCTCGGCGAGCCGTATGGCGCCGTGCTCGAGCGCGGCGAGCTGAAGCTCGTCTTCGACGCCGGGCACGGCGAGTTCAGCGTGTGGTATGTCGGGCATCGCTTTCCCGTCGACCCCGGTCAGTACCCGCGCATTCTGGGACGAGCGCCGGAGCGCCTCGACGCGCGTCTCGGCGCCGAACATCCCGACGTACACGAATTCAAGAGCCTCGTCACGGCGTTCCAGAACCTGCCGCCGCGCACCGAGGTGCAGCCGGAAAAGCGCGCGGAGCGCCGTCGCGACAAGGAGGTGCACAAGCGGCATCTTGCCGGGCTCGCGGCGCGCTCGCCCGACATCGCATGGTTCATCGGCGAGGCGGTGAAGGAAATCAACGGTACGCCCGGCGAACCGCTCTCGTTCGGCGAGCTGCACGCGCTGCTGGACGCGGAGGTTTACCGGCTCGCCTACTGGCGCGTGGCATCGAGCGAGATCAACTACCGGCGCTTCTTCGACATCAACGACCTGGCGGCGTTGCGGATGGAGAACCCGGAGGTCTTCGAGTTCACCCACCGGCTGGCGCTGCGATTGCTCGACGAGGGCAAGGTCGATGGATTGCGCATCGATCATCCGGACGGCCTGTTCGATCCGCTGCAATACTTCCGCCGGCTGCAGTACCGGCACGCGCAGGTGCCGCCCGCTGCCGACGGCACGGCCGCGCCGTTCCGGTCGACCTATGTCGTCGTGGAAAAGATACTCGGGGCGGAGGAGCGGCTGCCGGTGGAGTGGCCGGTGCACGGCACGACGGGCTACGACTTCATGAACCTGCTGAACGGGTTGTTCCTCGATTCGGCGGCGGGCACGCGGCTCGAACGCTTCTGTCGCGCCTTCACCCGCGAGCCGCTGCCGGCCGAGGAAATCCTCTACCGCTCGAAGCGGATCATCATGCGCACCGCGCTCGCGGGCGAGCTCAACGTGCTCGCCAACGCCCTTGCCCGCATTGCGGAGTCCGACCATCACACGCGCGATTTCACGCTTCATAACCTCCGTAACGCGCTATTCGAGATCGTCGCCTGCTTTCCCGTTTATCGCACCTATCTCTCTCCGGGTCGCGTCAGCGACGACGGCCGCCGTCACGTGGAAAGGGCGGTCGAAGCCGCGAAGCGGCGCAGCACCGCGGGCGATATCAGCGTGTTCGATTTCGCGCGCGAGACGATGCTCACCTCGATCGCCGACGGCAAGAGCGACGCGTTCCGGGAGCGGGTCCTAGCGTTCGCCATGAAATTGCAGCAATTCACCGCGCCGGTCACAGCGAAGGGCATAGAGGACACGGCCTTCTATATCTACAACCGCCTGATCTCGCTGAACGAGGTCGGGGGAGATCCGTGCCGGTTCGGGGTCACGCTGACGACGTTTCATCGCGCCAACCGCGAGCGGCAGAAATCGTGGCCGCACGCGATGCTTGGCACGTCCACTCACGACAACAAGCGGTCGGAGGACGTGCGCGCGCGGCTGAACGTGCTGTCCGAGATACCGGAGGAGTGGCGCGCCAATGTCATTCGCTGGGACCGCATCAATCGCGTGAAGAAAGGCAAGCTGGGCGCGGAGCGCGCCCCGAGCCCGAATGACGAGTACTTCCTCTACCAGAGCCTGCTGGGCGCCTGGCCGCTGGAGGAGCTCGATGAGGCCGGTCGTGCCGTGCTCCGCGAGCGCGTGCGGGGGACGATGCTGAAAGCCGTGCGCGAGGCAAAGGTGCATAGCTCGTGGATGAATCCGAATGCCGCGTACGAGGAAGCGACCCTTGGTTTCATCGACGCGCTGCTCGTGCAGGGCTCCGGCAACACCTTTCTCGATGAATTCCTGCCGTTTCAGCGCAAGGTTGCGCGGATTGGTCTCATGAACAGCGTTTCTCAGGTGGTCCTGAAGCTGACCGTGCCGGGCGTGCCCGACATCTACCAGGGCAACGAATTGTGGGACTTCAGCCTGGTCGACCCCGACAACCGCCGGCCGGTCGATTACGCACAACGGTCCGCCCGACTCGCTGAAATGCAGCGTGCAGCGGAACCCGGGCCGTCCGCGCTGCGTTCGTACGCCGAGGCACTGTTGGCGGAGATGCGCGACGGCCGCCTGAAGCTCTACGTCACGTGGCGCCTGCTGCAATTGCGCGCTCGCCTCGAGACGCTGTTTCGCGAAGGGGATTACATGCCGCTGCGCGCGCGAGGCCCGCGTGCCAACAACGTGTGCGGCTTCTCGCGGCAGCGCCATGACGCCCGGCTGGTCGTGGTCGCGCCGCGCTGGTTCGCGCGGCTCATGACGGCGGGGCGCGCGCAGGTGGGCGACGCCGCGTGGGAGGACACGGTGATCGACGCGCCGCGTGGTGCCGCATGGACAAACGTGTTGACCGGCGAGAATGTCGGTCCCGCTTCGCAGGACGATGGTACGCTTCGGCTTGCCGAGGTGTTCTCGACGCTGCCGTGGGCGGTGCTGATACCGGCGGCATGACATGGGTAGCAGGGCGGCGCCCAATCGGTGCATCAGAGGGAACTTTTTCGGGTGGCGGAGCACAAAAAAGAGTAGAGATAATAAAGCGGCTGTTCCAACGCCGCGTCGCCGCGCTCCCGCACTTGCGGGCGCGTGTCCGTGCGATGCGAAATGACCAACGATCGGCCGAGGAGGGCGCGGGTTTCATGCCATTGCGATTCCCTGTGGTATTGAGCGTGCGGCGCCGGCGCGCGTTGAACAACGAGGGCTCATGAACGCGCCGAAATCGCGAGTGGACTTAACGCAATTCTTCGAGCGCGTGACGCGCGCCCCGGCGCGCGTGCTGATGCTCGACTACGACGGCACGCTCGCCCCGTTCCAGGTGCGCCCCGAGCGGGCGATTCCCTACCCCGGCGTGGAGGAGCTGCTCGACGGGATCATGGCCGCCGAGAGAAGCCGTGTCGTGATCGTGAGCGGGCGGTCCGTCGGGGACCTCGTGCCGCTGCTCAACCTGTCCCGCCGGCCCGAGCTGTGGGGCGCCCACGGCTGGGAGCGGCTGCTGCCGGACGGCCGCGGGGCGAGGATCCCGCTGGATGTCGATGTGCGCAGGCAGCTCGACGAAGGTGAGCGCCGGGCGCGCGAGCTCGCGCGCGCCGGCGCGCGCCTCGAGACCAAGCCCGCCAGCGTTGCGCTGCACTGGCGGGGCACCTCGGCTCTCGCCGCCGCCAAAATTCGAAATGCGTTGCCGCAGCTGTGGGAACCGCTCGCTGCCGAGGGCGAGCTCGAACTCCTGGAGTTCGACGGCGGGCTGGAGCTGCGAGCGCGCGGCTGCGACAAGCAGCATGCCGTCAAGGCGGTGCTGTCCGAGACGCCCGGCGATGCCGCGGTCGCGTACCTGGGCGACGACCTCACCGACGAGGACGCCTTTCTCGCGGTAAAGCCGCGCGGCCTCGCGGTGCTGGTGCGTTCCAAATTCCGCGAAACCGCAGCCGATGCCTGGATCAGGCCGCCGCGCGAGCTGATCGCCTTCCTGAATCGCTGGCGCGATGCGTGCAGGGAGGCGCGATGAAGTGGTGGGCACAGCTCATGAAAGCGAACGAGCCGGCGGATTTCCTCGCCGCGCTCGTCATCGCGCTGGCGGTCTGGATCGCGGTAGCGCTCGTCAGGCGCTACGGCGGGCGGGTGCTCGCGCACTTCGCCCGGCGCCCGGCGGCGCGCTGGGGCGACGTGCTCGCCGACACCGTGCGGGCGACGAGCCTCGTCCTGCTGCTGCCCGTGGCGCTCTATGCCGGCGCATCCGTGCTCGACGTGCCCGCGCGTCTCGAGCGTTTCATCGGGCTCACCACGGTGGTCGCGCTGCTGCTGCAGTCCGGGCTGTGGGTGCACCACTTCATCGGGCACTGGGCGGCGCAGAAGTTTGAGGTCGCCCGCCAGCGCGAGCCGCAAGGGGCGACGGCGCTCGGCCTGCTCGCCTTCGCGGCGCGGGTCGTGGTCTGGTCGCTGGTGCTGCTGCTCGCGCTCGACCAGCTCAACTTCGATATCACCGCGCTGGTGGCGGGTCTCGGGATCGGTGGCGTGGCGGTGGCGCTGGCCGTCCAGAACGTCCTCGGCGACTTGTTCGCGTCGCTCGCGATCGTGCTCGACAAGCCGTTCGTCGTGGGCGATTTCATCGTGGTGGACAATCTCCGCGGCACGATCGAGCGGGTCGGCATCAAGACCACGCGCATGCGCTCGCTCGACGGGGAGTTGCTGGTGTTTTCCAATGCCGATCTCCTGAAGTCCCGCATCCGCAATTTCGAGCGGATGCGGGAGCGGCGCGTGCTGTTCAGCGTCGGCGTGACCTACCAAACCCCGGCGGACAGATTGCGGAAAATCCCGGACTGGCTGCGCGAAGCCGTGGAATCGCAGCCCCGGACGCGATTTGACCGGGCACACTTCAAGGAATACGGCGATTCCGCGCTGGCGTTCGAGATCGTCTATTACGTGCTTGACCGCGATTACAACGTGTACATGGACGTGCAACAGGCGGTGAACCTCGCGATCTTCGAGCGCTTCGCGCGCGAGCAGGTCGAGTTTGCTTATCCGACGCGCACTTTGTATCTCAAGCGGGAGACCGAGGTGCGGGCAGCCTGATCATTGATGAATAGTTGGAACGGCACTAGCGAGGAACAGTGCGCAGCCGCGCCACGCGGGCCCGCGCGAGCACGCGGTGCCGGTGGCGCATGCGCGCCGCATCGATCAGCATGCGCCCCGCCCAGCGGTAGACGTTGAACTCCTGCACGAGATTCCTCATGCTGCGCATGCGGGCACGCTGCTCGTCGGGCGGCATGGTGAGTGCCAGGCTCAGCGCCGCCGCGCACTGCTCGATGTCGTAGGGATTGACGATCAGCGCCTCGGTCAGCTCGCGGGCGGCGCCGGTGAACTGCGACAGCACGAGCACGCCGCGCTCGTCCTCGCGCGCCGCGACGAATTCCTTCGCCACCAGGTTCATGCCGTCGTGCAGACTCGACACGTAGCACACGTCGGCGGCGCGGTAGTAGGCGTAGACCTCCTTCGCGTCGTGGTACTCGACAATGAGGATGATGGGCTCGTATCCCTCGCGCCCGAAGCGGCGGTTGATCTGCGTCGCCAGCGCCCTCACTTTGACCTCGAAACTCTGATACTCGTCTATGGATGAGCGTGAGGGCGCCGCGATTTGCACGAAGGAGAACTTCCCGACCCAGTGCGGCTCGAGCTCGAGCAGGCGCTCGACCGCCATGAAACGCTCGAGGATTCCCTTGGTGTAATCGAGGCGGTCCACGCCGACGCCCAGGCGCAGTTCCGGCGAAACACCGAGGCGCGTGCGGATCTGGCTGCGGCAGTCCTCCACCGGGGGCTCCCTGCCGAGGGCCTCCGCCGGCCATTCGATCGAAATCGGGTAGCGCTGCACCTCCGTCGGCTCGCCGCTGTAGGAGATCGTGAAAGTCTCGCGGTTGACCC
>Ga0209108_10002022_pt1 | contig 11751 bp, 7 predicted proteins | sample Rifsed10ft1_FD_184003 | JGI IMG/M metagenome (GOLD analysis project Ga0209108, IMG submission 184003) | Soil microbial communities from Rifle, Colorado, USA - sediment 10ft 1 (version 2) | ecosystem: Environmental > Terrestrial > Deep subsurface > Rock core/Sediment | place: Rifle, Colorado...
TGCAGGCAAAGTCGATTGCGGAGAAAGTAAAGAAGTGAGAATCGGAGACGGGAGACCGGAGACGTAAGAGAGAAAATGGAGATGGGCAACATGAATGAATCGAAGACATGCGATGAATGTGGGAACGAAGTGACACCCGACAGTGATTTCTGTCCTAACTGCGGTGTTCTTTTTCCCGGTGATATCCCGCTTCCCTGTGACACTCATGGTTCAAAGGTTGCCACTGGCGTATGCGTGGTGTGTAATAGGCTGGTTTGCTCTGCATGTAGCAAGTCACGGAAAGGCCGTTTGCTCTGCACGGTGCATGCCGGAGTTGTTCTCGAGGAAGGCTGGGCCGAGGTATTCCGCTCAACCGATGTGAATGAGGCGGAGATGGCGAAGGCGTTTCTGGAGTCCGAAGGCTACACGGTGCATCCAACAGACTTCGGTTCCGTCGGATATGTGTGGGATGGAGGAGGTGACAGCTCCATCTCCCGGAGCGCGCTGAACAAGCCCGCGCGGTTGTTTGTCCCGATTCCGGGTTACGTGAAAGCAAAAGAGGTCCTTCAGGACTGGCAGTCGTCAAGCGAGTTTCAGGATTAGCAAATACTCAACCTCAGGAGAAGTACATGAAAGTTCATGAGTATCAAGGGAAAGAGATCCTCAGGAAGTTCAACGTGGAGGTGCCGAAGGGGAAGGTGGCGTTTTCCGTAGACGATGCAGTGCGAGCCGCTCAGGAGTTGGGGGGGAACGTGTGGGTCGTGAAGGCGCAGATTCACGCCGGAGGCCGCGGCAAAGGCGGTGGCGTCAAGGTCGCACGCAGCCTCGATGAGGTGCGGCAGCTTGCCGGACAAATCCTCGGGATGACGTTGGTGACGCACCAGACCGGTCCGGAGGGAAGAGTCGTGAAGCGCCTTTTGATCGAGCAGGGGATCAATATTGCGAGAGAGCTCTATGTGGGTGTGACGTTGGACCGCGCCTCCTCACGCAATGTGGTCATGGCATCGACGGAAGGAGGGGTGGAAATAGAAAAAGTGGCCGCGGAAACCCCGGAGAAAATCCTGAAGGAGTTTATTGATCCAGCCATTGGGTTCCAGTCATTCCAGGCGCGCAAACTCGCGTTTGGTCTGGGTCTTTCGGGAGACACATTCAAGAATGCGGTGAAATTCCTGACGGCGCTGTATAAAGCGTACGATGCGATGGACTGTTCACTTGCCGAGATCAATCCCCTGGTCATCACCGCGGAAGGGGACGTGATGGCGCTGGACGCGAAGATGAACTTCGATGACAACGCGCTGTTCCGCCACCCGGAACTTCTCCCCCTGCGGGATCTGGATGAAGAAGACCCTCTCGAAGTGGAGGCATCGAAATCGAACCTTAACTACATCAAGCTCGATGGGAACGTCGGCTGCATGGTTAACGGTGCCGGGCTTGCGATGGGGACAATGGACATCATCAAGCTGGCTGGGGGTGAGCCGGCGAATTTCCTGGATGTCGGCGGTGGCGCGAATGAGCAAACGGTGGAGGCAGGATTCAAGATTATCCTTGCCGATCATCACGTCAAAGCCGTGCTCATCAACATCTTCGGCGGTATCGTGCGATGCGACCGCGTGGCAACCGGTGTTGTTGAGGCGGCAAAGAAGGTCCACGTGAATGTTCCGATCGTTGTCCGTCTGGCCGGGACAAATGCGGAGCTTGCAGGTGAGATCTTAAGGAACTCAGGGATGAACTTCCTGGTTGCGTCGAGTTTGAAAGAAGCGGCGGAGAAAGTGACCCAGGCCATTCGCAATTAAGGTCGTCGCATCAAACCAAAAAACACCAGGTGAAGCTGAACGAACAGTACGAACCTGTTATTGGCCTCGAAGTCCACGCCCAGATGCTGACGCGGACAAAAGCCTTCTGTGGCTGCCCGACCTCGTTTGGCAGCGAGCCAAACACAAACGTCTGTCCCATTTGCCTCGGCATGCCGGGGACGTTGCCGGTGCTGAACATCAATCTGGTGGAGTTCATCATGCGAATGGGTCTTGCTGTCGGCTGCGCGATCGCTCCACGCTCTGTCTTTGCCCGGAAAAACTATTTCTACCCCGACCTCCCCAAGGGCTATCAAATCTCACAATACGAGGAACCGATCTGCACCAACGGTTCTGTACAGATTGACCTGGACGATGGAGGCAGGAAGTGGATCGGCATTACGAGGATCCACATGGAAGAGGATGCAGGAAAATCCATCCATGACCTTGATGTAGACACGCTTGTGGATGTCAATCGATGTGGTGTGCCCCTGATTGAAATTGTGAGCGAGCCCGACATACGCTCTCCACGCGAAGCCTATCAGTATCTCTGGAAGATCAAACAGCTTGTGACGTACCTTGGCATTTGCGACGGGAACATGGAGGAAGGGAGTCTCCGGTGCGATGCGAATGTGTCCGTCCGCAGGAAGGGTGAGGAAAAGTTCGGTACCAAGACTGAAGTGAAAAACCTGAATTCGTTTCGGTATGTCGAGCGAGCTTTGGAGTATGAGATCAACCGGCATGTTCAGTTGATCGAGGACGGTGGCACGGTGAGACAGGAGACACTCCTCTGGGATGCGAATCAGAATGCGGCCTTCCCGATGCGGAGCAAGGAGGAAGCACATGACTATCGGTATTTCCCTGACCCGGATCTTGTCCCCGTTCTTGTGGATGAGGGATGGAAGGAGAAGGTACGACAGGGTCTGCCGGAACTCCCCACACCGCGTCGCGACAGATTTATGAATGAACTTGATCTACCTCGTTACGATGCAGACGTTCTGACAACAGAAAAGGGTTTGGCAGACTACTTTGACGAGTCACTGAAGGAGCTTTGCTCTTTGACGGGCAAGTCAATGAAGGAGAACGCGAAGGCCGTTAGCAACTGGGTGATGACGGATGTCCTGAGGGTGATTGGTGAAAGGAAGATTGATATCGACCGGTTTCCCATCACTCCCCGGAGTCTCGCCTCAATGATTGCGCTTATCAGCGATGGGACTATCAGCGGGAAGATTGCCAAGGATGTGTTTGAAGAGATGCTGGTCACGGATGCCGCACCGCAAACAATAGTCGAGTCAAAGGGGCTTCTCCAGGTGTCCGATACTGATGTTATCGTGCGCACCATCGAGACAGTCGTCAGGAATAACGCCCACCAAGTGCAGAAGTACCTCGAGGGAAACGAAAAGATATTCAGCTTCCTTGTCGGAGAAACGATGAAGGCTATGAAAGGGAAAGCTAACCCAAGGCTTGTGAACGAAATTCTAAGGCAAAAGCTGGAGGCATTGAGGAGATAGAGATGTATACACCGAAGCGCATTCTCGTTCCGACGGATTTTTCCCCGCATGCTCAAGATGCTGTGGAGCACGCCGTCTTGCTTGGCACGCAATACGAAGCGGAGATCACGCTTCTGCATGTGGAGGAGTTTGTCGTTTCGCCTCTTGGCGCGCTTCACGCCGAGGGGGATTTCATTCGTGACTACCAGCGCCGCAAAGAGGAGTTCCTCGAACAGCAGTTTGGCGTGCTCCTCCGGAAATATGCCGGGAGGCGCGTGCGGATGAAAACCCGCGTCATTCCCGGACGAGCATACAAGGTGATCGTTGAGGAAAGTGAAAAACAAGAATATGATCTAATTGTCATTGCGACGAGAGGTTTGACACATCTCTCCTCACACCTGATTGGGAGCACGGCAGAGCGGGTTGTCCGGCTTGCACGCCAGCCAGTCCTCAGCATCCAGCGGGGTCCGCAGAATGGAGGTAAAGTAAGTTCTGTTCTTTGTCCTACAGATCTTTCGCCGGCCGCCAACATCGCGCTCTCCTATGCTCTTTCAATCGCACGGCAGAACAACGCAACGTTGTACATTCAATACATCAGCGAATTGGATAGGCCGGAGTCAGAATCTGAGATCCGCAAGAGGCTTCCCAATCTGTCTGACGAGTATCCGCGAGCGGGAGAGGTAAAAGTGAAGTATCTCTTCGACCGTGATGTGGAACCCAGCAATGCCATCATCCGGTTCGCTGAAGACCATGAAATCGGCATGATTGTGATGTCCACCCATGGACGGAAAGGTCTCCGGCGTGTGTACATTGGCAATAACACTGCAGAGGTGGTACGCCAGTCCACCCGGCCGGTCCTGACGATTACACACCCCATACACAAAGCGCTTTTCAGCCGGCCCGTGACCGAAGCAGCTCCTGTTATCGTTCCTATGGACAACGGTCAGGGGTTTGGTTCTGAGCTCGAACGAAAGTAAATTTCAAATCTTGTCACAATCACCGTTCAAGAAAGAGCATATGAGACCAAAATTCATAGCCGGCAACTGGAAGATGTACAAGGATCTCAATGAGAGTGCAGAACTTATAAACGGGCTAAAGGCTGCCCTTCCGACGTTGAAGACAGATGTCCGGGTGGCGATCTGTCCCCCCTTCACTTCACTTGCGGTTGCAGGCAACCTGCTAAGAGGTGCGCCGATTCATCTTGGTGCTCAGAACATGTCCGAGCATGATGAAGGAGCGTACACAGGTGAGGTGTCGTGGAAGATGTTGAAGTCTGTGGGATGTGAGTATGTTATCCTTGGCCATTCGGAGCGTAGGCAGTACTTCCACGAATCAAATGAATTGATCAACTTGAAAACGAAGAAGGCACTGCAGAACGGTCTCCTGCCAATCATCTGCGTTGGAGAAACACTGGAGCAGCGGGAGAAGGGGGCCACAGAGCAGATAGTCACGACCCAGATCAAAGGTGTGCTACAAGGGATATCCCTTCAGGATATCGATCGCGTGACGATTGCCTACGAACCAGTTTGGGCGATTGGAACAGGAAAGACCGCTACATCCCGGCAGGCCCAGGAGGTCCATCAACACCTCCGCAAGTTGGTATCTCAACTCTACAATTGGGCCATTGCCGAACGAACGATCATTCAGTATGGTGGCAGTGTCAAGCCTGATAATGCGGCGGAGCTGATGTCGCAAAACGACATTGATGGTGCACTGGTTGGAGGCGCTTGTCTCAACGTCGAGTCCTTTGCTGCAATCATCAGGTCTATGAACTCGTGATACTCAAGATGCTTCAGGATAACACCTTCGCTCTCAGGAATCCCCTTAATTTTCATTGCTTTCCCCTTCCTTTATGCTTATATTGAGCTGAAATTACTGCCTCCCGAAGACGCGGTCTAAGATAATTGCGGAGAAAAACTCTCAAATTGAACGGCTTGATTCGTCTGAAGTCGGTCAGTCTTGCCATCCCCGTTGTGTTTCTTGTCCTCACACCCCATCACCTGTGTGCCCAGCACAGGTTTCTTGAGAACGGAAATTCCCTCAATCGTGGTCCGGACGCAGGCTTTCTGCTCGATACTCCAACAAGGGAGAAGATTGACCTTTCTGGAACCTGGAACTACAACGTGGAGGGGGGGCCTCTCGGCACGATCCTGATCCCCAGCGCGTATGATTTTGTAGGGAAGGTCTCTTTCGAGAGGACATTCGAGGTCTCGGCGGAGCAGGTCGACAAGTATCAATTTTCGCTTGTCATGTATGGGGTAAACTACGCCTGCGAGATCTCTGTCAATGGAGATTTCATCTTGAGCCATGCCGGGGGGTATACCAGTTTTGTGCAACCGCTTCTGCCTGGTGTGCTGCAGGTCGGCAAGGAAAACGTTATCAGGGTGCTCGTGGGGAACGAGTTGGATCCGACGAAAACCCTCCCGCTACGTTCACAGGTCTGGGGCTGGCGTAACTATGGCGGCATCCTGAGGGATGTTTTCATCTTGGCGACGCCGAAGTTTGCGATTTCGTCCGCTTCCATCAGGGCTGACGTTGCGCAGAACGGTGGCTCAGCGAAACTCACAATCGGTGCGGGCATTGAGGGTAAGCACGAGCCACACGCCAGCGAGTCCGAACCTGGAAAGAAGCCCGCCGTGCCGGGTGTGTTTGTGGAAGTGTTCGACAAGGTTTCCGGCTTTGCAGTTGAACGCAGTGCAATTATCCCTTTAGCGAAAAGTGCGGATGGGTGGGAAAATGTCAAGATTGAGGTGCCTCTGCAAAACCCGAAGCTCTGGAGCCCTGAGTTTCCCGAGCTTTACCTAGTGAAGTGTTTTCTTGTAGAGGCGGTCGGAAAAGAATTTACCGTCCTTGACGAGTACGACCTGAACCACGGTATCCGGACTGTTGAGACAAAAGGTGGCAGCATCACTCTCAACGGGAAACGATACGTGTTGAAAGGCGTTGTTTGGCAAGAGGACCACCCCACCTATGGTAGCGCTGTAGGTTACGAAGATCTCGAGAAAGACATCGTGTTGATCAAGAACCTCGGTGCCAATGCAGTCCGGTTCGAGAATCATCCGCCGCATCCGTACATGCTTAACTTGTGTGACCGGTACGGACTCTTCGCCCTTGAGGAGCTTCCGGTGGTTGGTGTGCCCGCATCCATTCTCTCCGATGAGTACTTCGTCGAACTCGCCTCCACGATGATGAAGGAAATGATCGCACGCGACAAGCACCATGCGTCCGTTCTCGCATGGGGGATCGGCGATGAATTTGAATCGTCATCGCAAGAAGCGCGTGGATTTGTGGAGACGATGGTAAAATTGGCCAAGCATCTGGACACTCGGCCAGTATACTACGGATCGGTACTCCCTGAGAGTGATATATGTGTGGAACTTGTGGATCTTGCCGTCCTTAATGTCCATACTACTGACCTCAAGGTCTTCAAGAAGCAGCTGGGAGACTGGAAGTCCGCCCATCCGGAGAAACCCGTGATCGCGGGAAAGTTTGGAACAGAAGTGCAGCATGGCAACCGGAATGGCTACAGCGATCCGCTATCATATGAAGCTCAGGCGCGCTTCTTTATTCAACGGTTCGATGTTCTCAAGTCGCTTTCATACGACGGGGCGTTTGTCTGGGCGTTGAATGACTGGAAAGGAGACCGTCCGGCGCTCACTGTCAACTCCGGCGATCCGTGGATGCACACCCTGGGTCTCGTCAGCAGCCAGCGTGAGAAGCGTCTCGCTTACGAAGCAGTCCGGACCGTTTTCCGCGGCGAGAAGTTCGTTGCTCTCCCAATTGGGAATTACTCGACGAGTGCACCTATCATTTACGTCCTCACGGGACTGGTGGTTTTGATCGGGACCGCGTACTTCTACAATGCCAACCGCCGGTTCCGGGACAACGTCAACCGATCGATTTTGAATTCATATAATTTCTTCGCCGACGTCCGAGATCAGAGGCTCGTGTCGGTTCTCCATAGTACCATCCTCGGTTTTGTTGTTTCCATAGCGAGTGCCATTGTCGCGTCGAGCGTACTCTATCATTTCCGTGACAGCAGGGTGCTGGACAATCTCCTTTCATATCTCCTGGTGTATGATAACATCAAAGAATACATGGTCCAGCTGATCTGGAACCCTTTGAAGTTCATCGCGTATTTCTCGGCCATCTTTTTTATCCTCCTCCTCCTTCTCTCAAGTCTTGTTTATGTTGTGTCGCCGATTGTGAAGTCCCGGGTGTTTGCCTACCACGCGTACGTCATCACCATGTGGTCGACTCCTCCGCTTCTGCTGCTCGTGCCGGTGGGCATGATTGTTTATAGAATCATGGAGAGCCCGATGTATGTGCTCCCCTCGCTAATCCTGATGGCGGTGCTTCTTACCTGGGTTGTTCTCCGCTTGCTGAAGGGTATTTCTATTATGTTTGACGTCTATGCCGTCAAAGTTTATGTTGTTGGCCTTCTATCCATTGTGTCCGTCTTCGCTGTGGTCTATTTCTATTTCGACTACACCCAGGCGACGTCCACGTATCTGACGTTCATGTTTAACGTTATGAGTAGTTCGCAGTAACCGTTACAACCTAATGGCGCACTATGTATCTATCCAAGCTTGAGATAATCGGCTTCAAGTCATTCGCCCAAAAGGTGAATCTCACCTTCGACAGTGGCATTTCGGCCATTGTTGGTCCGAACGGCTGCGGGAAGACGAATATCGTGGATGCCATTCGCTGGGTGCTTGGCGAACAGCGGTACAGCGCGCTAAGAAGCGAGAAGATGGAGGACGTCATCTTCAACGGTACCAAAGCGCGCAAGCCTCTTGGGATGGCAGAAGCGTCTCTGCTCATTGAAAACACCAAGGGGATTCTTCCATCGGAATACACCCAGGTTACCATCGGCCGTCGCGTCTACCGGTCAGGTGAAAGCGAGTACCTACTGAACAAGGTCCCCTGCAGGCTGAAGGATATCCTGGACCTCTTCATGGACACGGGGATGGGGGCGGATGCATACTCGGTCATCGAATTGAAGATGGTCGAGACAATCCTCAGCGACAAAACTGATGAGCGCCGGCGATTGTTTGAGGAGGCGGCGGGCGTGACAAAGTACAAGCACCGACGAAAGGCGGCCTACAGGAAGCTCGAAAGTGTCCAGGCCGACCTTGTGCGGGTGAACGACATTGTTACCGAAGTGCAAAAAGCTGTAAACTCACTCGAACGTCAGGCGAAGAAGGCCGAGCAGTTCAACGAGGTTAAGGCACGGCTCCGCACACTCGAGATTGATTTGATGGAACGGGAGTACGCACAACTTGTTGGACGGACCGTCCCTCTCGAAGAGCGTCTCGCCGGGTTGCTTGAGGATAAGAACCGGATTGACACCGACCTGTCGCAAGAGGAAACCACTCTCGACGAACTCCGGAATAACATGTCCGATGTCGAACGCCGCCTGGCGGAAGCCCAACGGGACGCGGCAACTCACTCGGAACAAATCAACCGTGTCGAACAGAAGAACCTTGTCGCTGCGGAACGGATCAAAGCGCTGCAGGACAATGTCATCCGTTTCAAGAGCGAAAAGGACGAGCTCCACGCTGAGATGGGACAGCTTGGTCAGCTCAAGGATACGCTGACGACCAGAATTGTTGAGCTGAGAACCGAGGAAGAGCGTGTCGCACAGGATCTGGCACATCGTCAGTCGGCTCTGCGCGACCTCGAGCTACGGCTCGATGCAAAGAAGTCCGAGTTGCAAGGACTGAACGATCGGACTATTGCGCTGGTCCATGCGATTGCAGAGAAACAGACGGCGCAAGACAGAAAGAAGGGGCGCATCGAGAATCTCAACGGACGTGCCGCGCACGGAAGCGAGGAGATTGCTGCCTACCAGCACGAGATCGGCCGGATCGATGGAGACATCGAAGCTCTGAGCAACGAGGACAAGCGGTTGCGCCGCGCCTTTACCGAGGCTGAGATGCAATACTACGAGGCTGAGGCGAAGAAGAGAGACCTGCGTGAGAAATTGGATCAGGTGCAGGTGAATGAAGTCGAACTCCGCGGCGAGATCGACCGGAAGACCGCCACAGCAGATTTCCTGAAGGGCTTGATCGAGACCAGGGAAGGTCTCTCGGAAGGCGTCCGCTTTCTTTCGTCCACCGACCGCTGGAAGCCTTCACGCAACCTGACGGTTGCAGATGCAATCTACGCCGACGAAAAATACCGTACGGCCATCGAAACCGCCGTTGGTGAGTATGCCGGACTCATCATTGTGGATTCGGTGAAGGATGCTGAGGCCGGGATCGCGCTGCTCAAAAGTGAGGAACGGGGGAAAGTAACATTCGTCTGTTTGGAGAGAATGCCGGAAATTGTTTCCCGGATGCCTCTACCGAAGATGCCCGGCGTCATCGGATGGGCGGCAGACCTCGCCAAGTACGAGAGGGCGTTTGCTCCTTTGTTTAGGTTTATCCTGAACCGGATTCTTGTGGTCGATACCGATGCCACCGCGGCAAAAGTCATTCAGGCGACATCAGGTGTCCGGTGCGTAACGCTTGCAGGCGAACTAGGCACTGGCGTTGGCATCACCAGAGGCGGGAGCCGCCGAAATGACGAAGGCGGAATGATTGGCAAGCAGGCGCAAATCGAGGATATTCACCGTTCCATCTCGACGCTCCAGGAAGAGCTCGCCGCCCTCCGGACTACGAAGGAGCAAATCCTCTCAGACCACGACGTTATTGACCTCAAGTCTCTTGCTGAAGTAGTGAAGGGGATCGAAAAGGAGATGAACGGCGTCGAGATGCGGATTGCGCAGCTCGAGTTCGAGAAGAAGCGAGCTGGCGACATCATCGCCAGAAACCAGGAAGAGATTGCAGGGATTTCCGCCGAAACGGCGGCTCTCACTGAAGAGATTACCGCGGAAGCGCCGGAGTTGGAACGCTTCTCGCTGGAGAAAACCGACGTCGAGCATAGCGTTGGCGCGGTGAGTGCAGAGCTTGCCTCGATCGAGAGTGAGTGGGGCGAACGATCGAAAGAGGTGAACGACTGTCGCATTCAATCGGTGACTGTAAAGGGAGAGCACGAGAACGCCCTGAACGACCTGCGACGCGCAGAGGAAGCGATCACCGACATCATCACAACGCTGGAGCGACGTGACGTGGACATCCGCCGCGGCCAGGAGGATATTGCCTTCGCCAACGCGTCAGTGGAGGAGAACGCCCGCGTTGTTGTCATGCTGGGTGAAACGATGGCCCAGCTCGAGGAACGCAAGACGGCAGTTGAGCAGGAAGCCACTCATGTCCGCGAAGAGATGCACCGGATCGAGCTAAAGATCAAAGACGAACGGCGCAGTCATGACGACTCCATGCAAGCCGTACACGACCTGGATGTGAAGATCACCGAGTTGAAGGGAAAAACGGAGCATATCCTTGCCCGCGCGCAGGAAGAATATGAGCTCGCCCTCGTGCTGAAGTCGTATGCCGAGGGAGAGTTCGTTGATTTCGCGGCGCTGCGGGATGAAATCCAGGGGCTCCGCGATAAACTGAAAACCCTCGGCAACATCAACTTTGCGGCGTTCGAAGAATACACGACGGAAAAGCAGCGCTACGAATTCCTCTCCTCGCAGCGGACGGATCTTCTTGAGGCCGAGAAGACTCTTCTCGCGACAATCGAAGAAATCAACTCCACCGCACAACGAAAGTTCCTGGATACCTTTGCATTGATTCGCACAAACTTCATCGAGACGTTTAAAAGCCTCTTTGATCCCGGCGACGAATGCGACCTGAAATTGGAGGAAGGCGTCGATCCGCTCGAGGCGGGTATTGACATCGTTGCCAAGCCGCGCGGCAAACGGCCCACCTCTATCCACCTTCTCTCCGGTGGCGAGAAGACGCTCACCGCCACGGCACTCTTGTTTGCCATCTATCTTGTCAAGCCGAGTCCCTTCTGTATCCTGGATGAGGTCGATGCGCCACTGGATGACCCCAACGTGGATCGGTTTACACGCATCCTCCGGAAGTTCTCCAACAATACCCAGTTCATTGTCGTCACGCATAACAAGCGGACGATGGAGGCTGCCAACGCGCTCTACGGTGTTACGATGGAGGAGGAAGGAGTCTCGAAGCTGGTAACGGTCCGCTTCAACCAGAGTGCCCAGGTTCACTCCGCCTCGCTCGTCTCGGGGTGATGGCACTGAAACTCTTCATTGATTTCGACGGGACCATTACCCGCCAGGATGTCGGCAATGCGTTCTTCCGCAGGTTTGGCGGTGTGAGGTGTGATGAAGCGGTCCGGGAGTACAGGGCGGGCGCCCTTTCTGCAGCGGAATGTTTTGAGCGTGAGGTTGCAGCTCTCGGAAAGTTGGATGTGATTGAAGCGACAAGGTTTGTCCGGGGCCAGGAAATTGATTCGTCATTCAAATCCTTTGTCGAATTTTGCAGGAATCGGCATCTCGAGTTTTACATCGTCAGCGACGGGCTTGACTATTACATTCGAGAGATTCTCGAGGCACATGGGATCAGCGAGGGTTCATACTT
>Ga0209108_10002024_pt1 | contig 11744 bp, 7 predicted proteins | sample Rifsed10ft1_FD_184003 | JGI IMG/M metagenome (GOLD analysis project Ga0209108, IMG submission 184003) | Soil microbial communities from Rifle, Colorado, USA - sediment 10ft 1 (version 2) | ecosystem: Environmental > Terrestrial > Deep subsurface > Rock core/Sediment | place: Rifle, Colorado...
CAGGAACGCGATCCGGGCGCGGATCGCGGCATGGGCCGCCGCCACCGCGTGGCCCGGGCGGAATTCGGCGGCTCCGGCCAGTTCCCCGCGCAAGCCCTCGACCTCCGCCAGGAACCCATTGTGCTCGCCGCTGCCGGGGAGCGGCCAACCATGCACCTTCGCTGCCAACGCCTGCGCGTCGCCATGCGCGGCCAGCGTGCGGGCGGCATTGATCATGTCCAGGCGCAGGTCCAGCGCCTGTGCCGCGGTGTACAGCTCCAGCCCGAGCACCTTGCCCAGGTCGTCGGCCATCGCGAGTACATGACGGGCCTCGTTGGCGCCCATCGAGACATGGTCCTCGGCGTTGGCGCTGGTCGGGATCGAATACACCGACGCCGGGTGCGCGCGGCTGGCAAGGTCGTTGACGATGGCCGCGGCGGTGTACTGCACGATCATGAAGCCCGACTCGGTCGCGTCCTCGTTGCCGATCAGGAAACCGGGCAGCCCGTCGTTGGTCGCCGGATCCAGCAGCTTGTTGAGGCGACGCTCGGAGATGCTCGCCAGCACCGGGATCGCGGCCTTGACGTAGCTCATCGCCAGCGCCAGCGGCATGCCGTGGAAGTGCCCGGCCGAGATCACCTGCTGCTCGACATGCTCGGCTTCCTTGTCCGGGAACACGATCGGGTTGTCGGTGAGCGAATTGAGTTCGATCTCGAACACGCGTGCGGCCTGTGCGACTGCATCGCGCACCGCGCCATGCACCTGCGGCGTGCAGCGCAGCGAGTAGCTGTCCTGCGGCTGGTGCTTCTTGCCGCCGCGGAACGGGCGGAAGCGGGTATAGAACTTCTCGCGGCCGTGGCGCTGCGAGAACGGCACCCAGTCCCAGCCGATGTCGAAACGAAGCGACTGCAACTCCGGCCGCGCCTGCGCGAGCACGCTCCAGCTGTCGGGCTGCCAAGTACGGAAGCGCGGCACGAGGTGGTAGGGAATGTCGGCGAGCGTCGAGCCATCGAGCAACTGGCGCAGGTGGTTGGCCACCTCGACCTGTCCCGGATGCGGGCGCAGCGCGTGCACTTCCTCGGCGAACGCCCCGAGGCGGCCGGCGAACGCATCGATGGTCATCGCGGCGGCGACGTCGGCGGTGTCGAGCAGGTCCTCCAGCAGGTGGAGCGCGAGCACGCCGCAGGCCAGCATCTGCGCGGTGCCGTTGTTGAGCGCCAGACCCTCCTTGTACGACAGCGTGACCGGCGCCAGTCCTGCGCGCCGCAAGGCCTCGGCGCCGTCGATGCGCTCGCCCTCGTAGAACGCCTCGCCGCCACCGAGCAGCACGATCGCCAGGTGCGACAGCGGCGCGAGATCGCCACTGGCACCGACCGAGCCCAGTTGCGGGACCACGGGCACGATCCCGGCATTGAGCATCGACGCGAGCGCCTGCAGCGTCCGCACGCGGATGCCGGAGTGACCACGCATCAACGTGTTGATGCGGATGCACAGCATCGCGCGCACGATCTCGGGCGCGAACGGTTCACCGACACAGACCGCATGGGTGATGATCAGGTTGCGCTGCAGTTCCTCGTGCAACGTCTCGCTGCGCTGCTCGCCACCGTGTGCCTCGTCGCGCACGCGATGCGCGCCGAGCAGGCGGTCGGCGTTGCTGCCGAAGCCGGTTGAAACCCCATAGATGGGTTCCTCGCGGCGCACCTGCTCGGCAAGGAAATCGGCGGCGCGGGCGACCGCTGGCAGCTGGTCCGCGGCGAGCTCGACCTGTGCGCCGTATGCCACGGCAACGAGTTGGATGCGTGACAGCGAGCGTCCATCCAGGCGGATCATCTTCATGCGTGAGTGCTCATGTTCGTGGCGAGGCCTCGGCCTGGGCGAGTTCGACCCGCAACGTGCGCGCCAATTCGGCGCGTGGAACTTCGAACTGGTCGGCGCGCCGCAGGTCCTTCACGGTCACGGTGCCCTTGGCGATCTCGTCCTCGCCCAGCACCACCACGAACCGGATGCCGGCGCGGTCTGCGTACTTGAACTGCTTGCCAAGCTTGGACGGTTCCATCACCACCTCGGTGTTGAGCCCGCCATGGCGCAGGTCATTGGCGATCGCCAGGCAATGCGGCAGCGAGCCCGCGTCCATCTGCGTCACGAGCACCTGCACCGTGCTCGCCGCGGTGTCGACCAGGCCGGCCTCGCGCAGCTGCCAGAACAGCCGGGTCAGTCCGATCGAGATGCCGACGCCCGGCAACTTCGACTTCGTGTAGTGGCTGGCGAGGTCCTCGTAGCGCCCGCCTGAGCATATCGAACCGATCTGCGGGTAGTCGTCGAGCGTGGTCTCGTAGACCGTGCCGGTGTAGTAGTCCAGGCCGCGCGCGATCGAGAAGTTGAGCGCGTAATCGGACTCCGGCACGCCCATCGCCCGCACAAGCGCCAGCACCTCGCGCAATTCGGCCACGCCTTCGCGCAACGCCTCGTTGTCCTCGCCCAGGGTATCGAGCCGTGCCAGCGCATCGGCGTGCGAGGTCGAGCGCACCTTGACGAAATCCAGGATCGTCGCGACCGCGTCGGCGTCGAGGCCGAAGCCCTCGCCGGTCAGCGTGGCGCGGACATGGTCCTCACCACGCTTGTCGAGCTTGTCGACCTCGCGCAGCACCAGCGCCTGCAGTTCGCCCTCGGCGATTCCCTGCGCCTCGAAGAACCCGCGCAGCAACTTGCGGTTGTTGAGCTGGATGGTGAACGGGCCGATCGCGAGCTCGGAGAACACCGCGTGGATCACCGCCGGCAGCTCCGCGTCGTGGCGGACGCTGAGCGCGTCCTTGCCGACCACGTCGATGTCGCACTGGTAGAACTCGCGAAAACGCCCGCGTTGCGCGCGTTCGCCGCGGTAGACGCGCTGCATCTGGTAACGACGGAACGGGAACGCGAGATCGTGCTCGTGCTCGGCGACGTAACGCGCCAGCGGCACGGTCAGGTCGAAGCGCAGCGCCAGCTCCGGCGTCGCCAGTTCATGAGCGGCCTTTCGGACCGTGCCCGCCGTGACCGGCGTTGCGGGATCCAACGCCTGCACAACCCTGGAGATCGCCTCGATGCCATTTTCCAGCGCCCCGGTCGACTGCACGAAATACACCTGACGCTCGGTCTCGCCACCGGACTTGGTGAGCAGCACCTCCGACAGCTCCATCACCGGGGTCTCCACCGGCAGGAAGCCGAAACGCTCGAAATTGCGGCGGATCGTGTCCAGCATGCGCTGGAAGGCTATTTGGTCAGGAGGCAACAGCTCCATGACACCGGGCGGGGTACGCGGCTTGATCAAGCGGGGCTCCAGTAACGGCGGTGTCGCAGGGCGGAAAACCGCGACAGTTTAACGGCCCTGCCCCGCTCCACCCCCATTTGAGCGACACGATCGATGAAACCCCTTGCCTAGGCGGCGGGCACTGGCTAGAATTTGCGGCTCTGCTGTCGGGGTGTAGCTCAGCCTGGTAGAGCGCTACGTTCGGGACGTAGAGGTCGCAGGTTCGAATCCTGTCTCCCCGACCAACTGTTGCAAGGGTTCCATCGAAAACCGGCCCAGCGCCGGTTTTTTGTTGCGACGGACAACGGCGGCCCGGTTCCACATCGATGCCCCTTTGGTCAACGTGCGGACTCTCGTTGGCCCGCGAACCCATGCCGGGGATTCCTCCGCAATCCAGCCTGTCGTTGTTCGAAATGCCTGTCTGGATGGCGTCAGTAACCCCATCGGCACTCCCGGAGCACCGTCAGGGCGGCCGACTTCGTCGCCACAACGCCAAAGTGACAAATATTGGTTCGAACTGGCGTCTGCGGGCACTCATCAGCGGTCGAGTGTCAACGGGCTTGGCTGGCTGAACCTGAGCTGGACCATCGCCACGACCCGGGCGGGCCGCGGCGCCGCACGGAACCAGCACTTGCGCGGACGCAGGAGATGGAGCACGCCACTTCGGCGCCCGGTGACGGTTCCGGCCCGAATGCTGGCCAAAGTTGGCACGGAGCTTGCGGACTACATTGGTGAACGCCGCTTTCGAGACTTGCGTCTCGTTTTTGGCACAGGGGGCGGACGCGGAACGCGTTCCAGGACGTTGACTCGCGGCCAGCTGATGCTCGCCGGACCGCCCCATGCCAGCCGCAAGCCTGCCACCCCCGGGGAACATCCGCGATGTACAGACCGACCCGACGCCACATCGCCGCCGCCTTCATCCTTTGCACGTTGCTGGGGCTGTTTGGGGTCTGGGTGTTGTTGCATCCGGCCAGCATCTGGGTGCAGCCATGGCGTGCGGCGCAATCGACAGCCGACGACGATGTCATGTTCGGCCCGTATCCGGTCGAGGAGGATTTCGTCGCGCTGAAGGCCAAGGGCGTCACCACGATCATCAGCCTGCTCGACTCCAACATCCCGTACGAAAAAGTACTGCTCGCCCAGGAGCGCGAACGCGCCGCCCGTCATGGCATGCAGGTGCTCAACTTTCCCATGGCCAGCATCCTTGGCCAGTCGTTCGGCCGCGACTACGTGAAGAACTCCAGGGCCGCGGCGCAGGCGGCGCACCAGGCCGAGGGCACTGCATACATCCATTGCTACCTTGGCCTGCACCGCGCGAAGAACGTCCAGAAATTCCTCGATACCTTCGCCACGTCGGCCACCTACGTCGGCGCCCAGTCCGAGCGCCCCGAGGATTTGCAGGCAGCGGAGCGCGCCCTGGTCGCTTTTCGCGCGGGAAGGTACCAGCACAGCCTTGCCGAACTGGACAAGATCCCGAACAAGGGCATCCGGGCTGCTCGCCAGGAAGCCTGGACCAATTACCGGTTGTTACGGATCGATGCCGCGCGAGCGGGCTTCGAGCGCGTCCTCAGGGAGGACCCGCTGGACCAGGAGGCCCATGTCGGGTGGGCTTACTGCGCCTTGTTCGAGAACAAGCTCCTGGACGCCGGTGAACGGTTCAGCCAGGTCCTGTCCCGCGATCCCAACGACGTCGGCGCCATCGAGGGACTGGCGCATGTCCGCTACCGCCAAAGCGATCCCGTCGAGGCGCAAACGCTGTTCGAGCGTGCGGCCGGATTCAATCCGGACAATATCGAAACCCGGCAGATGCTGGAGCGTCTCGCAGCCTCTGCCGCCGCAGCCACGGTCAACTGATATCCACCTTCTCCATGCCACTGCTGCCGTTGCAACAGCTCCCATCACGCTTCGGGCGTGCTTTGCCCATCCAGATGCTTACTTAGTTAGAAGGCTCGAATCGTGGACTTCCTGACAGATGCTGCTCCCAAGATCGTCTTTGCATTCTGGCTCGGCGTGATCGTCGTGGCGCTGACTCTGGTGATGCTGTCGGTGATCCTGATCATGCGCCAGGTGATGTTGCGCAAGGAGCGCAATCATCATCGCGCCGCGGACGCCTGGCGAAGGATCCTCGTCGCAGCCGACGACGGCGCGCCTGTCAACGTGACCCTGCTCCCCGGTCGGGACGTCTCCGGCTTCCTCGAAGTCTGGAACGAGTTGCATGCAGCGCACGCCGACCACAGTGCTGTCGGATTGCAGCGGGTGGCCAAGGCGGTCGGCCTGGAACGGCACCTGTTCAAGGTGCTGGACCACCATGGCGGTTTCCACAGCCAAGTCGTGGCGATCACCGCTCTGGGCCACCTGCGAAACCCGGATCACTTCGCGCGCGTGGCGCGGTTCCTCGACGACAAGAGCCCGATCGTGTCGTTGTGCGCGGCGCGTGCGCTCATGCAGATCGACCCGCCGAGCGCGGTGTCGATGTTCGTGCCGCAGATCGTGCGTCGCGGCGACTGGTCGCAGGGCAGCGTTTCCGCGATCCTGCAGGAAGCCAACAGCCCGCAGATGGCGAATGAGCTCTCACAAGCCGCCCTGCAGGCCAACGCCGAGGTAGCACCGCGGCTGGTGCGGTTCCTCGCCACCGTGAGCCCGCAGGAAGCCGCCCCGGTGATTCGCACCATCCTCGCATCGGAAGCCGATGACCACCTCATCTCGACCTGCCTGCAGGTGATGACCAACCCCACCGACCTGGACAGCGTCCGCCCACTGCTGCAGCACCCGCGCTGGCACGTGCGCATGCAGGCCGCCGCCACGATCGGCCGGCTCGGCGTTCCGGGCGACGAACACCTGCTGGTCGACCTGCTGTCGGACGAACAATGGTGGGTGCGCTATCGCACCGCGCAGGGTCTGTTGAAGCTGCCCTTCATTGATGAGCCCCAGGTGCGCCGCATCCGCGATGAGCACGCCGACCACTTCGCCCGCGACATCCTCGACCACGTCCTGGCAGAACGGGCCCTTGCAGGCGCGCACGCATGAACATGACCATTTCTCCCGGACTGCTGTCCACGCTGGTATGGATGCAGTGGATGTTCTTCGCCTACTTCATCTGCATCAATCTGGCCTATCTCGCGCTGAACTACATTTCCGCGTTCAGCATCGTCCGCTACATGCGGGACCACGGCTCGCAGTACCTGCTGAAGAACTTCACCTCGTACCAGCCGCCGGTGAGCATCCTGGTGCCGGCCTGCAACGAGGAACGTTCGATCGTCTCGTCCGTGCGTTCGCTGCTGCGGCTCAACTACCCCGAATTCGAGATCGTGGTGGTCAACGACGGCTCCACCGACGGCACGCGGGCGGCGTTGATCCGTGAATTCGGCCTGGTCGAGTTCCCCGAGGCGTATCGCAAGCGACTGGAAACGCAACCGGTGCGAGCCGTGTACGCCTCGACGAGGTACCCGAACGTGCGCCTGGTCGACAAGGAGAACGGTGGCAAGGCCGACGCGCTCAATGCCGGCGTCAACTGCGCGCGCTATCCGCTGTTCTGCGTGGTCGACGCCGATTCGATCCTGCAGGTGGACAGCCTTTCTCGGGTGGTCCAGCCGTTCCTGGAGGACTCCACCACGGTCGCCGCCGGCGGCGTCGTGCGCGTGGTCAACGGCTGCAAGGTGAAGGATGGATTCCTCGAGGAGGTCAACCTGCCAAAGTCCATGCTGGGAATGTTCCAGCTGGTGGAATACCTGCGTGCTTTCCTGTTCGGGCGGCTCGGCTGGTCGCCGCTCAACGCACTGCTGATCATCTCCGGCGCGTTCGGTGTGTTCTACAAGGAACGCGTGATTGCCGTCGGCGGTTATCGCCCTGAATCCCTGGGCGAGGACATGGACCTGGTGGTGCGGATGCACCGGCAGCTGCGCAAGGAGCGCCGCCCCTACCGCATCACCTTCGTCCCGGATCCGATCTGCTGGACCGAGGCGCCGGAAGATCTGAACTCGCTGAAGAACCAGCGCATGCGCTGGCAGCAGGGCCTGGCCCAGAGCCTGTTTCCAAACATGCGACTGATGTTCCAGCGCAACGGCGGCGCCGTCGGCTGGATCGCATTTCCCTTCATGCTCCTGTTCGAGTGCATCGGACCGATCATCGAAGTGCTCGGCTATGCCTCGATGATCACGCTGTGGATCTTCGGTCTGGTGTCGCCCGAGGCGTTCGTGGTGTTCCTGTTCGCCTCGGTCGGGTTGGGCGTGCTTCTGTCGGTGAATGCGATGTTCCTGGAGGAACTGTCGTTCCACCTCTACCCGCGCCCGCGCCAGCAACTCAAGCTTTTCGTGGCGGCGATCCTGGAGAACTTCGGCTATCGCCAGTTCAATTCGCTGTGGCGCTTCATGGGGCTTGTGCGGTGGGCGATGCGGCTGAAGGGCAAGCATCGTTGGGGTGACATCCGTCGCCATACGGCGTGGCAGCACAGCGTCCCCGAGGCGCAGCCCGCAGCTTCCACCGCACCACCACCAACGATGCCCGATCCGAAACCGACCAAGGTGCCCAGCACGATGCCACCCAAGTTGCCGATCGAGGCCTCGACGCCATGATCCTGTCCACGATCACACTGTCCCTGGCGCAGTTCCTGGCGCTCACCTCAGGGCCACCGGCATCGGCAGAGCCGGCATCGGCGCCGGCCGTCCTGGCCGCGCCATCCGAGCCTTCGCAGACCCAGCAACTGCAACGGGCGCGCGCGTTGGCCAGTGCCGGCGATCGCGAGCAAGCCCTGCGCATCTACAGCCAGGTACTCGAACAGTCGCCGGACAACTTCGACGCGCGCCTCGCCCGTGGCCGCACCTATGCATGGATGGAGCGATGGCTGGAGGCGGAAGCCGACCTCCGTGCCGTCGTCGAGCATTCGCCGAATCATGCCGATGCCTGGTCGGCACTCGGCGATATGTATCTATGGAGCGACCGGCCCGTCCAGGCGACGCAGGCCTATACCCGCTGGGCCGAACTCGCGCCTGATGATCCCGCCGCGCTCATTGCGCGCGGACGCGCCCATCGCGCCGCAGCCAATCTCGACGCGGCGCGGGCCGACTTCGAGGCGGCGCGGCTGCATGGCGGTGACGCCCTGCAGGTCGACCGTCACCTGGCTTCGCTGGCGCCGCGCGTGCAGAACCAGGAAGCGGTCGTGCCGCCGGGTTACCAGTGGTCGGCACGCGCCGGCGCATCCCGTACCACGTTCAGCCCCGAACGCGACGCCTGGAACGACCAGGAACTGGCGCTGCGCCACCATTTCACCCGCGGCTCGATCGCGCTCGAGCTGCTGCGGGCGCAACGTTTCGGTCGCCGCGACACCGCCTGGGCGCTGGATGCCTACACGCCGTTGTGGCAGCGCGCTTATGCCAACGTTCGCTACCAGGACGGGTCCAGTGACAGCCTGCTCCCCGACCAGGCATGGCGCGTCGAGGTTTTCCAGGGTGTTGGCCGCGGCTGGGAGTTGTCAGGCAGCCACGATCACCTGGACTTCGGTTCCGGCACCGATATTTACGGCCTCGGCGTCGGCCGCTACGTCGGCAACTTCTATCTGCGCTACAAGGTGCTGCACGTCGACGGCTCGGGCAGCCTCAGCCATCGCGGAATGGTCCGCTACTACTTCGCCGGCAATGCCGACGACTACTTCGAAGTCACCGCCGGTAGCGGCCGCAGCGACGAGGTCGGCAACGGTTCGTTTGACACCGTCGTTCGTCGCAGCAACTCGTCGGTCGGGATTGCCTTCGTGAAGTACTTCCACCCGCAGTGGGGCTTCAAGCTGGGCGCGGGCCATGCAGGCGACGTGGACGGTTTCGATGAGCGCCGCGTGTCGGCATCGCTCTACTCCCGCTGGTGAGCCGGGGTTGACGGCCGGCGGCCAAGGCGGGCGTTGGGTTCCCGTCGCCTGCCGGTGCGCCCGGGCCATTCGTCCTCGGTGCGACCTGCAAGGCCGCGCTCGCCGCGGTGGTTGAACCGCGCTAGTCCCCACCCATGCGTGCCAGACGCTCACGCAACACGTCGAGACGCAGGTCGGCGGCGGCTCCGGGCGACGTCCGTGCTGACAGGCTGGCTTCCGGCTCCCCCTGTGACCAGCCCTCCGGATCGGCTGCCTGGCGGTAGGCGTCGCGGAACGGCATGCCCCGGCGCGCGAGATCCACCGCCAGGTCGGTCGCATACATCGACGGCTCCAGCGCGCCGCGCATCGCCTCGGGCCTCCACTGCAGATTGCGCAGCAGGTCGGGCAGCAGTTCCAGTGCGCCGAGGCCACGACCGAACGCATGGAAAATCGCCCCCTTGGAGAACTGCAGGTCGCGGTGATAACCCGACGGCAGCGACAGCAACTGCTCGATCTCGGTGCGCGCCGCGGCGATGCTGGCATAGCTGGCGCGCATCAGTTCGATCACGTCCGGGTTGCGCTTGTTCGGCATGATCGAGCTGCCGGTGGTGTACTGCGCCGGCAGTTCGACGAAGGCGAATTCGGCGCTGGTGAACAGGCTCAGGTCCCACGCCAGCCGACGCAGATCGAGCAAGGCCGAACCCAGTGCCTCGATCGCGGCGATCTCGAACTTGCCACGCGACAACTGCGCGTAGGCCGCCGATACCTGCATGCGGCCGAAGCCGAGCGCCCGCGTGGTGTGGTCCCGCGCCAGCGGCAAATTGACACCGTAGCCCGCGGCGCTGCCCAAGGGGTTCGCGTCGACCCACGCCAGCGTATCGCGCGCGCGCGCGGCGTCGTCGATGAAGCCCTCGGCCCACGCCGCCCACCACATGCCGGCCGACGACACGACGGCGCGCTGCAGGTGGGTGTAGCCCGGCAACGGCAACATGGATTCGGCCTTGGCGCGGGCCAGCGCGACCTCCGCGCTTTCGCGGCACAGTGCAGCGAGGCGCACGAGGCGATCCTTCAGCCACAGGCGTGTGGCGACCAGCACCTGGTCGTTGCGGCTGCGGCCGGTGTGGATCTTGCGGCCGGCGTCGCCGAGGCGCTCGGTGAGCCACGCCTCGATCGCCGAATGGCCATCCTCGTAGCGCTCGTCGAGCACGAAGTGCCCGGCCCTGAAGTCTTCGGCCAGTGCCTGCAGTTCGCGCCGCAGTCCGTCCAGCTCGTCCGCATCGAGGATGCCGATCTGCTGCAGGCCTTCGGCATGGGCACGACTGGCCTGGATGTCGAACAGGAAGAATTCGCGGTCGAGGATCACGTCCTCCCCGGCGAGGAAACGCTGGATGCGTTCGTCGACCTTGACGCCGGGTTTCTGCCACAAGAGATCGCTCATTTCAGTGACTCCATGGATACGGATCTTGTAGGAGCGCCCCGTGGACGCGAAAGCTTTGTCCGTCGATCATGATCAAGGGCATCGCGCCCACGGGGCGCTCCTACCGGACAGTGGGAGGCCGGTGATCTCGGCCAGCCCGAAGGCCAGGTTGAGGTTCTGCAACGCCTGCGTCGCCGCGCCCTTGAGCAGGTTGTCCTCGGTGGCCACGACCACCAGCCGCCGGCCATCGTCGGCAAGCGTGAAGCCGCCCAGCTCGACGTGGTGGCGGCCGGCGATCGCGCTCACCCAGGGCACCTCGTCGAGCACGTGGACCAGCGGCTCGCTGGCGTAGGCGTCGCGATAGCGCGACACAATCTCCTCGCGGTCGAATGCCCGCGACAGATGCAGGTTGGCGGTGATCGTCAAACCGCGGAAATACGCGGCGACATGCGGCATGAACTCGACCGCATGGCCAAGGTGCCGCGTGACTTCGCGCTCGTGCACGTGGCCGGTGAGCGCGTACGGCATCAGGTTGTCGCGCAGCCTGGCGGGGTCGTTCTTGTCCGATGGCGAGGTACCTGCGCCCGAATAGCCGGATACGCCGAAGCACTGCACCGGTCCGGCGAGCTCGCCCAGCATCGGCGCGATCGCCAGCTGCATCGCGGTGGCATAGCAGCCGGGATTGCTGATCCGTCGCTGGCCCGAATACCGGTCGCGGGTGAGCTCGGGCAACCCGTAGTACCAGCGGTCGTCGAAGCGATAGTCCGCCGACAGGTCGATGATCACCGGATCATTGCCGGCAGTGTCGAAAGCAGCCACCAGCGCGGCGGCCTTGCCGTTGGGCAGCGCCAGCACCACGGCGTCCACCGGCTGTGCGGCGAGCTGCTCGTGCGATGGCGCGCTGTAGCGCAGATCGCCTTCATAGGCGCCGATATGGTCGGCCACCCGCTGCCCGTCGAGTTCGCGCGAGGACACGAAGCCCAGCTCGAAGTGTGGATGCGCGGCGATGAGGCGGATCAGTTCCGCGCCGACGTGGCCACGCGCGCCGACGATGCCGATCGTCCATGTCATGGCCGCGCTGCTCCGGCGACAACCCCTCGCGTTCGCTGCCCATCAGCAAAATCATCGGCCTGGCGTAAGCCGTGACCGCGCGATAATCCAGGCTGCCGCGCGCCGAAGTTCCGTAGATATGATAGCCGCGCTGCTTCGCCCAGCGCGCAAAGTCGGCG
>Ga0209108_10002027_pt1 | contig 11733 bp, 13 predicted proteins | sample Rifsed10ft1_FD_184003 | JGI IMG/M metagenome (GOLD analysis project Ga0209108, IMG submission 184003) | Soil microbial communities from Rifle, Colorado, USA - sediment 10ft 1 (version 2) | ecosystem: Environmental > Terrestrial > Deep subsurface > Rock core/Sediment | place: Rifle, Colorado...
GGTCGGCATAGTGGGGGAACGCGCCCCTGAGCTGCGTGCCCATGGCGTCCATGCGCTTCACCATCTGGTCGAGCGCGTTCTGCCAGATGTCAGGCATTGAAAAACCTACTCCGTGGTCTGGACGAAGGCTTCCACCGCCAGGTTCGGGTCCCCGCTGGACGGCCGGTAGTGAAGCAACTCGAAGCCGATGACCCGGCCGGTGGCGTCCGTGTTCTGCCGGATGTCAGGCATGGGATACGTGTTCCGTCCTCCTTGCTCGCCACGACCGCCCCACTCAAACTCGGCAACGCTCGAAGAGCGCCTGGCCGATCTCGACGAACCCAGAACTCTCTTGCACGAGATGCCGGGATCGCCGCGAACCCGGCATCGCGTTTTCGACCGGCCGGCCGATCCTTCGAACTTCATGGACCGCCGGAGCCAGGTCACTGTCGCCGCTCACGAGAATAGCTACATCATACTCACCCGAGTACGCCATGGCCACCATGTCCGTCGCGATCTTCACATCGATGCCTTTTTCATACCACCGGCCGTCACGTTGTGCCATCCGACCAGTCCAAACTGTTAGTCGCTGCTCCTTCCTCAAGGAGCGCAGGAATCTCTGTTGATCGGAGTAGAGTTGAAGGCCCATCTGCTGCGGAACTGCGGCGATGTAGAAGTTCGCTCGGACCAAGTCCCTGCCCGCCGCCAACTCCACTGCCAGCCGGAGTGGGGCGTATCGCGCAGACCCGAAGACACGCCTGAATGCCCGATAGACGTTTGCCCCGTCTATGAACACCGCCACGCGCTGAGGCACCGGCGAAAAAAGACCCGGCGCCCTTTTCAGGGCGCCGGGGGTGCGAACCCACCGTCGTGGTTACCCAGGACGAGTGGGGGGGTAATTGCCCGCATTGTTCCGCCACGAGAATCCTTTGTCAAGCTCGAGTCACATCGTCGAGCCCTCGAGCAATGCCCAGAATTAGATACGTCTGTCAGCCCTGGCGGGCGACGCGGTCGGTCTTCGCGGGCTCGAAGCGCCCCGTGCGCGCGAGCGCCCACAGCACGCGCCAGGCGCCGCGCGTGGCGAGGAGCCAGTAGGTCTGGCACCGGAACGTCCCCCAGAACTTCGCGCGGAGCGTCGTCCGCGCGATGGCGACGGGGCGCGGGAAGTGGGGCGTGAGGCTCTCGATCAGATCCTGCGTGACGATGCCGCCGACCCAGATGGTGAGGCCGAGCGAGATGGACGGGAACGCGACGCCGAGCACGAACCACACGGGGTGAGAGGAGAACCGGTACGCGAGGTGCCAGCCGAGGAAGCCGAGCACGGGATAGACGGCGGCGGCGATGGGCCACTCGACCACCTTGTTGCCGACGTGGCGGCAGAGCTGGGCGAGGTTGAAGGCGCTCCGCCGCGCGCGCCACGTCGCGCGCAGGAAGCCCGCGTCGTCGAGCACGCCTTTGTACCAGCGCGCGTTCTGGCGGACCATCTTTTCGGTCGTCTCCGGCATGTCCACCAGCTCGAGCAGCGGGAGCGCCTGGATCAGGATCCCGCGAGCGCCCAGCGCGTAGCCGAGCGTGGAGTCCTCCGTCGCGCCGGCGGTCGGAAAGAGGCCGAGGGCCTGGAGCGTGTCGAGTCGCACGAACTCGTGGTGGCCGAGGCAGATCTGCGAACGGCGGAAACAGAGCTCGAAGCCGGGGCGCACGACCCGCGCGAGCCTGGGCGCTCGCGCCGAGAGGCGCCTGAACCAGGCGACGCGCCGGCGCTCGTTGATGAGCCGCGCGATCGAGACCCGGATGAAGATGGACGATTGCTGGATGGCGCAGACGCGGCCGCGCACATCGAGGCGGTCGAAGTTGGCGAGCGAGAGCGTCACGCCCTGGTAGGCGACGTTCCCGCCGCCGGCGAGTCCGCTCGCGCGTTGCGACGCCAGGACGTCGGCGGCGATCCACCGGTAGGTGTTCGGGTCGGGGATCGAGTCGGCGTCGCTCACGCCCACGAAGACGCGCGCCGGATCCTGATGGCCGTTGAGCAACGTCGTCAAGAACTCGGGGCGTAGCGCGTGGTTGAGCTGGCGGGCCTTCCGCCCCTCGCCCGGCATCGCGACGACCGTGAGCATCTTCTGCTGCCAGGGCGGCAGCTCGGCGCGGAAGCGCCGGACCAGCTCGGCGGTCGGCACCGGCATCAGGGGATGGGGCGCGCGCTCCTCCTCTTCCCTGGTGACGACGACGACGTGGAGCTTGCCGTGCGGGTAGCGCGAGGAGAGCAGGCCGCGCAGCGTGGTCGCGATCTCGGGCTCCTGGTACGCGGGAACCAGCTGGACGAACACGGGCGCCACGGGCTCGCGCTCGAGCGCGGCCTCGTCGGGCAGGGTCGCGACGCGATCGTAGGCCTCGTGCACGACGCGGCACGTGGTGAGCATGCCCTTCCAGTCGAGGAGGAGCTTGAACGCGGCGCGGCCGTTGACGGCGAGCGCCACCCAGAACATGGCGAACCAGAACCAGCCCGTGCCCCAGAGCCACTGCCAGAGGGCGTCCACGGCCGGCTCAGCGGTTGGGAGGTGGCGGCTGCGAGGGGAACTTCAGAATCGTCTCGCCTTCACGGACCATCCCCATCTCCTCGCGCGCGACCTTCTCGATGTACGCGGGGTCGTTCCGGAGCCGCTCGGCGAGCTCTTCGAGCTTCTTCTGCTGCTCGCTGAGGCGGGCGACGTCGCGCTCGGCCGTCGCGATCTCGCGCTGCATCTGCCAGAGCGCGATCGTGTTCCGGCCGGCGAAGACGGCGAGCCCGAGCGCGAGCACGGCGACGGCGGCGACGGCGAGACGCCGGCGGACGGGGGCCCGGCGCATCACCTGGCTCGTGGGTGGGGTCATCGCGCCACGCGGCGGTAGAGGGAGCGCCCGGGCCAGGAGCCGGCGTGGCTCAGCTCTTCCTCGATCCGCAAGAGCTGGTTGTACTTGGCGGTCCGCTCGCCGCGCGCCACCGAGCCCGTCTTGATCTGGCCCGCGTTGACGGCGACGGCGAGGTCCGCGACGAAGGTGTCCTCGGTCTCGCCCGAGCGATGGGAGATGACCGTGCCGTACCCGGCGCGCTTGGCGAGCTCGACGGCCTCCAGCGTCTCGGTGAGCGTGCCCACCTGGTTCACCTTGATGAGCACGGCGTTGGCGAGGCCGTTCTTGATCCCCTGCTGGATGATCGCCGGGTTCGTGACGAAGAGGTCGTCGCCCACGAGCTGGACCCGACCGCCGAGCCGGCGCGTGAGCGCGCCCCAGCCGGCGACGTCGTCTTCGCCCAGGCCGTCCTCGATCGAGACGATCGGGTAACGCTCGATCAACGACTCGTAGCGCGCGATCATCTCCTCGCTCGAGAGCGTCACGCCCTCGCGGCGGAGGCGATAGCGCCCGTCGCCTTCCGCGAACTCGCTCGCGGCGGGGTCGAGGGCGAGCATGACGTCCTCGCCCGCCCGGAACCCGGCGCGCTCGATCGCCTGCATCAGGAGGTCGAGCGCCACCGTGTTGTTCTGGAGGTTCGGGGCGAAGCCCCCCTCGTCACCGACGCCCGTGGCAAGGCCCTTCTCCTTCAGGAGCTCCTTCAGCGTGTGGAAGATCTCGACGCCCATGCGGAGGGCCCCCGAGAAGTTCTCGGCGCCCGCGGGGACGAGCATGAACTCCTGGAAGTCGAGGCCGTTGTCGGCGTGGGCGCCGCCGTTCAGCACGTTGATCATCGGCACCGGCATCAGCCGGCCGCCGACGCCGCCCAGATAGGCGTAGAGCGGCAACCCGGCATCGTCCGCCGCCGCGCGCGCCACGGCGAGCGAGACGGCGAGGATCGCGTTGGCGCCGAGCCCGCTCTTGTTGGGCGTGCCGTCCAGTTCGAGCAGGGCCTGGTCCACGGCGGCCTGCTCGGACGCCTCCAGGCTCTCGATCTCGGGGGCGATCGTCTCCTCGACGTTCCGCACCGCCTGGCGCACGCCCTTGCCGCGGTAGCGCTGGGCGTCGCCGTCGCGCAGCTCGACGGCCTCGCGCTTGCCGGTCGAGGCGCCCGAGGGGACGGCGGCGCGCCCCCACGCGCCCGATTCCAGCTGGACTTCGACTTCCACCGTGGGGTGGCCGCGCGAGTCGAGGATCTCGCGCGCGTAGACGTGGGAGATGGCGGACACGCTAGTTCTTCCTGTCGAACACGTAGTCGGCGAGCGCCTGGAGCGGCACGGCCCGCGCCCCGAACACCCCGAGTCGTTGCTTCGCCCGCTCGATCAGCATCTTCGCCTGGCGCCGCGAGGCCTCGAGGCCGTGGAGCGCGGGATAGGTCGCCTTCTGCTTGCGCTCGTCGCTCCCCGCCGTCTTGCCGAGCTCTTCCAGGCTCCCCTCGACGTCGAGGATATCATCCACGATCTGGAAGGCGAGACCGAGATCGCTCCCCGCCTCGCCGATCGCCGCGACGGCCTTCCCGTCGCCGCCGGCCAGGAGCGCGCCCACCCGGAGCGAGGCGCGGATGAGCGCCGCGGTCTTGTGGCGGTGGATGTATTCCAGCGTCTCGGCCGTGATCGCCTTGCCCTCCGACTCGATGTCCACCACCTGGCCCCCGACCATGCCGGAGGTGCCGGCGGCGTCGGCCAGCTCGGCGACGACGTCGCGGAGCACGCGCGCGTCGTTCACCAGGGCGGTGTTGTCGGCGACGAGCCTGAACGCGAGCGTCAGGAGCGCGTCGCCGGCGAGGATGGCGATCGCCTCGCCGAACACCTTGTGGTTGGTGAGCCGCCCGCGGCGGTAGTCGTCGTCGTCCATCGCGGGGAGATCGTCGTGGATCAGGGAGTACGTGTGGATCAGCTCGAGCGCGCACGCCGCCGGCACGACCGTCGCGAGCGTGCCGCCGACCGCCTCGGCGCCGGCGATCACGAGGATCGGGCGGAGGCGCTTGCCGCCCGCCATCACGCTGTAGCGCATCGCGCGGTGCACGGTGGGCGGCGGCGTGTCCTCCGGCGGGAGGAAGCGCTCCAGCGCCGCGTCCACGAGGGCGCGGCGCTCCTTGAGATAGGCCTGGAGGTCGAAGGCGCTCACGCTTCGCCTTCCGGCTCCCACGTGAAGGGTGTGGTGCCGAGCGCGCCCTGGTCGTCCTTGGTGAGGATCTCGATGCGCTTCTCGGCCTCCTCGAGGTACCGGGCGCAGTGGCGCGCCAGCGCGATCCCCTCCTCGAACACCTTGAGCGATTCTTCCAGCGGGAGGTTCCCCGCCTCGAGCTGGCTCACGATCTGCTCGAGCCGCACCAGCGCGTCTTCAAACTTGAGGTCGGTCATCCTGCTCCTTCGTCGCGGCCACCCGGCAGTCGAGCGTCCCCTGGTGGAGCAGCACGCGCACGTCGTCTCCCACGCTCACCTGGCGCGCGCTCCGCACGATCTCGCCCGTGGGCGTTCGCGTGAGGCTGTAGCCCCGGCCCAGCACGGCGAGGGGCGAGAGCGAGTCGAGCCTGCCGACGGCCGAGCGCAGGCGATGCTGCGCTTGCGCGAGCGCGTGGCGGGTCTCGCTCCGCATCCGCGCGTCCAGCCGCTCCAGCCGGTGGCGACCGTTGGCCACACGCGCCACCGGGCTCGCCGAACGGAGCGCCGCCGCCGCCAGCTCGACCCGGTGGGCGGCGCGGCGCCATTCGGCGTGCATCCCGCGGCGCAGACGCGTCGTCAGCTCGTCCACGCGTCGGTCGAGATCCCGGAGCGGGCGCGCCGCGGCGTGCTCGAGACGCGAGCGCAGCTCGGCGAGCGCGTCCACCACCGCCTGCTTCTCGCGCACGACCAGCTCCGCCGCGGCCGACGGCGTCGGCGCGCGGAGGTCGGCGACGAAATCGGCGATCGTGAAGTCCACCTCGTGACCGACCGCGGAGATGACGGGGGCCTTGGAGGCGGCGATCGCGCGCGCGACCGCCTCCTCGTTGAACGCCCAGAGGTCCTCGAGCGAGCCCCCGCCGCGCCCGACGATGATGACGTCCACATCGCCGAACGCGTTCAGGTCGCGCACGGCCTGCGCGATTTCCTCGGCCGCCCCGTCGCCCTGCACGCGGCAGCCGGCGATCACGATATGGAGCTCGCCGAAGCGCCGGCCGATCACGCGAAGCATGTCGCGGATGGCCGCGCCGCTCGGGGACGTCACGATGCCGATCTTCTTCGGAAACCGCGGCAGGTCCCGTTTCCGGGCTCGATCGAACAGCCCCTCCCCCTGGAGCCGGGCCTTGAGCTGCTCGAACGCGAGCTGGAGCGCCCCGAGTCCCTTGGGCTCGAGCAGCTCGACCACCAGCTGATACTCGCCGCGCTGGGCGTACACCTCGACGCTCCCGAAGGCCATCACGTGGAGGCCGTCGGCCGGCTCGAACCGGATCCGCCGCCCGCGGTTCCGGAAGAGCACGCAGCGGAGCTGGGCGTCCGCGTCCTTCAGCGTGAAGTAGGCGTGGCCCGAGCCGTAGAGGCGGTAGTTGGAGATCTCGCCCTCGACCCAGACGGTGGGAAAGCGCTCTTCCAGGACCGCGCGGAGCTGGGCGGTCAGCTCCGACACGGTGAGCACCGCGCGCTCGCTGCTCATCGCAGGCCCGCGCACGTCATGAGGCACCCGCCGGCCTCGGCATCCGGCTCACCGTGCCGCGAGCTGGCGCTGGGCGGCGCGCAGCGTGTTCTTCAAGAGCATCGCGATCGTCATCGGCCCCACGCCGCCCGGCACGGGCGTGATCGCCTCGGCGCGCTTCGCCGCGGACTCGAAGTCCACGTCGCCGACGACCCGGCCCGTCTCGAGGCGGTTGACCCCGACGTCGATGACCCAGGCGCCCTCTTTCACCATGTCGCCCGTGATCATGCGCGCGCGGCCCGCGGCGACGCAGAGCACGTCGGCGCGCCGTGTGTGGTCGGCGAGGTCACGCGTGCGCGTGTGGCACATCGTCACCGTCGCGTGGCGCGCGAGGAGGAGCTGGGCGAGGGGTTTTCCGACCAGGCGCGAGCGGCCGACGACGACCGCCTCCTTCCCTTCGAGCTTCGCGCCGTAGTGGTCGAGGATCTCCATGCAGCCGGCCGGCGTGCACGGGACGACCGTCGGCGCGCCGGCGAGGAGCTGGCCGAGGTTCGTCGGGTGGAGGCCATCCACGTCCTTCTCCGGCGCGATCGCGCGGATCGCCTCGTCCTCGTCGCAGCCCGGGACGAGCGGGAGCTGGAGGAGGATCGCGTGGACGGCCCGGTCTGCGTTCAGCGTGGCGAGCAGCGCGAGCAGCTCCTGCTGCGTGAGCCCCGCGGGGTAGACGTGGTCGCGCGTGGCGATGCCGACGGCGTCCGACGCCTTCATCTTGTTCGCGACGTAGATCTTCGACGGCGCGAAATCGCCGACCAGCACCACGGCGAGCATCGGCGTGACGCCGGTCTCGGCACGCAGCCGCTCGACGCCCGCCTTGACTTCGGCGAGGACCTTCTGGGCGACGCTCCGGCCGTCAAGGATCATGGCAGTCGCCGATCACCGCGGGTCGCCGGTCAAGCGGGGACGCTGAGGCGGCGGATGGACGAAGAACGGCCGGTGTCGGGGTCCACCACGATCACCACACCCTGCAGGGCCGCGGGGCCCTTGGCCGTCTCGAAGCGGATCGGCATCTGCTGGAGGAAGCGCTGGATGATCTGGTCGCGGTCCACCCCGATCACGCCGTCGGTCGGCCCCGTGAGGCCGAGGTCGGTGATGTAGGCGGTGCCGCCCGGCAGGATGCGCTCGTCGGCGGTCTGCACGTGGCGGTGGGTGCCGACGACCGCGCTCACCCGCCCGGCGAGGTACCAGCCCATCGCGAGCGACTCGGACGTCGCCTCACAGTGCATGTCGACGAGCACGATCGGGGTCTCGCTCCGGAGCTCCGGCACGAGCTCGTCGGCCTTCCGGAACGGGCAGTCGATCGGGAGCATGAAGACGCGCCCCATCAGGTTCAGGACCGCGATCTTCTGCGGGCCGCACTTGACGGTGACGGAGCCGGTGCCGGGCGTGCCGGCGGGGAAATTCGCGGGCCGGAGCAGGAGATTCTCCTTCACGATGTACGCGACGATCTCCTTCTTGTCCCAGATGTGGTTGCCGGAGGTCATCACGTCGGCGCCGCTCTCGAGGATCTGCCGCGCGATGGGCGCCGTGACGCCGAAGCCGCCCGCGGCGTTCTCGACGTTCACGACGCAGAAGTCGATCGCGTGCTCCCGGCGGAGCTTCGGGAGGAGCTTGGCGACGGCGGCGCGCCCGGACTCGCCGTAGACGTCGCCGACCATCAGGATGTTCATCGGCGCCTACTTCGCCACTTCGACGGCGCGCGTCTCGCGGATGACGACCACCTTGATGTGCCCGGGGTACTGCATCTCGGCCTCGATGCGCTTGGTGATGTCCTTGGCGAGCTGGTGGGCGTCGAAGTCGGAGACGATGTCGGCCTTCGTCATCACGCGGAGCTCGCGCCCGGCCTGGATCGCGTAGCACATCTCCACGCCCTTGTAGGACAGCGCGATCTCCTCGAGCTTCGCGAGCCGCTTGATGTACGACTCGAGCACGTCGCGCCGCGCGCCCGGACGCGCCGCCGAGATGCCGTCGGCGGCCTCGACCAGCACCGCCTCGATCGTCTCGGGCTCGACGTTCTCGTGGCCGCAGAGCGCCGCGTTGATGACCTTCGCCGACTCGTTGTACTTGGTCAGCACCTGAAGGCTCAGCTCCGGGTGGCTCCCCTCCTGCTCGTGGGTGAGCGCCTTGCCGATGTCGTGGAGGAGCCCCATGCGCTTGGCGAGCTTGACGTCGGCGCGGATCTCGGCCGCCATCATGCCCGCGAGCCAGGCGACTTCCTTCGAGTGCTGGAGGCAGTTCTGGCCGTAGGAGGTCCGGAACTTCATCCTGCCGACCAGTTTGACAAGCTCCGGGTGCAGGCCGTGCACGCCCACCTCGAAGCAGGCCTTTTCGCCTTCGTCCTTGAGGTGCTGCTCCATCTCCTTCTTGACCTTCTCGACGACCTCCTCGATGCGCGCCGGGTGGATCCGGCCGTCGGCGATGAGGACCTGGAGCGCGCGCCGCGCGATCTCGCGACGGTAGGGGTCGTACGCCGAGATCAACACGGCTTCCGGCGTGTCGTCGACGATCAAGTCCACGCCCGTGTGCTGCTCGAGCGCGCGGATGTTGCGTCCCTCGCGGCCGATGATGCGCCCCTTCATGTCGTCGGAGGGCAGGTCCACGACGGAGACCGAGGTCTCCACGGTGTAATCCGGCGCCAGCCGCTGGATGGTGGTGGCGAGGACCTCCTTCGCCTTCTCGTGGGCGGTCTCGCGCGCCTCCTCCTCGAGCCGCATGGCGAGGAGCTGCGCCTCGCGGCGCGCCTCCTGCTCCATGGAGGCCATCAGCTGCCGCTTGGCCTCCTCGGCGGTGAGCCCGGCGATCGTCTCGAGCTTGCGCTTCTGCTCCTCCATCGCCGAGGCGAGCCGGCCTTCCTTCTCGGCGATCGCCTTGTCGCGGCCGCCGAGGTCGCGCTCCTTGGCCGAGAGCTCGTTCATCCGCCGGTCGAGCTGGTCGAGCTTGCGCGCGAGCTCCTCCTCCTTGGCGAGGATGCGCTGCTCGATCTGCTGGAACTCCCGCTCGCGCCGGCGCGCCTCCTCCTCGAAGGCCGTGCGGGTCTGGAGCGCGGCCTCCTTGGCCTCGAGGTCGGCGGTCTTGCGGTGGGTCTCGGCCTCCCGTTCGGCGTCCCGGACGATGCGCTCGGCCCGGGCCGCCGCGTCCCCCAGCTTCCGATCGGTGATCAGCTTGTGGAGGAAAAACCCCAGGACGACCGCGAATAACGCAATGACGGAGTCCAGAATGATCCAAATGTCATGCATTTCCGCAGTATAGGGGCCAGGCGGTGAGGGAGTCAAATCCCCGCCTCTGCCGTGTGCCGACGGTGTTTCGAACCTGGTATGACCAGGTGGGCGCCGTTAAGTGGAGGGCTTCAGGCTTCCCCTTCAAGAGGGGCTTGCGCACCACCCTCTGTCACAGCTCCCGTTTTGATTACGAGGTTGAAACTTCCCCCCGGCATCACGTACAGCGCAGGGACAGGGCCTGTGTACCATGACCGGCGAGGAGGATGCAAGCCATGGAACGACCGAGTGTCCGGAGCGAGTCGCGCGGCCCCGTGACGACGATCGTCCTGGATCGTCCCGAACGGCGGAACGCGGTGGATCCACCGACGGCGAAGGCGCTCGGCGCCGCGTTCCGCGCGTTCGAGAAGGACCGCGACGCCCGCGTCGCCGTGCTCTGGGGCGCGAACGGGATCTTCTGCGCCGGCTACGACCTCAAGGCCCTGGCCGCCGCCGGACGCCGCCAGATCTCGCGCGCGTACGGGGAGGGGCCGATGGGACCCACGCGCCTCGCGTTCACGAAGCCGGTGATCGCCGCCGTGGCGGGTTACGCCGTCGCCGGGGGCTTCGAGCTGGCGCTCTGGTGCGATCTCCGCGTCGTCGAGGAGGACGCCGTGCTGGGTGTCTTCAACCGCCGCTGGGGCGTCCCGCTGATCGACGGCGGCACCGTGCGCCTGCCGGCCGTCGTCGGATTCGGCCGCGCGCTGGACCTCATCCTGACCGGCCGTCCGGTGGACGCGCGCGAGGCCGAGCGGATCGGGCTGGCGAACCGCGTCGTGCCGCGTGGCCGGGCGCGCGAGGAAGCGGAGGCGCTCGCGCAGACGATCGCGACGTTCCCGCCGCACTGCGTGAAGAGCGACCGGCGGTCGGCCTACGAGGCCCTCGGCGCGCGCCGGGCCGCGGCGCTCAGGCGCGAGCACGAGCTCGGGATGGCGTCCATCGGCACGGGCGAGAGCGTCGCCGGCGCGCGGCGCTTCGCGGGCGGCGCGGGCCGCCACGGGAGCTTCGCCTAGGAAGGCTCCTTCGGCGTCGCCTTATCGAGCATCGCGACCAGGGCGGACAGGCGCTTGCCCACGTCGCCTTCGTCCTGCGAGGCATCCTCGCGCGCCTTGAACAGCTCGTCGGTGATGTCGAGCGCGGCGAGGGAGAGCGCCGTCATCGGGTCCTTCACGCCCGAACGCTTGAGCGCCGTCACCCGCTCGTCGATGTATTTCGCGAGCGCGTGGATGTAGTCGGGCGACTCCGCGGTGCGGATCGTAAGCGTCTGGCCGAGGAGCTGGAACTCGACGCGCCGGGGCTCGCTCATTGTGTCTTGTCCAGCTCGAGCTTCGCGATGTCCTTGAGGATCCCGTCCACCTGGCCGAGGGCCTGCCTGCGCTCCTCGCCCAGCCGCTTCACCTCGCGCTTGAGCTGGGCGTTCTCTTCGCGGAGGCGTCCCAACGCCTCGGCCGCGCGGCGCACCGCCTCCTCGAGCTGGGCCAGCCGGTCGACGACGCTGTCGCCCATCAGGCGCTCCTCCCCATCAGGCGCTCCGGAGCGTGATGCGGAACGTCTCCGTGATCCGGCGCGCGACGCGCTCCTGGATGCGGTTCACCTCGTCATCCGTCAGCGTGCGGTCCTCGGCCTGGAACGTGAGCCGCCACGCGAGGCTCCGGCGGCCGTCGGGGAAGCGGAAGACGTCGAAGAGCGTGAGTCGCCTCACGAGCGGCCCCGCCTCGCGCGTGAGCTGCGCTTCCATCTGCGCCGCCGTCACCTCCTGGTCGGCGCCGACGAGGAACGCGAGGTCGCGCTGCACGGCGGGGAAGCGCGGCAACGGCTGGTAGCGAAGCGGGACCGGCACCGTCGCCAGCGCGACGTCCAGGCAGAGCGCCGCCGCGAACACGGGCACGGCGATCCCGAAGGCCTC
>Ga0209108_10002028_pt1 | contig 11730 bp, 13 predicted proteins | sample Rifsed10ft1_FD_184003 | JGI IMG/M metagenome (GOLD analysis project Ga0209108, IMG submission 184003) | Soil microbial communities from Rifle, Colorado, USA - sediment 10ft 1 (version 2) | ecosystem: Environmental > Terrestrial > Deep subsurface > Rock core/Sediment | place: Rifle, Colorado...
AGCGCCACGACACAATAGACAAGCAGTGAACATACCGTCGCACCGCTAAAACTAAACTCAAACTCGTACACATAATGCGCCACAAACCAGCCCACACTGCCAACGAGGAGCGCACTGATGGCGCTTCGAATTCCTCCGAACCGCGTATACATCCCGAACAGAAATACGACGAACACTGCGCCGCTCCCGAACGCCGAAGCGTCCTTCACCAAATTATACACGCCTTCCGCGTGCATGGCGAGAACGTACGCGAGAACGCCCATCGCAGCGACGCCGGCGCGCTGCAGGCGGACCTTTGCTCGCTCATCCATTTCCGGACGAAGCGGTATTAACACATTGTGGCACAAGATGCCGGACGCCGCGAGCAGCGCGCTATCGACCGTCGAAAGGATTGCCGATACCAATGCCCCGGCAAAGATGATATACCCCAGTGTCGAAAGATGCTGCTGCGCGAGCGTGGGCAAGATTTGTTCAGGGTGCTCAAGGTTCGGAATGAGAGAAAATCCGAGGATTCCTAAGCTAAGGGGAATGAGTCCGACGAAAAGGTAAACTCCGGCAGCGATCAACGATGAGCGTTGGGCGACCTGTGGCGAACGGGCGGCGAGCACACGTGAAATCATCTCCTGCGCGATGACCGAACCGAGCACGGGTATCGACCACGCTTCGATGATTCGAAGAAAATGCAACGACGTATCTTGCGATTCCGCAGCGACGAACGAGAGCCTCTCAGGCGCAATCGTCGCAAAGGCTTTCGAGACGCCGCCCATATCGCCCACGACCGCCGGAAGCAGGATCGCAAGCCCTATCACTAACACGATCCCTTGCACTACATCGGTCATGGCGTCGGCAAGCAAGCCCCCCATCACCGTGTAGGCGATCACGACCGCAGCAGCAATGGTGATGGCGGCGGAAACCTCTAACTCCGACGACGCGGACAGCACCAACCCGAACGCCCGGATTTGCGCCGCCGCCCAGAGCTGCGACGTCGGGACCATGATGATCGCGATAACCCGCTCGGTGGAAACCGAATAGCGAACGCGGAAAAAATCCGCGATGGTCGTCAGTTTCATCCGCCAGAGCGGTACGGCAAAGAATAATCCCATTAACAGGAGGCAGACAGCATAGCCGAACGGGTCTGCCGTAACGCCCGCAAGCCCCTCTTCGTACGCAGCGCCCGCTGTGCCGATGCACGACTCTGCGCCGAACCACGTCGCAAAAATGGAAAAGCTCGCCAGCGTATAGCCGAGTTTTCTTCCGGCAAGAAGGTAATCGTCCTCCGTTTTTATCCGACGGGAGACGATAAACCCGAGCAAGAGCTGGAATACAATATAGAGAAGGATGCCAAGGAGGAGTGTATTCATCGTTGTAGACGGGTGCAGTAATATAGAAAGCTTCGGCTGAAATACAAGAACGGGTCGATTTTTGTGAAAAACTCTTAGTACATTATTCTAGTTCACCACCGGGAGGAATCTCACATGAAAATCGTCGTCGCTGGCGGAAGCGGTTTTCTCGGCAAAGCCCTTCTCAAAAAACTCTCCCAAGCGGGCAATTCTGTCATTCTTCTCACGCGAAACCCCGACGCAGTAGCACCGACCATTCCCCCGTCAATCCAAATAGCACCGTGGGATGCAAGCACCATTGGACACTGGGCTACATCCATCGACGGCGCAGACGCCGTTATTAATCTTACCGGCGAATCCATCGGCGGAAAGCGCTGGACAACAAAGCAAAAGGAAGTACTTCTCTCGAGCCGCATCGATTCAACCAAAGCGATTGTTGAAGCGATACGGCAAGCCTCGAAAAAACCGAACGTCCTCGTGAACCAATCGGCAGTCGGTTATTACGGCAACGTACCGGAAGTAGACGTCGAAGAAGACCATCCACCGGGGAACGATTATCTTTCGTATGTCGCTCGCAAATGGGAAGAAGAAGCGAGGAAAGCGGAATCGCTGGGTGTGCGTGTTGTCCTCCCGCGCACCGGCGTCGTGCTCGATTCGCGCGGCGGCGCGCTGCCACGGTTGCTGCTTCCATTTAACTTGTATATCGGTGGACCGCTTGGCTCCGGGAAGCAATGGTTTCCGTGGATTCATCTTGAGGATGAAATCACGGCGCTCGTGTACGCAATCGAAAATGAGAAGCTTGCAGGTCCGGTGAACCTTGCCGCGCCCGGACATGTTACGATGAAACAGTTTTGCTCTGCGCTCGGCAACGCGATGCACCGCCCGTCCTGGGCGCCGGTGCCGGGCTTTATGCTCAGGATTTTACTAGGAGAAATGGCAGGATCGCTGCTGCTCGGGGGACAAAAGGTGATTCCGGAGAAACTGCTGGAGACGGGTTACAAGTTCCGATTTCCTAAATTGGATGAAGCGCTAGCGGATGTATTGAATCATTGATCCCTTCATTCTTTGATTCTCCCGAAGGTCCGTAGGACTCCCACGGATGATCCCCTCGGGAAAAGAAACAATGAACAGCCGTGCCAATTTAATAACGAAGGAGGCTTCATGAGACGACAAATATTGTTCGCGTTGGCGGTTCTTGTTCTAGTATCGTTCGGCATGTTCATACCCGACGACGTTACCGTCGTCATCAACGAATGGGATGTCCCCACGCCTGATTCGCGTCCGCACGACCCGGCGGTCGCGCCCGATGGCGCGCTTTGGTATACGGGTCAGCGTGCGAACAAGCTGGGACGGCTTGACCCAGCAACGGGAACAATCAAAGAGTACATGCTCAAGACGCCCGATTCCGGTCCGCACGGATTGGTCGCCGACAACGACGGAAATATCTGGTACACTGCCAACTCGAAAGCCTACATCGGAAAGCTCAACCCAACGACCGGCGAAGAAACCTTGTATCCCATGCCCGATGAACGCGCCAGCGACCCGCATACGCCGATCTTCGACCAGAACGGCATCCTTTGGTTTACGGTGCAACGGGGAAACCTCGTCGGAAAACTCGACCCTGCGACCGGTAAGGTCGCGCTCAAAGAAGTGCCCACCGAGCGGTGCAGACCTTACGGCATCGTGGTAGACTCGAAGGGCACGCCGTTCTTCTGCGAGTTCAACTCCAACAAACTCGCGAGCATTCATCCTGCGACAATGGAAATTACCGAGTACCTCCTGCCCGATGGCGCGCGCCCGAGGCGACTCACCGTTGCGCCGAACGGCATGGTCTACTACAGCGACTACGCACGAGGGTATGTCGGCATGCTTGACCCAACGACGCGGAAGGTCACCGAATGGAAATCGCCCGGCGGACCGGACTCCCAACCCTACGGTATCGCCGCAACAAGCGACGGGAGAATTTGGTACAGCGAATCGGGAATTGAGCCAAATACAGTCGTGCTCTTCGACCCGAAGACAGCGGCGTTCAAGACGTGGCAGATTCCTTCAGGCGGTGGTGTTATCCGCCACATGGTGGCAACGCCGACCGGGAAGCTCTATCTTGCATGCAGCGGCGTCAATAAAGTGGGAGTGGTTGAGGTTCGCTGAGTCATTTGTCAGCGCAGCGGTATGCTGAGCCGAATCTGCGCGTTGCCACCTAAATCGTCGCTCACGTCAAAGTCGTACAGACTTGCTCCGACATACGCGTCGACAAGGTTGAGGAAGTAGGTAAGCGCTAGGTAGAATGCAAACCGGTCACGCTCGTCGTGGTAAAAATCCCGCTCGTAACGCGCTTGCGCATCCCCTGTGCCACCCCCCTCGATCGACAGCCGATACCGATCTCTGGCTTCACTGTACCGGTTATCCGCTTTGTTCCACTGGCTGCCGAAATAAATACCAAACCCCCAGATGATGGGAATAGTCAGGTATCGCTTTGAGTAAACCTGTCCCGCGCCGGGTACAACCGCGGAAAGCACTACTGCGAGGGTTGTCGATTTTGTTTGGGGAGGCGCGATCGCGACAACGGAATCGGGCAGAAAAGTAGCGTTGTAAAGTTGCTCTCTCTCAAAAAAAGAACCACGAATCTGTTGACCGAAGGAATTTTGAGAAACTAGGGTGAGGGAGAAAATGACAACCACAAAAAACACGATGTCATTCTGAGGGAGTCTGCCGTTTTTTGGTAGACGACCGAAGAATCTCAATGCCCAATTGTGCTGAGATGCTTCACTTCGTTCAGCATGACATTCTTTTTTTTGAAAGAATCGGTCTGAGTAGGTGACGTCCAATGAAATTATTCCACTATCGTTCAACCACTGCGATCGCCTCGATCTCCACGCGCACATCCTTCGGAAGCCGGGCAACTTCCACGGTGCTGCGGGCGGGCTTGGACTCGGAGAAGAACTCGGCATAGACCTCGTTCATCGCCGCAAATTCGCCCATATCCTTCAAAAAAACCGTTGTTTTGAATACCGATTTAAGCGACGTACCGCCGGCTTTGAGTATTGCCTCAACGTTTGTTAGCGCCTGTCGGGTTTGGGCTTTGATATCGCCTTCAATAACCTGGTTCGTCGCCGGGTTGATGGCAATTTGTCCGGCGGTATAAAGAAATTTTCCGTCGACAAGGATCGCCTGGCTGTACGGACCAATTGGGTTAGGAGCTTTATCGGTTAAAATTTTTTGTAGAGCCATGACTCAATCTCGGATTTTGGAGTGCGGAATAATATGATTCGTTATGCAAGTACTCTAACCCTGCTGCCGACTGCAGTCTGCTTACTGCGTTACTGATATTTCTCAACCGCGGCAAACAGGTCGAGCAGCCGGTCGAGGTCGTCGAGCGAATAGTACTCAATGACGATATCTCCCCTGCCGCCGCCTTTCGGGCGCACGCTAACTTTTGTGGCAAGCGCCCTGCGGATTTTTTCCTCGACGCTCTGCACACTGGAGGTCGAAATCGTCACGGCGCCTGCGCCGGATTTCGATTTCGGCTTTCCTTCTTTGGCGTAGAGCTCGACTTTCCGAACCGACAAGCCGTCCTGGATAATTTTTTCGTACATCTTCAGCTGCATGCGTTCGCTCGGAAGGTTAATCAACGCGCGTGCATGGCCCATCGTGAGCTTATTTTTTCGTAGTCCGTCTTGAATTTGGACCGGGAGTTTCAGCAGCCGGAGAAAATTTGTAACTGTTGTTCGGTCCTTGCCGACTTTCTGAGCGACTTCCTCCTGCGTGAGATGACATTCGTCGATGAGCCGCTGGAATCCTGCGGCGACTTCCATCGGGTTCAAGTGCTCGCGCTGGATGTTCTCGATGAGCGCGAGTTCCAACATCTCTTCGTCCGTCTGCACATCGATGACATATGCGGGAATCTGCACGAGCCCCGCGGCTTGCGCCGCGCGCAAGCGGCGCTCGCCGGTGATCAACTGGTACTCGTCGTTGAACCTCCGGACGGTGATCGGCTGGATGACACCTTTCTCGATGATCGACTGCTTCAACTCATCGAGCGACGCGTGGTCGAAGTCCGAGCGCGGCTGGAATGGATTGGGGCGGATGCGGTCACACGCGATCCGGGCTATCACGCCCGGCGCGGCGGTCTCGACATTCATCTCGCCCTCCTGCACGCTCACGTCACGTAGCGGCGCTTTCGGGATGAGTGCATTCAGCCCGCGACCGAGGACGGATTTTTTCTGTGTTGTCATTGTTCCTGTTGCTGTGCAACGGGTTCGGCAAGGAGGACTTCGTTGTTGTTCAACACTTCCTTCGCCAGGTCCATATAATGCCGCGTCCCGGAGCAGATGGCATCGTAGAGAATAATCGGCTTGCCGAAGCTTGGGGCTTCGCTAAGCCGGATATTCCGGGAGACCACCGTCTTAAATACTTTGTTGCCAAAATACCGCTTCACCTCTTCCACCACTTGATTCGAGAGTTTCAGACGCGAGTCAAACATCGTCAGCAGGACGCCCTCGATATCCAGGTTGGGGTTCAAATTCTTCTTCACCATGTTGATGGTATTAAACAGCTGGCCGAGGCCCTCGAGCGCAAAGTATTCGCATTGCACCGGTATCAGTACAGAATCCGCCGCCGTCAGCGCATTCAGCGTGAGCAAACCGAGCGACGGCGGGCAATCGACGATAATAAAATCGTACTTCTCCCTCACGCTTTGCAAGCCCATCAGGAGCCGGCGCTCGCGCTCTTCGATTTCGACCAGCTCAAGCTCCGCACCAACAAGGTTAATGTGCGACGGCAAGAGCGACAGAAAGGGCATCTGCGTATCGACAACGGCGTTCGCGGCGTCCATACCGCCCAGCAAGACTTCGTAGATCGTCTTGCCTTCCGCGGGGTTTGCGCCAACGCCGCTCGTCGCATTCGCTTGCGGGTCGGTATCCACCACGAGCACACGCTTCTCCGCAACGGCGATACATGCCGCGAGGTTGACTGCGGTGGTGGTTTTCCCCACGCCGCCTTTCTGGTTCGCTATGACGATGACTTTGCCCATTGCTTCACGAAACGACCATCATTCCTGCCGAGCACAAGATCGCGCCAATGGCTGCAACCAACGACCGCTTGACGAGCTTCGAGTACGCAAGCCACCAGCCTTCGAACTCGTCAGCGCCGCTCTCCGAGGCTTGTTCCATGTGCTTCAACACTTTGCCGAGCTGCCACGAGAAAAAGAGAAGCAGCATAAAACAAATTTGCTTCACTGCGAGCAACCTCGCCCACCATGTCGCGTAGTCAAACCATACGAACCTCGGGCTCAACAGCATCAGCAAGACGCCTGTGACGAGCAATGGCCAGAGGCTCGACCAGATGAACGGGAGAAACTGTTTTTGGATTTTGAGGTGTAATGCTGCACGCGTCGCTTTGTCATATTCAACGATGGGTCTCTGGACGGCATTCAGAAATATCAACCCACCGACCCACGCAACCACCGAGACGATGTGCACAACGCGACACGCCCAAAGCACAAAATCCATGAGCCGAGCTTATTCCCTTCTCGCAGAGCGTAACAAAATGCTTTTCAATATACTCCTTTTCCCAATTCTTTGCAACAAAATGAGAGGGGGTTACGCCGATTCATTCAAGTATATCTCCAACGTGGAACGCGTATCCACGAAGAAATTCTTCGATGCCCATATGCTTGCGTCCTTCTTGCTGAATCTCGCGGACTGCAATGACCCCCTCGCCCGTTTGCACAAACATCGAATGTGTATCGACCCGAACAATTTCTCCGGGCTTGGCATGTTGCTTCCAGTCGGATTTCATATCGGCAATCTGAGTCCGGTAAATCTTGAGTATTTTTTGCTGATGCGTCGTCCAGGCGCACGGCAGAGGCGATACTCCGCGAATGAGATTATGCACGTATGCCGCGGGTTTTCGCCAATCGATTCTACAATGTTCTTTGAAAATTTTCGGCGCAGGCGAAGCTTCAGCGTTATCCTGTCGACGCGGGTTTGCTTTCCCAAGCTCGATGAGCCGCACTGTCTGGAGCACGATTTCCGCTCCGACTTCTGCGAGCGTATCATGGAGTTCGCCGGCAGTCTCATCGGGACCGATACGCACGCGCGCTTGCAGCACGATATTGCCGGTATCGACTTTCTCTTGCAGAAAGAACGTCGTTACGCCCGTCTCCCGTTCGCCGTTGATGACCGCCCAATTGATCGGCGCCGCGCCGCGGTACTTCGGCAGCAGTGAAGCATGAAGGTTGAACGAGCCGGATTTCGGTATCAGGAATACTTCTTTCGGCAGGATACGGAAGGCAACGACGACGATGAGGTCGGGGTGAAGTTCTTTCAGTTGCGAAACAAACTGTTGGTCGTTGAGGCTTTCCGGTTGAAGCAAAGGGACGTTTTTCTCAAGTGCGAATACTTTTACGGGAGTATCCTGTACCTGCTGTCCACGACCGCGGGGCTTATCGGGCGCGGTAACGACGGCGGGAATCTCGTAGTGGTGTTCGAGGAGAATCCGGAGGCTCGGTAGGGCAAACTCCGGCGTACCCATGAAGATGATGCGCATTGCGAAGGCTTAGACCTCCACTCCTGTTACAACAGGATAACTCGCTTCGACGTCCCCCTTTTTGATTTTTCGGAGCTTTGGCTTGAGTAATGCCCGCTGGGCGGCGGAAAGATGGTCGAAAAACAGTACGCCGTTCAGGTGGTCTATTTCGTGTTGCATCACACGCGCCAGTAGTCCTTCGACGTCAATCTCGATTTCCTTGAAATTACCGTCCCGGAAACGCACTTTGATTTTATCCGGGCGCTTGATGTCGGCGCGCAGCTCCGGTATGCTGAGGCAGCCCTCTTCCATCGAAATCGAGCCTTCGCTCTGGAGAATCTCCGGATTAATCATGATGAGGGATTTTGACCGCCTCGGCTTCGGTTCTTCATGATCGGCTTTCTCCTCAGACTCCTCGCGCAACGCCTCTTCCACGGCGCTCAGGTCCATGACGAGCACTTTCCGCAGCTCGCCGACCTGATTCGCCGCGAGGCCTATGCCGTGCGCATTGTGCATGGTCGCAATCATATCGACGATGAGTTTCACGACGCCGTCGGTGAGCTCCTTGACCGGCTTCGCTTTTTCCCGCAGCACGTCGCTGCCATAAAGATAAATGGGGCGAATGGACATTTCTGGAATCGTGTATTCGAACTCTCCCCATATCCCCCTCTTTGAGGGGGATATAGGGAGGTTTTTATTGACTTAGTCTATGACGGCAGCTTACGAAATCAATTCACTCAACAATTCTTTTCGCTCCTTCGTATCGCTTTTTATAGTAGCTGCTTTCCAGTGATGAAATGGTAACGCCGAACGACACGCTCGCATGGGCGAACAAATCGTCGCCCAGATAAATACCGACGTGCGACGCAGACTCGCCCGTCGTGTTAAAGAATACCAAATCGCCGAATTTCAAATCGTCGAGCCCAACCGGTGAGCCGACGCCAAACTGATCGCGGCTTGTGCGCGGCAGCTCTTTTTTCAGCGCCGCGCTGTAAACCTGTCGCGTGTACGCCGAACAATCCAAACCCTGACCGCTCTCGCCGCCAAGCAGGTACGGCACGCCCATGTACTTGGAAATCTCGCGCATGAGTCGCGCGCTTTCGAGATTGCTGAGCGCTTCGTTTTTCTCGCGCGTAAAGTCGCGCGCGCCGGAGATAATGCTCTCCGTTACCGCTGGGTCAACCGGCACGTCGTTTTCCTTCTTGTCTTCCTCAACGAAGTTCGTTTGCGTCGTCTGTTCCGCGGCAGCGGGCGTTTCGCTTGATTCCGATTTGCCGGCGCCGCTAAACCGCGGGCTCGCAGCACCGCAACCGCTCAGAAGAATAAAGAGGGCAACCAGCGCGCAACTGATCACCAGCGGCGTTCTCCCGAACACCAATACCCCGCCGGCAATGCGAGAAAGCCCCGGTGTGAGCCGAGGCTTTCGTTGTGAACGCCATTCGTGCATACGGTTAGCCAAGATATGCCCGCAGCGCTTTGCTGCGCGATGCGTGACGCAAGCGGCGAATCGCCTTTTCTTTAATCTGCCGCACGCGCTCGCGCGTAAGGTTGAACTTTTCGCCGATCTCTTCGAGCGTGAGCGAGTGCTCCTGGTCGAGCCCAAAATACAAGCGAATCACCTGCGCTTCGCGCTCGCTCAGCGTATTCAGCGCCCGGCGAACTTCCTCTTTGAGCGATTCGTTCATCAGGTCGGAATCCGGCGTCGGCGTGCGCAGGTCTTGAATAACGTCCAAGAGCCGGTTGTCTTCGCCCTGTGCGAACGGAGCGTCCATCGAAAGGTGCCTGCCCGAGATTTTCAGCGTGTCCGACACTTCGAAGAGCGACATGTCCAGCTCTTCCGCCAGCTCGCTGGCGCTCGGCTCGCGTTCGAACTCCTGCTCCAACGCACTGAACGCTTTGCCGATTTTATTTAGCGCGCCGACGCGGTTCAAAGGCAGCCGCACAATACGGGATTGCTCGGCAAGCGCCTGCAAAATCGACTGCCGGATCCACCACACGGCGTACGAAATAAACTTGAACCCGCGCGTCTCATCAAACCGCTTCGCGGCTTTGATGAGACCGAGGTTGCCCTCGTTAATCAGGTCTCCCAAAGAGAGCCCTTGATTCTGGTATTGCTTCGCAACGCTCACGACAAACCGCAGGTTCGCTTTCGTCAGTTTTTCCAGCGACTTCTGGTCGCCCTTTTTAATGCGACGAGCAAGGTCGATTTCCTCCTGCGGGGTCAGCAATTCGACTTTGCCGATCTCCTGCAGATACTTATCTAACGACTGGCTTTCGCGATTCGTGTATTGCTTACTAATCTTCACCATGTTGACGGTAGCCTTTTCGTTTCAAAAAAACACTTCACTATCGGTAAAACACTTGACAAGGTAAAAAGATTTCAAGTCATTTTCAGGTCAATTTTATCGACGATCCCAACGATACTGACGTCCACAGGAGCCATCTCGACAGGCAGCGGTATAACAGCCTCGCGGGCGGTAATATAGATGACCGTTTCGCCGGGTCCTGCCCCCACCGTATCAACGGCGACAATCGGGGTTCCTGTTTTTTCACGTTTGGAGTTCAGCGGCTGGATAAACTGCAGCTTGAAGCTCTTGAGGTTCTCGTCTTTCCGGGTTGCCCAGACGGTTCCTATGACCTTTGCGAAGAACATAGTTGGTTGATTTGCGAGTAGCGTTTGTGATTCGCGGGCCAAAATTAGTAATTGGCTCTTCTCTCTACTTACCAATTACCATTCACCGCTTTTAGTCTGCCACGTCTATCTTATCCACCACCGCCATGATGACGGCATCGACCGGCTTGTTTTTTGTCGCGACCGTTTGGCGAGCCGAGCTGCCGGTCGCAATCAGCACAACGTCACCTACCCCCGCCTGCACAGTATCCACCGCCACCACAAACGTGTCCTTTAGTTTATAGTCGAGGTCGACGTGCTTCACGATGAGGAGCTTGGAACCGACCAATTCCTCATCTTTGCGCGTCGCCCACACCGTGCCGACAACTTTTCCGAGGATCATCGTGTCCTCTTTCTATTAGACGTTTTCTGTAATGGTTGGTTGCACGGCGGGGGCTAAAGCCCCGCTTTTTTCCGTGCGTTACTATAACTACACACTTCCATGCATTGCGACAAGAACCGGTCAGGGGAATATCATTTCCAAAAAGCTCATTCCTGCTAAGCGTTCAGCGCCGTGAATGCTGAAATACTCCGCTACCGTCTTCCCGACATCAGCAAAGCTTGTACGGACTCCAAGGGGAACATTGTGCTTACCGGATTTGCCATAACAGACAATAGGCACATATTCCCGTGAATGGTCTGTGCTCCGGTCGGTCGGGTCGTTCCCGTGGTCTGCCGTAATCATGAGTAAATCGCCGCCGCTCAGGCATTCGATGATTCGCGGTACTTCATGATCGAACGCTTCCAGCGCATCGGCGAAGCCCCGCGGGTTCTGCCGGTGACCGTAGAGCATATCGAAGTCGACAAGGTTGGTCATCAGAAATCCGGATTTCATGTTGCTGCCGACTTTCACGGTCTCTTCAATTCCTTGCGCGTTCGACTTCGTGTGAATTTTTTCTTTCAGCCCTTTGCCGGAAAACAGGTCGTCGATTTTCCCGATGCCGACTGTCGGAACGCCGTTTTCAAAGAGCAAGTCGAGCACCGTTGAACCGCTCGGCTCGACGGCAAAATCTTTTCTGTTCGGCGCGCGGGTGTAGCCGTCGCTCGTTCCGACAAACGGCCGAGCGATGATCCGCCCGACCTTGTGTTCGCCCACCATGACCTGCTCGCGGGTCACGCGGCAGATACGGTACAATTCTTGCAGCGGAATGACGTCCTCGTGCGCTGCAATCTGAAACACCGAGTCGCCCG
>Ga0209108_10002029_pt1 | contig 11726 bp, 9 predicted proteins | sample Rifsed10ft1_FD_184003 | JGI IMG/M metagenome (GOLD analysis project Ga0209108, IMG submission 184003) | Soil microbial communities from Rifle, Colorado, USA - sediment 10ft 1 (version 2) | ecosystem: Environmental > Terrestrial > Deep subsurface > Rock core/Sediment | place: Rifle, Colorado...
GCCTCGGTCCGGAGCACGGCCATCGCCGCGCCGGCTGAGCCCGCGGTGACGGTCTGGACCCCGGCTTCTTCCAACGCCGAGATCGCTTCGGCCCGCTCCGCTCCCTCATAGATGATCAGGAGTACCGAGACCGGCCTTTCGGCAATCCGTCCCCGGATCCGCGCCCACCGCACGACTTCGGTCTCGGCGTCCACCGGGGAAACCCGGAGGTCCACCCGGCTGAACGGGTCCTGGAGCGCCTCGACGTCGTCCAGGTCGGCCACGAGCGCGGCGGGCAGGAGATCCTCCGATGCCACGTCGAGCCAGGCCGTCAGCGCGTTCCGGGGGTCCTCATCGTCGGCGGGGACAAACACGATCAAGTCGGGCCGTTCCGAAATCGGGATCTCTCCTGGCCGGACGTCGAGCGCCACAGTGGTCACGGTGTACTGCGCTTCCCGGAGCCCGGCGGTGATCCGGGCGGCCATGGGACTTGGCCCGCCGATGAGGCAGGCCCGCCGGCTGAAGGCCTGCGGCCGCGTTGCTCCCTCACGCGGTCCCTCTCCGCCCCGCCATCCCTCCCTCCCCAGCTCCCGCGCCGCATCGTCGAACGCCGCGGCCACTCTCCCGATGATCCCGCCCAGGAATGCGAAGTCCTCCTCGCTCGCGGCATCGTGCTCCGCCAGCCAGTGCTCGCCGATTCGCGCCGCCTCGGTAATTGCCGGGAAACCATAGCTTCCACCCGAACCGGCCAACTTGTGAAACCGGGACTTGAGCGACGCCAGGCCATCCGGCTCCCCGACCCGGGCTGCGGCGAGGTCTTTCCGAAGCTCCCCCAGGCGGGCCGGCGCTTCCCGGAGATACTCCTGCCGAAGGTGGAAGTAGACCTCGACCAGCTCCTGGTCCAGCTCCTCATCCCCGCCGTTCATTCCGCAGGCTCCCCCGCGCCCGCGCTCCCGCCCGCTCCCTTGGCCCGGAGCTGCTCGATGGCGAGCGCGGCGGCGGCGATCAATGTGGGAGCGGTCCCCCAATGTCCGGTCACCCGGTCTCCCTCCCTCGAGGCGAGCAGCGCGCTCCGGTCGTCCACGACCACCAGGAACGGCTGTCCGGGCCAGTCGTTTCCCGTGGAGACGACCGAGACGTCCGGGAACGGCAGGTCCACCGGCGCGGTCACCGAAAGGGAAAGCGTCACCCCGCTCCCGGCCGCCTTCCGGAGCGCCGGGACCAGCGGGGGGTAGGCCTCCGGTGGCCCGTGCATGAGAACGCGGCTCACCGCCCGGGCCGCTTCCCGGGCCGCGATTTGCAGCGCGCCTCGCGCCGACGACAATTCAATCAGCGTCGGAGACGCGGGCGCGGAAATCTGCTCCAGGGTCCGGCTCACTTCGTCGAGAGCCTGGGCCTGCCGCTCCACGATTCGCGCCACCAATGCGGTTGGAGGTTCGGGCCGGAATCTCTTGGGGCGTCCCTCCTCGACCCGGGCGGCTCCTTTCTGGACCAGCCCCTCAAGGGCTCCGTAGGCGTTGGCCCGCGCCAGACCGGCCGCCCGGGCGATGGCGTAGCCGGTGCCCGGGCCGCCGCGCAGCAGCACTTCGTAAACCAGGCTTTCGGTGGGGGTGAATCCGAACGCGGTTAGGTCTAGCCCGGCCACTACCGGTACTCCACCGGCCATCCCAGCAGGCGGGCGATCAGGGCCAGCCTGAACGTCACGTCCACCTGCCTCGAGTCCAGCGATTTCGATTCGGGATGAAGCGGGTACGTGTGGTACGTGATCTTGTGCCCGGCCCGGGGGGCTGCCTTGAGCGCCTTGGGATGCCAGACCCCGCTCTCGTCGCATTCCGCCAGCAACCGGGCCAGGACCCGGGTCGCGACCGGGTTCGTGTGCAGCGCATTGATCCGGGCCAGCAGCTCGATGAAGTGAAGCGCCAGAGGGATGTCCTTCGGGCTGCCCTTCGCGTCGGCGACGATCGGGTCTCCCAGGAGCAGCAGCTCCGGCTTGAGCACTCGCTTGCCGATCTGCCAGACGAATGCCTTCTTCGGCGCCGGCATCCCCAGATACTGGCCCAGCCGCTCGGTAAACCCCGCCCGCTCCCGCTGCAGGTTGGGCATCGCCGCGATCATCGCGACCGAATACCAGGTCGGGGGGTGGGCCTCGGGATTGAGGATCGTCTTTCTCCCCGACCGGACGAAGGGCTTTTCGGCCAGGGGGCTCCGGAGGAAAGCCGAAACCGACGTGGCGATCTTGTGGGCCGCTCCCCGGAGCCGCGGGTCCTCCAGGTAACCCGCCTCCGCCAGTGCGGCCGATACCGCTTCCCGCATGTGCTCACGGGCCCAGACTCCGGACGCCTCCGAATTCCGGTACAACTTGGAGAACTCGAACTGAAGAAACGGATCCTCGTCCCGCGAAAGCAGCCTGAACAGGATCCGGTCAGCCAGCTTGAATGGACGGCCGTTCCTGGGGTAGCCGAGCTGAAGCAGGCGCCGGTACTGTGGGATCGTGCCCACCTCCTTGATCCCCTCCTTGGCGGAGGGGGCCAGGAAGGCCAGGTTGTTTCCCCACACCCCGGTTTCCTTCTGCTTCCGGGTGATCGCCTGGACCGGCTTCGACTCCACTACCGCCGTCTCGTCCGGCGCAAAGGCCTCGGGCGGCGGCGGATAGGCGTGGTAGGCCAGCTCGCGGCGGGTTCGAAGCCGGATGGACTCGCTGCCGTGTTCGAGCAGCCAGCCTACCGGTAGGCGGTGGAAGTTGGGCAGGTCCAGAAGCACCCTCCCGACGAAGTTCTTTTAGGAAGCCAGCGAGAAGCGCCGAACATAGTAGCGTTTGCTCCTACGGTCTAGGTGCCATCGCATCCCGGCTGCCCCAGGAAACGCTCGATTTCCGCCGCTACCGTGTCTGGGGCCTCGGCTTGGGGCCGATGGAAAGCACCGGGTAGCGGAAGGAGCCGCGAGCAGGGAATCGCCCGGTGAAGGCTGTCTCCCACCGAGAACGGCACCACCGGGTCGAGCCCGCCCCAGATGAGCAGCGTGGGCTGCGAGATCTCCCGGAACCGGTCCCTGAGCTCCGTGAAGTCGAACTCCTCCAGCACCCGGCTCGCCGCCCTGGAGTAGGCTGGGTCACCGGTCAGGTCGTACCGCGCGGCCCAATCCGGCTCGAAAAGCCAGCCGGGGTCGTGGATCGGGGTGATGAACGAGCGAAGGGCGAGATATCGGCCGATCCGTTCCGCCTTCCCGGTCGTCATGCCGTCGGCGATTCCCCAGAGCCCGATCCGGTAACCTGCGGGAGCGATCAGCACCAGGAGCTTGATCCGGTCCGGCCGCTCCAGCGCGAGCGAGGCCGCCAGCTCGCCCCCCATCGAATGCCCTACCAGCACGACCGGGCCATTGGTCCATTCGTCCAGGAAACGGGAGAGCCGTCGGGTCATCACCGCCAGAGAGTAGGAGCTGTCGGGCTTGTCGCTCCCGCCGAACCCCGGAAGATCCAGCGCCACCACCCGATTCCGCTCGGCCAGGCGGTCCAGGACGGCTCGCCAGGTTGTAAGCGACTCGCCAAAGCCGTGGACCAGGACCAGCGTCGTATCTCCCGCGCCGGCCCGGATCGTCCGCAAGCGGACCCCGTCCACGGCGAGCCACTCCGCCCGGTGGAGAGGAAGGGGAAGCGGGCGATCCCGGAACCCGCCGAGGCCGCCCAGAAGCGGGATGATCAGCCACCAGCGCCGCCACCCTCCCCCCGTCCTCCCGCCCGCGACCCGGTCGATCACAGCCCAAACACCAGGAGCGTTCCTCCTTGCTGGCTTACCGACCCAATGTCCGGAAATGCCCCGTTCGCCCCGAGTCCCCACCATCCGCCGAGTCCCGACAGAACCGCGATGTACTGCCTGCCGTCGGGCCCCAGAAACGCGATCGGATTCCCTACGATCCCCGACGGGGCCTTGAACTTCCAGAGCTCCTGGCCGGTGCGCTGGTCCACCGCCTTGAGCCATCCTTCCATCGTCCCATAGAACACCAGACCCCCGGCGGTCGCGAGCGCTCCTGCCGCCACCGCAAGCGGCTCGCGGTTCTCCCATGCGATGGTCGCGGTGGCAGCGTCCCATGCTATGAATCGGCCCCTGGTTCGACCCGGCCCCGCTTTCATGCGGACCAGGGGCGCCGAGGCCCCCGGGCGGAGCTGAAGGTCCATGCAGAGGTTGTTGAGCGGAACGTAGAACAGGCCCGTGAGCGGCGAGAACGCAGCCGGCTGGAGGAATTTGGTCCCGATGCTCCCGGGACAGATGTCGGTCCGGGGCTCCGCCCCGGTCGGGGCCGTGTACTGGGGCTCGATCACCGGAACCGCGGTCGCCTGGTCCACCCGGGCCGCCCAATTGACCGGGCCGTACTTCTCGGCCAGCAGCAAACGGCCCGTGGCCCGGTCAATCGTGTACGCGAAGCCGTTCCTGTCAAAGTGCACTAGGGCCTTCACCGGGTTTCCCCGGACTACGAGGTCCGCCAGGATGCTCTCGTTGGCTCCGCCGTACCCCCACTGGTCGTGGGGGGTGAGCTGCAACGCCCAGCGCACCTTGCCGGTCGCCGCGTCTCGGGCCAGAATGCTCGAGGTCCACTTGTTGTCGCCGGGGCGGAGCGCCGGGTTACCCGGAGCCGGCTGGTCGGTGCCGTGGAAAACGAGGTTGAGCACCGGGTCGTAGGAGAGCCACCCCGAGGTCGTGCCGCCTCCGGCTTGCCAACCCGTTCCTCCCCAGCTGGAGACGCCGAGGTCGCGTCCCTGGTGCGAGGTGTACGACGGATTGGCGGGCCCGTCGAGGAGCACCTCCGAGTCAGGCCCGGTGCTCCAGCCCCGCCAGACCTGGCGCCCGGTAAGAGCGTCATATGCGGTCAGGTGACCCCGCACTCCGTTCTCCGCTCCTGAGACTCCCACAATCACCAGGTCTCTCGCCACCAGGGGAGCGCCGGCCAGCGTTGCTCCGGAGTGCCAGTCCGAGTTCCGCACCCGCCAGATTTCCCGTCCCGTGGCCGCGTCGAGCGCGACCAGCTCCCCGCTCAGCAGCGGCACCAGGACCTTTCCGCTCTCGTGGTAGGCGAGTCCGCGGCTGCCCACGTCGCAGCAGCCGGTGGGCATCGCCGGCGGGCTGCTCCCCGCCCGAGACGTCCCGCCGGGCGCCGGCGGCAGCGGGGCGGCGTATCTCCACTTGATCGGGGCGCCCGGCCTGGACAGATCCAGGGCGAACACCTGGTTGGGATAGGGCGTGTGCACCAGCATTGTCGCGCCTACGACCAGCGGACCTCCTTCGTGGGCCCGGAGCGAGCCGGTGGAGAAGGTCCAAACCGGTCGGAGCTGGGCGATCGTTCGGGCATTGACCTGGTCGAGCGGGCTGTAGCGGGTCAGGGCAAGGTCCCGCCCCGCGGCGGGCCAGTCGCCCTGGGAAACGGTTCCCGGTCGGGTGGGCGTAGTGGGGCGCTGCGCTGCCAGTGCCGGCGGAATAGCCGACCCCAGAACGAAGCCCGCGAGGAGGCCGAGCCGGATGGGCTGCATTACCCTAAAAGCTAGTCGGTCCGAAGCGGTCCTTTGCCATCGTCGGACCCCGAGCTAGGATTCTCCGGCATTCGGAAAGAGGGAGCCATGAAGGTCGCGATCACCTATTGCCGGGTCTGAAACTACGAGCCCCGCGCCGCCGGTCTGGCGGCGGAGCTGCACCGGGAATTCCCGGGGAGCGAGGTCAAGCTGATCCCGGGTTCGGGCGGTGTGTTCGATGTGAGGATTGACGGCCGGCTGGTGTTCTCCAAGAAACAGGTCGGGAGGCACGCGGAGCCGGGGGAGGTTGTGCGGATCATCCGGGGTCAGCCATGAGCGGCGGCGCCCTTTGAGGATCGCCATTTCGACCGGGGGAGGAGACGCCCCGGGCCTCAACGCCGTCATCCGCGCGGTCGTGCTCTCAGCGTTCCAGCGGGGCTGGGAGGCCTTCGGCATCTCGCGCGGCTACGAGGGGCTGCTCCTCCGGGAGCCGCGGCCCGCCCCGGAGCGGCGTCAGAGCGACTCCCCCACGGGGCTCATCGCCCTCGGGCCGGCCAAGGTCCGCGGGATCACCCACCTCGGCGGCACCATCCTCGGGACCACCAACCAGGGCAATCCATTCCAGTGGGCCACCCGCCGCCCCGACGGCAGCGCGGCGACCGAAGACCGCTCCGACGAGGTGATCGCGGCGTTCCAGGCGCTCGGTCTCGATGCGCTCATCGCGATCGGTGGCGACGGCAGCCTCAGCATCGCCTACGATCTCCACCGGAAGGGCCTCCCGGTCGTGGGAGTTCCCAAAACCATTGACAACGACGTCGTCGGCACCGAGTCGAGCCTGGGATTCGAGACTGCCGTGGCCACCGCCACCGACGCGCTCGACAAGATCCACACCACCGCCGAAAGCCACGACCGGGTGTTCGTGGTCGAGCTGATGGGACGCTACGCCGGCTGGATCGCTCTCCACAGCGGGCTCGCCGGCAGCGCCGACGTCATCCTCATTCCCGAAATCCCCTTCGATATCGAAAGGGTCAGCGAGAAGATCATCGAGCGGGAGCGCCGGGGCCGCCGGTTCTCCATCGTGGTCGCGGCCGAAGGGGCCCGCCCCCGGGGCGGGGCCACCGTCTATCGCCAGGCCGCGGCTCCCGGGAAGCGGGAGCGGCTCGGCGGCATCGCGGCCGAGGTGGCCCGCGAAATCGAGGCCCGCACCGGCAAGGAAACCCGGAGCCTGGTGCTCGGCCACTTGCAGCGGGGCGGCTCGCCTGGAACGTTCGACCGCCTGCTCGCCCTCCGGTTCGGCTCGGCTGCGGTCCGCGCCGTCGGCGACCGGCACTTCGGCTGCTCCGTGGTCTACACCCCGCCCACCGTCGGGCGGCTTCCCCTGACCGACATCGTTGGGAAGACCAAACTGGTCCCGCTCGAAAGCGGGATCATCATGACCGCCCGGAATCTGGGGATTTCCCTCGGAGACTAGCGGAGGAGATCGTATGGCTGCCGAACCGGCCTTGTCGGACGCTGAAATCGCGGATCGCCTGTCCGCACTCCCAGGATGGAGGTACGAAGGCGGTACCATCCGCCGCGCCTACGCCACCGACGGCTGGCGCGGCTCGATGCTGGTGGCAAACGCGATCGCGTTCATCTGCGAAGCCGCCGACCATCACGCCGATCTCGCGGTCACCTGGCCCCGGGTGGAGGTTGCCCTCTCCACTCACAGCCTGGGCGGCATCAGCGCCAAGGACTTCGAAGTGGCGAAGTTGATTGAGGCCCAGATTACCTGGAAGCCGCCGTCGGGTTCGAGCCTCAAGGGGCCGGGCCAGCCCTTCGTGAAGGACTAGGCAACCCGGTAGTACCCCGACTGCCCCGGGCTCTCCTCAACCTCCACCTCGATCGCCCCCAGCCCCTTGAGCCCCTCCCGCTCCAGGTCGGCCCGAACCAACCCGGCCAGATACTCGGCGATCCGCTCCGCGGTGGTGTTGCCGATCGGCAGCAGCGCGCAGTTCGACCGCGGGAACACGAACTGCCGGACGCCCAGGTAATCCACCACCAGCCGGTCGCCCTCCTCCATCAATACCAGCTTGGGATTCTCGGTCGGCAGGATCACCCGGTGGTCCACCGCCTGCACGTAGGGCCGCACCACCCGCTTGAGCACCCCGAAGTCCACCACAAAGCCGCACTCCGGGTCGATTTCCCCCTCCACGGTCACGCCCACCCGGTAGTTGTGCCCGTGGAGTGACTCGCACTGGTGGCCGGCGAGCGTGATGAAATGAGCCGCGGAGAAACTCAGGTACTCCTTGGCGACAGTCACCTTGAAAACGTGGGGCACGACCGAATATACAGTGTCCTCCGCCGGACCGTCCGGCGTCCTGCCGGGAGGACGATCGCTCCCGCCGAGATGGCCGACCCCTATGTGCCACAACGAGATGCGGGATGGCACGACGTTCGCTTTCAGGCCGGGGCATTGGATCGTGAACTACCCCAGGAGGCCATATGCACACGCGAGTCCTTTCGGCCGGAGCAGTCCTGTTGGTGCCGCTGCTCCTCGGTGCCCAGCCCGCCGCCGCCCAACGGGTCAGCGCCGACATTCGAATCGGAGCCGGGCCGATCTCCGGCTCCATCCACATCCGCCCCGATCGCCATTACCGGAGCGATCGCTTCCGCCCCCGAACGGTCCGGGTGGATCTGCTCCGGTGGCGCGACTATGGACACCGCCGAAGCTGGCTCCGGGACTTCCGGCGCGATTCACGCGTCGTCGTGATCTTCGTGGACCGGCGCGACGGGCGCTACTATGACCGGTTCCGTCCCGGCCTGGTCGAAGTCAGGGCCTTCCAACGCGGCGGCCGCTTCTACCGCTGGGACGATGACCGGTTCGACCGTTGGGATCGAGATGATCGCTACGATCGCCGCGACCGCGATGACCGCTACGATCGCAGGGACCGCGGCCGGCGTGACTGGTAGCTGAGCGGTAATCCCTCGGCCCTCATTATCCCCCGGGCTCCCGGCTTGCTGCCGGGAGCCCGGGGCGCGACTTTACCTCGATCATGCGCCCCTCCTTGCTCGGCCCGCACCTTTGGGCTGCCGCACCCATCGTCCTCTCCCTCCTCTTCTCGGCGGAGCTTCGAGCCCAAGACCGGCGTGGGCGACTCGGCATCCATGCCGGCATGACGTTCTCGAAGGTCGGCGGGGCCGATGTCCAGGACGCCAGCGCGCAGCTCGGCTTCGGCGCCGGAGTCTCGATGACCCTGGACCTGGGCCCCTACCTCGCGCTCCGGCCGGAGCTGGCCTACCTCGAGAAGGGGGCGAGGTTCACCGGGACCGGCGCGTCCAATTCCGTGAAGCTCGGTTACCTCGAGCTGCCGGTACAGCTGGTCCTCCGGCTGCCCTTCGCCTCCGGAACCGTAACCCCGCATCTCTCCGGAGGCGGGGCGGTGGGGTTCCGGTTTGATTGCCGCCAGAACATCACCTCCGGCGGGACTTCCGTTTCCCAGACCTGTGGGAGTGCCGAAGAGCCGCCGCCCCGGCGGTTCGACGCGAGCCTCGTCTTCGGCGCTGGGGTGGACGTCCGCCGCCTGAGGTTCGGCGCCCGGTTCGAGCTCGGCTTGACGAAGCTTGGCCGCGGAGATCAAGCCGCCGACGTCAAGAACCGGACTTTGTACCTCCTGGCGGGAACCTCCTTCCGCTGACGGGGCGGTCCGGCTGCCGGGCCGCCCGGCCCTTACCTTTCCCCGATGCACCCCGCCCGCGACCACCACCTCCCCCTCGATCCGGTCGCGTACCAGCGGGCCCCGCACCCCCGCGGCCGGGTTATCGTCATCGCCCCGACCCGCGCCGCCTGTGAAACCATCGAGCTGGCCCTGGGAACCGAAGTCGAGACGGTGCTCCAGCGAGCCCACGGCGCCGAGCTGGTCGAGTGGGCGGCCGCGGGCAAGCCGTTCGGAATCGTGGCCGGCACCGGGACCGGCAAGACCCTCTCGATCCGGCTCATCTCCCAGGCGATTCTCCAGGAAAGCCTGCGATCCGGAGTGGTGAACCGGGAGCGCGAGGCGACCCCGGAGACTCCGGGGTGGAACGTGGTCATCGTCACCACCGGAATCGCGCGGCGCTGGTTCCAGGACGACCTCATCACCGGGCGCGATACCCTGATCGTGGACGAGATCCACCAGACCTCGGCCGAGCTCGAGCTCTGCCTCGCCCTGGGGAAGCGGGCCGGCTGCCGGTTCATCTGGCTCTCCGCCACGGTGGATCCCGCCTTCTATGCCCGTTACCTGGGGAGCGACAAGGTGCTGGAGACCAGCGCCTTCGATCCCACCCTCAAAGCCAGGGTCGAGTCGGTTCGGAAGGATGTCGAGGAGTTTCTCGATGACCGGTACCTTCGCCACGTGGTCCACGACCGGCGCGGGGTCGCGGTATTCGTCCCGACCCGTGCCGAGGTGGAGCGGCTCGCGCGCGATCTCGGCGAGCGCTGGTCCCGGCTCTCCGCCGCGTTCTACCACGGCGGAGAGCCGATCCGCGTCATCCGCCCTTTCCTCGAGGGAACCGTGCCGAAGCCATTTCTCCTCGCGATGACCGCGGCGGGGCAATCGGCTCTCAACATTCCCGGGCTCGATACCGTCGTCATCTACGATGCCCGCTACGGCAATGTGGTGGACCGCGGCCGCAACGTGCTCCACCGGATGTACCTCGGCGCCAACGAAATCCTCCAGATGGCCGGCCGGGTCCACGGCCGGGTTCCCCGGGGAGAAGTCACCATTCTGACCGATCGGGACTTGGACTTCGCCGCGCTCCGCCCGGGCCCGCCCGAGTTCCAGCTCGCGGGCGATGCGGAACGGGTCGCCCTCACCTGCGCCGCCCTCGGGGTGGATGCGCGAGACCTCGACCTGCCGGTGCCGCTCGATCGGATCGCCTATGCGCGCGCGGTGGAGCTCCTCACTACCCGGGGCCTGGTCGAGCGGGGCCGCCTGACCGACTACGGCCGCGAAGTCGAGGCCATGCCGGTGGACCGCGCCTGGGGTGAGCTTCTGGTTCGGGCCGGGCCCGAGGTGATTCCGATCCTGGCAGTCTGCTCCAACATTGACTCGCTCTTCCGGATGACCCGGGAGCAGCGCGACCTCCACGGCGCCGAGGTGAAGGGAAGCGACCACCTCACGGCGTACAATGTCTACGCCGAGGCCGTGAACCAGCACGGCGCCCTTGGGGAGGTGTACGGGCTTCCTCGGCACGTCTTCGACGAGGAGCTCACCGAGTGGGCCGAGCGGCGGGGCGTGCTGGTCAAGGCCATCGAAGACATCGCAATGGGGACCGCGTCGGTTTATCGCTCCCTCGAGCTGCCCCTGCCCAGGGCCTTGCCGTACGCCAACCGCGAGCTGCGGGCCGGCTTCGCGGACCTGGTGGCCAAATGGATGCCGTTCGACCTCGTGATCGACGAGCAGACCGCCGACGGCCACGAAGTCCGGGTCGCCAGGTCGTCGCTGGCCGGCAGCTGGGGAGCAGTCGCCGGGAGGATCCGGTTCTTTGCCGACCGCTTCGGGGTACCCCGGGCATCGATCGAGGGGACCACTCTGTCCCATGAATTGGTGCGGCGCCATGCCAGCCTGGGACCTCCCAGCATTGTGCTGACCGGCACGCGGAAGCAACGGCAGCTTTCGGTTTCGCGCCGGCTTTCGTACTTCGGATTCGATCTCGAAACCGAGACCGAGCCGCTCCGGGGCGCGATCCCTGACCCGCTGATCGGGCCGGCCCGTTGGGCCCTGGCGGCGGCCATTCTCGACGGCCAGACGCCCCACCCCGATCAGGGGAGGATTCATCGGGTCCTGCCGAGGCTCCGGGAGTGGTGGCGGAGGTCCGGCGGTGCGCTCGCGGTTGCGGAAGAGGCCGAGCTGCAACGCCGGATCGCTGCCCAGCTCGAAGCGGTGGATTCCTGGGAGGACTTCCTTCGGGCCCCGATCGCGCTCGAGCCGGAGTCCCTGGTGTCCCAGGCAGAACGACAGCGGCTCGATGCGCTCCCCGGCATGGTGCGATTGCATGGGGACGCTGTGGCTCTTGAATATGACGTCGAGCGGGAAGCGGGGATCGTCCGGCTCATCCTGCGGGAAGGTCAGGCGCGTCGCCTCGCTCCCCGAGATCTCCCCGAGCTCGACCGGCCGATCCGCTTCGAGGTGGTTCGCGGCGGTGGGGAGCCCTCCCTCCAGGCCGAGACTCTGGAGGAGCTGAAACAGCTCCTCCGCCAGCCGCGCCGGCGCTCCCCCCCCCCCCCCCC
>Ga0209108_10002031_pt1 | contig 11722 bp, 13 predicted proteins | sample Rifsed10ft1_FD_184003 | JGI IMG/M metagenome (GOLD analysis project Ga0209108, IMG submission 184003) | Soil microbial communities from Rifle, Colorado, USA - sediment 10ft 1 (version 2) | ecosystem: Environmental > Terrestrial > Deep subsurface > Rock core/Sediment | place: Rifle, Colorado...
CCTGCGGGATGAATCCCGCAGCTTCGCCTGGGGCCAGCTATAATCGAGCGCAGCAATGCCGGGCCTCAAGACGAACGCCCTTTACTACGGAGACAACCTGCAGATTCTCCGCGACTACGTACCGGATGAGTCTATCGACCTGATCTACCTTGACCCGCCCTTCAACTCGAACCGCTCCTATAACGTCCTCTTCAGCGAAACTTCGAGCGCCGCGAGCCACGCGCAGATCGAGGCGTTCGAAGACACCTGGCACTGGGGCAAGGTGGCCCAGGACACCTTCGAGGACATTGCGCTGCACGGTGGCGACGACACGGCGCGGCTCCTCAAAGCGATGGTGGACGCCCTCGGCCACAACGACGTTACCGCCTACCTCACCATGATGGCTGTCCGGCTGGTCGAGCTACGCCGCGTCCTGAAGCCCACCGGCACGCTCTGGCTCCACTGCGACCCGACCGCAGGCCACTACCTTAAGGTGCTGATGGACTCGGTGTTCGACCCGCGCCGTTTCGTGGATCAAGTCGTCTGGAAGCGCTCTTCGGCCCACAGCGACGTAACGCAGGGTGCCCGCCATTTTGGGCGCATCTCCGATCTGCTGCTGGTCTACTCGAAAGGCCCCGATTACCTTTGGAACACGCTCTACACGCCGCATAGCCAAACCTACATGGACGCCTTCTACAAACACGTCGAGCCTGGCACCGGCCGGCGTTATCAACTGGACAACCTGACTGCTGCCAAACCTGGCGGCGATACGCGCTACGAATGGAAAGGCGTGCTCCCTTACAAGGGGCGCTACTGGGCATACTCGCGCCAGAACATGGAGGAATTCGACAGGCAGGGCCGGCTCGTTTACCCGAAGCGTGGTGGCGTGCCGCGGTACAAGCGCTATCTTGACGAGATGCAAGGCGTGCCGCTCCAGAATATTTGGGACGACATTCCGCCCATCCACTCGCGCTCACCCGAACGACTTGGCTACCCGACGCAGAAGCCGCTTGCGCTCCTGGAGAGGGTGATCAGGATCGGCTCGAATGAAGGCGACTTTGTCCTCGACCCGTTCTGCGGCTGCGGTACGGCCGTGCACGCGGCCCAGAAGCTCGGACGCCAATGGATTGGGATCGACATAACGCACCTGGCAATCGGTCTCGTCCGCCGCCGCATGGAAGACGCCTTCGCCGGCCTCAACATCGAGGTGGTGGGTGAGCCGGTCGATCTTTCCGGCGCACAGGAGCTTGCAGCGCACGATCCGTACCAGTTCCAGTGGTGGGCGCTTGACAAGATCAGCGCGCTTCCGGTCGGCGACAGACGGAAGGGCATGGACAGGGGCATCGACGGGATCATTCCCTTTCTGGAGAGCCGCACAGACCGAAAGCGCGTCATCGTCTCCGTCAAGGGCGGCGGCATAAGCTCGAAAGACGTACGCGACCTCAAGGGCGTGCTGGAGCGCGAGGGAGAGCCTATCGGCGTCCTTGTGACCCTGCGCGCGCCGTCGCGGGAGATGCGGCTAGAGGCGGTCGCGACCGGCGCCTACGAGAGCGCTTCCTGGGGCAGGAAGTACCCGCGAATCCAGATACTGACGGTCGCGGACGTGCTGAACGGCAAGAAGGTCGAGATGCCCCCTCCCGATTCGCCTTTCGCTAGGGCCGAGCGTGAGCGGGACCAGGAAGGCGAACAAGGGGCCCTGACGGTCTAAGGGAGGCGCGCGCTACTCCAGGCCGTACTCGATGCCCAGGTCGGCGCACATCTTGCGCAGGCCTTCGAGGACGGAGGGGTGGTAGGGGATGCCGTTGCGCCGGTAGTCCGCCTCCAGCGCCGCCTCCGGCTCGCCGGCGAAGGTGAGGGGGCCGGCGCCGGGCAGGCGGGGCGCGGCGCGCAGCGTCCGCATCATCGACTCCATGCCGTCGTAGAAGGTCTCGAGGTCGCTGAAGGCGTCGATGCGGATGGCGCCGAAGAAGTGGTTGGCGCTGCGGCGGGGCAGCTCGGCGCTGGAGCCGCCGGCGCTGAGGACGCCGCAGAGCACGTCGACCATGATGCCGAGGCCGAAGCCCTTCCAGGCGCCGCGCAGGATGTCGCTGCCGAGAGGGAGGACGCCACCGCCGGTGCCGACGTCGATGTAGTACTGGTTCGGGTCGGTGATCGGCCGGCCTTCGCCGTCGATCGCCCAGCCCTCCGGGACCGGCTTGCCGCGGCGGCGGGCGATCTCGAACTTGCCGGCGGCGACGACGGAGGTCGCCATGTCGAGGACGAAGGGCGGCTGCGGCGGCCGCGCCGGCGCGGCGAAGGAGAGGGCGTTGAGGCCGTAGACGCGCCGCGAGCCGCCGGGCGGCACGACGCCGTTGCCGCCCGTCGTCATGGAGACGCCGATCATGCCGCGCTCCAGCGCCATCATGGCGTACGGCGATGCGGGGCCGTAGTGGCTGCTGTTGCGCACCGAGACCATGCCGACGCCGGTCGCCTGCGCCTTCTCCATGGCGAGGCGCATGGCGAAGGTGCTGGCGACGAAGCCGAGGCCGCCGTCGCCGTCGACGGTGGCGGCCGAGGGCGCGTCCTGGACGACGCGGACGTCCGGGTCAATCTTGATGCGGCCCTGGCGCGGCAGCTCGACGTAGTAGGCGGCGAAGCGGGCGAAGCCGTGGGACTCGATGCCGCGCAGGTCGGAGCAGAGGAGGACGTCGACCGTCATGCGGGCGTGGTCTTCGGGGACGCCGATCTTGGTGAGGGCGCGGACGCCGAGGGCGTACATCTTCTCGTGGCTGACGCGGATGTCGGGTTCGTTCATGGCCGCTCTCCATCCCGCTTCGCATCGCTCTCGCGCTGGTCAGCGGGGAGTAAGAGGGACTCCTGAGGGGACACCCCTCAGACTCCCTGTCAGGGGGCTGCGCCCCCTGCACCCCTGCCTTACGTTCGTCGCACCTCGCGGGCTCGTCGACCCATACGATGCGTCAGGCGCGCGCCTTATCGCCGTTCGCCGCGGCGACGGCGTCCTTGACGGCGGCGAGCTCGCTGCGGGCGCCGCCGGCGAGGCCGGCCGCGTCGGACGTCAGGAGGACCATCTTGAAGCCCTCCTTCACATAACGGTTCGTCAGGGCGGAGCCGGAGGTGTGGATGCCGGGGACGACGCCGTGGCGCACGGCGGCCTCGCGGATGCGGGTCACGGCGGCGGCGTGCTTCGGGTTGTTGGCGTCGTAGCGCGCGCCGAGGCCGAGGGCCTGGCTGAGGTCGGACGGGCCGATGTAGAGGGCGTCGACGCCGGGGACGCTGGCGATGGCGTCGAGGTTGTCGAGGGCCTGGGGCGTCTCGATCATGACGACGCAGGCGATCTCCTTGTTTGCCTCTGCCAGGTAGTCGGAGCCGCCGTAGAGGCTGGCGCGGTAGGGGCCGGCGCTGCGCATGCCTTCCGGCGGGTAGCGGCAGGCGGCGACGGCCGCCTCGGCGTCGGCGCGGGTCTGGATCATCGGGACGATTACGCCGTAGGCGCCGGCGTCGAGGTACTTCATGATGACGGAGGGCTCGTTCCAGGGGACGCGGACGAAGGGGATGGTGGGCGTCGTGGAGATCGCCTGGAGCATGGGCAGGGCGGCCGAGAAGTCGATGGCGCCGTGTTGGGTGTCGATGCAGAGCCAGTCGAAGCCCTGGTGGGCCATCATCTCGGCTGAGTAGCTGCTGGGGATGCCGAGCCAGCCGCCGACGGCGACCTTGCCTTCGCGCCAGAGCTGCTTGACGGTGTTGGGTCGCATGCTCCTCCTCCTCGCTGAATGCCCCTCATTCTGAGCGAAGGGGCGGCGTCTAGTCCACCGGCCCTCGTTCGCCGGGTTGACAAGAGGCACCTGCAGGATGAATCCTGCAGCTTCGGCGGAAGCCGCTGGACAGAGGCGCGAGAAGCCTGGGCGCGCGAAGCGTGGGGAGCAAGGACAGATGCCTGTAGACCAGACGATTCTGGACGACAACACGGCGCAGACGCGACGCCTGGAAGCACTGGTGGCGCGGCTGAGCGACGCCGACCTGGCTCGCGACCTGGGTGAAGGCTGGACGGTGGCTGTAGCGCTGGCGCACCTGGCGTTCTGGGATGGGCGGGCCGTCTACGGCCTGCGACGGTGGGCCGCGGACGGGACGCCGGTCAGCGACGCGGACGATCACATCCTCAACGAGGCGCTGCTCTCGCAGTGGCGGGCGCTGCCGCCGCGTCGGGCGGCGGAGCTGGCGGTGGCAGGGGCGCGAGAGGTGACGGCCGTGGTCGAAGGGCTCTCGGAGCAGGTGGCGTCTGATGTCGTGGCCCGGGGCCTCGACTGGCTGCTGCACCGGGCGCGGCATCGGCGCGACCACATCGAGCAGATTGAGGCGGCGGTGGGCGGACGCGCCTAGATTCTTCGCGGAGCCTGCCCTGAGCGAAGCCGAAGGGCTCAGAATGACAGAAGAGAGAGGCTGCCTACAGCTCGTTCAGCACGTCGATGAGCTGGCGGATGCGGCCGTAGAGGTGCTGCGGGTAGAAGGCGAGGCGCTGCAGTTCCAGGGCGTCCTCGTCTCGCACCTCCGCGAATGTGGGCTCGATGACCTCGAAGGCGCCCTGCTCGAGCAGGTCGGCGAAGTCGTGGTTGAGGCGCTCCAGGGTCGCCGCGTCGGGGGCGCGCCGGAGGCGGAGTATGAGGCGGTCGCCGACGAAGCGGGCGGAATCGTAGTTGCCGTAGAAGCGCTCGATCTCGTCGACGGCCTCCTGGGGCGTGGTCGCGACGCGCAGGAGGGCGAGGTCTGACTCGAGGATGAAGCGGCGGCGCAGGACCTGGTCGCGCAGGAAGATGAGCCACTCGCGCCAGTAGACGCTGCCCTCCGGCTCCAGGAGGACGATGGGGTGGAGGTCGCTCTTGCCCGTCTGGGTGAGCGTGAGCAACTCGAAGGCCTCGTCCAGGGTGCCCCAGCCGCCGGGGAGGAGGACGAAGGCGCTGGACTCCTTCATGAACGTTACCTTGCGGGTGAAGAAGTACTTGTAGTTGATCAGCTTGCCGTCTTTGGCGATGTAGATGTTGGCTGGGTTCAGTCCGGGCAGGCGGATGTTGGCGCCGAAGCTCTGGGCGGCGCCAGCGCCTTCGTGGCCGGCGGTCATGATGCCGGGGCCGGCGCCGGTGATCACCATCCAGCCGCGCTCGGCCATCGCGCGGGCGAAGTCGCGCGCGGCGACGTAGGAGGGGTCGCCGGGCTGGGTGCGGGCGGAGCCGAAGATCGCGACCTTGCGCTGCTCGCGGTAGGGAGCGAAGACGCGGAAGGAGTAGGCGAACTCCTTCAGGGCGGCGTTGACCAGCTTGCGCTCGGCGCGCGTGGCGCCCTGGAGGCTCAGGCGCAGGGTGGAGGTGAGCGTCTCCCGCGCAAGCTCCAGGTCGATGGGTGATTCCGCCTCGGGAGTGGTAGCGGTCAGGGCGTCGACGAGCTGGCCGACGAGCTGGTCGAGGTCGGGGCGACCCGTCGTGTAGATGCGGCGGGCAACGGGGCCCCTGGGCCGCAGCGACGCCGGCTCCAGCGGCTCGATGGCGCCGCGCTCGTCCGGGGCCTCGGGCTGGGCTGCCTCTTCTTCTTCGACTTGGGGTTCTGGGTGCTGGTCAGGGTTGGTCATCGGCTCGCCAGGTGCGGGGGAGGCGTCGCCCGCTGCGTCTAGTTTGGCCTCGCTGGAGCGGCCAGGGGGAATTGAACCCCCGCCTCATCCTTGGGAGGGACGCGTGCCGCCACAACACCTTGGCCGCTCGAAGCTATGGTAGCGCATGACTGGTGACGGGGCCAAAGCGCTGCGCATCCTGCGCCCCGACTTGTCGTCGGGGCTTGTCTGCGCCGCTGATCGATGAGTGAGGTTCTGAGGGGACTACCCCTCAGACTCCCCGAGCAGAGGCGCTGCGCTCCTTCGGCAAGCTCAGGACAGGCTCTCTGCACTCCCGCTGGCGCGATGGCGATGGACTCCCGACCTTCGGCTGTTCAACCCCTGGGCGGGCCCGAGACCTGGACGTGCTCCGGCAGGACCTTGACGATGACGCGCGTCTCGGACTGGCTGCCGGGGTAGCGCGCCTCCGGCCCCATGTACTTGCGCGCCAGCTTGTTGATGTGGTCCCAGGCGCCCTCGTGCACCATGTCGACGACGCGGCCGCGGATCTGGACGTAGCGGTAGGCGTTGGCGCGGTCGACGACGGTGAGGGCGACGCGGGGGTCGCGGCGCAGGTTGCGCGGCTTCTGGCGACCCTCCGCCGTGTTGATCAGGACGTGTGTGCCGTCGTGGTCGACCCAGACGGGCGTGATCTGGGGCGAGCCGTCCGGCATCAGCGTGACGAAGTGGGCGAGGTTGGGCTCGTCGATGAGCTGGCGCGCGGCTTCCGGGAGCTCGGCCAACGTGTCCTCCGGTCTAGGTCTGGGGCGAGACGACGCTGAGGGCCTCGATCTTGTAGACGACGCGCTCCGCCGCCGGCGGGCGCTGCGGGTTGGGGTTGCCGTACTTCTTGCTCACCTCGACGAAGCCGTCGACCGCGTCCTCGCCGCGGATGATCTCGACGACGCGGCCGCGGATCTGCAGCGGCGGGAAGGGCTGGTCGACGGGGGCGATGGAGATGGCGACGCGCGGATCGCGCTCGAGGTTGCGCGTCTTCTGGCGGTCGACGCCGGTGCTTATCATGACGTGGTCGCCGTGGCGGTAGACCCAGACGGGCGAGACCTGGGGCGAGCCGTTCGGCATGAGCGTGGCGATGTGGGCGAAGTTGAGGCCGTCCAGGATCCTCTTCGCCCCTTCGGGCAGTGGCTTACCCATGTCTTTCCTCCGTGTAGGCTAGGCGGGCGAATTCTTCCCGTAGAGTATAGGGGCAAGCGGAGAAAGGGGAAGCAGCATGGACGCGTACAGAGCGATCGTGACGAAGCGGGACCGGCGCGAGTTCGACTCGCGGCCGATAGCGGAGGAGACGGTGCGGCGCATCCTCCAGGCGGGGCGCATGGCCGGCAGCTCGCGCAACAGCCAGCCGCTGCGCTTCGTCGTGATGCGGAATGACCGGGCGAGAGTCGAGGCGCTGGCCCTCTGCACGTTCGGCGGTGCGTCGGCGCCGATGACGCGGGCGCCGCTGGTCGTCGCCGCGCTGGCGCAGGAAGGCGGCGGCGACTTCGATGTCGGCCGGGCGCTGCAGAACATGTTCGTCGCCGCCTGGGCCGAGGGCGTGATCAGCGTGCCGCAGGGGATAAGGGACGCGGAGGCAGCGCGCCAGGCCCTGGGCGCTCCCGCAGACATGCGCGTGGCCATGGCGGCGGCGTTCGGCTACCCGTCGCCCCCGGCGGCGAAGCCGGAGAGCCGGCCGCGCCTGCCGTTCGAGGAAGTCGTGCACTGGGAGAAGTGGTAGGCGGCCTTCGCCCCAGCCCTCTCCCAGGGGGAGAGGGAGCGGTACAATCGAAGCGATGAGAGAGCTGGACGAGGGCTTCGAGACGGAGCGGCTGGTGTCGCCGGAGATGGTGGAGACGGTGCGCTCGCTGCTGACGCAGCTTGGCGAAGACACGGAGCGCGAGGGCCTGCGCAAGACGCCGGAGCGGGTGGCGCGCAGCCTCGCCTACTTGACGGAGGGCTACGGCCTCGACCCGCGCGCCATCGTCGGCGACGCGATCTATGAGGCGGAGCACGACGAGATGGTGGTGGTGCGCGACGTGGAGGTGTACAGCCTCTGCGAGCACCACCTGCTGCCCTTCTACGGCCGCTGTCACATCGCCTACCTGCCTAAGGGCAAGATCGTCGGGCTGAGCAAGCTGGCGCGCCTGGTGGACGCCTACGCGCGGCGCCTGCAGGTGCAGGAGCGGCTGACAACGGAGATCGCCAACGCCATCCACGACGTGTTGCGGCCCAAGGGCGTCGGCGTCGTCATCGAGGCGCGGCACCTGTGCATGATGATGCGCGGCGTTGGCAAGCAGAACAGCCTGGCGGTGACGAGCTGCATGCTGGGCGGCTTCCGCACGGACGCGCGCACCCGCAGCGAGTTCTTGAGCCTGATCGGGAAAAAGGAGTAGGGGCGCAGCTTGCTGCGCCCCTACGAGCTTCAGATCATCGGCCAGGGGTAGGGGCGCCAGGGCGGCGGCGGCGGAAAGACGCCGCTGGCGACGATGCGCGCCGCGCGCTCGCGCAGGCACGCCAGCTCTCGCTCCGACAGCAGCTCGCCGAGCCGGGCGCGCAGGTCGGCATCGGTCAGCAGACGCTCGCCGAAGCGACGCACGTCTTCTAGGAGGTCGTCCGGCACCGGCGTGTCCTGGAAGTCCCAGATGACGGTGCGCAGCTTGTCGTCGGCGTGGAACGTAAGCCCCTGGTCGATGCCCCAGATGCGTCCCTGGGCGTCCAGGAGGCAGTGGCCGCCCTTGCGGTCGGCGTTGTTGGTCAGCCAGTCGAAGAGGGCGACGCGGCGCATGACCTCTTCGCGGCCGTCCTTGAGCGTGAAGTAGTGCTGAGCCGGGTCGTGGACGACGAAGAGTTGCAGCGCGCCGACGCCGGAGCTCAGGCCGCGCTCGCGGACGACGGTGGGCGGCACGATGCGCCAGCCGAGGGCCTCGCTGACCACGTAGGAGGCGTACTCGCGCTTGTAGAGGCTGCCGGAGGCGAAGTCGTAGAGGGGCGCCTCGCCGCGCTGGGGCTTGTAGACGGCGTAGCCGTCGCCGGCTGCTGGGTGGGCGAGCTTGAGGAGGAAGACGTAGTTGGAGCCGGCGGCGAGGAGCCACTCCTCGACGGGCTCGGCCTCGGCGAGGACGTCAAGGATGTCGGGGCGGTCCGGCGGCCAGCTCTGGTCGGGCATGGCGCGCACGAAGCGGGTGGTTATGGGGCACCTCCCAGCGTTTCGGCGCCGCCGACGTAGGGGCGCAGGGCCTCCGGGATGCGGACGGAGCCGTCCTCCTGCTGGTGGACCTCCAGCAGGGGGATGAGGAGTCGCGGCGTGGCGACGGCGGTGTTGTTGAGCGTGAACGCGTGCCGGACCTTGCCCTCGGCGGTGCGGTAGCGGAGGTCGGCGCGGCGGGCCTGCCAGTCGTAAAGCTCCGAGACGGAGTGCGTCTCGCGGTAGCGTCCCTGGCTGGGGATCCAGCACTCGATGTCCCACATGCGCACCTTGCCGGCTCCCATCTCGCCCGTACAGGTGCGGACGACGCGATAGGGTAGCTCCAGCGCCTGGACCAGGGTCTCGGCGTTGTCGAGCAGTCTCTGAAACCAGCGGTGCGACTCGTCCTTGTCCGCTGGGCACATGACGTACTGCTCGACTTTGTAGAACTGGTGGACGCGGAAGAGGCCGCGGACGTCGCGGCCGGCGGCGCCGGCCTCGCGGCGGAAGCAGAGCGAGAAGCCGGCGTAGGCGATGGGCAGGTCGGCCTCGGAGAGGATCTCGCCGCTGTGGAGGTAGTTCAGCGTCACCTCCGAGGTGCCGGAGAGGTAGAGGTCGTCCTTCTCCAGGCGGTAGACGTCTTCGACGGCGCTAGGGAAGTGACCGGTGCCGATGAGGGCCTCCTCCTTAACGAGGGAGGGCACGGAGATGACGGTGAAGCCGCGCCCGCGGAGAAGGTCGATGGCCATCTGCCAGATCGCCATCTCGATCTGAACCAGCGCGCCCTTCAGGGTGTAGGTGCGGGGGCCGGCGATCTTGCCGGAACGAGCGAGGTCTGCCCAGTCGTTCAGTTCGACCAGCTCGACGTGGTCGCGCGGCCGGAACGAGAACTCGGGGCGCTCACCCCAGGCGTGGTGCTCGACGTTCTGCTCCTCGCCCTCACCGACGGGCTCGTCGTCGGCCGGGATGTTGGGGACGCGGAGCAGCAGCTCACGCAGGCGCCTCTCCTTCTCGCGCAGGCCGGGCTCGAGCTCTCCCAGCCTGACGCCGATCTGCCGGCTCTGGTCGATGAAGCGCTGGCGCTCCTCGCTGGCGGCGGAGCCGGTGAGCTTCGAGAGCCGGTTGCGCTCGGCGCGCAGCGCTTCGACCTCCTGCAGCGTGGCTTTCAGGCTCTCGTAGGCGCGGAGCAGCTCGTCGAGGTCGAGGTCTACGCCCTTGACCTCGATGGCGCGCCGGACGGCCTCGGGGTTTGCGGTGATGAAGTCGAGGTCAAGCATGGGCTAGGGGACTCGCCCTTCGACAAGCTCAGGGCGAACGGACGCGTGGGCAGCCAAACGTATGGCCGCCAGGCCGAGGGCCTGGACGTCGGGCGGGAAGGGGACGTGGGCGCCGTTGACCGGCGCTGAGCCGGCAGCCAGCTCTTCGGCGTCGAACCACATGATGGCGTTGTCGGCGTCGTGGGAGCGGCCGGGGTAGCCGGCGACAACGCGCAGGATGTAGACGAGGTCGACGTGGCCGTGGTCGGGCGCCGGCCAGCAGTCGAGGACGGCGTACGGCGGCTCCAGCTGCGCGGGGCCTCCCTCGTAGTCGAGGCGCGGAGCCAGGGGGAGGACTTCGGCCTCGATGGCGAACTCCTCGCGCACCTCGCGCAGGACGGCCTGCACCGGGTCCTCGCTGGGCTCGATGTGGCCGCCGGCGGGCAGCCAGGCGCCGAGCTTGCGGTGCCAGTGCAGCGCGACGCGCCCCTCGTGCACGACGAGGCCGGAGACGGTGAGGTGGCGCTCCATGGGGTGATAGTAACAAGTAACAGGGGGGACTGTATACCAGACGCAGGGTAGATGCTAGACTCTCGCTAGTATGGACTGGTTCAAACACAAATGGGGCGAGATCGTGGTAGTCGGTCTCGCGGAGGCATCTGTTGCGGCACTCGCGACTGCGGCAATTCGCTTCGCAGTGGATGAGCATCTCATTAGGGACGTAGCGATTGCCGCCATCTGGCCGGTCGTAATTTTCGCAGGCGTCTGGTATCTACGGAGGCCTGTGTCAGGCGAACAACGAGAATCGAGAGAATCTCCCGGCTCCATTCCCGATTGGCTGAGGAAGGTCGTGCAGGCTGATAGGGAGAACCTCGCAAGCCGAGTCATCCTGGATGAGGTTCGCAATCTTGGCATTGGAGTTGCTGGTCTTCTAAGAGAGATCGAACCCTTCATTACCTTCGGTGTGTATTACTTGAACACCTCAGTCTTTACTTTGGTGCACGACGGGACATTGACGGGGCATGTCCGCTTCAAGGGTGAAGAGCTTTTGATGCAGCCCTTTGTCGAAGGCGGAGTGGAAATCCCGCACGGTGTTTATCTGAACCTGGTGATTAAAGTACCCCTAAGTGAATCTGCTGCTAAAGCTGTCAGAAGTGAGATCGATACTGGAAATGATCTCACGTTTGCCTTACAAGGGCTCAGGTTCGAATTGAGGGCAAAGGAGGATGACAGCTTGAGTCCGGTGAAGATCCGGCTTTGGGAGCACACGTTCCCAAACAGCTGGCTTCGGGGGAATCTGTGGGAGAACGGCGCCAAGGTAATCGACGGGGTTCCGTCCGCAAGTGCGGGCTTTCGCAATTAGCTGATGAGTTCCTTGTACTCCAACGTCTCAGCACCGACCAGCCGGACAAGCGTGTCCCTGAACAAGTACGGGTTGTCGCGGTTGTTGAACCGCCACGCCATCTCGTCCAGGTAGGAGTCAAGATGCTTCGCGCTGAGCTGGTGGTAGCTCCCGACGATAGACCGCTTGAAGAGGCTCCAGACGCCTTCTACGGTGTTTGTGTGAACATCGGCGCGGACCCATTCCTCTTCGCTGTGGTTGACCGTTTCATGCCGTGTGTTCTCGTCGCCGATGCCTCGGTAGCCCTTCCATTCGTCGGTGTAGATAGCCTC
>Ga0209108_10002032_pt1 | contig 11718 bp, 12 predicted proteins | sample Rifsed10ft1_FD_184003 | JGI IMG/M metagenome (GOLD analysis project Ga0209108, IMG submission 184003) | Soil microbial communities from Rifle, Colorado, USA - sediment 10ft 1 (version 2) | ecosystem: Environmental > Terrestrial > Deep subsurface > Rock core/Sediment | place: Rifle, Colorado...
CAGCACGACTCGTTCGCGAAGGTCTGTCGAATAAGGTTGCATACCGCCGATTATATCATCAATCCGTTAGGAATTCGCTCTAGGGGTTGGGATATGACACCGGGCACTGACCGTCGCGTCAGAGCGCATAGACGCTCGCCGACGGCGGCCCGTGGCGCAAGCAGGCCCCCCAGCCAGATCAACCTCTGGCGAACGCTATGCCTCCGGCGGCACGCCCACCAAAATCTCGTCGTCTTCCACTCTCACCGGATAAGCCGGGATACCCACAATCGCGGGGAAGGAAAGCACGCTGCCATTCCGCACGTCGAAGCGCGCGCCGTGGCGCGGGCACTCAATCTCGTAGCCGTCCAATTCACCCTCGGCCACCGGGCCGTCGTCGTGCGAGCATACGTCCGCGATGGCGAAGTATTCGCCCGCAATGTTGAACACCGCCAGCGCGCGCCCGTCAATTTCCACGAGCTTGCGCGCCCCGTTCGGCAGTTCGTCTTTGGTCGCCACGGCGACGAACTCGGCCGTGGCGGGGTCAACCTTGTCGTAATAGACCATTCAATCCCTCAGTCTTCGTCGCGATATTTCTTGCCGTCCAGCCCGTAGGCCCCGGCCTTGAGGACTTTGAGCGACAGCAGCGCGCACTTCAGGCGCGTGGGGCCGAGCTGGATGCCGAGCATCTCCAGGATGTCGTCCTTGCTGATCTGCTTCACCTCTTCCAGCGTCTTGCCGATGATGGACTCGGTGAGCATCGAAGCCGAGGCTTGCGAGATGGCGCAACCCTTCCCGCTGAAGGCAACTTCCTTCACGCGCTGGCTCTCGTCCAGCCGCACGTCCATCCGAATGACGTCGCCGCACAGCGGGTTATCGTCCTCATACGAAAAATCGTGCGGGTCGAGCGTCCCATGATTGCGCGGATTCTTGTAGTGGTCGAGGATGACTTCGCGATAGAGATCGTCCATATCAACCAAACATCCTCTTCACTTTATACAGCCCCTCGATCAATTTGTCCACCTCCTGGGGCGTGTTGTAAAGATAAAAGCTGGCGCGGGCGGTGGCCGTGAGCTGATAGCGGTCGTGCAACGGCATGGCGCAGTGATGTCCGGCGCGGATGGCGATCCCATCCCGGTCGAGCACCTGCGCGATGTCGTGCGGGTGTATCCCGTTCAGCGTGAACGCCGCCACCCCGCCTTTCTTTTCGGCCGGCGGGCCGTACACCTTCACCCCCGGCACTTCTTCCAGCCGCTCAATCGCATACGCGATGATCTCCTGCTCGTGCGCCTGAATCGCCTCGCGGCCAGCGTTCGACAAATAATCCACCGCCGCGCCGAAGCCGATGGCTTCGGCAATCGCGGGTGTCCCGGCCTCAAACTTATACGGCAGCTCGTTGGGCTTGAACTCACGCAAGTACACACGCCTGATCATGTCGCCGCCGCCGAGGAAAGGCGGCATCTCTTCCAGCAGGGCCTGTCGGCCCCACAACACGCCGATGCCCGTCGGGCCGCACATCTTGTGGGCGGAAAAAGCGAGAAAGTCCGCACCCAGCGTCTGCACGTCCACCGGCAAGTGCGGCACCGACTGCGCCCCGTCCACGAGCACCAGCGCGCCCGCGGCGTGCGCCTTCGCCGCGATCTCGGTGACCGGGTTGATCGTCCCGAGCACGTTCGACATATGGGTGAAGCACACAAGTTTGGGCGGCAGCGCGAGGAGGCGGTCGAGTGTCGAGAGATCGAGTTCGCCTCCATCGGTGACCGGGATGAACTCCAGCCGCGCACCGCGCTCGGCGGCGAGCATCTGCCAGGGTACGAGGTTAGAGTGGTGCTCCATCTCGGTCAGGACGATTACGTCCCCGGCGCGGATGTTGGCCCGCCCCCAACTGTACGCGACCAGATTGATCGCCTCGCTGGTGTTGCGGGTGAAGATGATTTCTTTCGTGGTTCGGGCGTTGATGAATTTCGCGACTCGCTCGCGCCCCCCCTCGTACAGCGCCGTCGCCTCTTCAGCCAGAGCATGGATGCCGCGATGCACGTTGGCGTTGGAGAGACGATAGTAGTTGTTCATCGCCTCGATGACCATCAAAGGCTTTTGCGAGGTGGCCGTCGAGTCGAGGTAGATCACCGGCACACCCGGCCTCACCTCTCGCGTGAGGATGGGAAAGTCTGCACGGCGCTGCGCGGCATCAAAAGGGGACTTGGCGTTCATATACTCTTCCAGGCGGACAAAGTCCGTGTCATTTTTCATTCCGCAGATTGCGGGCGGCGGATGTTCGGGGAACCATGCGCGCACCACAGGATGCGGTCGGGAATCAGCCAGCCGTTGCTGGAGAAGACAACGGTGTCGAACTGTACTGCCAGCATACGGTTATCGGCCTGAACGACCGTCCCCGCCAGCCAATCATTCACCCGCTTCTCCTCCCGGATATGATCACAGCGCATCTCGACGCGCTCGCCGACCGAAAATTTCTCGCGCGGCACTGCCCTACCCCATCTTCGCCTCAATCGCCTTCTTCAACCGCTGGCGCACGCCTTCGAACGGGATGCGCTGCAGGATCGGATCGAAGAAACCATCCACGACCAGTTTCTCGGCTTCCCGGCGTGGCAGCCCGCGTGACATGAGATAGAAGATGTGCTCCTCTTCCATCTGCCCGACCGTCGCGCCGTGCGTGCAACGCACGTCGTCGGCCAGGATTTCCAGGCCGGGGATGGAATCGGCGCGGGCGCTCTTGCTCAGGACCAGATTACGGTTGGCCTGGTAGCCATCCGTCTTCTGCGCGCCCGGCGCCACGTAGATCATCCCCTGCCACACCGAGCGGCTCTTCTCTTTCAACGCGCCTTTGAACAACAGGTCGCTGGTGGTGTGCGGCGCGTTGTGATTCTGCTGGGTGTCGTGGTCCAAATGCTGTTCGCCGTCGGTGAAGTAGAAGCCGGACATCTTGCCGGTGGAGCCTGCCCCGTCCAGGTCAATCTCGGAGAAGTTCTTGGTCAGGTGTGAACCGACGGCGGCGAAAATCCAATCCACCTGGGAGTCCTGGCCCACGCGCACGCGCTCGTGAGTGAAGTTCCACACGTTCTGGCCCAGCGATTGCAGTTCGACGAAAGTAAGATGCGCCCCCGTCCCCACCAGCACTTCTACCGTGGCCGCGTGGAGCGCCTGCGCCGTCGCCCCCCCGGGCGAGGCCATCTCGTGCACCACCGTCGCCGAAGCGCCGTCTTCCACCACGATCAGCACGCGCGTGAAATGCGCGGAGCCGGTGAGCCACGCCACGGCGTGCAAGGGAAGTTCCACCTGTGCACCTCTGGGGATGTGCACGAACAGGCCCCCATCCGCCAGCGCTTCCGCCAGCGCGGCAAACTTGCCTTCGCCGACTTTGACGCCTTTGCCTAAATACTTCTTGACCAGTTCGGGGTATTTCCGGGTCGCGGTGAGAAAGTCGGTGAAGATCACCTTTTGGCGTTTGAGCGCGGGGTTGAGGAAATATTCCTCCACCTTGCCCCCGGCCATCACCAACTGCCCGCCCTGTTGGCGGCCCACCAGCGGCTTGAGCAAGGACGCCGGAACGCGCCTGACGGCGGTCTGGCCATCTACCCGGTGCGGGAGCGCCACCTCGCCCCACTTGAAGGGGCGAAGGTCGGTGCGCCGCCAGGCCTCGTCGGTGAGCGTGGGCATGGGCGTGGCTTCGTACACCTTCCACGCCGCCACGCGGCGTTTGGCGTACCATTCCGCATCTTTCCTGGCTTTGGAGAGCGCCAACACTTCGGATTTGGGGAACTTGAAATCGGCGGGCCTGGGTTCCTCGCGCTTGCGGCCAGTGGTGATGACCGTCCGCTGATATTTCGGGGCGGGTGTCTCCGTTGTCGCTGTCATCTTCGGAGAGGCTTCAATCGTCGGCATGAATTTATCCTGTCAGTACACGTGGTAAGGGGCGGGGCCGCTGTCGCTGGTTGGGTCACCCGCCCCGTAGTTATTGAGCGGCCCAGATACCCGACGTCTCGGAGACATCGGGTATCTCGACACAGTTAACCAATACTGCCTTCCATCTGCAACTGGATCAGCCGGTTCATCTCCACGGCGTACTCCATCGGCAGTTCCTTCACCAGCGGCTCGATGAAGCCGGACACGACCATCGTCGTCGCCTCTTCCGTGGACAGGCCGCGGCTCATCAGGTAGAACAACTGCTCCTCGCCGATCTTGCTCACCGAGGCCTCGTGCCCGATGGTCACGTCGTCCTCGTCAATCTCGATCACCGGATACGTGTCCGAGCGCGACTGCGGATCGAGCAGGAGCGCGTCGCAGACCACATTCGACCTCGAGCCTTCCGCTCCCTTGTAGACCTTGAGCAGGCCGCGATAGGAAGCGCGCCCGCCGCCCCGGCTGATAGACTTGGACGTAATCTTGGAGGTGGTGTGCGGCGCGCCGTGCACGACCTTGCCCCCCGTGTCCTGATGCTGACCGGGGCCGGCAAACGCCATCGAGAGAATCTCGCCGTGCGCGCCTTCCCCCACCAGATAGCACGATGGGTATTTCATGGTCAACTTCGACCCCAGGTTCGCGTCCACCCATTCCATCGTCGCGCCCGCGTGCACCACGGCGCGCTGCGTCACCAGGTTGTACACGTTGGTGGACCAGTTCTGGATGGTGGTATAGCGGCACCGGGCGTTCTTCTTGACGATGATTTCAATCACGCCGGAATGGAACGAATCGCGCGAGTAGCTCGGCGCGGTGCAACCCTCCACGTAATGCACCTGCGCACCTTCGTCTACAATGATGAGGGTGCGCTCAAACTGGCCGGTGCCTTCCGCGTTCAGCCGGAAGTACGCCTGCAGCGGCATCTCGACCTTGACGCCCTTGGGCACGTACACGAACGACCCGCCCGACCAGACCGCGCTGTTGCAGGCGGCGAACTTGTTGTCGGTGGGCGGGATGACCTTTCCGAAATGCTCCCGGAAGAGGTCCGGGTGCTGGCGTAAGCCGTCGTCCGAGCTGAGGAAGATGACGCCCAGCTCTTCGAGATGCTTCTGCACGCTGTGATACACCATCTCCGACTCGTACTGCGCCCCTACCCCGGCCAGGAACTTGCGCTCCGCTTCGGGGATACCCAGCTTGTCAAAGGTGTTCTTGATGTCGGCGGGCACGTCGTCCCAGTTGCTTTCGGTCTTGTCCGACGGCCGGGTGTAATAGGTGATCTCGTCAAAGTCGAGATTAATTCTCCCGCCCCACGTGGGCATGGGTTTCTTGGTGAAGATCTCCAGCGCCTTCAGGCGGAAGTCCAGCATCCATTGCGGCTCGCCCTTCATGTGGGAGAGTTCCCTAATCACCTCCGCATTCAGCCCCTTGCGCGAGCGAAAGGTGTACTGGACCTCATCCTTGAACCCATACTTATACTCACTCAGGGCTGCCAGTTCTTCGTGTTGGGTCGCCATGGCTTAGTTCTCCGCTTTCTCTTGATATTTCTCGCGCACCCAGTCGTAGCCGTGCTCTTCCAGGTGCAGCGCCAGTTCCGCGCCGCCCGACTCGACGATCTGCCCGTTGAGCATCACGTGCACAAAATGCGGCTTGACGTAATTCAGGATGCGCTGGTAGTGCGTGATGACGAGCACACCGAGATTCGGTCCGGCGAGCGTGTTCACGCCCGAGGCCACAATCCGCAGCGCGTCAATGTCGAGGCCGGAATCCGTCTCGTCGAGCACGGCGATCTCGGGTTCGAGCGTCGCCAATTGCAGAATCTCCGCGCGCTTCTTCTCGCCGCCGGAGAACCCGTCGTTGAGATACCGCCCCGCAAAATCGTGCGGCATCTGCAACATGTCCATCTTCGCTTTCAGCAATTTGCGAAACTCTGGGATGGGGATGCCCTTGTCGCCGGGGTTGGCCGCGCGGCGGCGGGCGCTGATCGCCGTCCGCAAAAAGTTCGCCACGCTCACCCCCGGGATCGCCACCGGATACTGGAACGCGAGAAACAGCCCGAGCCGCGAGCGCTCGTTGGGTTCGAGTTCCAGCAAATCCACGCCCTTGAAAATCACCTGCCCGGCGGTCACGGCGTAATTGGGATGCCCCATCAGCGTGTACGCCAGCGTGGACTTGCCCGTCCCATTCGGGCCCATCAGCGCGTGGATTTCGCCTTGCTTCACCGTCAGGTTCACACCCTTGAGGATGGGCTTGTCTTCAACCGACACGTGCAGATTCCGAACTTCCAAAACAGCCGTCATTGTGTTTTCACTCCCATTTGGCTGAAGGCGCGCTCCCGCGGCCTCCGCGGCGCCCGGATTTTCCCTTCGCTTTCGGGCGACCTGCCCTGCGCTCGCATCGGTTGGCGCAATAGGGTTGGTCGGACCTCAAGCCGCGCGCATTATAGCATCCGTCACAATCAGTGTCAATATTTATGATAAATATCTTAATTATTGACATTATACCACATCCCGTGTTATACTCGCGCTGGAACTTACGCCATGAACACCACTCGCGAACAAATCCTGCACGCCATCAAGTCCCGGCGACAGGCGACGATCGCCGATCTCGCCGATACGCTGGGAATTTCGCCGATTTCGGTGCGGCATCACCTCTCCGCTCTGCAAGCCGAGGGGCTGGTGTTGTCCGCCGAAGTCCGTCGAGGTGTGGGTCGGCCTCACCTCATCTATTCGCTGACCGAGGCCGCGCTCGAGCGCTTCCCGGCGAAATACGTGCTGTTGAGCGAGCGCCTTCTCGACGAACTCAAAGCCTCGCTCCCGGCGCAGGCCATTGAAACGATTTTTTCCCACATGGCCGAGGGCGTGGTGGCCGAATACGCCACCAAATTGGAGGGGACAACACTCAAAGAGAAAATGGGATTGCTGGTCGAGATGCTGGGCGCAGAGGGTTTCATGGCGAAGTGGAACCAGACCGGAGAAACCATCTCGCTCACCGAATACAACTGCCCGTACATCCGCCTGGGCCAGCGGCATCCCGAAGTGTGCGTGATTGACCGGGCGATCATCAGCCAGGTGTTGGAGGCCGATGTCGAAAAGACGACGTGCGTCCTTAGCGGCGGCGAGCACTGCGCCTTTGTGATCACACCCGCCAAATCCGCGCCCGTCGCCGCCGGGTCGAACTGAGTTCTGGAGAGATTTAATGAGCGAAGAAGCGAGCGTTACCAACCGCCCCGCCTGGAAGGCCGAATCTCAGGACCAGGCCAAAGCCGATGCCGTCCGCGACGGCCTCCGCGAGATCATGGACCCCGAGATCGGACTGAGCATCATCGAACTCGGGCTGGTGCGTGACCTCGAGTTTCAGCCGGACAAGACGTGGCTCCAGATGATCATGACCACCCCCTTCTGCCCGTACGGCCCGGCCCTCTTGGAGATGACCCGCCGGAAGGCCGAGGAAGTCTCCGGCGCGCCGACCACCATCGAGATGGGCATGGACATGTGGGACCCCTCCATGATGGAAGAAGGCGCCGGCGCGGAGTGGGGGCTGTTCTGATCATCGGCCAGACATCGGGACGTGGGGCGCCCGATGTCTTGGTTTAACTGCGCGGATAGCGAAGCAGGCGACGTATCGTCGCCTGTTTTGCATTTAACAACCAGACTGCCCTGCACTTGTCACCCTGAGCGCCTACTTTGCGCGGAAGGGTCTCTCCCTGTCGGCTGAAAGATTCTTCGTTTCGCTCAGAATGACAAGTCGCGTGCCGGACTTCGACGAAAATCCGCTAACACCCTTTGACGATCAGCGGCAGATAAATCAGCACCGGCCCGGCGGGAGGAGGCCCGGCAACGCCCGGAGGTGGCAGGACACACCCCGCTGTGCCTGCGCGCAGATAGCCTCCCCGCCCCGTGCCCCACAACACCCGCGCGCCCGACGACCCGGGCAGATCATACGCCACCAGCCCGGTATGCGCTGTGCCGACCACCACTTCCAGGTCGGCGTCCGCGTCAATATTCGCCACCGTGGGTGCCGCCATTGCGCCGTCCCAATTTTGACTGCTGCGCGGCAGGTTCACCGCATATAACTGCGCCCCGGTCGAACTCACGACGATGAGTTGCCCGCCCGCGTTGCTGCCCTTCTGCGTCCACGTCGTGAAAATCACTTCCGCCTGTCCGTTGTTGTCGAGATCAACCACCGCCGGTTCGGAGGCGAAGCGGACGAATCCTTCGCCCGAGTTCGTAACCTCGAAAGGCCAACTCCCGTGCTCGGTGCGGTCAAGCCAGTAGGCGTGCAGGCGGCCATCGTAGGACGCATAAAGAATCTCCAGCCGCCCATCGCCGTCGAGGTCGGCGGCCACCGGGTTGGGTTCCGCCGTCTCGATCACGTTGTAGTCTTCGGCCAGCGGCGCGGCGGCGGAGTCGGGCGCGGGGAGGCTTGTCCAATCGAAGCCGCTGCCTGACCAGCGGGTGCGGTCAACTCTCATGATATACGGCGTGTGATAGAGATCGGTGTAGGGACTCGTGCGGCAATCGTATTCGTTGCCGACAAAGATGATTTCGGTGACGCCGTCTCCATTCACATCCGCAAACGAAGGGGCGGTGTCCGCAAAGTTCGGGCGCGGTTCCGGCGAGGGCGTGCTAGGTGAGCAATTGGCGTAGCCGCGCAGGTCAACCGCATGGCTGTAATGAAAACCGACACGCGCCCACGGCTTGTTCTGGCCCCCCACCGTCCCGTAAATCGCGTTCGCCCGCAGCGGCGTGCCGTCGTCGTTGTAGCCCACCACGTAATGCGTGTCGTTCGGCCCGATCATCTCCGCGCGTCCATCCCCATCCAGGTCGGCCAACCCGACGTTCTCGTTGTAACACCCCGCCGCATAACCGTTGCTATCGGAATCCGGGGAATGCACCGGCCACCCCGCGCGCACCGCGCCCGTGTGCTCCAGCATATACCACTGATTCTCGGAGCGCGTCGCGCAGATCAGGATTTCAAGGTCCCCGTTCGCCTCCACATCGCCGACGGCCAGACTGCGAATCTCGGCACCCGGCGTGATTTGCATCGGCCAGCCGCTATAGGCTGTGTTGTTCGCGTTGAGAACCGAGACCCATCCGTCGCTGTGCGCCGTGACGATTTCCAGACTCCCGTTCCGATCCAGATCGCCGACGACCACACTCGGCCAGCCGCGCCCCCCGCCCGGACTGCCAACCACCCACTGGTCGCTCCCGGTCTCGCCATTGACGACGACAATGCGATAGTCGGTCCAGATGACTTCGGGCTGGCCATCTCCGTCGAGGTCGGCGACGGCGGGCGAGGCGTACCAGCCGGTGCGGCACCACGTGGTCTGGCAGCCGCCGTCCTGCCACTTGAGCACGGGCGCAGAAAAGGCGACCGACGGCACGGCCTGCGCGGGGACAGGCTGACCTCCTGCCACCCACAGTAGTGCGATCAACACCATCAGCCGCAAGCGGAGGTGCATTTCTATCTCCGGCAGCGCAGGTCACGCTGTGAGACGCGTGGGGCAGGCATCGTCACGCTGCCAGCGCAGCCTACCTGAAAGCCAGAAACAGGAACACCAGCCCCGCAATGGCGAGCAGAACAATCACGACAACCATCAGCAAGGTCGAGGAGGCCAGGTTCGCGGCGAAGGTCGGGTTGGTGGCGCGCACCACGCTCCCCGTCGTCAGATTTTCTGTTTCCTCTGCCTCGGGTTCCACCTCCGGCTCGGGCCGGGCAAAAGGCTTCAGTTCCGTCTCGACCGCAAACGCGCGCTTCAGTTCGCCCGTGTCCGGCGGTGTGGCGGCCAGCTTCTGCGCCTGCGCGTGATGTGTCGTCGGCAGCCCGCAATCCCGGCAGAATTTGTCGGCCAGATCCAACCGGCGGCCGCAGTTCGCGCACGTCAATTCCGACTGGGGTTCCTGATTCATTCCCTGCCTCCCGTCCTGCGACTTCGCGGCCCCTTCGGGAAAGTGCGCCGCTCAGGATGGTTTCGTGATGTGCTTACACTGGCATTCTACTTCGCTTGGCAGCAACACTCAAGCCCGGAGTTGGGGCGACCGTTCACCGGTCGTCCCCAACTTGTGAGCGATCGGCGACCGTTTGACATGCCGGCGGAGTATGTTAATCTTCCCCGGGCTTCGGCAGTCTTGCAGACTTCCGAAACCTGATCGCCATTCACGGTCACGGAGACCAATCCTCCAGGAAAAAAATGGCGCCTCGCGAACTGTGAGAAACACACAGAAAAGGGAAAAGGGAAAGTGAGAGTCGATCTGAAGCCGCTCCAGCTCCTTCGCCAACCGGTCTTTCTGGCTGTCGCCCTCAGCCACTTCGCCGTGGACGTGTTCAACGGCCAGACCGGCATCCTGCTGGCCGTGCTCAGCCTGCCGCTGGGCCTCACCAACGCGACGATTGGGTTGATCGCGATGATCTATACAGTGGTCGGCTCGCTGTCTCAGCCCCTCTTCGGCTGGCTGACGGATCGGCACGGGGGACGTTGGGCCGCGGCGGGCGGCGTGATCTGGATGGCGGCCTTCTTCGCGCTGGCAGGCGTGTCGCCCGGCTACTGGCCGATCCTCTGCCTCATCATGGGCGCGCTCGGCTCGGGCGCGTTCCATCCGCCCGGGACGATGAAGGCCGCTCAGGTCGGGCGCGTGCACATGGGGGGGCAGATGGCCACGGCCGCCTCGATCTTTTTCCTCTTCGGGCAGGGCGGATTGTCGCTCGGCCCGGCCATCGGGGGTGTGCTCATGGATTACACGGGCCGCCCCGGATTGCTGCTGCTCGCGGCCCTCGCCGTGCCGGTCGGGCTGTTCACCGCCTGGGCCATGCGCCCCTCGGCTCAGACGACGGAGAAGCCGGGCCGCGACCCGAGCGCCGGGCCTGCGGCCCCCCCACCTCCCGCCGACTTCGCCCTCTTCGGCGTGGTCATGCTCGTGGCCGGGCTGCGCACATGGGCGCAAAACGCGGTCACCACTTTCGCGCCGAAGTACTTCCACGATCTGGGCCTGGCGGCGAGGACTTACGGAGTGATTGTGGCGCTGTTCATGGGAGGGTCGGCCATCGGCGGCGTGATCGGCGCGCTGCTCAGCGAGCGCTGGGGCCGGCGCAAAACGATCATGTCGGCCTGCGCGCTCAGCGCCCTGCCCTTCTTCTTTTTCCCGCTCGCGAGCGGTGCGTGGGTTTATCCGCTGGCGGTTCTGGCGGGATTGCTCAACGGCGCGCCGCACAGCATTCTAATCACGATGGGTCAACGGTCGCTGCCCGGACGCGCGGCGCTGGCGTCGGGGGTCGTTCTGGGCTTCATGTTCACCGCCGGCACGCTCGGCGTTTACGCGAGCGGCCTCGCCGCCGACCAATTCGGGCTGGCGCGTGTCCTGCAGGCGAACGCCGTCCTCGGACTGTCCGCCGCGCTCACCGGTTTCGCCCTGCGCTCCGAGCGCACGCGCCAGCAGCCGGCCAAGGTCCCGGCCGGAGATTGACCCGATGCCCCTGCGCAACAACGTCACGCGCCTGCTCGCCTCCCGCAAGATCAAATACGCCTTGTTCGAGTTCTCGCCGGAGAAGCACTCCGCCGAAGAGACGGCGGCGCTGCTCGGCGTGCCGGAGGATCACGTCTATAAGACGCTCGTGGTCTTGCGGGATGTGCGAGGCAAGAAGCCGTTGCTGGTGATGGTCCCCGCCGGGCGCGAGCTGAATCTCAAAGCGCTGGCCGCCTCACTCGGCGAGAAGAAGCTCAAGATGGCGACCCAGCGCGAGGCCGAAGAACTGACCGGGTTGCTGGTCGGCGGCATCTCGGCGCTGGCGCTGTTGAACCGAGGCTTTGAGATTTGCATCGAGCGCGCA
>Ga0209108_10002034_pt1 | contig 11714 bp, 11 predicted proteins | sample Rifsed10ft1_FD_184003 | JGI IMG/M metagenome (GOLD analysis project Ga0209108, IMG submission 184003) | Soil microbial communities from Rifle, Colorado, USA - sediment 10ft 1 (version 2) | ecosystem: Environmental > Terrestrial > Deep subsurface > Rock core/Sediment | place: Rifle, Colorado...
CCGCTGCTCGGCAACATCTACGGGGGCCTGTCCGGCCCGGCCATCAAGCCCGTCGCCCTGCGGGTCGTCTACGAGGCCGTGCAGGCCGTGCGCATCCCGGTCGTGGGGATCGGCGGCGTCACCGAGCTGGCGGACGTGCTGGACTTCCTCGCCGTCGGGGCCGTCGCCGTCCAGGTCGGGACCGCGATCTTCGCCGACCCGACGCTCCCGATCCGCCTGGTCGACGAGCTCGCCGCCGAGGTCGTGCGCGCCGGCGCATCTTCGCATCGCGTCTTCATCGGGACGGCGCTCCCGCAGCGTCCGTCGAGCCCGTCGGCGAAGGGCGTCGAGTACCGCCCGTGACCGCGCGGCTGGCCACGGCCGCGTCCTTCGTCGTGCTGTCGATCGCTGCCCTCACGGTCGCCGCGTGGCTCGTGCAGCCGAGGAGTGGCCTGTTCCGCAATCGCTGCGCATGGTATGGTATGTGCATGTTCAGTCAACGCACGCAGGTCCTCCTGTCGCCCGCGCAGCTTGCCCGGTTGAAACGGATCGCAACGCAGGAGCGGCGCTCGGTCGGGGCCGTCATCCGAGACGCAGTCGATGCGTACACGAGCGAGACGACCACAGCGGAAGAGCGGCGTGCGGCGCTCGAACACCTCCTGTCCCTGAACGCGCCCGTCGATGACTGGACGGTGATGAAGCGCCAGATCGAGGAAAGTCGCTATCCGCCGGTCGAAGGCTTGCCGTGACTGTCTTCCTGGACGCTGCCGTGTTCATGTACGCGATCGGAGAGGAGCATCCGCTTCGAGACCCGTGCCAGCGAGTGCTTCGGCACGCGGCCGAACAGCGGATCGATGCCGTCACCTCGGCGGAGGTCGTCCAGGAGGTCCTTCACAGATATCTCGCTGTCGGGCGACCCGACATCGCGATCGGGGCTGCCCGCGGCATCCTGACCGCCTTCGGACCGGTCATGCCGGTGACACACGAGGTGATGTCCCGCGTCGCGGATCTGGCTGGGCGTCATTCGCCGACGCTGTCAGCGCGTGACCTTGTCCACGTCGCGACCTGCATCGAGCACGGGATCGACGAGATCGTGACCACCGACCGGGGCTTCGACCAGGTTGAGGGGCTGACGAGGATCGACCCGGTAGCATTCGTGGCGTGACGACGATCAAACCGGGCGTCGACCTGGCCGCACGGGCCGCGGTCGCAGAACGGACCGAGGCGCTCTTCCGCGCGTCCGGGGCGCTGCGCGACGGCCACTTCCAGCTCAAGAGCGGACGGCACGCCGACGCGTACCTGGAGAAGTTCGCGGTCCTCTCGGACCCGGCGGTGACCAGCGAGCTCTGCGGCTTCTGGGCAGCCCGGTTCAGGGGCGACGCCGGGGAGGACGGCGCGCCGCGCGTCGACGTCGTCGCCGGGCCGACCACCGGCGGCGTGATCCTGGCGTTCGAGACGGCGCGACAGCTGGGCGTGCGCGGCATCTTCGCCGAGGAGGTCCGCGACGCCGATGGCAGCTCCCACCGTGAGTTCCGGCGCGGGTTCCGGATCGAGCCCGGGGAACGGGTGCTCCTGGTCGACGACATCCTCACGACCGGCGGCTCGGTGCTGGCGATGATCCCGGCGGTCGAGGCGATGGGGGGCGAGGTCGTCGAGTGCGCCGTGCTCGTGGACCGTGGGGGTGGCCGGTCGGCAATGACCTCGCCGGCGAGTGGTCGCGCCTACCCGCTGCGGGCCCTGTGGCGGCTCGAGTTGCCGACCTGGGAGCCCGGTCCGGCGACCTGCCCCGGGTGCGCTGACGGCACGCCGCTCCATACGCCCGGGAGCAGCGGGACGACGCCGGGCGCCTGAAGCGTGGACCGCCGGACGCGGAACCTGTTCGCGGTCGCCCTGGTCGTGGTCATCGCGCTGACCGGCGGAGCCGCGCTCATCCTCGGCGGTGGCCCGCCACCGGGCGCGATCGCCAGTCCGCCGTCGGGGACCGCCGAGGTCGTCGGGGTGATCGTCGCCGTCGACGCGCGCGGCCTCGACGACGTCCGGGGCTTCACCCTGCGTCGGGAGGGCGGGGAGCAACTCGAGTTCAGCCTCGCAGACCTGGAGAACGGGACCGAGTTCCCGCCCGGACACCTCGCCGAACACCAGGCGACCGCCGAGCCCGTCCGTGTCTGGTACCGGGACGCAGGCGACGAGCGCCTCGCGATCCGCCTCGAGGACGCCACGCCGTAGGCGGTCTGGGGCGATCCGGGAGCTACCTGATCGCGGCTTCGAGCTCCTCCGTGCTGACGACCCCCTCGAGCGACGCCGTCACGATCCCGTCCGAGCCGACGACGAAGATCCACGGCTCGGAGAGCAGGCGCCAGTCGTTCGTCGCCGGGACGGTGACGAGCTGGGCCGGGTCGCCCTGTGTCACCGGCTGGAGCTGTCCGTCGACCTCGTGGAGCTCGTATGGCTCCACGTTGATCACGGTCAGCCCGGGGTTGGCTGTGGCGATCGGCTTGACCCGGTCCAGGGTGGGGCCGCACTGGGCGCTGGCGCAGAACTTCGGGGTCGCGAAGACCAGCACGAACGGCTTCCCGGCCGCGACGGCGTCCGCCACCGACGTCTCGTAGAACGCCGGCACCGGATCCTGGTCGGTCGAGATCCGCGACGGATCGCCGTCGACATCGGCGAGCGTGGGCGTGTCGGAGGCCGGTGCCCGGTCGCCGACGGACACGACCGCCGGTTCCGACTGCACGTCGAACTGGACGCGCACGGTCTCCGCCGCGGAGCCCGGCGCCTCCGTCGTGAATTCGGCGCCCCACAGACCGGAGGTCGGGAAGTCGACATCGACGACATAGACGCCACGGACATCCTCGATCCCCCAGATGAACGTGCCCGTCCCGGTCGCGACCGGGGTCGACGGATCCGCGCCGAGGTCGTAGAAGGCCACGGTCACGGTGCGGTCGGGGGCAGCCGCCGGGGCGTTGTCGGCGGTGAGGAACGAGAACTGGAAGCGCGTCGGACCGCAGGCGATGGCGCCGCTCGAGGTGATGATCACCGGGAACAGCGTGGGCTGCTGCGACGCGGCGGTCCACTCCGGGATCGACGCCTGGTCCGGGGCCGGCGTGGCCGGACAGCCGCCCGCGGCGTCCGACGCCGGCGGCCCGGTCGGCACTGGCGTCGCGCCGGACCCAGCGCTCGTGCAGGCGGCGAGCAGCGTGACAACGAGGAGCGCCGCGACGCGGCTCGGTCGAGGGGACATCGCCCGAAGGGTAGACCAGTCCGTCCGGCCGTGCCGTCGCGCTAGAATGCGCGGGCGTATCCACCGGGCGCGATGCCCTCGTCCGACGATGCCGACGAGTCCCAGGAGTGCCGTTGACTCGCTTCCAGAAGCTCGCCGCGCTGACCCTGGGGACGTCGATCCTGCTCGTGACGATCGGCGTGATCGTCCGGGCGACCGATTCGGGCCTTGGCTGCCCGGACTGGCCGCTCTGTCACGGCCAGCTGATCCCGCCGCTCGATGACGCCAAGGCCTGGATCGAGTGGATCCACCGGACCGTCGCGGCCCTGATCGGATTCGAGATCCTCGGGCTCGCCGCACTCGCGCTCATCGATCATCGCGACCGCCCGTCGCTCGTGTGGCCGTCGATCGCGGCGGTCGGCCTCGTGGTGTTCCAGGCGTGGCTCGGTCGCGAGACCGTCCGCCTCGGGAACAGCGGTGAATCCGTCACGGCGCATCTCGCCGCGGCCATGCTGCTCGTCGGTCTGCTCGTCTACCTGACCGTCCGGGCCGGGTTCCCGGCCCGCCTCGGCGGACGGGGGGCGAGCCAGCGGTTCACGCTCCTCGCGGCGTTCGCGGCCGGCACCACGTTCGCGCTGCTGCTGTTCGGGACCCAGGTGACCGCGACCGAGACCGCCCTCGTCTTCCCCGACTGGCCGCTGATGGGCGGTTCGCTCATCCCACCGCTCACGGACGCCTCGTCCGCCCACATCCTGCACCGCTGGGTCGCGGCGATCGTGGCCATCATCGTGGCGGCCGTCGCGGTCGTGGCCTGGCGGACGCAGCGCGAGCACCCCATGCTCGTGCGGCTTTCCCTCTGGGCCGCCGGCCTGTTCGCCGCCCAGGTGATCGTGGGAGGGCTCCAGGTCCTGACCCGGCTGTCCGGGTGGACGCAAACGCTGCACCTGGCGCTCGGCGCGATCGTCTGGGCACTCCTCGCGGGCCTGGCGGTGACGAGCTACTACACCGCGCGAACCCAGGCGGTCGACCCGCGCGAGGTGACCGATGGCGACGCCGCCGATCCGACGCGGACCCGGGGCGACTCGATCCGCGCCTACATCGCGCTGACGAAACCCCGGATCATCGAGCTCCTGCTCGTGACGACGGTCCCGGCCATGGTCCTGGCGACCCGCTGGGTCCCCGGCGTCGACGTCGGGGAGTGGGGCTGGCTCGTCGTCTGGACCCTGGTCGGCGGCACGCTGGCCGCGGGCAGCGCCAACGCCATCAACTGCTATCTCGATCGCGACATCGACGGGCTGATGGCGCGGACCCGGCGCCGACCGTTGCCGGCCCACCAGGTGGAGCCCGAGCGGGCGGTGGTGTTCGGCATCGTCCTGGGCGTGGTGTCGTTCGCGGTGATGGCCTGGTTCGTGAACCTCCTCGCGGCGTTCCTGACACTGCTCGCGATCGGCTTCTATGTCGTCGTCTACACGATGCTGCTCAAGCGGTCGACACCGCAGAACATCGTCATCGGCGGGGCTGCTGGCGCGCTGCCACCGGTGATCGGCTGGGTCGCGGTCACCGGGAGCATCGGTGTCCCCGCACTCATCCTCTTCGCGCTCGTCTTCTACTGGACGCCGCCGCACTTCTGGGCGCTCTCGCTGCGGATCCGCAAGGACTACGCGGCGGCCGGGGTGCCGATGCTCCCCGTGGTGCGCGGGATCCCGGAGACGACCCGGCAGATCGCCCTGTACGCCATCCTGATGGTCGCGATCTCGCTGGTCCTCTGGCCGGTCGCCCACATGGGGCTCATCTATCTCGGGGCTGCGGTCGGCCTGGGCGCCGTTTTCATCTGGCAGGCCTGGGACCTGTGGCGACGCGGGTCGTCCGAAGAGGCCTCCACGGCCGGTGCCATCCGGTTGTATCGGTACTCGATCAGCTACCTGTCACTGCTCTTCCTCGCGGTCGCCGTCGACGCGCTGATCGTGATCTGAACCCGGGGCCGGGGCCTATGACGCGGCGAGGTCGGCGAGGAGTGGGCCGACCGTCAGCGGCTCGCCGAGCAGCGCGGCGATGAGGTCGGCCGGAGCGCGCTCGGCCCCATGGCGCAGGAGCCGGTCCGAGACGAACGCGTACCAGCCCTCGTCGCCGGTCCACCAGTCGCCACGGATCTCGCGGATCCGGGCCCGGAGCGCGGCCACCGTGATCGCGGCCAGCGCGTAGTTCGCCATGTAGCCCGGGAGATCGATCAGCTGCCCACGGACCGCCCACCACGACCACTCGGGGTGCGGGGCGATCCCGAGGCCGTCGCTCGTGATCTCCGTCCAGACGTCATTCGGGCGGCGCTCCGGGGTCTGGTGCATGCGGATCTCGAACAGCGCCCAGCACACGTCGAGCAGGACCGCGCCGTAGCGGTCGAGCCGGGCGGTGGTGCGATCCACGGCGTCACCGAGATGGTGCGACTGGAACGCCGGCTCGCTCGCGTCCCAGCCCAGCAGGTCGCCGACCGCTTCGAAGAACGCCTCGTGGTCGGCCGGCGCCTCGGCGAAGCAGGGTCGGGTGCGGATCGCCGCGTAGTGGATGGCGTGGCCGCTCTCGTGCAGCAGCTCGGTGAGGTTCCCCAATCCTCCCGTTCGGTACGTGGCGAAGACGTACGGCCGCGCCGGGATCCCGACGCCGACGGCGAACGCCACCGGGATCTCCGGTCGGCCGGGACGCGGGAAGACGTCGTACTCGATGCCGAGCTCCCCCGGGTCAGCGCCGAGGGAGCGGAGGTGGGCGTCGTTGATCGCCAGCAGTCGGTCCGTGGGCAGGGCCCGCGCCAGTCGACGTTCGGCCGCCCCCACCAGATGGCGATAGTCCCACGGCTCGATGCTTGCGGACCCGGTGACCTCGTCGAGCAGTCGACGGCCGGCCGCGAGGATCTCGACGAGCATGGGCTCGAACGCGTCCGGTTCGATGCCGAGCCCGGCGGCGTTGGCGTCGATGCGTGACCCGTGCCGCGCCCATGCCTCCGCGGACGCGCGGATGATGCGTCGGTAGGGGCTGTCCTGCCCGCCCGTTCCGTCGACGGCGCGCCACATCGGGGCCATCGCCTCGAACGCCTCGCGTCGGACGGCGGGGTCGTCGGCGCTCGCCTGGAGCTGCATCGCCGAGAGCCGGTCGAGTGTCTGTCCGCCGACGCGGACATCGGCCGACGCCGAGCCGTATGCCTCGTACGTCGCGCGCTGGAGCGCGTGGAGCTCGCCGGTCGGGAGTCGTCCGCGATCGGCGCCGTCGACGGTCACGGTATCGTCCAGGTAGTCGAGTGCCGACTCGATGGTCGCGAGACCGGCCGCCTCGACCCCCGCGAGGCCAGCCCTCGGGAAGGCGTCCAGGGCAGCGCCGAAGGCGAGGCGGCGCGCGGGATACGGATCGGGAACGAGGTCGTCGCCGCGTGCATCGGCGACGAGCCGTCGCCCGTACGCGAGCAGCAGGTCCGCCCAGTCGGCCTCCAGGCGATCGAAGGCCGAGGCGTGACGGGTCTCCGGCATGCCCGGACGATACCGCGACCGCCGGCCGCGCCTGTCACCATTGCGCGCGTGCAGATCCAGTTCCTGGGCGGCGCCACGACCGTCACCGGGTCGCAGTTCCTCCTGACGACGGAGCGGGCACGCGTGCTGATCGACTGCGGGATGTTCCAGGGCAGCCCGAACGAGGTCGTCCGGAACCGCGTCCCGTTCGCGTTCGAGCCCGCCGATCTCGATGCCGTGGTCCTCACCCACGCCCACCTGGACCACTGCGGCCTCCTGCCGGTGCTCGTCCGCGAAGGCTTCGACGGGCCCGTCCATGCGACGGCGGGCACGATGGAGCTGGCACGGCTGGTGCTCCTCGACTCGGGCCACCTCCACGAGGAGTTCGCGAAGCGCGAGGCGCGCTGGGAGCAGCGCGATCCGGTCCGGGCGGCGGCCGAGGACCGTGAGGAGGCGGCCGCCTTCGAGGCGGCCGTCGCGGAGACGGACCGTGCGGCCGACGATGGCGCATGGCCGCTCGACCCCGAGGCGCGCCTGCGGGCGCAGCCACCCGTGCTGCAGGTCGACCTGGATACGCCGCTGTACACGGTCAAGGACGCGGAGCGCGCCATCGAGCACTTGCGCGGCCTCGAATACGGCGAGGAGCAGGAGGTCGCGCCGGGGGTCCGGGTGACCCTGCTGGACGCGGGGCACATCCTCGGCTCCGCCATCGTCCGGCTGCGGGTCCAGGACCCGCCCGGCGGCACGGAGCGGATCATCGTCTGCTCGGGCGACCTGGGCCGGCCCGGGACACCGATCCTGCGCGACCCGACCGTCCTCGACGCCGCGGACTACATCCTCGTCGAGTCGACGTACGGTGGCCGCGAACACGAGCCGCAGGACGAGGCCATCCGCGTCCTCGCCGACACGATCCGGCTGGTCGCCGAGTCCGACGGCGTGCTGCTCGTGCCGTCCTTCGCGATCGGGCGGACGCAGGAGGTCGTGTGGGAGCTGGACCGGCTCATCGAGCGCGGCGAGATCCCGCAGCTCCCGCTGTTCCTCGACTCACCGATGGCCTCCAAGGCGTCCGACATCTATCGCCGGCATCCCGAGTACTTCGACGATGAGACCGCCCGACTGCTGCGCGAAGGGGACACGCCGCTCGACTACCCGGACCAGGTCGTGACCAACGACATCCACGCGTCGCAGGCGATCGCGCAGGCGCCCCGGCCGTACATGATCGTGGCATCCAACGGGATGCTGACCGGTGGCCGGATCGTGGGTCATCTGCGGCTCCTCATCGACGATCCGAGCGCGACCATCCTCTTCGTCGGCTACCAGGGCGAGGGCACGCTCGGGGCGCACCTCCAGGCCGGAGCGAAGAGCGTCAGGCTGGACGGCCGGATGCGGGACGTCCGCTGCCAGGTCCGCTCGATCAGCGGCTTCTCGGCCCACGCGGACGAGACCGAGCTGCTCGCCTGGCTTGGCGCGTTCGCGGCCGGGAAGCGACCGGGCCAACCCGGGTATCCGCGGCGCGTGTTCCTGGTCCACGGCGATCCGGAGGCGCAGGTCGCGCTCGAGCCGAAGGTGCGCGAGCTCGGCTTCGCGACCCACGTCCCACACTGGCACGAACGGGTCACCCTCGAGTAGTACCGGCCGTGCACGATTCGGTGCGCCATCGCACCGCGGAGGCGCAGAATCGGGTTGCGCGGCGGGATGGGACCCGGTACAGTAGTCATGGCCTTATTTCGGGGGGAAGATCGGCCAGGTACCCGGTGACGGCGACGTCGCCGGGTACGTCTTTTCCGCCCCCGTAACGGTCTCTGGCGGCCGGCGGCGCGCCGGGTCGCGCGGGGCAGGACGCCCGGTCCATCTGGTGCAACGCGAAGGGCAATAGGATGCCCATGCCCGACCATCTCCGGACCCAGCCAGGAGATGACGCCCGCATGACCAGCCCGGCCGCGACGCCCGCGACATCCGCCTCGTCCACGCTGTATTTCGGACCGTGGTATCGGCGCTCCCCGTTCTTCGAGAAGACCCTCGAGGCGGGTTGCAGCGCCTACGACATCTACAACCACATGTACCTGCCGGGCTACTACGCCGACCCGATCGAAGAGTACTGGGCGCTGCTCAACGGCGTCACCATCTGGGACGTCTCCGTCGAGCGGATCGTCGAGATCACGGGTCCGGACGCCTCGGCGTTCATCAACACGCTGACATGTCGCGACCTTACCAAGTGCGCGGTCGGCCAGGGCAAGTACGTGCTCATCACGGCCGAGGATGGCGGCATCGTCAACGACCCCGTCCTGCTTCGCGTGGAGGCGGACCGCTGGTGGCTCGCGCTGGCCGATTCGGACGCGGGGCTGTGGGCCCGGGGCGTCGCCATCCACGCGGGGATGGATGTCACGGTCCGTGAACCGGAGGTCTACCCGATCCAGGTCCAGGGCCCCAGGTCGAAGGACGTGATGCGCACCCTCTTCGGCGACGCCGTGCTCGACATCAGGTACTACTGGACGATGACGACCGAGCTCGACGGGATCCCCGTCGTCATCAGCCGGACCGGCTGGACCGGTGAGGTCGGCTACGAGATCTACCTGCGCGACCCGTCGCGTGGCGGCGACCTGTGGGACCGCGTCATGGAGGCCGGGGGGCCGCACGGCATCCGGCCGATCGCCCCCTGCGAGGCGCGCCGCATCGAGGCGGGCATCTTCAACTACGGCTCGGACATCACGATCGCCGACACGCCGTTCCACGTCATGGGCCTCGAGCGGCTGGTGGAGGTCCAGGACGCCGACTACATCGGCAAGGCCGCGCTCGAGGAGGTCCGCCGGACCGGCGTCGATCGCAAGCTGGTCGGCATCGAGGCGGACGGCGACGCGCTGCCGTTCGAGCTCTCGCGGAAGTGCGACGCGCTCCACGACGGCGAGCGCGTGGGGACCGTGACCGATCTCATCTGGTCGCCTCGACTGGCGAAGAACATCGGCTATGTCTGGGTCCCGATCGGGCTGTCGTCGCCCGGGACGCCGCTCGAGATCGAGGCGCCGGACGGTGGCCGCTGGCCCGCCCGGACAGCCGCCATCCCGTTCCTCGACCCGCGCAAGGACGTCCCGAAGGCATGACCGAGCCGCTGCTCACCCCGGAGGAGGTCGCCTCGGTCCGCCGCGAGTACCGCGGCGCATCGCTGCTGCCCAAGCGCGCCTATCACGACGCGCGCCACGCCGACTGGGAGCGCGAGCACATCCTGCGCCGCGACTGGGTCATGGTCGGCCGCGAGCAGGACGTGCCGGATGCCGGGACGTACTCGCTCGTCGAGCTCGATGGCGAGGACATCATCGTGGTCCGCGGGCGCGACGGCGCCCTGCGTGCCTTCTTCAACGTCTGCCGCCATCGCGGGACCGCGGTGGCGGAGGAGGCATGCGGCAAGGTCGTGCGCTTCCAGTGTCCGTATCACGCCTGGATCTACGACCTGGACGGGCGCCTGATCCGGGCAAAGCACACGGACGACCTCGACGACTTCGACGTCGAGCGGTACAGCCTCGCCCCGATCAGGCTCGACACCTGGCAGGGCTTCATCTTCCTGAGCCTGGACCCGGATGCGACGCCGCTACGCGATCAGCTCGGCGACCTGGTCGATCACTGGGACCGGTTCGACTTCACGACGCTGCGATCCGCGCATCGCGTCGAGTACGACGTCGACGCGAACTGGAAGTTCATCGCCGAGAACTACTCCGAGTGCTACCACTGTCCGGGTGTCCATCCGCAGCTCAACAAGCTCACGCCATACGATCTGGGCGGCGACTTCGACCCCCACGGTGCGTGGCAGGGCGGCTGGATGGAGCTCGTCGACAGCGCCGAGACGATGTCGCTCGGCGAGGCCGCCGCTCACGGCTCACGGTCCGGCCGGCCCTCGATGGCCGGGATCACGCCGCTCGACGAGCGCCGCATCTACTACTACGTGTTGTGGCCGATGGCGTTCCTCTCGATCCACCCGGACTACCTGCTCGTCCATCGCCTCGTGCCGGACGGCCCGGACCGGACGCGGGTCGTCTGCGACTGGCTGTTCGAGGCGTCGACCGTCGCGACCCCCGGCTTCGACCCGTCCGACGCCGTCGCCTTCTGGGACCTGACGAACCGCCAGGACTGGCACGTCTGTGAGCTCCAGCACCGCGGCACCCGCTCGTCGTCGTGGGTCGCCGGTCGCTACACCGATGCCGAGGCCTCCGTCCATGCCTTCGACCAGATGGTCGTGGACCGCTACCTGGGCGAGGCCACGTGGTCGAAGCGGATCATCCGCGAGCGCTACGACGTGCCGCCGCCCAAGCCGGGCGCGGACGTGACCGGCGACGGTGGGAACGGGACCGATGGCCCGGTCGCGAAGGACCGCATCGCGGCCCGCGCGAAGGCGGCTGCCGGTCGGTAAGCTCTCCGAGAGGAGGGTCGCCGATGCCGCGTGCCACCGAGGTCGTGCTCCGTGCGAGCGGTGACCTGCGCCAGACCGCGAACCGGCACGTCGCCGCAGAGGTGGATCGCCTGATCCGACCGAGGGTCAGGGGACGAGGCGCAGCTCCGCGCGGACGGTCGGGTCGCCGAACTCCTCGATGATCGAGAAGCCGACGTCCTGGGCGGTGCGACGCATCCCGGTGTTGCCGGCGAGCAGCTCCGCCCAGATCCGCTCGAGGCCCTCGGCGCGACCGATCGCGACCAGACGCCGGAGCAGCTCGGACCCGAGACCGCGGCGCTGCCAGCTATCGCCCACGAGGATCGCGAACTCGGCGCTCGGTGCGGCATGGGCCTTGGACAGCCGGCCCACCGCGGCGATTCTGGGCCTCCCGTCCTCGTCGCGGTGCTCTGCGACGAGCGCGATCTCGCGGTCGTAGTCGTTGAAGCAGACGCGCGTGAGGCGTTCGTGCGCGGTCCGCGCGGAGAGGCCGAGCAGCTCGAAGTAGCGCGCGTACACGGTCGCCTCGGTCAGCTCGGTGTGGAAGCGGACGAGCAGCGGCTCGTCCTCGGGCCGGATCGGCCGGATGAGGAACTCGGTCCCGTCC
>Ga0209108_10002037_pt1 | contig 11705 bp, 16 predicted proteins | sample Rifsed10ft1_FD_184003 | JGI IMG/M metagenome (GOLD analysis project Ga0209108, IMG submission 184003) | Soil microbial communities from Rifle, Colorado, USA - sediment 10ft 1 (version 2) | ecosystem: Environmental > Terrestrial > Deep subsurface > Rock core/Sediment | place: Rifle, Colorado...
GGGGGGGGGGCCGCGGGCTCACCTCCTTACCGAATTCGCGGGCCCGGAACCTGAGGGGGCCGAGCTCCACGATCCATACGGCACCGACCTGGACGCCTATCGCGAGACCGTTCGGTCCCTCATCGAGGTGCTGCCGGCCGTGGTCCGCCGGCTCGGCGGAGCCGTCTAGTGGAGATCAGGGGTTCCACACGGGTCTTCGCCCTGCTCGGAGATCCGGTCGCCCATTCGGTCTCTCCGGCGATGCAGAACGCGGCCTTCCGAGCGCTGGGAATTGACGCCGTGTATGTGCCGCTGCGCTGCCCGGCGGCCGCGATCCCCCAGCTCATGGAGTCCCTCGCGTTCCAGGGCGGAGGCGGGAACGTCACGGTGCCTCACAAGCGAGCGGCGGCGGTAGCGCTCGCCGCCCTTGGGGGGCCGGACCTGCCGGTGTGCAATACCTTCTGGGCATTGGCCGGCGAAGTGGGGCTCGATGGGGCCGAGACCGACAGCGACGGCATCCTGGCCGCGCTCGGCCAGCTGAAAGCCGGGGAGGGGGGAGACTGGTGCCTCATCGGCACCGGAGGGGCGGCCCACGCGGCCCTGGGTGCGGCAGCGCGCGCGGGCGCGAGGGTCGCGATCCGGTCGCGCTCCCCCGATCGGGCCGAATCGCTCGCCGGCGAGGCCCGCCGCGCAGGCGTCGACTCGACAGTACCGGAAGACTGCCACGTGGTGATCAACTGCACGCCGCTCGGCCTGGGCGAGGCGGACCCGTTTCCGCTTCCGCTCGCGGGCGTGCCTCCCGGCGCAGCGGTGCTCGACCTCGTGTATCGGCGGGGCGAGACGGCGTGGGTGAGAGCCCTTCGCGAGAAAGGCTGGAACGCCGCCGACGGCCGGGTCGTCCTGGTGGAACAGGGAGCGGCATCGTTCGAGCGCTGGTTCCCCGGCGTCCGCGCCCCCCGAGAGGTCATGCATGCCGCGGTCCGCTTCGCTCTGGGGTGACCTCGCCGTGGCGCTGGAGCGGGCCGAGCGCTGGCTCCTGCCCGGCTCCTGCCTCCTTTGCGGCGAGACCCAAGCCGGGCCCTCGGGCAGCGATCCCTTGATCTGCGGGCTCTGCCTCAACCGGCTCGCTAGCCTCCCCGACCCGCAATGCCGGCGCTGCGGGCAGCCCCTCTCTCCCGGAATCGCCTGCCGCCTTTGCGCCGGTTGGCCCGAGCCATTGGTCGGGGTCCGAAGCGCGGTCTGGCTCGACCGGCCGGCTCGGCGGGCGGTCCACCTTCTGAAATACGGCGGGTGGTGGCGCCTGGCGGAGCACTTGGCCCAGGTGATCGTGACGCGTCTCGGGGTGAGGGTGGATCCAGCCCTCCAGCCCGTTTCTCGCCCCGTGATCGTCCCCATTCCGCTGAGCCCCGCCCGCCAGCGTGAGCGCGGTTATAATCAGAGCGCGGTCCTGGCGGAGGCGCTGGCCAAGCTCACCGGACTCTCGGTAGCAGACCCGCTTCGCCGCCGCCGCGACACCGGCACCCAGACCGCGCTCACCCCGGAAGCGCGCCGCGCCAACCTCGCCGGGGCTTTCGTGGCGATGGAGACGCCGCCCCGGCATTCGATCCTGGTGGACGATGTGTTCACCACCGGCGCCACCCTGGCCGAAGCGGCCGGAGCGCTCCTGGAGGCCGGGGCCGCAGTGGTCGGCGGCCTGACCTTTGCCCGTGCCATGCGCCCCCTCGCCGACGCCGCGTCGGCGCCGGATCAACGCTGAGAGCTTGGAGTCCAAATGGCCAAGAGGCGCGTTGCCATCAATGGGTTCGGCCGGATCGGACGGAACGTCCTCCGGGTCGCCGCGAAGTCAGGTGCGCCCGACCTCGAGTTCGTGGCCGTCAATGACATCACCGACACCGCCACCCTGGCCCACCTCCTCAAGTATGACTCGGTGCACGGCCGCTTCCCCGGTTTGGTCGAGGCCGGGCCCGATGGAATCCACGTGGACGGCCGGACGATTCGGGTGATCTCCGAGAAGGACCCGGCGGCGCTACCCTGGAGGCAGCTCGGCGTGGACTACGTCCTCGAATCCACCGGCCGGTTCACCGATCGGGAGGCCGCCGCCAGGCACCTCGACGCCGGTGCCCGCAAGGTCATCATCTCGGCTCCGGCCAAGAAGGACGACCTCACGGTGGTGTTCGGGGTGAACCACGAGCAGTACGACCCGGCCCGCCATCACGTCATCTCCAACGCGAGCTGCACGACCAACGGCGTGGTCCCCGTCGTGGCGGTACTACACCAGGCCTTCGGACTGGTGCACGCGTTCATGTCCACGATCCACGCCTACACCAACGACCAGCAGATCCTCGACCTTCCCCACAAGGATCTCCGCCGGGCCCGGGCCGCCGGCCTCTCCATCATTCCGACCACGACCGGTGCCGCCAAGGCCACCTCTCTGGTCATACCCGAGCTCAAGGGCCGGATCGACGGGGTGGCCTTCCGGGTCCCGGTCTGTGACGTGTCGGTCATAGATCTGACCTGTGTCGTCGAAAAGGCCACTACCACCGACGCGGTGAATGCCGCCCTGCGCGAGGCGGCGGGAGGCCGTCTCAGCGGAATCCTCGAGGTGAGCGATGAGCCCCTGGTCTCGATCGACTACATCGGTAACCTGGCGTCCAGTACGGTCGACGCGGCGTTGACCCAGGTGATCGGCGGAACCCTGGTTCACGTCTCCAGCTGGTACGATAACGAGATGGGCTATTCGGCCCGCTGCCTGGACTTGCTCCGCTACCTGGGTACCCGGGACTGATGAAGCGGGGTCTGAGCGCGCTCGAAGGCTCTCGCCTTGACGGCCAGCGGGCCCTGGTACGGGTGGACTTCAACGTGCCCCTCAAGGACGGCGCCGTGAGCGACGACACCCGGATTCGGGCCGCCCTCCCCACGATCAAGTACCTGCGCGAGAAAGGTGCCCGGGTCATCCTGCTCTCTCACCTGGGGCGCCCCCAAGGCGCTCCCGATCCGAAGTACTCGCTCAAGCCGGTGGTCCGGGCCCTCGAAAAGCTCGCCGGCTGCCCCGTGGCGTTTGTGGAGCAGCCGGACTCGGAGGGCGCCGTCAGCTTCACGCGGCGGATGCCGCGCGGGAGCGTCGCCCTGGCCGAAAACACCCGCTTCCACCCCGGCGAGGAGAAGAACGACGTGGCCCTCGCCCGGAGCTTCGCCGCCTTGGGCGATCTGTTCGTGAACGATGCCTTCGGCGCGGTGCACCGGGCCCACGCCAGCACCGAGGCCGTGGCCCATCTGCTCAAACCTGCGGTCGCGGGGTTCCTGCTCGAGAAGGAGCTCAAGTATCTGGGCGGAGCCCTGGAAGATCCCAAGCGCCCGTTCCTCGCCGTGCTCGGTGGCGCCAAGGTCAGCGGCAAGATTGACCTGATCGAGAACCTCCTCCCCCGAGTTGACCGGATTCTGATCGGCGGGGCGATGGCCTGCACCTTCTTCAAAGCCATGGGGCTCGAGGTCGGCCGCTCGCTCGTGGAGAACGACAAGCTCGACCTGGCCCGGGGGCTCATGGAGAAGGCCGGCGACAAGCTCGCCCTCCCGACCGGCTGTGTAGTGGCCCCCGGCCTCATGGAAGCCATCACTGCGATGTCGGCTCCGCGGCATCGGATCCCGCCGGCCTTTAGCGTCTACGACATTGACCCCGCCACGTCCCGGGATTACTCCCGAGAGATCAAGTCGGCTGGGACTGTGCTCTGGAACGGGCCCATGGGGGTGTTCGAGACCCCGCCGTTCGATGCCGGGACCCGGAGTATCGCCATCGCGATGGCCGAGGCGACGGGGCAGGGCACCGTCACCATCGTTGGAGGGGGCGACTCGGCCGCAGCGATCGCCGCGCTTGGGCTCGCCGGCCGGATGACCCACGTATCCACCGGAGGTGGGGCGGCGCTGGAGTTTCTCGAAGGGAAAGTCCTCCCTGGAGTCGCGGCGCTGGACGACGTGTGAAGCGCCGCCTGCTCTTCGCCGCCAACTGGAAGATGAACCTCGGGCCCACCGAGGCCCGGGCCTACGCGACCCGGTTCCGGGAAAGCTGCTCACCTTCTCCCGACCGGGACACCTGGTTCTTCCCGCCGGCGGTGAGCCTGGAGGCCGCGGCCCGGGCCTTCGGCGGCGGGGCCAACACCCTGGTCGGAGCCCAGGACATCCACTGGGAACCGAAGGGTGCGTTCACCGGGGCCACATCGGCGGGCCTCGCCCGGGAGGCTGGAGCGCAAGCGGTGCTGATCGGCCACTCGGAGCGCCGGCACGTGTTTGGGGAAACCGATGCCGACACGGCCCGGAAGCTCGGTGCCGCGCTCCGGGAAGGGCTGGTGCCGGTGCTTTGCGTCGGCGAGAAGATCGAGGAGCGGGAGCGGGGAGAGACCGACGCAGTGGTCCGGCGGCAGCTCCTGGGGGCGATTTCGGGGTTTCCCTCGGTCGAGCTGGGGAGCCTGCTGGTTGCCTATGAGCCGGTCTGGGCCATCGGGACCGGCCGGAACGCGACTCCGGCGGATGCCGCCGCGGTCCATGCGGGTCTGCGGAAGCTCCTGGGGGAAAAGGGCCTTACCGGCGTCAGGATTCTCTATGGAGGCTCGGTGAGCCAGGGTAACGTGGCTGACCTCCTGGCCGAGCCGGAGATCGAGGGGGTGCTGGTTGGCGGGGCGAGTCTCGATCCGGAAGGATGGGCCCGGATCTGCGCGACGGATGGCTGATAGGCGGACCGGGGTCCGCAGCACTGGACCCGGTTATTCTGTTGTGCCCTTGCCCCAGTCCGATCTTGCCCCTGCCGTTGGACGTGGTTACATTGTAGCCACCCACTCCCAACCGACGAACCTATGAAGACTCGGCTGGTCCGTATCGGCAACTCCCGCGGGGTCCGCCTCCCCAAACCCCTCATCCTGCAGGCCGGGCTCACGGAGGACGTGGAACTCCAGGTCCGGGAAGGCGCCATCGTTATCGCGTCGGCGAGCCGGCCCCGGGCTGGCTGGTCGGAAGCTGCGAGGTTGGGGCACGAGCGCGGCGACGACCGGCCTCTGGTCGGTGGGTCGTCCTCGCGTTTTGATCAGGAGGAGTGGGAATGGCGGTAGAGGGCCACATCCACCGCGGTGAGGTTTACCTTGTGGAACTCGAACCGACCCGCGGGCGCGAGATCCGCAAGACGCGGCCCTGTCTGGTCGTCTCCCCCGATGAGCTCAACGCTCATTGGCAGACCCTGATCGTGGCACCAATGACTACCGGGGGCCATCGGTACCCCTTCCGGGTACCCTGTCGGTTTGTGCGTCGTCGCGGACATGTCGTTTTGGACCAGCTCCGCAGCGTCGATCGAGAGCGCTTCCAGCGTCGACTAGGCCGCCTGCCTCCAAGGATCGTCACTCAGGCTTTGGGTGTGCTCCAGGAGATGTTCGCTGCATAGCACACGGCATAACCCGCGCTGAAGCGCCGAGCGTTACCCGAACATTGAACGGGCCCAGGAGGAGGACCCATGCCCTTCTTTCTCACACGGTTCAGTTACACGCCCGAAACGTGGGCAATGCTGGTCACGAATCCGGAGGACCGTCGCGCCGCCGCCAGGCAGTACATCGAATCCGTGGGCGGCAAGCTGCACGGGTTCTGGTACGCCTTCGGCGAGCACGACGCCTACACCCTATGGGAAGCGCCGGACAATGTGTCTATGGCTGCCACCGCGATTGCCATCAGCGCCGGTGGGGCCCTGAGCTCATTCCACACGACGGTCTTACTTACGGTTGAGGAGACGCTCGCCGCCCTTCAAAAGGCCGCGTCCATCAGGTATCGTCCGCCGGGCGCGGGAGGCTAGCACGCCGCAGACCTCGCTGCTGAAATACATGGCGTGATGCCACCCCGAGATCGACGATGCTGCTCCAGTTAGTCGCCGTTGTGGTAAGCGCGGCCACCCCTGACTCCTGGCCCACCCAGGCCGCCGATTCCGCAGTACTTCTGCGGCTCGAAGTCGTGTGGAATCGGGCCCATGTCACTGGCGACACTTCTACCCTAGCGGATCTCTGGGCGCAGGATCTCGTCGTCGCGGTTCCGGGAATGCCGGTCATGTCGAAGGCGGACCTTCTGGGCTTTTGGCGGAGCGGTCGCAGTACGATCACCCGTTATGAAACTTCGAACCTCCGGGTCCGTGTCTACGGAGAGGCGGCAGTTGTGACTGGGCGTCTCAGCCGAGACCGTAGTTTCAATGCCCGCACCGCTACCGACCATTGGCAGTTTACCAAGGTCTACGCGCGTAGCAGCGGGCGGTGGCGAGTCGTGGCCTATCACGCATCGGTAGCCGCTGGCTCGTGAGGACTGGCCTGCCTTGTCCGTGCCTCATTCTGTTGTGGCATAACCCGCCCTGGCCGCTTCCGGGGGGCGCGAGCGCGGCCCAGCCGCTCGGGGTATCTTATTGCTGGGTCGGGCGGGCAGCGTTGCGTGGGGGGCTCACTCGGTAGCTAGCATCCATCCTATTTGGAGGTCACTCCCATGAATGCCAGAAACTTCCTGACGCTCGGCGCCGTGGTCAATCTTCTGGCGCGGGTATCATGTGCTTCGTTGCCCGGAAGGCTGAGAGATCTCCAGGCCGGACCGCAGTTTTCTCGTTCCTCGCCGTATCCCAGTTGCTTTTCCTCTACCTGGACATTCGGACCATGCTGGCGGGGGACGAAGGCTCGATGAACTACCTCGACCTGGCCGTGAACGTCGTGCTGGGATTCGGCGCGCTGTATTTCATTGCCCAGGATCGCAAGGTAGCGTGAGCGCAGCCCGGACAGCGGCCGCGGCCCAGGTGCGCGCGTATCTGTCGGCCCTGCCGCCGGAGGCCCGGAAGACGCTCCGAAGAATGCGGTCGCTCATTCGCTCGGTGGCGCCCGGTGCGGTCGAAAACTTCAGTTACAGGATTCCTGCGTTTCGACTCCGCGGACGGGCGTTCGTGTGGTACGCCGCCTTCAAGCACCACTGTAGTCTCTACCCGATGACCGACGCGATCCGGCGCGCTCACCGAGCCGCGCTCATGGGATACCAGACGTCAAAGGGGACGGTCCGATTCCCCCTCGCCCGGCCCCTGCCGGCGGCCCTCGTGAAGAAGCTCATCAAAGCTCGGATCGCGGAGGTTCAGAAGGATGCCGCCTGAGCCGGGTATCGTTGCGCCGATGCCTGCAAAGGTCGGCTTGCGGAGGGTTCGGTAGAGCGGTTAGTTACCAAGATTCCACCGGAGGTAGCTCCATGTTTGCTCCCCGCCTGGCTCTCCTTCTCACGATCGGGCTTCCCGCTGGGTCCCTCACGGCGCAATCGCCCTCCCACACCGTTGACCAGTTCCTCTCTCCCGCGTCTCCCCTGGAGCTCGGCGCGGCCCGCAAGGCCGACGTAGTCGCCTGGGTTACCTACGAGCGCGGGCTTAGGAACGTCTATGCCGCCCGCGGGCCCGGTTGGCAGGCCCTCCGGATCACCCGCTTCCTCAAGGATGACGGCATCGACGTCGGCTCGGTCCGGCTCTCCGCCGATGGATCCATCGCGATCTTTGTTCGCGGGGCCGGCCAGAACCGCGCCGGCTGGGTGGCGAACCCGTCACACGATCCCGATGGGGCCGATCGCTCGGTCTGGGCCGCCCGCACCGACGGGAGTGGCGCCTCGCGGCTCGCCTCGATCGCCAATACCCAGGCCGCGCCGGCCGGCGGCGGCGGCGGCTTCCGGAGCGGCGCGCCCGAGCTCTCCCCCGACGGCCGATACGTCGTATTCGTGAAGGACGGGCAGATCTACCGGGCCAGTACCGCCCGCGGCTTGAAGTCCGCCATGGATACCGGCGGAGTCCCCTTCATCAAGGCGTGGGGCCGGCAGAGCAATCCGGTGTGGAGCCCGGACGGGCGGAAGCTCGCGTTCGTGAGCAACCGGGAGAACCATTCGTTCATTGCCGTGTACGACATGGCCCAGCGCCGGCTCGACTACCTGGCGCCGGGCGTGGATTTCGATACCAGCCCCACCTGGTCGCCGGACGGGAAGCGCATCGGGTTCATCCGCAAGCCAGGCGCCTCCTTCGGGCAGCAGATCCCGGCGGCCCAGCCGGCTGCGGGCCAACCGGGGGCAGCGGCCCCCGCACGTACCGGTGCGGCGCCGAACGGTTGTCGGCCCCAGCCGGCCGGTGGTTTCGGCGGGTTCGGCGCCCAGCAGGACACCGCCCCTCCGGTTACCGCCGATGGGCTCTGCCGGGCCGCTTTCCCGGGCGGATACACCGTGGCCTTCATGGTGAGCGACGTGGCAACCCTCACCGCGAAGGAGTTCTGGCACAACGAGCCGCTCGATCGGACCTTCGCCAACGTCAACAGCATCTCCTGGGCCGGCGACCACGTGGTCTTCGGCGCCGCGGTGCCGCGTGACGAGTGGGATCGCTTCTTCAGCGTGCGAGTCGATGGAAGCACCCCGAAGCCGGTGCTGCTCACCACCACCGATGGGCTGATCAATGACGGGGTGGCGGACCGCACTTTCACGACCTCGGCCGTGTCGCCCGATGGCAAGACTTTCTACTACGCTACCAACGCAACTGACATCGAAAAGCGGCATATCTGGGCGGTACCCGTCGCCGGCGGGACCCCGCAGCGGGTTTCAACCGATGACGGAGTAGAGGTCTCTCCCACACCTCTGGGCTCGGGGCGGGACCTCGCCGTTCTCTACTTCGACTCGGCCCAGCCCGCCTCGATCGGAATCGTTCCCGCCAGCGGCGGACCCACCCGAGTGGTGTACCCGACGCTGCCGAAGGACTTTCCCAAGTCGGCCCACGTGACCCCCGAGATCGTGATCACCAAGGCGCCCGACGGACTCGAGATCCACAACCAGCTCTTCCTACCACGAGACATGAAGCCAGGCGACCGGCGGCCCGCCATCGTGTTCGTCCACGGCGGTCCGGCCCGGCAAATGCTCCCGGCCTATCACTACATGCAGTTCTACCACTGGGCCTACGCTTACAACCAGTTGCTCCAGTCCCATGGCTACGTCGTGCTTTCGGTGAACTACCGGCTCGGCATCGGGTACGGGAACTCCTTCCGCCGGGCGCCCAACGGCCAGGCGCGCGGCAACGCGGAATACCAGGACGTCCTGGCCGGGGCGAAGTACCTTCAGAGCCGGCCCGACGTGGATCCGGCCCGGATCGGAATCTGGGGCCTCTCCTACGGCGGGCTGCTCACCGCTCAGGCGCTGGCGCGGAACTCGGACGTGTTCGTCGCCGGGGTGGACTTTGCCGGCGTCCACATTTACGGGAACGCCGCCGATACCACGAGTCTTGCCTTCCGCTCATCGGCGGTCGGCGCCATCGATGGCTGGAAGTCTCCGGTGTACCTGGTGCACGGCGATGACGACCGCAACGTGGATTTCGGCCAGACGGTCGGGCTGGTCAATCTGCTACGGGCTCGCAACGTGTATTACGAGCTGACCGTGGTCCCGGATGACGTACACGAATCGATGCTCCACAGCCGTTGGATGGACATCTTCTCCAGGAGCACTGCGTTCCTGCGGCGATTCGTATGGGAGAAGCAGACCCCTCCGGGGGCGGTGAGTACGGGGCCGAAGTGAGCGGCCCCGGGGAGACCCGACAATGCTGAGACGCCGGCATTTGGCCTGCTCGTTCTGCGGCCGGGGTGCGGACCAGGTCGGTAAACTGGTCGCCGGACCGAAGCAGGTCTACATCTGCGATGAGTGCGCCGCTCTGGCTAGCCGCATCATGCAGGACCAAGGGCCGCCAACGGCGCCGCACCAGGGATGCCCGGTGGCGGCGACCTAGCGCGCTGTCCTTCTCACCCACCGCCGAATGGACCGATGACTTGGTTCGGACCCGTCGGCAATGATCGCCCGGTTCCTGGCGGCGCTGCTCGGCGTCGCCCTCCTCCTGTTCGGCGGGCGACTCTCCCCACCCCTCCACCGGGCCATTCCGATCGTGGTCGGGGCGGCCGGCTTGTCTTGGGCGCTGTTGCGGGCGGCCCGGTGGCTCCTCGGGTACGAGAAGAGCCCCGAGGACGAATAGCGCCGGCATGAGATTGGCCCCGACCAACTCCCCTATTGACGCCGCCAGTGAAGGAGATTGGGATCATGTCCGCTCCGAACGTGCGTATTGCCTTCAGACTCTTTCACCTGACGCTGGGCCTGGGCCTCATGGTCTCGACCCTCCCAACCATCCTCCACGCGCTGCACGAGCACGGAGGCGTGAATCTCCACCTGAGCATGGTCATCGGACTCCAGGCATTGGGGGTCGCGCTCTTCCTGATTCCGCGGACCCTTCGGGTCGGTGGTCTCTTGCTCCTTATCTGGCTGCTGGGAGGCTTTGCCGTACACGTATCGCGTGGCGAGTGGGAGGTACAGCTCGTCATCTACGCGGCCGGCGTCTGGTTCGTGATGGCTCACGGGGCCGAGTGGGGTGGCCGGTCGCAGGGGGCCGATACCACGGCCCGACCGTTGTGAGGCAATCGATGAAAGCCCGGCTCGCCCCCTGATAGAGGAAGGAGGCACCAATGGCGACGGTCAGCATCCGCTATTGCTCCTATTGACTGTCTGGTCTATACGCCGTCCGGGTGGCGGCCAGGCTTCGTCGGGAGCTGGGAATCGAGGTGGAGATGTCAAGGCCGTTTCGCGAACGGGTAGACCACTGATTCAACTCGCCCTGGCCTAGTGTACGAGTCCCGTCACCACCGACCCATCGCCCGCAGCCACTTCGCCCGGCGACTGGCGGGGCATATCGGCGTCGCGGGCGGAGTGGTCCTGCTCTCGCTGTTGGCGGGGATGGCGGGGTACTGGTACTTCGAAGGCCTGGCATGGCGTGATGCATTCCTCAACGCAACCATGCTCCTGGCGGGCGAGGGTCCGGTCGCTCCGCCTGAGACCCCTGGCGGAAAGCTGTTCGCAGGGATTTATGCCCTCTACTCGGGCCTTGTTTTCGTGGTCGCGATCGGCCTGGTCCTCGCCCCGGTCGTCCACCGGGTCCTTCACAAGTTCCATTGGGACCGGGAGTGACGGCGGCGACGGGAATGGACCCCTCCGAGGCCCTCTCCGCCGAGTACTCTCAGCGCGCCGAGGCCTACCGTCGGTATTGGGCTCCCGTGATCCACCCGATGGCGTACCCGTTGCTCAGTGCGATGCCCCTCGCGGACGCTCGGCGAATTCTCGATGTCGGGACCGGCCCCGGGGCACTCTGGCCAGTGGTTCAGAGCGCCGCGCCTCGAGCCCAGCTTTGGGGCGTGGACCGTGCCGAAGGGATGTTGCGGGCCGGCGGGGCTTTCCTGCGCGGGCGCGTGGCGATCATGGATGCCCGGCAGCTCGGTATTCGCCCGGCCACGTTCGATGCCGCCCTCCTCGTGTTTGTCCTCTTTCACATCCCCGATCCGGTGGGAGCCCTGCGCGAAGTCCAGGCCACCTTGCGCTCCGGCGGGTCCGTGGGGGTGGTCGTCTGGGGTGACGACCCTGGCCTGCCTGGAGCCTCCATTTGGGCCGAGGAGCTCGACCAATCTCAGGCGGCCCCCGATTCTCGCGATCCTGCGGTCATGCAGCAAAGCCTGATGGACACGCCCGACAAACTGGCGGGCTTGCTGAGGCAAGCTGGCTTCGAGCGGATCCACGTATGGAATCGCCGGTTCGTGCACCAGTGGACTGTGGATCGGCTGGTCGCCACCCAGACTCACTGTGGCCTGCCATCTCGCCGGCTGAGCAGCCTTCCGAGCGCGGCTCGCCAAGCATGCACG
>Ga0209108_10002039_pt1 | contig 11700 bp, 13 predicted proteins | sample Rifsed10ft1_FD_184003 | JGI IMG/M metagenome (GOLD analysis project Ga0209108, IMG submission 184003) | Soil microbial communities from Rifle, Colorado, USA - sediment 10ft 1 (version 2) | ecosystem: Environmental > Terrestrial > Deep subsurface > Rock core/Sediment | place: Rifle, Colorado...
AGCGGTTGGCAGATGCATGTCGTCAGGCGGCCTTGTCCGCCGGTATCAACCCCTCCTCCCTCATTGCCGCCTGCACCGCGGGCCTTGCGGCGACGCGTTGCTGGAAGGCCTGGAGGTTCGCGTAGTCGGAAAGATCAACCTTGGTGAAGCCCGCCCAGCGCGTCACGGCGAAGAGATAGGCGTCGGCCGCCGTGAACTGGTCCCCGAAGAGGTACTTGCGGCCGGCGAGTTGCCGCTCGGGGGGCACGAGCGCGGTCGCGGGCTTCTGGTCGGCCTGGTACTGCACGATGGCCGGGTCCTCGGTGAGGACTTTGCCATTGTCGAGCTCGAGCGCTGGGACGTAGCTTTTGGGGTCGATGGCCACCCTAAACGCGGCCCGCGCGTCCTCCTGGAGGAAGGCTACCTCGGCGGTACCAGCTCAGACGCCAACAAGGCGGCCGTGACCAGCTGCATTGCCCGTACTACAGCTCGCGGTTTCGATGGTCTAAAATCGGGCGCGTACCTCGAACAGGATCTTCCGCGGCTGGCCTAATGTGCCGATGACCGGATCGAAGTTCGGTGCGGGCGTGCCGGGTACGGCGTCCCCTGGCCAGACCGATCCGTCCAGGTAGTAATCCTCGTCGAATACGTTCTCAGCGCTGACCGCGACGCTCCAGCGATCGTTGAAGTCGAGTTCGAGCCGCGCGTTGATCACGTCATAGCCCGGATTTTCCGCTGTATTCTCCATATTGAACCAGTACGGACCCTTGCCCACCCAATCCAGTCTTGCGCGCAGGGTCATGCCGGCCGAGATCGGCTTTTCGAATTGGGCTCCCAGGCTGTAGCTGTAGTCGCTGATCCACGGCGGAAAGTTGCCGCTCACGTCCACGGCGACGACGCTGTTCACATCGACAACGGAGGCCCCCGGCTTGAACTCAGCATCCAGCCAGCCGGCGTTGCCGGAGAGAGTCAGGAATTCATTCACCTTCCAGCGGAAGTCCGCCTCAATGCCGTACTGCTCGGAGTCTCCGACATTGATGATGTTCTCCACGATGCCGCCGATCGCGATCTGCTGCTGAATCTCGAACTGCCGATCCTTGTAGTCGATGTAGAAAATGGCCGCCCCCAATTCGAGCGACTGATCAGGCAAAGGCAGCTTGACGCCGACCTCATAGCTGTTGGCCTGCTCTTTCGTGAACGGATTCAGCAACGGCGTGCCAGCGGTGTCGTAGAGGTTGTAGCCACCCGGCTCATAGCCCTTGGCGTAGGTCGCATACGCCATCGCGCCGTTGTCGAAGAAGTAACTCGCCGACGCTTTCGGCATCACCTCCGTCTCGCCCTGCTCGAGGAAGGGAACGGTGGTGCCGTACAGCGTGGCATTGCGGTCAAGCGTATTGGCGGACCAATCGTCCACGCGAAGTCCGAAGCCGAGCTCCCACCCTGTCGTGAACCGGTAGCTGGTCGTGAGAAACGCCGCGGTGTGCTCGGTCTCACGATACCGATTCTCGAACGGGAAATAGATCCGTACCGCCTGTTCCTGCGCGAGCGTCGGCGGCTGCGAGGTCTCGCCCAGGACCGTGTCACCCAATATTATTGAGTCGAGGATCCCCAGCGGCCCAACCAACAGTTCTCCATTGGGGCCACATGCGATCCCTGGTCTGGGAACACAGAATGCAGCCCCCGCCAGCACGCTTGTCGTCTCGTAGAAATTGGCAAACGAGTTCCAGTCGTTTTTCTTGAGCGAGTAGTACAGTCCAGCAAGCCATTCCCACGGGCCGGAGCCGGATGACGTGATTCGCAACTCGTGTGTCTGGAAGTCTGTCCACTCGGGGCGATACAGGTCGAAGCCCACTTCGTTTGTGACGTCCAGGTCGCTGGTGTCCTCCCGGTCCATACGAGTATAGGACCCCAGGTAGGTGACTACGGCGGGTCCTGCATTCCAGTTCAACTCGAGGGTGCCGGCTTTGACCTCCATCAGGCGGCGTCCGGCAAACGTCAGCTCGCGCTCACGGCTAAAGGTGTAATGGTTCGGTTCCTCGACGCGCCAGTTGTTGTTACCACCGTCGAAATCGTAGTACCGGCCGGATACGAGAAGCTCGACATTCTCTGTCAAGTTCGCAAGCAATTGCAGACGCGCGCCCTGTTCCACACGCTCATTCGGGTGCTCGCGCCAGCGCTCGGCAATGTTGGGAATGCTGCCACAGGGCGAGTTGGCCGGCTCGTTGAAGCCGACGTCGGAAAAGTCGAATCGCACGCCGCACACGTCATTGGATGGCCAGAACACGGCGTCCGCGTTCGAAAGTCCGTTTAACCGTATGGGGTTGTTCGCATACAGGTAGCCGTCATCCTCCACGTAATAGCCGAACAGCCGCAAGGCGACCTGATCCTTCACGATCGGGAGATTGATGGACCCGGAGTAGTCACGAGTGTCCTCGTCGCCCATCGCCACGACCGCATTGCCCTCGAAATTGGAAAGGTCGGGGCGGCGGGTGACGAACTTTACGGCACCGCCGACATTGCTTCCGCCATACAGCGTTCCCTGCGGCCCTTTCAATACCTCCAGCCGCTCAATGTCGCCGAACCGCGCCGACGCATCGGTCGCGATCTGCACGCCATCCACGTAGAAGCCGACCCCCTCCGTGTTGCCGTGCGAGCCGACGCCGCGGATCGTGACGTTGGGATGGCCATCAGCGCGGGTCGAAAGATTGAGATTGGAGACGTGAGCGCCAATATTGTCGATCCTTTCAATCTTGGCCTGCTCGAGCTCCATGCCCGAAAACGCGGATACCGACTCCGGGATCTCCGCGATCGATTCGGCACGCTTGCGTGCCGTCACGATGACCGCCTCAATCACCGTGGCTTCGTGCTGGCCCGCCGCAGGCTGGGTCGATTGAGCAAACGATTGTGGCAGCGCAAGGGTGAATATAACGGCCCCGGGCCCGATCAGAGACCAGTGTGACGTACGCATGGTGGTTCTCCCCCCTCGGCCCGAAACCATAGCGCCGGGCCGGGTATCCATCTTGGCCCAGAGTGCAATTCGTTTGCCTTGTGGCGCAATCGGAGCAGCCAGTCATCGGCAATCGTTGCAGCAACGCGACGGAACGGATGACGCGACTGTTATTGCCCAGACAGTACTTGGGGGTTACACGACCTCAAGACCAATTCTAGACATCATGAATAGTCCCACGGTTAGAACAACGATTGCCGCGTAACCACGCACCCTCGACGCAAGCTCGAGCGAATAGCGCTCTGACCGTCGCAATTGCGTCGCAATGAACGTTGACAGCGCCCCCATTCCAGCCATTGCCCCGAGAGAGAAACAGATGACGTATACGACGCCCATTCTCAGCGACGTCACAGTGTTCAACACCACAAGTATCAATGCCGCGGAACCCGCCATCCCATGCATGAAACCGACAAGCAGCGCCCTGAGAAGAAGATGGTCTTCAAGCGCATGAGAGTGTGTGTGTGACTCATCTCGATGCGTTTCTGTTCGAAGGTGCACATGGAAATGGTCATGAACCGATTCGCTCTTGTGGAAGTGGTGATGGGAATGCATTTTCATTGATCGAATTCTGCGGAACATGTCCAAAGCGAGCACGACCAGCATGGCTCCAACCATGAACTCCATAATGGATGCAACCTGGCCGGACACTTCGACATGAAAATTCATGATCAGCAGAGTCATCAGCAAGAGCGTCAATGCGTGTCCAGTGGCCCACAACACACTGTATTTGATCGCCTGCCTGGGGGACGACTCACGGGACGCCACGAATGTAATCATTGCCCCGATGTGGTCCAGGTCGAATGCATGCCACAGGCCAAAGACAAGGCCGATCAGAAGCATGCTTAGCATCGCGGCACCCTATGACCGGTAAACTTCAGAAAAAATCTATCAAGCGGCAAGACACTGCCTTACAGCTACTGGAACCTGGGACAAATCCCGTACCAGGGTTATGACGCCCCTGCCGGCAGTCGCTATATCCGCGCACACCTTGTGATCGCCTCCGGGCAACTCGATGACGTGCAATCGCTGAAACTGCCGTACCAGCGACATAGGATCGTGTCCGGTATTCAGCCAGCCATCGGATACCAGGATCCCGATGCGCTGCGATGTCCCGACCTTGTTCAGTTCACGTAGTCCGGATTCGAGACCTGCAGCGATGTCCGTGCAGCCCGCTGGCCGCATGTCCAGAATGTCCTGCAACGTTCGTTCCCTGATGCGCCGCTGCCCCATGGAACGGATCACGCGCGCCTCTTCTGCAAATCCGGTCACCGCGTACTCATCATCCGGTTCAAGATTCAGCAGTAGGACAGCGGCTACAAGCGCTGCTGCCACGGACTTGGAACCTCTCATGGACCGGCTCTCGTCAATCATGACCGCATAGGCGCGAGGACGTCTTGATCGTTCAATTACCCGGAAGTCCGAGTAGCTGGCTGCGACGAACCGTCCCCTCATGACCTTGGCATCTGCCAGCAGTCTCTCGATCGATGCATCCACCTCCAGCTCATCCGAGGCAAACCGGTACGGCATCGTTGCCACGACACCGTCGTATCTTTGAGCCGCATGCAGGACTTTCCTTGCCATTTTCTGGACCATCATCAGCATGCGCTTACGATGTATACGTCGCGTTTCCGGATCGAGAGCGTCCCACGTGAGCGCCAGCAACTTATCGTGCAACCCTTGGTCATGGAAATGCTGAAGCACGAGTCGGTTGCGAGTCATCGCTTCTGCCACGCGTGTTGGCGCGAATTCCGCGAGGGCAATGACATCCTCAAGCGCTCCTTCACGCAGGAGCCGGTCGGACTTGCGATCGAACGGGGTATTCAGGTTGTGCTTATGATCCCCCGGAGTGCCAGGATGATGAGCGAGTAGTCGCTGCTCAGCTGCCGTGAGGATTCGTTTGGGAACGTGATGCGTTCGGGTGGGGACATCCGGTTCATCCGCCAGATGCAGATGATCCCCGGTCAGGACGTCAATCGGACTGCTTGCGGCTTTTTTTTTAGGGCGTCCTGCCAATCCGCCTGCCAGAACTTGTCGTCATCTATCGATAGTTCAGACGCAATCGCCGCCCAAATATCATCGATGACATCATCGACCTTGCGCTCACTGACATCATTCAAGCGAATCTTGTCTCGCAGTGCAGCGTGTGCCGCCATTCGGATCAGCGCGGAGCGATCGCGTTGCCCGGTTCCACCAATGTTGTTGACGAGTAACTGCATAGCAACCAGTGTCATGTCAATTGCGCCTCTCACGGAGGCGCCAAGATGAATATCGTCATGCTTCCGCGTACGGCGGCAGAGTTCCACGGAAAGATCGATGAGGCTGGGGAGGTCGAACCATGATAGAGCTGGTCCACATAGAGCTGGTCCACCGGCGATCTGCCGGGACACGATCTCCTTTTCCTCATCCTTGTCCTGGTAGTCCATCCACATGGAGCAGAATCTGTCGCGGAGCGCACGACTGATGCGCAGGGTGCCGATGTCATCGTATGGATTGAGTGACGCTACCACGCAGAAATCCGGCCGTGCCTTTACCGTGCCCAACCGTGGAACCGGAATTGCACGCTCAGACATGGCGGTTACAAAAACATTGCTGGTATCATCCGGAAGTCGGTTGAATTCCTCGACGTACAGGATTCCGCCTTCCTTCATCGCGAGCGTCAGTGCTCCATACTCAAAGTGCTCCGGACGGTATCCTTCTGACAGGACCAGTGCGGGGTCAAAATATCCGAGTAACTTTGTCGCGGTAAGATCGCTGTTACCCGTCACCCAATAGAACGGCCGGCCGATTTCATCAACCACCGCCTTCAACATCGTCGACTTCGATGTGCCGGGAGGGCCCTCGAGGAACACATTGCGCCCGGTCTGCAGGGCCGCCAGAATGACCATCACTTCCTCGCGCCGGCCGACCAGGCGCTGGCTTATGCGCTCATATAGCTCGTGCATGCCAACCGCTACCAGTGCACTGGTATGCTGGAACGCGTCTTCAGGCAGCCGCACCACGAATTGAGCATGGCCGGTTACGCCGCGGCGGGAATTCCCGCCTTTCCTTGCACCGGAAGCCCAATGAGCTTGCGATATTCGTTGCCGTCCGCGACTTCACGTCCCAGAAGTTGCGCCATGAGCTTGTATTTCCTGAAGCACTCGGCGTTAGACTTGATCAATGTATCCTTGTGGGGAAACTCCCAAACAGTATCTTCCATGCCGACGCGTATATGGAGACCGAGCAGCATTGCCATTACGGCAAGATAGGTCGATGCCCGCCCGGATGCGCACACGATAATGATCGATTCCCTGTCGATGTCATAAATCAACTCGCACAGATGCATGAGCCCATTCACCATCTGTTTCGGATTATGCATCGGACTGCCGCCGGGGAGACACGCGAGTATGATCCAGTAATACGGCTTCTCCAGCAGCCCGGTCTTGATCAGGTAACGATCCGCGTTATCGACGTCACCATCTGAATACACCGCTATCTGCGGTTTGACTCCCAATTCCTGACACAGCCGCGTTTTCTCAATCATGACGTGAGGCGGCTTGGCAAACAGCGTATCGCCGCAATAGCAGGCGGTCGTGTTGATCGGGGTAACTTCCAACAATCGGTCGCTAAGGACGGAGACCATTCGATCCCATTCACCTATCTGGAACGGGACCATGCAACCGTCGAACACCGGCATGGGAAACTCTTCCCGAATAGGGTCGATACAACGGTGAAAGAGTTCCGGATCCAGTACGTTATACCCCTGTTCGTCGCGAACATGGACATGTACGGTGCTTGGACCGAGGAGCGCGCAGTCCCTGGCGGACTTGATAATCTCCTCTGGAGTTACCGGAATATTCGGATTGGATTTCTTGCTGTAGAAGGCGCCGTTGATGGTCTGCGAAATAACCACTTTGTCAGGCACGTCCCACTTGCGATACACCTCAATGTCGCCGTATTTTGAATTGAATGGGTCAACAATTTCTGGAAGTCCATAAGGTATCCAATGCGTCTTGAATTCCTCGGTCTTCTTCAGTTCTTCAATGTACTTCCAGTTGATCGTGTCGCGCTTCTTCATGAATCGGTACCTCCTGACATCCTCTCCGCCGACAAGTGTGGCGTGCCTGATCGTTGGTGGTAATCTAATGGAGGCGCAATGAGAATTCTTGCTCTTTACGGCAAGATAACGTTGCTACGAGTGCAATCCCTCGAGATCAGGGGGACCGCGTACAAAGAGGGCGGGAAAATCGCGGGGCTTACAAGTGCGGCCTCGGTTCCGCAGGCCTAGATGGATTCAGTCGCCGCCGGCGTCAATGTCGTTGCCCGCGCAGTCTGCACTCTCGAAAAGGCTCGCGGCGACATACCGAACTCCTGCTTGAAGCGCCGGCTGAAGTGCGTCGCGTCATTGAATCCGGCGGACAGCGCAATGTCTGCCACTTTGCGCCGGTTCGTAACCGGGCTTCCGAGTTCCTGGCGGCAGCGCTGTAGCCGCTCGCTGATGATGTATTGCACAACGCTGCTGCCGATATAGTTGAACAGCCAGTGCAGATAGCGCAGGGAAATGTTATTGGCTTCAGCCACCCGGGTCGGCGTCAGATCGGGATCCGTCAGATGTTGTGCGATATAGCTGCGAACACGCTCCAGGTGCATGTCCCGTTGCGATTCTGGCGGCCGTGACACGGCGATCGCCTGCGAATTCACGAGCAGCCCGATCGTTGTCTCGATCAGCGCATCGCAATTGTTCAGCCCGGTTACCATTTTACGTGGTGAAAGCGCGGCCAAATATTGCCCAAGCAACCGTCCCGAATCCGATTGCGGCCGGATGAGACGCTTGATGGACTGCCAGGACGTCGGCAGCCAGTTACGAAAACGGGTCAGCGGCAACAGCACGGAGATCTTGTGCAGCCGCTGCACGACATGGAAGTCCATGGGCTTGGTGCTGTCCCAGACGAAGATATCGCCCGCATTGAGCTCGACTTCCTCGCCGGCGAAACGGATTTGCTCGTAGCCATCGAGCACCAGTTGCAGTGCGAGAAAATCGCTGTTGTCCGCCAGCATCTCCGCATGCCCGCGCCGCGCGCCGCACGGGTCGCAAATGCATTCGATGACCTTGAAGGAATCCATCGACCGGCTCTCGACGGACGCTGAAAACTTCATGGTGCATGGAACTGAGACCGACCAACGGCCGTACACTGTGCTCAGTTCCTCGTCCCATGCTTCGTATTGATGACGAACGTCGAAATCGTCCGTCTTCCACGAGTTGTACACGTTTGCCACGAGCCACCTCCCGGTCTGCCCCGCAGCCTGCTCGCATGAATCGTATGTCTCAGCGATGCGCAGCGCGCTACCGCTGCAGGGAGACTACACCAAGGGCCTCGACGAGTTCCAGAAACGCGACATGTCGTTTTCGCTGACAGACATATAGTTTGCGCGCCCAGCAATACTTCCGTAAACGCCTACTTGGGTCCCAAGCCTCTCTCGTGGGCGGCCGGACGGAAAGACAAGACGTTCATGCGTTACGTAAGCCCTTGTCGCAAATGGCGCATATCGTGCTCGTCCATTACCGCGCCGGTTTATCCCGCCTGCCACGGGATGCGCGGCGCTTCTTGACCCGATGGCGCACCGGCGTGCTCACGAGCGCATTCGCGCTGGCACAGCCGTTAGGCGACCTTCGCCTCGCGCCCATTGCCCGCCTCCCCCTTGATCAGTCCTTCCGCTTTCATCGCTGCCCACACGGCCGGTCTCTCGGCCACCCGCTCCTGGAACGCCTGTAGGTTGGCGTAGTCGGAGAGATCGACCTTGGTGAAGCCCGCCCACCGCGTCACGACGAAGAGGTAGGCGTCAACCACCGTGAACTGGTCCCCGAACAGGTACTTGCGGCCGGCGAGCTGGCGGTCGATCAGCGCATAGCGCCGGCGCAGATAGTCCACGCGCTCGGCGCGGACCTCGGTCGAGACCTTCGCATTGAACAGCGGGCTGTAGCTCTTGTGGATCTCGGAGGTGATGTAGTTGAGCGCTTCCTGCAGCCGGTAACGCGCCCAGCTTCCGTTCGGGGGCGCGAGCTTGGCCTCGGGTTTCTGGTCGGCCAGGTACTGGACGATGGCCGGGCCCTCGGTGAGGACTTCGCCATTGTCGAGTTCGAGCGCTGGGACGTAGCCCTTGGGGTTGATGGCCCAGTAGTCGCCCTCGGCGGCGATGGTCTTGGTCCGGGTATCGATCTTCACGAGCTGAAGGTCGATGCCAGCTTCCTGCGCCACGATGTGCGGCGAGAGCGAGCAGGCGCCGGGGGAGTAGAACAGTTTCATGCCAATCTCCGGTAGCAATTGTTGGGTATGGCCTGAATGTAGCGGCTATACTTACCTTTGTATAGTACCTAACTTTACGTAAGGCTCAAAATCCACTAACCTCGCGGTAACTGGCCTGGAGAATTTCGATGGCTTTGAAGTTGCGCAAGAGCAAGGCACCCCCGCCTCCGCCGGGCTGTCCGATGGCGGCCTGCATGGCGGTGCTGGGCGGTGCGTGGACGACGAGCGCGATCTGGAAGCTTTCTGGAGAACCGCGGCGATTCGGAGAGCTTTACCGGGACATCCCCGGGATCTCGCCGAAGATGTTGACGACCCGACTGAAGGAGCTTGAGGTGAAAGGCGTTGTGATCCGGGAGGTCGTGCCGACGTCGCCACCGTCGGTGGAGTATTCGCTATCGGAGCTGGGAAGGGAGCTCGTGCCAGTGATTGACGCGATCGTCAGGGTGGGGACGAGGTTGAGAGAAGGGGCCGCTAACGGAGAGAAACGTCATAAGGCTTCGTAGGTCTTGCGCTGACTCCATTCAACAACTTCGCCAGGAGCGGGCGAGCGCCGCGACTGAGGCTGCAATATCCTCTCGCGAGGTGCCACGCCCGAGCGTGAGCCGGACCGAGCCGAGCGCTTCGCCGGCAGACAGGCCCATTGCGAGAATGACCGCCGACGCGCTTTCGCCTCCCGCATGGCAGGCCGAACCCGTGGAGGCGGCGATCTCCGGAGCGCCCGCGAGGATTGCGTTGCCAGACGCGCGCGGAAAGCGCACGTTCAAGGTATTCGGGAGCCGGAGCGTCGGGTGACCGTTGAGTTCGATGCCTGGCACCAGATCGGCCAGGCGCTGCCAGAGTTCGTCCCGAAGGCTGCGCAGGCGCGCCGCCACGGTTTCCATGTCGCGGCCGGCAATCTCACAGGCCACGCCAAGCCCGACGATGGACGCCACGTTCTCGGTGCCCGGCCGCAACCCTCGTTCGTGTCCGGCCCCGAGTACCAGCGGCGCTATCGGCGTGCCGCGCCTGATGAACAGTGCGCCGACACCCTTGGGTGCATAGAGCTTGTGGCCGGCGACCGAGAGCAGATCCGCGTCCAGTTCGCGCACATTCAGTGCAACCTTTCCGACCGACTGCGCGGCATCGGTGTGCAGCAAGGCGCCACACTCGTGCGCCAGGCCCGCAATTTCCGCGATCGGTTGCAACACGCCGGTTTCATTGTTCGAGTGCATCACGGTGACCAGGGCTGTATCTGCATCGATGGCCGCGCGCGCATCCTGGACGCGGGCCCGACCGTCGCCGTCCACCCCGATGCGCGTGACGCGCATTCCGTGCAATGCCAGCCACGCGCAGGTCCGCTCCGTCGCCGGGTGCTCGATGACGGTCGTGACCACGTGATGCCGCTCGCTGCGCGCCTCGACGGTGCCACGGATGGCGAGGTTATTGGCCTCCGTGCCACCCGAGGTGAAGATCACTTCGTCGTCGTCAGCGCCGAGCAGGCCAGCCACCTGATGCCTTGCCCGCTCGACGGCATCGTGTGCACGCCGACCATAGACGTGGCTGCTCGATGGATTTCCGAAGTGCTCGCGCAGGTACGGCAGCATGGCGTCCACGACCTCCGGGAGAATCGGCGTCGTGGCGTTGTGGTCGAGGTAGATGGGTGCGTTTTGCGTCATGACCGGCGCGCGTGGAGATTCAACGTCTCGGTCATACGCAGGGCCACCACGAGGCCGGAGACGAACGTGAGCGCCGCGACGACCCACATGGCCGCCGGCAATCCGAATACGTCGGCCGTGATGCCGGCGAGCAACGCGCCAACCGCGTAGCCAAGGTCGCGCCAGAGCCGGTACACGCCGACCGATGATGCGCGCCACGTCGGATGCGCAACATCGCCGATTGCGGCCAGCAACGTTGGATAAACCATCGCCGTCCCGATGCCGAGCAGCGCGGCCCCGATTGCGAATCCGGTGAAGCCCTGTGCGATCACCACGACCCCGATGCCGACGGCCTGGACCCACATGCCTGCGGCGATGAGCCACTTGCGCCCGACCCGGTCGGACCAGGCACCCGTGGCGAGCTGCGCGACGCCCCAGGTCGCCGGATAGATCGCCGCGAGCGTGCCGACCTGCTCCAGGTTCATTTGGGCCGCAATGAAGAATAGCGGAAACAGGCCCCACGCCATGCCATCGTTCAGGTTGTTGACGAGACCGGCCTGACTGACGCTCGATAGGTTTCGATCAGTCAGCGTCGTGCGCCAGAAGACCTCGCGTTGGGAAGGCGCGCCGCCGGGCGGCAGGTCTCCATGCAGCCGGGTTTCGGCCGCAACGTGATGCCATGTCTCGCGCACCAGCAGCGTCGAAAGGAAAAGGCCCACTGCGACGAACCCGACCCCGAGATAGAACGGCTCGGGACGCAAGCCGTAACGAGCGGCTATGAAACCGGTGGCGAGCG
>Ga0209108_10002040_pt1 | contig 11694 bp, 15 predicted proteins | sample Rifsed10ft1_FD_184003 | JGI IMG/M metagenome (GOLD analysis project Ga0209108, IMG submission 184003) | Soil microbial communities from Rifle, Colorado, USA - sediment 10ft 1 (version 2) | ecosystem: Environmental > Terrestrial > Deep subsurface > Rock core/Sediment | place: Rifle, Colorado...
CTTGCCGACCTGCGGCAGCTCGATCTGGCCGGGGTTGATGAGCGGCGCGGTGATCATGAAAATCACCAGCAGCACCAGCATCACGTCGATGTACGGCACGACGTTGATCTGGTTCATGAGGCGATGGCCTCTGCGCTTCTCGATCAGCATCACACTATTCCCGTCGCGCGCGCGGCGCGTGACAAGTCAGTCCAGTCACCGTTCACTGTTCACCATTCACCGAGCTTCAATGCACCTGCCGTTGCAGGATGTTGGAGAATTCTTCCATGAACGACTCGAAGCGCGTGGCGAGCCGGTTCACGTCCCCGGCGAAGCGGTTGAAGGCGACGACCGCCGGAATCGCCGCGAACAGCCCCATCGCGGTCGCGATCAGCGCCTCGGCAATGCCGGGCGCTACATGCCCGAGCGTCGCCTGCGCCACGTTCGCCAGCCCACGGAACGAATTCATGATCCCCCACACGGTGCCGAACAACCCGACGTACGGACTCACCGAGCCCACGGAGGCGAGAAACGCGAGATAGGCTTCGAGCCGGTCCAGCTCGCGCTGGTAGGTCGCGCGCATCGCGCGCCGCGTGCCGTCCATCACGACCGCGACGTCGAGCCCGGGCTGCTTGCGCAGTTTCGAAAACTCGCGGAAACCCGCCTCGAAGATGCGTTCCAGACTGCCCGCCGCCTCGCGTGAATTGACCGCGCGCTGGTAGAGCTCGTTCAGGTCACCGCCGCTCCAGAATTCCTTCTCGAACTCGTCGGCAAGCCGCGACGCCCGCCGCAGGATGAAGACCTTGAGGAAAATGTAGTACCACGAGAAGAGCGAAGCGAGCAGCAGGAGCGCCATCACGAGTTGCACGAGCAGGCTCGCATTGGCGAGGAGGCCCAGCACCGACATGTCATGGGTAACCGCGGGGTTCACGCTGTTGTTCCTATTCTTGTGACGATCGTCCTGGGGATCCTGACGGGCCTGAATGCGGCCCGGTCCACGCATGCCAGCTTCACCTCGGCGCTGACTCGCACTTCCTCGTCGCAGATCACCCGCTGCGCCACGACCATCAGACTCGCGCCCACCTTAACGAGTTCCACTGTCACCCGCAAGCTGTCGTCAAACGACGACGGCCTGAGATACTCGATCGAAAGCGATCGCACCACGAACACGACGCCGTCACGCGCCGCCAGCTCGCCTTGCCCGAAGCCCAGCGCGCGCAGCCACTCGGTGCGCGCACGCTCCAGAAATTTCAGGTAATTGGCGTAATAGACGACCCCGCCGCTGTCGGTATCCTCGTAATAAACGCGGACCGGCCAGGAAAAGGGTTGAGAGTTGGGAGTTGAGGGTTGAGTGCGTCCGAAACCCCCGCCGCGCGCGCTCATCGCGAAACGCTCAACGCTGATCATTCTTTGGGCGCGGCCCAAAGGTCCGCCGTACCGGCGCCCGGCGGCTGGGCGAGGCCGAAGTGGCGGTACGACAGCACCGTGGCCATGCGCCCGCGCGGGGTGCGCTGCAGATACCCCTGCTGGATCAGGAACGGTTCGAGCACGTCCTCGATGGTGTCGCGCTCCTCACCGATCGCGGCGGCGAGGTTGTCGACGCCGACCGGCCCGCCGCCGAATTTCTCGATCACGGCGAGCAGCAGCTTGCGGTCCATGACGTCGAAGCCGAGCGGATCGACGTCCAGCATCTTGAGCGCGGCATCCGCGACCTCGTGGGTGATCCGGCCCTGCGCCCTCACCTCGGCGTAGTCGCGCACGCGCCGCAGCAGGCGGTTCGACACGCGCGGCGTCCCGCGCGAGCGGCTCGCGATCTCGCGCGCGCCCTCGGCGTTGACCTCGACCGCGAGGAGGTTTGCCGAGCGCTGCACGATGCGCGTCACCTCCTCGGTCGAATAGAACTCCAGCCGCGCCACGATGCCGAAACGGTCGCGCAGCGGATTGGTGAGCATGCCGGCGCGCGTGGTGGCGCCGATCAGCGTGAACGGCGGCAGATCGAGTTTGACCGAGCGCGCGCCCGGCCCCTCGCCGATCATGATGTCGATCTGGAAGTCCTCGAGCGCGGGATAGAGGATTTCCTCGACCACCGGCGAGAGCCGATGGATCTCGTCGATGAAAAGGACGTCGTTGGGCTCGAGATTGGTGAGGATCGCCGCGAGATCACCGGCGCGCTCCAGCACGGGGCCGGAGGTGTGGCGCAGGTTGACGCCCATCTCACGCGCGATGATGTGAGCAAGCGTGGTCTTGCCGAGGCCCGGCGGACCGAAGAGCAGCACGTGATCGAGCGATTCCTTGCGCTTGCGCGCGGCTTCGATGAAGATCGACAACTGCCCGCGGATCTTTTCCTGCCCGATGTACTCCTCGAGTTGCCGCGGCCGCAGCGCCCGCTCGAACGCTTCCTCCTGCTGGGAGGCCGGCGCGGCGGAAATCAGGCGGTCGGTCTCAATCATGAAGCAGGATCGAGGATTCAGGATTGAGGATTGAGGGAGCGTCGCAAACCGCTGAGCATCTTGCCAATCTCGTCTGTCCCGGAGAGCACTTCGCTCTCCTCCTTTAGCTTCAGATAGCCGAGTCGCACGGCGATGCGCACTAATGTCTCGAATTCCATCAAGGAACCATTGGCGATAGATAAATGGTTCAGGTAAGCCTTGGTCGACTTTCTCCCGTGCCCTTCGGCGATATTGGCGGGAATGGAAACAGCGGCGCGCTGTAACTGGCCGATCAGCCCAAACTTTTCACTGGCCGGAAAGGTCGCCGTCAATCGGTAAGTCGAGGTAACGAGATCCATAGCTTTCTGCCAGACGAGCAACTCGCTGTACTTCACCGGTCACCTCACCCCTCACTCCTCGATCCTCAATCCTAGTTCTTCGAGAGAAGCTTGAGCGCCTGGCGGATGCCGTCATTCACGCTGACGCCGGCGGCCAGCTGCTTCACCGCCCAGCCGGCCTCGCGGTCATTATAGCCGAGGGCGAGCAGCGCATTAACGATGTCATCGCCCTCGCGCGCGCCGGCAGCGGGCGCGGAGATGGCGACGACGTCGAGCTTGTCGCGCAGTTCGAGCAGCAGGCGTTCGGCGGTCTTCTTGCCGATGCCGGGAATCTTGACGAGCCTGCCGCTCTCCTGGGCGTTGACGGCCTGCTGCAGCTCGGAAACCGACAACCCTGAAAGCACCGCGAGCGCAATGCGCGCGCCCACGCCGGAGATGCGAAGCAGTTGCCGAAAGACCTTGCGTTCCGCCTCGCTGGCGAACCCGTATAGCTGGTGTGCGTCCTCGCGCACGATCAGGTGCGTGAGCAGGGTGACCTCGCCGCCCGCCGCCGGCAACTGATAAAAGGTGCTCATGGGCACATCCAGCTCATAGCCCACGCCCTGCACGTCGATCACCACCTGCGGCGGATGCCTGGCGATCAATCTGCCGCTCAGTCTCCCGATCACACGAGTCGCCCCCGGCGCATGCGATAACCCGCAGTCGCAAGCCGCCCCATCCCCTGTCCCCCGTGCGCGTGGCAGATCGCGCAGGCGAGCGCGTCGGCGGCATCGGGATTCGGGTCGCCCGCGAGCTTGAGCAGGCGCTTGACCATCTCCTGTACCTGATCCTTCGCGGCGTGGCCCTTGCCGACGACGGCCTGTTTCACCTGGAGCGCGGTGTATTCCGAGACCGGCAGACCATGCATGACGGCGGCGCAGATCGCGGTGCCGCGCGCCTGTCCCAGCAGCAAGGTGGATTGCGGATTGACGTTGACGAAAACTTTTTCCAGCGCCACCTGCTCGGGTCTGCACCCGGCGATGACTTCATCCAGTCCGTCGAGTATGGCTTTGAGGCGCTCGCTCAACGCGCCGGCGGGCGTCCTGATACAGCCGCTCGTAACGTAGGCGAGTCGCTGTCCCGACTTGTCGAGGACGCCGAATCCGGTGATGCGCAATCCCGGGTCGATGCCGAGAATTCGCAAGCTCATCCCTTATGTTTCGAGCACGGCCGTAGTGTAAACCTCTTGGACATCGTCCACCGCCTCCAGCGCATCGAGCAGGCGCTGCATGCGCGCCGCGTCGTCCCCGGCGAGGACGTTTTCGTTCACCGGCTTCATGGTGACTTCAGCGAGCTCGGGCTTGAATCCGGCTTTCTCGATCCCGCTCCTCACCGCGGAGAACTCGTGGGGGGAAGTGATCACCTCGATCGAGCCGTCGTCGTTGGTCACTACGTCATCCGCGCCGGCTTCGATCGCGGCATCCATCAGTTTCTCTTCGTTCGTGCCGGGCGCGAACACCATCTGCCCGCAGTGCTTGAAGAGGAAGGCCACCGACCCGTCGGTTCCCAGATTTCCGCCGTGCTTGGTGAACGCGTGGCGCACATCGGCCACCGTGCGATGCTTGTTGTCGGTCATGCAGTCCACCATGACCGCGGCGCCACCGATGCCGTAGCCTTCGTAGCGGACTTCCTCGTAATTCGCGCCCTCCAGACCGCCGGTGCCGCGCTTGATGGCGCGCTCGACGTTTTCCTTGGGCATGTTCTGGTCGTAGGCCTTGTCGACCGCCAGCCGCAACCGCGGATTCCCGGCCGGATCGCCGCCGCCCAGCCGCGCCGCCACCGTAATTTCCTTGATCAGCCGCGTGAAGATCTTCCCACGCTTCGCATCCTGGCGGTTCTTGCGGTGCTGGATATTGGCCCACTTGCTGTGTCCCGCCATGCGGCGCCTCTGCCAACTCCTGACTGCGTGAATAAGTCGTTAAAATAGCGGGAATTTTATCATAGCCCTCCACGCGAGCCGCCCATGTCCGAACCGCTCCGCATCGCCAAGGCCGAAGACGACATCGTCCTGCTCCCCGGGCTCGCCAATCACCACAGTCTCATCGCGGGCGCGACTGGCACGGCAAGACCGTGACGCTGCAACGGATGATGGAGGCGTTGACTCCATCCCGGTCATTGGGCGAGCTGCGCGAGTGAGCCAGCGCGACCGCCCCGGCGGTTACCTCGCGGCCGGCCTGCTCCTCGCAATCGGCGGCGTGGTTTGCTTTTCGCTGCGGCCCATCCTCATCAAGCTTGCGTATGCGTACGTCGTCGATCCGGTGACGCTGCTCGCGCTGCGCATGACGTTCGCCGTGCCGTTCTTCCTCGCCGCGGCGTTCTGGGTGCGAGGCCGGGATAGCGCGCGCCCGCTGGCGCGGCGGGAGATCGCTTCGGTGGTCGTGCTGGGGTTGCTCAGCTACTACCTCTCGAGTTTTCTCGATTTCCTCGGGCTGCAGTACATTTCCGCCGGCCTGGGCCGACTGCTTCAGTTCATCTACCCGACCGTGGTCGTCATCCTATCAGCGCTGTTTCTCGGCAAGCGCGCGACGCGCCGCGACATCATCGCGCTGGCGGTGACCTATTCCGGCCTGCTGCTCGTGTTCTGGCAGGCGATCGGCGGCGAGCAGCGCGACCTCTTTCTGGGAGCGGCACTCGTGCTGGCGAGCGCGACGTGCTACGCAGTCTATCTCGTGGCCGGAACCGAAGTCATCGCGCGGGTGGGTTCCGTGCGTTTCACGGCGTACGCGATGATCGTGGCGAGCATCGCCTGTGTGGCACAGTTTTTCCTGCTGCGGCCGCTCTCGGCGCTCGACGTCCCCACGGCGGTGTATGGGCTGTCGTTTGCGATGGCCGTGGTCAGCACGGTCATTCCGGGGTTCATGGTTTCCGAGGCGCTGCGCCGCATCGGCGCCAACAAGGTGGCGATCATCGGCGCCCTCGGCCCCGTCACCGCGATCGTGCTGGGCTATCTCGGTCTCGACGAGATCATGACGCCGCTGCAGATCGCGGGCGCCGCACTGGTGCTGGTCGGCGTGGTCGTGATCAGCCTCAGGCCATCCCCGGGCGGCACACGGGCCTAGAACCTATTCGCATCTGCGCGAAAAGGCTTCTCCCGGCGCAAGCCGTTCCGCGCAATGGAGCATGCGCGCGATACCGTGATGGTTGTACTTCTCGGCGAACTCGGCTGCAGTGTGCCCGCCGCGCACCCGGATGCGCGGGTTGGCGCCGCGACGCAGCAAAGACATGGTGGTTCCCCGGTGACCCTGGATCACCGCCATCATGAGCGGCGTGTTGACGTAGGTGAGAGCCTCTTGCTGATCGGCATCCGCGTCCACTTGCGCCCCGCGCTCGATCAGGAAGCGCACGATCCGGTCGTGGCCCTGGTATGCGGCGTAGGCGAGCGGCGTGTAATGATAGGGCTCGTTTTCGATGTGCGCGCCGGCCCCGACCAGCAGGCGCACCGCCTTCTCGTGCTGCTCGTAGGAATTCAAGTCGCGCTCGCGGTCCTCGTTGAAGAAGAACGACGCCAGCATCAAGGCGGTGTCTCCGTCCGGCGTGCGCGCGTTGACGTCGGCGCCCGCCGCCAGCAGAACCCGCATCACGTCCAGCGCCGCGAAGCGGGCTGCAACCGTCAGGAGCGGGACTCCTTCCTGATAACCGAGCGCGGGTATGCGCTGGTTGGCAGTTATGATTTTCCCGCGCAAGCCCGCATCCACATAGCCGCCGTCGTCCGCCGCAATGGCATTGTGAAGGCGGTCAGTGTCCAGCGAGCGCAGGTCGCCCGGCTGATGGGCGCAGCCGCCGAGGCCCGCCCCGAGCGCGATGCACAGAACAATCGCAAGCCTGTATGGCCCGTTCATCCGCCTCCTCCGCGTGGGTTCTTCTCTACCGTCGCCGGACGCTCACACTACGCGGCTGCCTCCTTGGCGCTCCTCGCGGCATATTCTATTACCAGCCACAGGCTCTGGGGGCGCGAATTCCGCGGCATCCGTGTCCGCCGCACTCCGCGCAGATAAGTCGGCGCAGCGCGTCCGACTTATCAGATGTTGAATCGAAAATGCATCACGTCGCCCTCCCTCACCACGTAGTCCTTGCCTTCGAGCCGCATCTTGCCGGCTTCCTTCGCGCCCTGCTCGCCCTTGCACGCCACATAGTCGTCGTAGGCGATCACCTCGGCACGGATGAAGCCCTTTTCGAAGTCGGTGTGGATGACTCCCGCCGCCTGCGGCGCGGTATCGCCCCGGTGTATGGTCCAGGCGCGCACTTCCTTCGGCCCGGCAGTGAAGAAGGTCTGAAGACCGAGCAAGGCGTACCCGGCGTGTATCACGCGGTCGAGCCCCGGCTCGGTCATGCCCATGTCGGCAAGAAAAACGGCCTTGTCCTCCTCGCTCATGTCGCCGATCTCGGCCTCGATCGCCGCGCACACCGCTACCACCGGGGCATTCTCACGCGCGGCGTGTTGCCGTACCGCCTCGAGATGGGGGTTGTTCGCGAACCCGTCTTCGCGAACGTTTGCCACGTACATAGCCGGCTTCGCGGTGAGCAGGCACAACTGCCGCAGTATGGCCTGTTCTTCAGGATAAAACGCGACGGCGCGCACGGGCCGCGCTTCATTCAGCACGGTGCGGCATTTCTCCAGCACCGCCACGAGACGCTGCGCGTCCTTGTCGCCCCCGGCGCGCGCGACCTTCTCGTAGCGCGCGAGCTGCCGTTCCACCGTCGCAAGATCGGCAAGCGCGAGCTCGGTGTCGATGGTTTCGATATCCGATAACGGATTGATGGCGCCGGCGACGTGCACCACATTGGGATCCTCGAAACACCGCACGACGTGCGCGATGGCGTCGGTTTCTCGGATATTGGCGAGGAACTGGTTGCCCAGGCCTTCACCTTTCGATGCGCCCGCGACCAGGCCTGCGATATCGACGAATTCGACCACTGCCGGGATCACCTTCTGCGGCCTGGCAAGCGCCGCGAGCGCGGCAAGCCGTGCGTCGGGCACCTCGACAATACCGATGTTGGGCTCGATCGTGCAGAACGGATAGTTTTCAGCCGCGATCCCGGCCTTGGTAAGGGCGTTGAAGAGCGTCGACTTGCCGACGTTGGGAAGGCCGACGATGCCGCATTTTAAGGACACGTTGAGAGTTCAGCGTTGAGGGTGGAGTTGAGCGTTAAGTGTTGAGAGTTGAGTGTTCAGCGATCTGGGCGGGGGCGCTTGAGCGAGTTGATCAGCCCATTGAGCAGCCCGAAGAGCTGGTCGATGCTCGCTCGTGCAGGCGACCCGCGGTCGATCAGTTCGAGCTCTTCGGCTATGGTAAGTTGGGTTTCCAGTTCGCTCAACCCTCAACGCTCAACTCTCAACTCTTCTCGGGCTTCGTATGAAGCCGCAGCATCGCCGCTTCCAGCTTGTCTTCGGAGATCAGGGGCCAGACCTCGAGGCCGCGGGAGATCGCATCATCGATCGCGGCGTGATCCACGGCGCCCGGTTTGTGCAACACGTAGTCAAGCACTTCCTGCTCGGTCGCCGTCTGGTTGCGCGGGTGGCCGATGCCTATTCTCAGACGCCAGAAGTCTTTCGTCCCCAGCTGCGCGGCGATATCGTTCAGGCCGTTATGGCCACCGGTGCCCCCGCCCTTCTTGAGCCTCACGGTACCGGGCGGCAGGTCGAGTTCGTCGTGGACGATGAGTAACTGCCCGGGAGCGAGCTTGTAGAAACCGGCAAGCGCGGCGACCGCCCGCCCCGACTGGTTCATGAACGTAGCGGGTTTCAGCAACCAGAGCTCGCCACCCGGCGTCGCCACCTTGGCGACATCACCGTGAAACCGCGCCTCATGGCGGAATTCACCATGTACGGCGCGAGCGAGGCGTTCAATCCACCAGAAGCCGGCGTTGTGCCTCGTCGCCTCGTACTTCCTTCCGGGATTGCCGAGCCCGACGACGAGCTTCACCGCGGGCCTTCAGCCTGCCACGAGTTCCTGCATGGAGTGCCTGCTGCGAGTCGCCGCTGCGGGAGAGCCGGCCTGCCAGGACGCAGCCGTGAGACGGTAGAGCACGTGTCGCGCGCCGCCGCGCGTGATGTCGCGCTCGTAGCGCATGCCGGTTTTCTCCATCACCCGGCGCGAGCCGTGATTTGCCGGCAGCGCGAAGCCCACGATTTCGCCCAACCCCAGGCGCACGAATCCCTGGGCGACACTCACGCGGGAGAGTTCGGTCGCGAGCCCCCGGTTCCAGAATTCCGGCAACAGCGCGTACCCGACTTCCACCTCGGGCGCATTATCGACGGTCACGCGCCGCAGTCCGCCGCGCCCGATGAAACGACCGGTTGCGGGTTCGCGGATCGCCCACCACCCGAAGCCGTGCCGATCCCATTGCGTGGCAAGTTTCTCGACGAGTGCCGCGATCTCGCCGTCGGCCTGCTCGCCCCCGAGCGCTCGCGCCACCTGCGCTTCGCGGTGCATGGCGAGCATGTCGCCCAGGTCCTCCGGCACGATCCGCGTCAAGAGGAGCCGGGGCGTTCTGAATCTTTCCTGGAGTTGCATCATCGTGTCCTCACATCATGCGCAATTGGTGCGGCAGTCACGCCGCGAAATATGAAAGGCCCGCCACGTTCGTGAGGCCGAACACGGCGGGCCGCACCCACCGGGAGCCGGAGTCGGCCTGCTCCTACTTGGCCGCTTCCTTCTTCTCGGGCTCCTTCTTCTCGGGCTCCTTCTTCTCGGGCTCCTTCTTCTCGCCCGGAGCCGCCTCCGCAGCCGCCTCGGCTTCCGCAGGGGCTTGGCCCGTGATCTCGGTCACCGGCGCGGCCACTTCCTCTTCGATCACGATCTCCTTCGGCACCTGCACCGTCACCACCGAGGGATTGTCGTGCTTGAGTTTCGGCGTCGCTTCGACGCCCTTGGGCAGCGCGAGTTCCGTCACGTGGATCGAATGGCCGAGTTGCAGCTCCTTGACGTCGACCTCGATGAATTCCGGCAGGTCGTCGGGCAGGCACTGGATCTCGATGTCGTTCATCACGTGCTGCACCACCCCGCCGCCGACCTTGACACCCGGGCAGATGTCGGCGTTCACGAAGTGCAGCGGCACCCGCATGTGGATCTTCCGGTTCTTGTCCACCCGCTGAAAATCGACGTGAAGCACCTGTGGTTTCCAGGGGTGCATCTGGAAGTCCCGCAGCAGCACCTGCTCCTTGCCGCCGTCCACGGTCATGTCGAGTATCGAGGCATGAAACGCCTCCATCTTGAGGTGCCGCAGCAGCGCCTGGTGGTCGAGTTCCACCGCCTGCGCCGCCTTGTCCGCCCCGTACACGACCCCCGGGACGCGTCCCGTCTGGCGCAGGCGGCGGCTCGCACCCGTTCCCTGTTGCGCGCGCGGGAATGCCATGATTTCGATGTTCATTTCAGTCTCCAAAAAAAACAGCGTTCAGCTCTGAATAATCGTTACGGAGCATTCTGGCACCCGATGCCGCTCGTCCATCCCCGCAAATCCGACGCAGAACGCTGTTTTTTTACTCTACAAACAGCGAACTTACCGAGTCTTCCGCGCTGATGCGGCGCATGGTTTCCGCGAGCAGACTCGCGACCGTGAGCACCCGGATGCGCTTGCAGGCCCTGGCTTGGTCCTGCAGCGGTATCGAATCCGTCACCACCACCTCATCGAGCGCCGAGTTGCCGATACGCTCGATCGCCTTGCCGGACAGCACCGCGTGCGTGCAATACGCCAGCACCTTCTCGGCCCCATGCTCCTTCAGCGCCGCCGCGGCTTCGCACAGCGTGTTGGCAGTGTCGACCATGTCGTCGACGATGACGCAGGTGCGATCCTCGACGTCCCCGATAATGTGCATCACGGTCGCGACGTTGGGCCGCGGCCGCCGTTTGTCGATGATCGCGAGTTCCGCCTCCAGCCGTTTCGCGAGCGCCCGCGCCCGCACCACGCCGCCGACGTCCGGCGACACCACGACCAGATTCTTGTAGTCGTGTTTCCATACATCGCCCAGCATGATCGGCCCGGAATAGATGTTGTCCACCGGGATGTCGAAAAAACCCTGGATCTGCTCCGAGTGCAGGTCCATCGTGAGCACCCGGTCGACGCCCACGCTCGACATCATGTTCGCCACCACCTTGGCGGTGATGGGCACCCGCGCCGAACTGGGGCGCCGATCCTGCCGCGCGTAACCCATGTACGGGATCGCGGCCGTGACACGGGCGGCGGATGCGCGCTTCAGCGCATCCACGATGACCAGCAACTCCATCAGGTTGTCGTTCGTCGGCGCACACAGCGACTGCAACACGAAAACGTCCTTGCCGCGCACGTTTTCCAGTATCTCGACCATCACTTCGCCGTCGCTGAAGCGCCCGATCTTCGCGCGCCCGAGATGGATGTTGAGGTGGCTCACCACGTCCCGGGCAAGCGCGGGAATGGCGTTACCGGTGAACACCATCAATCTGTCTAAGGCCACCCTCGCACCCCCGGATGAATCGAAGCAGACCGCCCGTTCGAGCCGCCCATGCAAATCCTGGCTGGGGAGGTAGGATTCGAACCTACGAATGCCGGAATCAAAATCCGGTGCCTTAACCAGCTTGGCGACTCCCCAATGGCGTTAACACGCCGACGACCCACCCCGCAGGTCGGTCGTTCTATCTCACTCCTGCCGCATTCAGCGTGCGAGATCGCGCAAGGGATGGCGTTCCAGCCCGCGCGCTACGAATCCCGTCATGGAGCCGGGCAACTTCGCCAGCACCTCCCGCGCCTCGCCGGCGCTGTCGAACGCGGCAAACACGCACGCCCCCGACCCTGTCAGCAGGGCTCGGCCGAACCGGCTCAGCCAGGCGAGGTGCCGCCCGATCTCGGGATGCTCTTGGCAGACCACTGCCTGAAGGTCGTTTTCGTTCGGCCAGGCCGCCGAAAAGCTTTGTATTCTAACCATTTTTGAGTCT
>Ga0209108_10002041_pt1 | contig 11691 bp, 10 predicted proteins | sample Rifsed10ft1_FD_184003 | JGI IMG/M metagenome (GOLD analysis project Ga0209108, IMG submission 184003) | Soil microbial communities from Rifle, Colorado, USA - sediment 10ft 1 (version 2) | ecosystem: Environmental > Terrestrial > Deep subsurface > Rock core/Sediment | place: Rifle, Colorado...
GTACACGCAGTCGCCCGCTCTGGATGTGAGGCTTCACCGTCAGGGCATTGCCGAATACTGCTGCGCTCTCGCCGGACACCACTGCCACGAGCGCCGGGCCCGCGCCCTTGTACGGGATTTCGCGAAGTTTCACCCCCGCCATCTGGTTGAACAACTCGGCGGCGAGATGCGCCGAACTGCCGCTGCCGCCGGAACCATAGGTGATCTCGTCCGGCCGCGCCCTGGCGAGCGCGATGAGTTCTTTCACGTTGCGCACCGGCAGCGAAGGATGGACCACCAGGAGATAGGGCGAGGTCGCGACCAGCGACACCGGCGCGAAATCGCGCAGAGTGTCATAAGGCAGCTTTGGATAAAGGCTCGCGTTCACGGAATGCGGGCTGGACACGAACAGCAGCGTATAGCCGTCAGCCGGGGCGCGCGCGACGACTTCCGTGCCGATGATGCCGTTGGCGCCGCCACGGTTTTCAACGAACACCTGCCGGTTCATCGATTCGGTCATGCCCGCGGCGAGGCGCCTGGCAATGACGTCGGTGCCACCGCCCGGCGCGAACGGCACCACTACGCGCACAGGCTTGACCGGGTAGGTCTGCGCCTGGCCGGCGCCGGCGGCGACCCACGCGAGGATGGCGGCGACCACGCCCTGCCCAAGCCGTGTGCAGATCTTCATCGACGTCATTCCGCAGGAAGATCGCGTATCTTACCAGTGGGTTAAACGGGCCGGGTTGGAAAAGGCAGTGCGGGAACCGGTTAAAATTGCGGTTGTCCGCAATGAACAGTCCTCCCGCACCTTCTCCAGCCGCCGCCGCATCCGGGGCCGGCCCCGCAGCCAGATCCGCGATACACGGTACCGACACGCTGGTGCCGTCGCTCGACGGTGACTATCAGCGCGGCGTGAGCGCGCTGTGGCGCGTCCTGCGCATGGCGCTGCGCTACCGCGTGCGCTTTCCGGCCGCCGTCCTTGCCGTGATCGCCGCGGGCGTGTTTCAACTGCTCGTTCCGCGTTTCCTCGGCCAGGCCATCGATCAGGCGGCGGGGCTGCTGTCCGGCGCGCAGGCAGCGGGCGGCACGGCGGTCGCGGCAGCGCAGGCGGCGCTCGTCACCTCCGCACTGCTGGTGCTGGGCATCGCCGTGATGCGCGGTCTCTTCACCCTCGCCCACAACTACCTGGCGGAATCGATCGGCCAGAGCTTCGGCTACGAGCTGCGGCTCGCGTTCTTCGAGAAGCTGCAGCGGCTCTCCTTCAGCTACCACGACCGCATCCATTCCGGCGACCTGATCACCCGCGGCATGCTCGACATCGAGGGCGTGCGGCGCTTCATCGAGACCGGCATCATGCGCCTCTTCCAGCTCGCGGTGCTGGTAGGCCTTGGCGCCTACCTCTACATGGGGCAGGACCTGGTACTCGGCTTGCTGTGCCTGAGCTTCGTGCCGTTCGCGGTGTGGCGCGGCACCGTGTTCCGGCTGCGGGTGCGGGCGCTGTGGCGCGAGTTCCAGGAGCGCATGAGCGTCCTCACCCGCATCATGGAGGAAAACCTCGCCGGCATCCGCGTGGTGCGCGCCTTCTCCGCGCAGCAGCACGAACTCGACAAGTTCGACGAATGGCAGCGCCGCACGCTCGAGCCCGCGGTCGAATCGGTCAGGGTGCGCTACTTCAACACCTCGATGATGACCTGCGCCTACTTCGTCGCCATGGCCCTCGTGCTGTGGTACGGGGGGCTGCGCGTCATACATGGCGACATCACGGTCGGCGAACTGACGCAGTTCCTGGTTTTCATGACGGTTCTGCAGATGCCGGTGCGGCAGGTGGGGCTCGTGATCAACGGCTTCGCCCGCGCGTCGGTCTCGGGTGCGCGCATGTTCGAAATACTCGATATCGAGCCCGCCATCCGCGACCGTCCCGGTGCGGCGAGCCTCGCCATCAGCAACGCCGAGCTCACCTTCGACAACGTGTCGTTCTCCTACGCCGGGTTTCCGGGGGAACGCGCGGTCGAGGGCATTTCCTTTACCGTCTGCGCCGGCCAGACGCTCGGCATTGTCGGGCCTCCGGGCAGCGGCAAGTCGACGATCGCGCACCTGATTCCGCGCTTCTACGACGTCACCGGCGGACGCGTCGCGATCGACGGGCAGGACATCCGCGACGTGACGCTCGATTCGCTGCGCGCGCAGGTCGGCGTCGTGCAGCAGGACACGTTTCTGTTCAAGACCGAAGTGCGCGAGAACGTCGCATACGGCGATCCCACCGCCGAGGACGACCGCGTCGTCGATGCCGCCGACACCGCGCAACTGCACGATTACGTCGCCGGTTTGCCGGAAGGCTACGACACGCTCGTCGGCGAGCGCGGCGTGTCGCTCTCCGGCGGGCAACGCCAGCGCCTGTCGATCGCGCGCAGCGTGCTGCTCACGCCGCGCATCGTCGTGTTCGACGATTCCACCGCCGCCATCGACGCCGGCACCGAATTGCGCATCCGCGACGCGCTGAAGGAACTCAATCGCACCCGCGCCACCATCATCATTTCGCACCGCCTGTCGTCGCTGATGCACGCCGACGAAATCCTGTTCCTCGAGGCGGGGCGCATCGTCGAGCGCGGCTCGCACGCGGCGCTGCTGGCGCAGGGCGGGCGTTATCGCCGGCTGTTCGATCTGCAGATGGGCGCCGCCCGGGAGAACGCACTTGCCTGATTCCGCCGTACCGTCCGGCCCCGCGCCCGCGCCACCCGGCGCGCAGCGAAAGCAATCACCGCTCGGCCACAGCGGCGAGGAAATCTTCGGCGCCGTGGTCGATCCGCGCGTGCTGCGGCGCTTCGTCGCGTTTCTCGCGCCCTACCGCTGGATAATCGTTGCGTCCGTCATCGCGGTGCTGGCGTTCACGCTCACCCAGATCGCGGTGCCGCTGGTCATCCGTTACGTCATCGACACCGCGCTCCCCGCCGGGGTTGCAGCCGGCAGCGGCGAGGCGGAACGCCTGCTCGGCTTTGCGGTCGGCGGTTTTTTCGCCGTGGTGGCGGTCAATTTCATTTCCAACTACTGCCAGCAGGTGTGGGTCGCGACCACCGCCGAGCGCGTGCTGCTCGACCTGCGGCGCGCGATGTACTCGCACCTACAGCGCGTGTCGCTGTCTTTCATGGATCGCACCCAGGTCGGCCAGTTGATGTCGCGGCTCCAGGGCGACGTGGGCGCGCTGCAGGAGTTTCTCGAATCCTCGATCTTCGCGGTCGGCGATCTGGCCTTGTTGGTGGGCATCGTCGTCGTGCTGCTCGCCCTCGACCTGGAGCTGGGGCTCCTCACGCTCTCGGTGGTGCCGATCCTGGTGCTGGTGCGCGCCATCTGGCTGCCGGCCGCGAAGCGCGCCTTTATCCGAGCGCGCGAGACTTCCTCCATCGTCAACAGCGCGCTGGCGGAGAACATCAATGGCGTGCGCACCGTGCAGGAGATGACGCGTGAAGACTTCAATTTCGCCGCCTTTCGCGAGAAGGCAGCCGAAAACTACCGCGCCCACGTCAAGGCGACGCGGCTCGCGCAGGTGATGGTGCCCACGGTCGACACGCTCACCGGCGCCGCGATGGCGATCGTCATCGTGGTCGGCGGCAACCGCGTGCTCGACGGCTCGATCGCGATCGGCATCGTCATCGCGTTTCTGTTCTACGTGCAGCGCTTCTTCGACCCCATCCGCTCGCTCACGATGCAATACAGCGTCATGCAGCAGGCGATGGCCTCGGGCCAGCGCATCTTCGAAGTGCTGGACGTGCCGGTGGACGTGCGGGACAAACCCGGCGCACCGGACCTTGCACGGCTTGCGCCGCCGAGCGACAGCACGGTGGAATTCCGCAACGTGACGTTCGGTTACGTGCAGGGCCTCCCGATACTGAAGAACGTGAGCTTCCGCGTGGAACCGGGGGAAACGGTCGCGCTGGTGGGTCCGACCGGCTCGGGCAAGACCTCGACGATGGCGCTGCTGCACCGCTTCTACGATGTCTGGGAGGGGCAGGTGCTGATCGGCGGCGTGGACGTGCGCGACGTGACGCAGGACTCGCTGGGCCGCCGTATCGCGATGGTGCTGCAGGAGCCGTTCCTGTTCACCGGCAGCGTCTACGAGAACATCCGCTATTGCGCGCAGGGCGCCGGCCGCGAGCAGGTGGAGCGCGCGGCCCGCGCGGTGGGCGCCCACGACTTCATCGCGCGCCTGCCCCAGGGCTACGACACGGTGCTCGGCCAGCGCGGCGTCAACCTGTCGATCGGCCAGCGGCAACTGCTCTCCTTTGCGCGGGCGATCGTTGCCGACGCCGGCATTCTCGTTCTCGATGAAGCCACCGCCAGTGTCGACAGCTTCACCGAGCGCGCGATCCAGTCCGCCCTCGAAAAGACACTCGCCGGGCGCACCGGGCTCATCATCGCGCACCGCCTTGCGACGGTGCGCAACGCCGACCGCATCATCGTGTTGCAGGATGGCCGCATCGTCGAGCAGGGCACGCATGAAGCATTGCTCGCGCGCGGGGGGCTCTATCACCGCCTGCACGCGATGAACGTCGCGTCGTTCGACGACGTGCCGCCGGAAGTGAGCGCGGTCGCCGCGGACCGGCGCACTTAACGAGACAAATTACCCATGCAGGGAACACGCATGGCCCGCATTCAACATCTCGCCTGTCGTTGAGTACCGGCGCCCGTCGGCACGCGCCGCTCGCCGGGCTGTTCGTGGTCAGCCTCGGCGCGTCGCTCGCCACGATGGATCTGGCGGTGAACGTCGCGTTCCCGTCGATCACCGACGCCTTCACGCTGGAAACCCGCTCGATCCGCTGGGTGGTGATCAGCTACGTGCTGACCTACTCCAGCCTGATGCTGGCGTTCGGCAGGCTCGGCGATCGCATCGGGCATCGACAGGTTTTCCGCGCCGGCCTGCTGGTCAGCGCGCTGGCCCTGGTGCTTTGCGCGCTCGCCGCCGATTACGGGAGCCTGCTTGCGGCGCGCATCGTGCAGGGAATCGGAACGGCGCTGGTGCTGAGCTGCGCGCCTGCGCTCGCCACTTTGCTATACGATGAGAGCAGGCGGCTGAGGGCGCTGGGCAGCTACTCGAGCCTGACGGCGCTGGCGAGCGTCATCGCACCGCTTGTCGGCGGCGCCAGCATCGCGGCGCTGGGCTGGAGCGGCGTATTCTGGTTTCGTGCGCCGGTCGCCGCGCTCGCTCTGCTGCTGCTGCCGCTGATTCCGCACGCCCATCAGACCTCGCAATCCACGCATAGGGGCGCTCCGGACGTTGCGGGCCCGATCCTGCTGGCGACGAGCCTGGCGTTTCTGCTGCTGACCCCCGCGCTGCTCGACGCGAGCCGATCCGGATGGCTTGCGCTCCTGACCGCCGCGATCGGACTCGCCGCTCTCGGCGCATGCGCACGGCACGAGTTGCGCGCGCAGCATCCAATCCTGCCGCCTGCCCTGATCCGGGACCCTGATTTCGTGCTGCCCAACGTTGCCGGCATTGCCGTGCATTTCGTCGCCTTTGCCGTCCCGCTGTTGGCGCCTTACTACCTGACGCGGATCGCGGGCTATGCGCCCATCGAGAGCGGTGCCGTGCTGGCGCTGTCGCCTGCGGGCATCCTGATCGGCTCGGCGCTGGCAGCGAGGACGGCCGGTGTCGTCGGGGTGCGCAGGACGGCGCTGCTGGGCGGCGCACTGGTCGCCGTGGGCAGCCTCACGATTGCGCTGTGGCCGAGCCTGCCATGGCTCCCCGTGATCCTTGCCACCCTGGCGCTGCATGGCATGGGGCTCGGCTTGTTCCAGGTGGCTTATGCCGACATCGTCGTAGCCGCCCTGCCGCGGCAGGAGCGCGGCGTCGCCGGCAGCCTTACCATGGTGACGCGCACGGTCGGAGTCATGAGCGCTGCGACGGCGCTGACCGCGTTGCTGCATGCCATCGAAAGCCGCCAGAGCGCTTCGGGTGCGTCCGCTGCCGTGGCGTTCGAGTCTGCCTTCGGCACGGTATTCCTGTGCGCGGCGTTGTTGCTCGCCGTCTTCCTCGCGCTCAGCGGACTGCGCCGGCGCACGTGGCGCGGGGAATAGCGGCTCGTCGACCACGTGTGTCGCCGCGCCCGGACACGAGTGCGCCTGAGTCGTTCACGGGCAAATGGTCCGCGCCAGGGCTTTCGTGACGTATGACCCCGGAATTCAGGGTCCGGAGTAAGATTGCTGGCAAAGGACTTTTCACCGGGCTTGCCCGGGACATCACACCCGAAAAGGGGATGGTGCGCGTCCTGACCAGGAGGATTCCTGATGCTTCGAGGTCTCCATAAACAACACACGGCGCTGCTCATCGCCGACTTCTACGCCGATCAGATGAGCAAACTGCCGCACGCCATCAACCGCTCCTGTGCGCCAGGATCTTCCCGCGCCAGGCGGACGTGGTGCAGTCCGCCGACGTCATCAAGGCATTGGCGGCGTAGCGAGTCAGATCACACGAGGAGGGTGCCGTGGCAACGTATATTCCGAGCCCCAGGGACTGGGTGCGCGAGCAGGTCGAGCTCTACGAGCGGAGCGGCGGCACCCAAGGCACCACGCTGCGCGACACCGGGTTGCCGGTGATCATCGTGATCCACACCGGGCACAAGACGGGTGCGATCCGCAAGACCCCGCTCATGCGCGTCAAGGACGGCACGAACTACGTCCTGGTTGGATCGCAGGGCGGCGCGCCGAAGCACCCGGCGTGGGTGCACAACCTGCGCGCGAACCCCGTCGTCGAGCTGCGCGACCACGCCGTGGTGCAGGCGATGCGGGTGCGCGAGGTCGAAGACGAAGCCGAACGGGCGCGGCTCTGGGATCTCGCCGTCGCCGCCTATCCGCCGTACGCGGACTACCAGAAGCGCACCGCGCGCAAGATCCCGGTCTTCGTCGCCGAGCCGCAGCGGTAGCCCTGCGACCAGCGCTTGCGCGCCTGCGCGCTCGCGGGGAATGATCGTCAGGCCGTGTGCCAGCCGAACTGCTGCGGCTTGCGGCCCGCGGCGTGGTGCAGTTGCACGTTCACCAGCGCCGGTCCTTTGAACTTCATCGCTCCGTCCAGCGCCGCTTTCAGGTCCTTGGGATCGGTGACGAAGTAGCCTTTGCCGCCGAACGCTTCCATCATCTTGTCGTAACGCGCGCCCACCGTCAGGTGACCCGGCGCCGCTTTCAGCGGGTCGTCGGGGAGCGCGGCCGCCCCGCTGCCGATACCGCCATTGTTGAGCACGACGATCTTCACCGGCATTTTGTGGCGGCACACCGTTTCCATCTCCATGCCGGAGAAACCGATGGCCGAGTCACCGGAAACCGAAATGATCGGCCGGTCCGGATGCACCGCGGCGGCGGCCAGCACAAAGCCCATGCCAACCCCCATGGTGCCGTACGAGCCGGCATCCAGACGCGTGCGCGGGCTCCGGTTCGGCATCTGGGTGCGGCCGATATCCATCGTGTTCGCGCCCTCGCCGATGATGATGGCGTTGTCGGGGATCCACGGGCTGATGTCGCGGAACGCGCGGTAGTAATTGGTCGGCGCCGACTCGTCGTCGATCATCGGCTGGATTTGTTTCGCGTTCGCGGCCGCTTTCTCGGCGAGCGCCTTGTGCCAATCGGTATCCCCCGGATAGAACCACTCGAAGCTCTCCAGCGCCCGGTTCAACTGCCCGACGATCGCCTTGCCGTCGCCGACCAGGGCGACCTCGGTCGGGACATTCTGGCTGATCGCTTCCGGCGCGATATCGATCTGCACGATCCGCACCTTCTTGTTGAACCGCGGCGGCCGGCCGAAATGCATGATCCAGTTGAGCCGCGCGCCCATCAGCACGATCACGTCGGCTTCCTGCAGCGCGTGACTGCGCGCCGCGCCGACCGACAGCGGGTGGCTGTCGTCCATCACGCCCTTGCCCATGGGGGAGGCGAGGAACGGCACCCCGGTGCGCTCGATGAAGGCGCGGACTTCCTCCTCGGCGCGGGACCAGGCCATGCCTTTGCCGACGATGGCGAGCGGGCGTTGCGCGGTTTTCAGGACGTCCAGCGCCTGCGCGATGTTCTCCTGCGGCGCGGTGCTGCGCGGCGGATCGGCGCAGCGGGCGGGGAAGTGAACGGCGTCTTCTTCGGCCTCGCCCAGGATGATGTCGTCCGGCATGTCGAGATAGGTGGCGCCGGGACGGCCGTAGATGGAATTGCGCACGGCCATTTCGACATAGAACGGGATGCGGTGGGGGTGTTCCACATCGTGCGCGAACTTGCAGAAGGGCGTGGCAATCAGCACCTGGCGCTCTTCCTGGAATGCGCCCATGCCGTTCTGTCTGACCGGCGAGGCGCCGCCGATCAGGATCATCGGCCAGCAGTTTTCCTTCGCGTTGGCGAGGCCGGAGAGGCCATGCACGACGCCCGGACCCGACACCACGACGCAGGCGCCAGGCCGGCCCGTCAGGTAGCCTACGGCCCCGGCGGCATAGGAGGCTGACTGCTCATTGCGGCAGCCATAGTATTTGATGCCGGCCTTCTGCGCTTCGCGCGCGATCGGCTGTACCGGGAAGCCGACGATCCCGAACATGTATTCAACGCCCTGGTCTTTCAAGGCACGCGCCATGATCGCGCCGCCCGTCAGTTTTGCCATGATTTAGCTCCCTAGTTGGTGGATACGAGATTCAACGGCCCCCCGGAGGTATCGCTCCGCGTGGCAGCGAGGGTACCCCAGGCGATGGCATTGCGCAGCAATTTGATGAACGCGTCGTTCTCCCACGACCCGCGAAATGTGGGCGGCTCGTCCGTAGCGGGCCGGCCCTGTCGGGAGGCGGGATTGTGGCAATGACCGAAAGCAAAGTAGGTCACGCCACCGTTGCCGACCTCCCGAGTGTAGCCCAGCACGCGAGTTTTGCCGTCGGGTTGCAGGGAAGTGTCCGAGCCGTAGAGGGGTGCGACGATGGGTGATACGGCGCCCGCGCCGTATTCCGCGGTGAGCAGTATCCGCGTCGAGCCCGGATCCTGCAGTTCGATGAAGTAGGGTTCGTCCTCGACCTCGAAAGATCTGCCCAGCCCCTGGGTGAGAGGGTGATCGCCGTCGCTCACATCGACGCGAAACTTGCAAATCGGCGGATGGGTCAGGAAGAAGCTCCCGAGGAGGGCGTGATGTTCGGTCTTGACGGTGCGGCGCTGGCGCACGCCATCCACGCGCTCGGCGCGGCCGCCGCTGGTGCCGTGCAAGGCGAGCCAGTGGCCGCCTGCCTCGAGCCAGGTGCGGATGGCACGGCACTGCGCGGCGTCGGGGTAGGGGCCGGCCACATAGGTGATCAGCAACCGGCTGACCGGCAGCCATTTCTCGATGTCCGCGAAGTCATTTGCGACCGAGGCCGGAACATCCCGTTCGGCCAGGAGCGTGAGCAGCCGCAGGCGGGCATGGTCGTGGTCGTGTCCGGCGGCTGAGCCGGGCGGAAAACCACCGGCAATGAGATGCGCCCGAGGGAATGTCTTCTCTGTCATTTCAGTTGTACCAGTCGATCAGCTTGAGCCCTGGCACCCGCCCAAATTCGCGCACGTTGCGGGTCACCAGCATCGCGTTGCTCGCAATCGCCGTCGCGGCTATCAGCGTGTCGAGAGGCCCGATTCCCTGACCGCGGCGCTCAAGGGCGTGGCGAATTTCGGCTGCGCGGCGGACCACGCCCGCATCAAACGGCAGGACTTCGACAGTTGCGAGGAATTTCTCGTACTGGACCTGCCGGCTTGCGGCATTCCTCGAACCCAATACGCCCACCCAGACCTCGTACGCCACGATCGCAGGCAGTGCGACCTCGCTCGGAGGCACCGCCAGCAGATTCGTCGCGACGTTTCCCCTGCCCCTGAAATAGTCGAGGTGCGTGTTGGTATCGAGGACGTACATCCCTACAAGCGCTCCCGCGGGATGTCCTTTCCACCAGTTCGGCGGAGCCGCTCGGCCGAGGGAATCTCACGCCAGGCTCCTGCGAGCGCCCGCACCGACTCTGGCCATTCGCCTCGCACGCGGCGCTTGATGCGTGCTGCTACCCACCTGCTCAAAGACACCCCCTCGGCACGCGCCGAGGCCCGCGCCTTTTGCTCGGTCTCGTTGTCGATATAGATGGTGACCTGGCCCATGGTTTCGTCTCCAGCTCGTATATGTGGAATTATATGTGTCTGGTGGACTATCCGCAACGATACGCTCTTCGGGCGTGCCTGGCGGTCGTCTTACATGTACTTGCCGCCGTTGCACAGGATGCGATCGCCCGTCACGAACGATGACTGGTCGGACGCGAGAAAAACCGCGACGTTGGCCACCTCCTCCGGCTTGCCGGTCCGCCGCAAGGCGACGCCGGCGAGCTCTTCGTCGGTTTGGCCGCCGGCTCCTCTGTCGCGATACCACTCTGGATTCGCGCGGACGTTATCGATGGGCGACAAGGCGATGAGGTTCGCCCGGATGTTGTAAGGCCCAAGCTCGAGGAAACCTCAGGGTCAGACCCCGATTTTCCTACATGGCGCTGGAATCGAGCAAGACGACCTGCAGTTTGCGGGCGCGTTCGATCCTGAAGCTGTGATACCCTCGAAGTGACCCCGCGAGAATGTACGCTGCGGGAACAGGAACGCGATCGAGGAGAAACGCGCATGAGGACCACTCTCTATGCCGGAGTGCGGAACGCGCTGATCTGCGCGGCCGGCGTCGCGCTTGCGGCCGCATCAATCGCCGCAACAGCGCAGACCTACCCGAACCGCCCGCTGCGCTTCATCGTGCCGTTCGTGCCGGGTGGTGCGACCGACATCATGGCGCGCACGATTGCAGCGAAAGTCAACGAGGCCTGGCGTCAGCCGGTCGTGGTCGACAACCGCGCAGGTGGCGGCGGCGCGATCGCGGCGGTACTGGCCGCAAAGTCGCCGCCCGATGGCTACACCTGGTTCATCGGCACCATCAGCACGCTCGCGACCAACGTCGCGGCCTACCGCAAGCTGCCATACGATCCGCTGCGCGACTTCGATCCGGTGACCGTCACCGCCATCACACCCTTTTTCATCGTCGTGCATCCTTCGGTGCCGGCAGCGACGCTCGCGGAGCTGATCGCGGCAGCCAAGGCGCGGCCGGGCAAGATCAACTACGGTTCATCCGGCGTCGGCGGCGGCGCACACCTGACCGTCGAGTACTTCAAGATGACCGCGGGCATCGATCTCTTCCACATCCCCTACAAGGGCGCGGCGCAGATCACGACCGAACTCATCGGCGGTCAGATCCAGCTTGCGTTCAGTCAACCCCCTTCGGCGGTACCGCATGTACGCGCCGGCAAGCTGCGCGCACTTGCCACCACCGCATCCAAACGGGTCAGCGCCCTGCCTGAGGTTCCGGTGATGGCTGAAGCAGGCCTGCCAGGGTTCGAAGCCAACTCCTGGCAGGGCATCGTGCTGCCCAGGGGCACGCCGCGGGCACGGACGGAGAAGATCCTCGCAGAGGTCCGACGCATCCTCGCCACACCCGAGATGCGCGAGCGCTTGGCCATGGAGGGTTCGGAACCGGGCGGAATGGCTCCCGCGGATTTCCGCCGTCACATGGAGCGTGAGATCGCGAAGTGGACCAAGGTCGTGCAGGCAACCGGGCTCACGATCGATTGAGCGGGATTACCGTCGCGTTATCCGCCGGCCTCGGCAGGCGCCGGCACTTCCAGCACGCCCTCGGCAATCAGCGCTTCGATCTCGGCGTCCGCCATGCCGAGG
>Ga0209108_10002042_pt1 | contig 11686 bp, 12 predicted proteins | sample Rifsed10ft1_FD_184003 | JGI IMG/M metagenome (GOLD analysis project Ga0209108, IMG submission 184003) | Soil microbial communities from Rifle, Colorado, USA - sediment 10ft 1 (version 2) | ecosystem: Environmental > Terrestrial > Deep subsurface > Rock core/Sediment | place: Rifle, Colorado...
CCACCACCCCCTCCGCCACCGCCGCCTCCGGTGATGCGACCCATGGCGCCGGCCGCGCCGTCCAGGCCTGCCCCGGCAAAGAAGCCGGCGGGGAAGAAGGCAGCCCCGAAAAAGAAGGCTGGGCCAAAGAAGGCGGCAGCCCGGAAGAAAGCCAGGAAACCGGTGCGGAAGGCCGCCAGGAAGGCCGCTCGGAAACCGGCGCGCCGCGCGGCCACGCGAAAGGCCCCGTCCCGCAAGAAGACCGCCCGCCGCCCCACGAAAAAGAAGGCGAGGCGTCGCCGCTAACGGGACCTGGCGTAGGAGGGGGCTCCGAGGGGCGGGTTTCCCGCCCCTCGGTCTTTATGGCGGCCCTGGCTCGGAGCCTCGCAATCGGAACCTGCCAACCACCCGGGCAGTCACGGCATCGGTTGGCGCCGAGTAGATCTCGCCGCTAAGGTCCACCCGGCCGTTGGCGGTCCACGTGGCCCCCGCGAAGAGCGCCATCCGATCCAGGTCCACGATCACCTTGCGGCGGTCCAGTCCGCCGAAGCGGTTGAGGAAATTGACCTGAAACCTCGGCGCGAGGTGATTGTAGCCCGCTCCGAGATAGGGACGGATCGAGCCGCTCGCGGTCCAGGCGACCGCGACCGACCCACCCAGGATGTTGGGGCTGAAGGAGTCGTTGGAGCGGGTGCCCTGATAGCAGGGACTCGCCGAATCCTGCAGGGCCTCGTCGTCACACGTGATCGGGCCCTCGATCCGGCCTACGGTGGCGTGGGCGCGGAGGCTCAGCGAGAGGCGGCTCCGGGAAAGGTCCAGCGTCCGTGAGACCGCCACGCCGACCAGGTTGGCCTTAACCTCGCCCATCCGGAGAGGAGGGATCCAGCTGCCCTCCAGCCCCCATCCCCCCGGCAGCGTGAGCCACACCCGGGGCCGGGGAGCGACCAACAGAAGATCGGTGTTTTCGGGTCCGGGCTTGTCGGGGCGGCAAAAGGTCGGGGTGGCGGTCGCATCGTCCACCCTGGGGAGATACGTCAGGTCGATCCCGGCGTAAACCTGGACCGTGGTGGATGTGACCTGGGCGACTCCGGGGCCGAATGCGAGGGGAACCCCGAACTTCGCCATCGTCCGGGCCTCGTTCGAGGCCGGGCCCGGCCGGCAGGTGTCGTCCTGCGCCCCCGCGGCCCGCACCAGCCCGGTGAGGATCAACGCCGCACCGGCGATCCTCACCTGACGGTGACCGTGCCGATCATGTTGCCCCCGTACCCGTACTGGGTGGCGACGCCGTGCAGGAGGCAGTAGAAGTGATAGCTCCCGGCTGCGTCGAACGTGACCACGATTTCCTTGGGAGGATAGGCGATCCCCGAGGTGGGGGAGAACGTCGTGCCATCCCCCGGGGTTACGCTGTGACCGTTGTTGCCGACCCACCTGAAGGTTACGGTACCGCCCACCCCGACGACCACGCTGTTCGGGACGTACTCATCGTCCTGAATCTCGATCACCGCCGCCTGCGATGGGGTGCCGCCCGGGTCGGACGGATAGTTCGGATCGTCGTCGTTGTTGTTGCCGGTCGTGGTGCCGCCGCACCCAGCCAGGCCGAACAGCAGAGCGATCCTGGCACTGCCAGTCAACCGCATACGGAACCCCCTTGGGGAGAATGGAACCGCCAAGCCGCCCCTGCGAGGCATTGGCTGTGCCGCAGCCGCCGTCGCGGCAAGTCGTTGCGGAAAAGCAGGCTAGGTTGCGACGGGGGGCCCGGGGCGTGTCCCGGGCGCGCGCCCGGAGGCGGCATCGTGTCGAACCGACACGGGGCCGGCATTAACTTGCGATCGTTCATTCACTTCGAGGCTCCATGGTTCCAAAGCCCCGCGATCAGCGGCCCGCGATCCGGCTCAGCTCGCTCTCCCACGGCGCCGGTTGAGCCTGCAAGCTCGGAAGCGCCGAGCTGGCGCAGGTCCTGCGCCACCTGCCCGAGGTCTCGGATCCCGACGTGCTGGTGGATGCCGCCAGCCGCGACGACGCGGCCGTGTACCGGCTGGGTCCGGACCGCGCTCTGGTGGCGACGGTGGATTTCTTCACTCCGATAGTGGACAACCCCGCCGACTGGGGTGCGATCGCGGCCGCGAATGCGCTCTCGGATGTCTACGCCATGGGGGGGCGGCCTCTCTTTGCGCTCAACCTCGTCGGCTGGCCGCGGGACGTGCTCCCGTTCGAGATCCTCGGCGAGGTCATACGGGGCGCCGCCGAAGTAACCCGTCGGGCCGGATGCCTGATGCTGGGGGGCCACTCGATTGACGACCCGGAGCCCAAGTTCGGCCTCGTGGTCCTGGGCGAAGCCCACCCCGACCGGATGCTGACCAACGGTTTGGCCCGGCCCGGCGACCTCCTGGTCCTCACCAAGCCGATCGGAACCGGGATTCTCACTACGGCCTTCAAGCGGGGACGGATCTCGGAGACGGACCTGGCAGGTGCGGTGACGATCATGACCACTTTGAACGACGGGGCGGCCCGGGCTGCTTTGGAGGGCGGAGTTCGCTGCGCCACCGATGTGACCGGGTTCGGGCTGCTCGGCCACCTCGCGAACATTACCGCCGCGAGCCGGGTGGGGGCCCGGGTCGAGTTCTCCCGGCTGCCGTTTCTGCCCCGTGCCCTGGAGCTCGCGGCCGAGGGATACGTGCCCGGCGGCACCCGGCGCAACTACGAGTCTGTTCCCGTGGAATGGGACCCTGACCTGGGCGAGACCGAGCGGCTGCTTGCCGGAGATGCCCAGACTTCCGGAGGATTGCTGCTCGCCGTGCCCCAGTCTCGGGCAGCCGGCCTGCTGGAGGCGCTCCGGCGCGAGCGAACCCCGGTGGCTGCGGTGATTGGGGAGGTGCGGCCCGGGACCGGCTCGATCCAGGTCGTGAGGTAGCAGTTGAACGACCCGACGGTAATTCACCTCGACGAGAGCTGTCTCGGTAATGGGCGGGACGTGCCCTCGCCGGGCGGCGCGGGCGGGTTCATCGAGATTCGGTCCCGGGTCAGGATCGAGCGACGCGATTTCTACGTCCACTCACCCGACACCACCAACAACAAGATGGCCCTCGCGGGGGCCATCGGAGTCCTGCAGATCCTGGCTCGGAAGGGGGCCCGCCTCCGCGTGCTCCTGGTGTCGGATTCCGAGTATCTGGTGCGGGGAGTCCGCGAGTGGATGCCAGGCTGGAAAGGCCGGGGATGGAAGCGGAAGGATGGCCCGGTCGAGAACCTCGATCTGTGGCGGGCCCTGGAGTATTCCCTCACCCGCCACCAGGTACAGCTCGCGTGGGTTCGAGGGCACAGCGGTCACCCCAAGAACGAGTATGCCAACGACCTCGCGGTCCGGGCGGCGAGGGAGCAGGAGACTTCTCCCGGCGTGGTACCGTCCGGTTTCGATGCCTGGCTCGCCGCGAAGCGGGCGGCGGGCCAGTATCCCGACTATGATCCGGATGCGGCGTTCGAGGACCTCGCGGAGCGGGTCCAGCGCGGCGATCCGATCCCGCTCGACCTCGAGGCCTTGAGCCCGCTGGGGGGATGAGGCATGGATGAGCTGACCCGGTTTGCCCGGGTGCTCGTGGAGCGGCTCGGCCGCCGGGCCGAAGGCGCGCAGGGACCGGTTTCCGTGGCCGCCATCCGGTTGGAAGTCCTGCCGTACCAGGACGAGCGGCGGGCGCTCGGCCTCTCCAGCGTGGAGGACTACGAATCGGTCCTGCTCCGGCTCGTGGCCGAGGAGCGGGGCCTGGTCCGTACCAGCCCGAGCGCCGCCGCCGAGCGGTGCCGCGATGTCCTGGCCCAGCCTAACCCGGACCTGGGCGTACTCGACGAGGTCGCCGATTCGATCATCCAGGTCACCTCACTCGCCGCCGGTCAGACCATGGCCCAGGAGGAACCCCGGGCCGAGCCACCGCCGGTGTCGAGCGGCGACTCCTGTCCCCACTGCCGGGAGATCCTTCCGGTTCGCCCGGCCGTCTTCTGCCCCTGGTGTGGCCGGCGCCTGGTTCCCCTCCGTTGCCGGCGTTGCGGCACCGAGTTCGAGTCCGGCTGGCGGCACTGCATCACCTGCGGCGCCGCGGTCGGAGATCCGTACCCGTCGGCTGGGAGATCGTGATGCCGGATCGCGGCGCGGTTGTCTTCCTTTCCGGGGTCCGGACCGGTTTCGGGGCGTTCGGGGGCACCCTGAAGGGCCTCACCGCCACCGACCTCGGTGCGGTGGCGGCCGGCGAGGCTATCGAGCGGGCGGGGATCGCGCCGGCCCAGGTGGACCATGTGGTTGTCGGCAATGCGATGCAGACCTCGGCCGACGGAGCCTACCTGGCCCGCCACGTCGGGCTGCGGGCCGGATGCCCGGTCGAGACGCCGGCCGTGACCGTCAACCGCCTTTGCGGCTCCGGCTTCGAGGCCATCGTTCAGGCGGCCCATCAGATCCGGCTCGGCGAATCGCGGGTCGTGCTCGCCGCCGGGGCCGAGTCCATGAGCCAGGCTCCCTATGCGATCCGGGGGATTCGGTGGGGAACCAAGCTGGGATCCCCTCCGGTCATGGAGGACATTCTGTGGCAGGGACTCACCGACCGGCATTGCGGGTGCTCGATGGGCATCACGGCGGAGAACCTGGCGGCCCGGTACGGGATCACTCGCGCCGAGGCGGACCGCTTTGCGCTGCGCAGTCAGCAATCCGCGAAAGCGGCATGGGAAGCCGGCTGGTTCGCCGACGAGATCTGTGCGGTGCCGGTGCCGGACCGGAAGACCGGGGCAACGGTGCCCTGGGCCGCCGATGAGCACATGCGGCCCGATACCACCGATGAGGCTCTCGGCCGGCTGGCTCCGGTTTTCAAGCCCGATGGCACCGTGACCGCCGGCAACGCATCCGGCATCAGCGACGGGGCCGCGGCCTGCGTTTTGACGTCGAGCGCGCATGCCGCCGAGCTGGGGCTGCGGCCGATCGGCCGCCTGGTGGCCTCGGGGATCGCCGGTGTGGAGCCTGCCGTGATGGGGATCGGACCCACGCCCGCCGTGCGGCAGGCGCTGCAGCGGGCGGGCCGGAGTCTCGCCGACATGGATCGGATCGAAGTCAACGAGGCGTTCGCCGCCCAGTACCTGGCGGTGGAGAAGGAGCTGGGACTCGACCGGTCGCGAACCAACGTCGAGGGCGGAGCCGTCGCCCTCGGTCATCCGCTGGGCGCGAGCGGCGCCCGGATCGCAGTGCACCTGCTGCACACTCTGCGCCGGATCGGGAAGCGGTACGGTTTGGGGACGGCGTGCATCGGCGGGGGGCAGGGGATCGCCGTGATCGTGGAGGCCCTGGCGTGAGCGACTCTTCTCGTCCCCGGATTGACCGGGCCGCGCTCGAGCGGATCATGCAGCGTGCGGCCGAGCTTCAGGCCGGAGAAGCCGACGTTGGAGAGGGCCTCACCCCCGACGAGGTGATCGCCCTCGGTCGGGAAGTCGGCATTCCCGGTCGCTACCTCCAGCAGGCCATGCTCGAGCAGGCAACCGCCATCATCGCCCCCGCCGAGTCGGGGCTCGCCGGGCGAACGGTCGGGCCCGCCGAGGTTTCGGCTCACCGGGTGGTCGTCGGCGATCCTGAGGACGCTGCCCGGGCCTTGATTGCGTGGTTCGACAAGAACGAGCTCCTCGTAGTCCTCCGCCAACAGCCGGGCCGGGTCAGCTTCGAGCCGCTCGGGGGGATGCCGGCCGCCCTCCGGCGGGGAACCGCTGCACTCAGCAGCTCGAAGCCGAGATTCATGCTGACCCGGGCCACCGAGGTGGTTGCGACCTTTGCGCCGTTGGAAGCGGGCTACTGTCACGTCACCCTCACCGCTGACCTCCGAAGGGCCAGGGCCGGATTCATGAGCGGTGCCGCCACCGGAGCGCTGGCCGGAGTTGCAGGGGCCTTCGTGGCCGGGGTGCTGAGTCCGTTCGCGGTCGTTTTTGCGGCGCCGGTGCTGGCAGGCGGTGCCCTCGCGTGGTACATCCTGAGGCAATACCGGCCGCTGGCGGCCCGAAGCCGCCTCGGCCTCGAGCGGGCCCTGGATTACCTCGAGCGGGGAGGGATCAAGCCCGGACACCAGCTTCCGCCCCGCCCGGCCGGGCTGCTCGAGGCCCTGGCCGGTGAGCTCCGCAAGGCCATCAGCGGGAAAACCGGGCTCTGGCTCCTGCTTGCCCTCCTCGGCTGCCGGGCTACAACCAGCCGGCCCGCCTTCAACCCCCTTCCCGTCGCCGTCGCCGTTCAGGTCGAGCTGGGGATTCCCGAGGCCACGCGGGCTCTGTCCGAGGCGCTGGCGCGGGACAGCATCCCCTTCCGTACGATCAGGGAGTCCGACGGCTATCTCGACTCGGGGTGGCTTGACGTTCGCAGTCTCGAGCACACCTCGGCCCGGCCCCTGGGGCTGGGAGTGGCCCGAGTGCGGGCCTGGGTCAATCCCGACAAGCCGTTCTGGAGCGAGCTGGTAGTGGAGGCCACCTATCGGGCAATGGCGGATCCTTCCCGGCCCGAGCGGGAGCTCGACACGCCTCTCCCCGAAGACCACCCCCTCCAGCGGAAGATCGCCGGCGTGCTGCGTTCGCTGGTGGAGCGGTTCGGCGACGCCGAAACGCTCCGAGGAGTCACCCCGCCCGCCAAGCCCGATACCGTCAGAAAGAAACCCGACACCACCTCTGCCGCACGTCGGAATCCGGTGAGTACATTGGAGCTGGCCGGCATGCTCGGAGGAATCGCTCCCTGAGGCAATACCTCGATCTCCTGCGTCATGTCCTCGAAACCGGCCGGCCCAAACCCGACCGAACCGGCACCGGGACCTTGAGTGTCTTCGGCTGGCAGAGCCGCTACGACCTCGCTGCCGGGTTCCCGCTCGTCACAACCAAGCGGATTCATTTCAAGTCGGTCGTGCATGAGCTGCTCTGGTTCCTCCGAGGCGAGACCAACGTGAGGTCTCTGAATGAGGCCGGAGTTTCAATCTGGGACGAGTGGGCGAGCCCGGAAGGGGAGCTTGGGCCTATATATGGATACCAGTGGCGTTCCTGGCCCCGGCCGGGCGGCGGGCCCGTTGACCAGATGGCGGAGCTGATCCGGGAGATCCGCACCTCGCCCCATTCCCGGCGGCTCCTCGTGAGCTCCTGGAACGTCGCCGACCTGCCGGCGATGGCGCTGGCCCCCTGCCATGTACTGTTCCAGTTCTATGTGCTCGACGGACGGCTCTCCTGCCAGCTCTACCAGCGAAGCGCCGACGTCTTTCTGGGCGTCCCGTTCAACATCGCGTCCTATTCGCTGCTTGCCGCGATGCTGGCGCAGGTGACCGGGCTGGCTCCCGGGGAGTTCATCCACACGTTTGGGGACGCCCACCTCTACCTCAATCACCTCGACCAGGCCCGGGAGCAACTCACCCGTTCGCCCCGGGCCCTGCCCCGGTTGCGGCTCAACCCGACGGTCCGGGAGCTCGACGATTTCCGATTCGAGGATGTGGCCCTGGAGGCCTACGACCCGGAGCCCGCCATCCGGGCGCCGGTGGCGGTGTGATCGTCTCGCTCATCGCCGCCCTCGCCGAAAACCGGGTGATCGGGAAGGGCGGTGGGCTTCCCTGGCGCCTCCCCAAAGACCTCCAGCGCTTCAAGCAGCTCACCGTCGACCACACCGTGATAATGGGGAGGAAGACGTTTGAGGAGATCAAGCACCCGCTGGCCAACCGGCGGAACGTGGTGATTTCCCGCGATCCGGGATTCCATCCTCGGGGGGTCACCGTGGTCCCTTCCCTCGACGAGGCGCTGGCCCTTGGCGCCACCGAGTCGGAGGTCTTCGTGATCGGGGGGGGAGAGATTTTCAAGCTCGCGCTGCCCCGGGCGGACCGCCTCTATCTGACCATCGTCCACTCGGAAGTCCCGGGGGACACCTTCTTCCCTCCGCTGGACCAGACCGCATGGGCGCTCGAGGAGGAAGAGCACCAGGCCGCCGACGCCCGGCACGCCCACCCGTTCTCATTTCGCCGCTATCGCCGGATCCGGGCCTAAAACCTATTGTGTCCCTTCACACTTTTCCTTAGCTTAGGTCAGTCAGTCGGTTAGCGTGGTATTGGGCGTCCTCATCAAGGAGGTCCGTTGGCGGTTCGAATAGGATTCGCCTACAACCAGAAGCCGCAGCTGCCGGCGCCGAAGAAGGCCCGAGACCCCGCACCCTCCTCCGCACCTCCCGTGGTTGATTCCGTCCCGGCGAGTCGGGCCCTCCGTCCCGATCTCCGCCAGCCCGATCTCTACGCCGAGTGGGACGAACCCGAGACCATTGACGCGGTTGCGAACGCCCTCTCCGGCGTGGGAGAGGTGATCCGGCTCCAGGCCGACGGGGAATTCCCCCGGCGGCTCATGCAGGCGCGGCCCGATTTCGTGTTCAACACCGCCGAAGGTCTGCACGGGGTCAACCGCGAAAGCCATGTGCCGGCGATCTGCGAGTTTCTCGGGATCCCGTACCACGCTTCCGATGCCCTCACCCTGGGCCTCACCCTGCACAAGGGCCGGGCCAAGGAGATCATGGCCTACTACGGAGTGCCCACGGCTCCGTTCATCGTGGCCAACACCCGGGCCGACGCCCGCAACGTCAACCTGCCGTTCCCGCTCTTCGCCAAGCCCGCCCTCGAGGGCTCGGGGAAGGGGATCACCGAGAAGTCCCTGTGCCCCACCCGGGCCAAGCTGGTCCAGGTCGTTGGGGAGCTGCTCGACGTGTACCAGGAGCCGGTCCTGATCGAGACCTGGCTACCGGGGCAGGAATTCACGGTCGCCATTCTCGGCAACGGCAGGGAAGCGCGCTGCCTGCCCCTGGTCGGCATGCGATGGGAGGCCTTGCCGCTCGGTGCCAAGCCGATCTACGGGTATGAGGCCAAGTGGATCTGGGACACGCCCGACCATCCCCTCGACCTGTTCGAGTGCCCCGCGAGTATCCCGAAAGAGCTGGCCCGTGACGTCCGCTCGGCCGCCCTGTCGGGGTACCGGGTCCTCGGATGTCGGGACTGGTGCCGGGTGGATGTCCGCTGCGACGCCGCCGGCCGGCCGATGGTCGTAGAGCTCAACCCGCTGCCGGGCATCCTGCCGAACCTCCAGGACAACTCCTGCTTCCCCAAAGCCGCCCGGGCCGCCGGCATCTCCTACGACGAGCTGATCCAATCGGTCGCCGACATCGCCTGGCGACGGATCAGCGGGCAGGGCCTGCTCAAACGGAAGCGAGTCGCCGCATGAAGGTCGGGGTCCTGTACGACGCCGGAAGTGAGGACTGGGACCAGAAGGACGTCGCCGCCGTTCTGGCCAACGCCTCCGAAGTCCAGGCCTCCCTGCGGGCCGCCGGCCACGAGACCGCTCTCATTCCGGTGGGGCTCGGGGACGTGGGCTGGCTGCGCCGGGTCCAGCGCCAGGAGCTGATCTTCAATCTTTGCGAGGGGATCAACGGTTACGCGAAGTACGAGGACTTCGCGGTCGCCGCCCTGGAGCTTTGCCGGGTCCCGTTCACCGGCTGCCCGTCGTGGCCGGTCACGATCTGCCATCGCAAGCACATCGCCAATCCCCTTCTCGCGGCTGCCGGTGTCCCGGTCCCGCCGTTCATGCTGGCCCGGGGGGTTACACCCCCGGCCGGCCTCCGGTACCCGGTCATCGTCAAGCCCTCTGGCGAGGACGCCAGCGTGGGCATTGACGGGGGCGCGGTTTGCGCGACCCGGCGGTCCCTGCGCGACCGCCTGGCCCGCATCCTGGGGCAATGGAACGAGGTGCTGATCCAGGAATACGTACCGGGCCGGGAGCTGAACGTGGGGTTCATCGGGCGGGACCTCATGCCGATTTCGGAGATCCGCTTCGATCGGCTGCCGGAAGGCACCTGGCCCATCGTGACCTACGCCGCCAAGTGGCACACCGGCAGTCCCGAGGACCTGGGCACCGTGCCGGTATGCCCGGCCTCCATGAGCCCGGAGCTTTCCCGGCGGGTGATTCAGGCGGCCCGGCTGGCCTGGGATACCTTAGCCGGGTCCCGGGGCTATGGGCGGGTGGATCTCCGTGTTACCGAGGGGGGAGAGGTCTTCGTGCTGGAAGTGAATCCTAACCCGGACCTCTCCGGTGACGCCGGCTTCGCCCGGATGGCCCGGGTCCGGGGCTGGGACTACAACGAGCTGATCCGCCGGATCGTCGAGGAGGGGCTCGAGCGTTTCGACCGGGCTCGCGCCGCCGAGGCCCTGACCCAGAACGTGCCCGCGTGACCCGGACCCTGCTGGTCCCGGCGATCCGGCCCCTGGTCGCCGCCGATCGAGGCCGCGTTGAGGCGATGACCCGGGGGACCGGCCGGTTCCGGGCCGACGAGGTCAAGGTCGCCCTCGAGGTGTTCGATGCCGCCATCGGGATCGGCCGCGCCAGGGACCCCGACTACGAGCTCGCCGGAGCCGAGCTGGAAGGCGCCCTGGCCGGCTGGGCTTGCTGGGGTCCCACTCCCTGCACCAACGGGACCTTCGACCTCTACTGGATCGCGGTCGCCGAAGCCAGCCAGGGCCGCGGCGTCGGTACGGTGCTGGTTGAAGAGATGGAGCGGAGCCTCGCGGGCCGGGCCCGGCTGATCGTAGTCGAGACCGCGGGCCGGGCGGACTACTCCAATACTCGGGACTTTTACGAGAGGAGAGGCTACCGCGTGGCGGCGAGGATCGCAGACTACTACGCGCCCGGCGACGATCTGGTGACCTACGTCAAGAACCTGGCCTCCAGTCCCCGATCTCCAGTCCCCAGTTCCTAGCGCCCATGTCCACCTGGCAAGAGCTCCTCCGACAGCGCTCCATCACCAGCCTCGACGCCCTGGCCGAACGGTTCGGAGTCGAGCAGTTCCCGCCGGAGCAATGGGCCCGGCTCCGCCAGGCGATCGACAACTTCGAGTTCCGGATCTCTCCGGCCATGGTGGACCTGATCCGGTCCCCCGACGATCCGGTTTGGCGGCAGTACATCCCGACCCTGCAGGAGCTGGATGTGGTGGACGGGATCGTAGACTCGCTCGCCGAGGACCGGGACAGCCCGGTACCCAACATCACTCATCGGTACCCGGACCGCGCCCTGTTCCTGGTCTCGCCGGTCTGCGCCAGTTACTGCCGCTTCTGCACCCGCCGGCGCAAGGTGGGCGATCCCGAGAAGATCCCCCTGTCCCAGTTCGAGTCAGCCTTCGCCTACCTCGAGGCCCATAGCGAAATCCGGGACGTGATCCTGTCGGGCGGTGACCCGCTCATGTTGTCGGACCGGCGGCTGGAGCAGATCCTGGGCCGGCTCCGGGCCATCCGGCACATCGAGATCATCCGGATCGGCAGCCGGATCCCCTGCCATCTACCCGAGCGGATCACCCCTGAGCTCTGTGCTACGCTCCGGCAGTTCCACCCCCTCTTCATCAACACCCATTTCAACCACCCGGACGAGCTGACCCCCGGCGCGGTCGAGGCTCTCGGCCGGCTCGCCGACGCCGGCATTCCGCTCGGCTGCCAGACCGTGCTGCTCAAGGGGGTGAATGACACCCCCGAGGTCATGCTCAAGCTGATGCAGGGCCTGCTCAAGGCCCGGGTCCGGCCCTACTACATCTATATGGCCGACCAGGTCGCCGGGGCTGAGCATTTCCGGACCACGGTGGAAACGGGACTCCGGATCATGAAGGCGCTGCGGGGCTGGACCAGCGGTCTCGCCAATCCCCACTTCGTGATCGACG